>Ga0081455_10001713_pt1 | contig 26552 bp, 23 predicted proteins | sample TabmetS3T2R1_FD_70207 | JGI IMG/M metagenome (GOLD analysis project Ga0081455, IMG submission 70207) | Tabebuia heterophylla rhizosphere microbial communities from the University of Puerto Rico - S3T2R1 | ecosystem: Host-associated > Plants > Roots > Rhizosphere ...
CCGACCAGACGGATGATCGACCGAAACAGCGATATGGAGCGACTCGCGGCAGCAGACTGCCCCTACGAACTGGGGATGCTGCTGGGCGAAGGCGGGATGGCGCGGGTCTACTTGGGGACGCATCGGCGCACGGGGCGGCATGCGGCGGTGAAGATCCCGATCGGCAGCCCGTGGGCGCATGAGCGCTTTCGGGGCGAGGTGGACGCGATGGACCGCTTCGACCATGTTCATGTGATGCCGCTCCTCGAGGCGGACCCGTCGCGGCGCTGGTACGCGATGCCTTGCGCCAACCACTCGCTGCGGGGCCTGCACCTCGCCGACCCGGCCGCCTGGCCGGAGCTGCGGAGAGCGCTGAGCTCCGTCGCCGGAGCGCTGATGCACACCCACGCGCTCGGCTGCATTCACCGCGACGTAACCCCCGACAACATCCTGAAGCTCCGGAACGGCCACTGGGTGCTTTCCGATTTCGGAGTCGCCCGGGTTCCAGGGGCCGAGCAGCGAGGGACTCGCCGCCAGGAGCGCTTCGGGGCGCTCGACTTCAGCGTCCCGGAGTTGCCTTCCGAAGCGACGGCCGCGACCGATGCCTATCTGATCGGGGCGGTAGCCAGCTGGTTCACGTCCATCCGCCCGGGTCAGAGACCCACCTCGCCGGCCGGCCGCGCTTGGCTCGAGCTGATCGGCGGGACGCTTCGCTTCGACCCCGGGGAGCGTTGGAGTATCCCCATGATCGCCACTCACCTCGAGAACGAGGCATTCCGACGGATCCCGGCGGCTGTGATGGTCGGCGCAGCCGAGCGATGCCTGCGGTGCGGGGCGAGGGACGGCAACGATGCCGCCCAGCGCTGCCTTCGCTGTGGATTCATGGCCGAGGACTAGAACGGCGCATCCGTGACGTAATCGGTTGCACGGCCCTTGTTTTCGTAATTCCGTCTTGTCGAGCTTGGGATCTCAGCCGATCGCGTTGCGGACATCGTCGAAGCTTCCGCCGACTGCGTGCGAGTAGCGGGCAAGCATCGTTGAGAGTCGATGGCCAGTGATTTGGGCTAGGTCGGCGTCGTCGATGCCGGCGCGGCGGAGGTGGGTGATGTAGCTGTGGCGGCAGTCGTGGGGGCGGATGTCGATGCCGCTGGCCTCGCGCGCTGGCGCCCAAACCCTGCGGTAGAAGCCCGACCCACGCCAGAGCCTGCCGGTCGGCGTCTGGAAGATCAGCTCCTCGCCGGGACCCTCGGAGGCGATTCTCTCCGCGAGCAGCTCGGCGAGCGCCGGCGGCACCGGCACGAGCCGGCCCGGGTCGCGCTCGCCGTGGTCGACCTTCGTCCCCTCCAAGACGGCGCCTTCGTGGGTTGTGCGGCAGACACGGAGAGTGCGGCCGTCGAAGTCCGCGCGCCGCAGTGGCAGGACCTCGCCGAGGCGCAGGCCGGCGTCGGTGAAGACGCGCACCATCGCCTCGTGGGCGCCGGCAGCCCTGGCGAAGCGATGCATCGCCTCGAAGCTGAAGACGCGGATCGGGCGAACCCTCTTCCTCACGCGAGGGTCGCTGGAGCTGACCGCCAATCCCCTGAACGGGTTTCGCTCGGCGACCTCGTCGGTGATCGCGTCCTCGGCCATCGCCGAGAGAACGCGCAGGATGCCTGCGGCCCCGCTCGCTGCCCGACCCTGCACTCGGAGCATGTGGTCGACCAGCGCCACGGCGTGCCGCCGGCGTAGGGCGGCGAAAGGCCAATCGTGTACGGCTCTCCCGTCGATCTCCGCCGCGAGGACCCGGCCGACGCGGTGCCTGTAGGTGGCATTTGTGCGCTCTGAGCGCGGGTGTCGCTCAAGCCAAGTGGCGAAGTAGTCCCCGAGCGAGCGGGGGTCGGCGGGGAGCCCGTATGCCTCTTCGATCGCGCGCTGCGCGTCGCGCTTGCGGCTAAATGTGCCGAAGCCCCGGTTCCACGCCGGCTTCGCGATTCGCTTCTTCCCATTGGGCGCGGTGTAGCGGGCCACCCAGACGATTTCGCCGGACTTGTAGCGGCGCCGGATAGGGGACTCGCGATGTCTGACGTCCATGAAGGACCGCTACCCGATGACGTGCAGGCAGAAGACAAAAGTTGGCGCTGGGTCCCCCCGATCGATGGCGATCGGGTCAACGAACATCGGCGTTTTCGTCACTTACGGGGTCAGCCCCCGATATCGTTCCGCCGTTCAGAGACGGATTAACCAATCAGATGCCACCTCTCCTTCGCGTCGGACATTTCCGGGCCCCGCACATCGCCAGGTCCCAACCGTCCCCTGCTCTCCGCCGGGACGGAGAGGTGCAGTGAGTGCGGCCACCCAGGCGCCGGCCGAATTCGGTCCGGGCGAAATGCTCACCGCGCTGCTCGGCGTCGAGGCTTTGCTGTTGGCCGCCGTCGCGATCAGCGTTAGTCTCGCCGTCTCAAGCGGGATAGGAAGCGACTGGACCGTGAAGCCCGGCGCCTTCGCGATCGGCACCACGGTGATCCTGGTTTTCATCACGGCCGGGGCAGGCTTCGTCTGGGCAAAGCTGTTCATCGGCTCGGCGTGGCCCGACTGCGTCGAGCTCCGCGCGGGGGCGATCGCGCTCGCCCTGGCGGTCGTTGCTCCGCCGATCATCTCGCTTGTACTCTCGGTCAATCTGGTCCGTGGCGACTAGATGGCCAGGCGTATGGTCAAGAAGCCCGGCGACCGGGTCTTGCGCGACAAATTCGGCCTGAAGGGCTGGGTCGAGAAGCACGACGGCCGCCGATCCGAGTATTTCGGATGGTGCGACCAGTGCGAGGCCCGAATCGCGCGCTTGTGCGGTGATGACGGCATCAACGACGACGCGGTCGTCAAGGGCATTGAATCCTGCCTCGAAGTCGACGACACCTTTCACGCCTATGTCGAGGGGAAGAGACAGGGCGCCGAAATCCTTATAGACAACGAGCAGTGGGAGCGGATCATTGAGGTCGGCGCCCGACAGATCTATTACGAGTACCTGGTGGCGAAGGAGAAGGCAGCATGGCCGTGAAACGAGGAAGGGCGGTGGTCAGTCCCGAGCAGCTGGACGCGGAGCTCCGCGATCTGATCGAGGAGGCGTCCCGGTATGGCAAACGCGCCGAACAGGCGGCTGTCGAGGCAGGCGAGGAGGCATGGCCGAGCGGGCGTGGCCGGGCTCGTCGTGAGCACCTCGTCTCTGGCCTCCGCGAGGCTCTCGAAGATGAGGTCACGATCGCCCACGCCGCCGGAAGCGAGACCGAGATTGAGCCGAGCGAGCAGGATCACGAGATCGCCAAGCGGGCACTCGTCCACGTAAAGCTCGAGAACCTCCGCCATATAGCTCGAGACCTCGGCGTCCCCGATTATGGAAATCTTGACGCCGTCACCGACGCCATCGCCCGGGAGTTCCAGGGTGACAGGGAGGCCATCGCCAAGCTGGTCATCCGCTACGAGGACGAGCCGGCGCCGGAGCGCAACCTGACCTCGCGAATTTTTCAGCTCCGCGAGGAGCCCGGTGATCTGCCAGCCCTATGCCAGCGGCTCGCCCACATCACCGGCCGGTACATTCGCACCGGCATCGCCCGCTGGTTCATAGTCGGCTCTGTCGACGCCACGGACGCGAACCTCCGTCTCGACGGCGTCTATCGGTTCTTCCGCGCCGATGCCGCACAGTTTGAGGAGGAGATAACCCTCACGGCCGACGAACAGAATGCGCGGGCCCGCCTCTTGCTACGCGCTAGTGAGCCGATCGCGGAGGTAGAGGCGAAGGGTGAGGCGGAGAGCAAGGCCCTTATGACGACTTTCGAAGGGTCGACCTCTCTGCATTGTCGCGAGGCTCTCGCTCCGGAGATCGAGCCGCTTCAAGGCCAGCTCGCCACTTGGCACATCCAGAGCGTCTTCCTTATCGAGCTTCTCCATTCCCGTTTCCGCGATCAGAACATTGAGATTCTCGACCTGAACGTCGCCGGCTTCAAGACTGAACGCGGCGCTAGGAAGATGGCGGCGGATGAGGAGGCGAGACAGCCACGGATCAAATCGGTGCGCTTTGAGGGCCGACATCTGCTCGATTCGCGGCCCGCCTGCGAGCTCCTGACCGCAGGCCAGCAGCTCGTCCAGCTCGGCATGACCGTTCGCTTTCAGCCCGACGGCGCCGAAAGTTATCTGCTTCCACTTACCGTGAAACTCGCGGGTGATCACGTCGTCGTTATCACCGGCCTCGGAGTCGTCCCGCCGCGGATTGCCCAGGGACTTCACTCGGTGGTCACCGCCGGTGTGCGGCGCGCACTTCTCTCCGGTCTCGCCGACCCCGCTGGTCTCGAGGGCCTCGCTCGCCAAGTCAGCGAGCGAGCCGAGGCCATGCAGGATCCGAGGCTCCCGACGATCTTCGGTCCGGAGGCGGCTCTCACTGCTGGCGAGGATGCCGAGAAGGGGGAGGCGGACGAGCACTCAGGAGGAGAGACGGTCGACGCATAGTTTCCACGTGGTCGACCAAGGCAGACGATCTTGTTCCCGGCATCCCGGACCTATAAGCACTGTCCACAGTCTGGCCCTTGCAAAAAGGAAGCCCAAGAGCACCGATCGCTGGGGCAAGAAATGGGGCAAGGTGCCCCACAGATTCGAGCCGATCTCAGCAGGACTCGATTCGGCACATTTGGCTCTAGACCGCGCTCCACGTATCCCAGCCGACCTCCCACTACGGCCTTTCAAGCCGAAGGTCGCGGGTTCGACTCCCGTCGGGCGCATCAGACGGCAGGGGCATTGTAGTGCCGAAATCGGCGCCGCCCCGCTGGTTCTGACCAGCTAGGCGCCGTTCGTGGGCATCAGATCTCAACTGCGTTGCCTCGAGGCAGCAGCCGGACAACGAATTGCCCCGGAGTGATTGCAAGCGAACTTTCTCCGCAAGGTCCAGAGGCAAAGAACTTGCGGGACTTCCTCGAGCATCTCGACGAGTACTCGATCGGTGAGGGGAGGATGCAGAAGGAAGCGCGATTGGACCCCGGCACCCATCGCGCGCTGGACCGTCGTCGCCGGAAAGATCCGGTCTCAGGCGTCCGAGCCCGCCGACCTCGGCGAACTCCGCGCCGAGTTCGCTCGTGTCGTGAACGAGAGCAGCCCGCTTCCAGGCCGGGCGAGGTTTGGGTCCAGCGACATTGACTACCGGCTCAAATGAAGCAGGATCCCAAGGGTTCGTCCCGTGTCGTGGTCTGCCAGCCCTGGCCGCGCTTGATTTTGAGGGTCCAGTAGGCGTAGCGATTGCGATGACCGCATTCGGCTGGCACGCTGAAGATCAGTTTGGCGGCGTAGGGCCCGAAGCTGGGTTCGGTCGCCGTCCGACGCCAGAGGATGTGCCCCCGGCCGATCGCTCGATTAGAGCCCCAGTGAGTCCACTTGAGCCCATAGATCGAGGCATGAGCGCCGTAGGCCATCACGTGCGGGCGCTCGATGCACCCAGGACGAGGGCCGGGAACTTCGGCGCAGATATCTCCGTCGGCCGAGCTCGTCTCAGCATTCAAGAGCGCGGTCGCCGCGATCGCGGCGATAACGACTCCACATCTCAACTGTCGACCGATCACCGCGATTGCCCGTGCAGCCTATCTCGGACCGCGCTGCCGCCGACGGAGGGCGCGGAGAAGCTCGGCTCTGATTTCGGGATCGCGCACGGTGTTGAGGCTTACTGCGGGGTGCTCGATGGCGAGCCTACCGCCGAGGTGATTGGCAAGGCCTGTCCCGCTCGGTGGCGGGTATTACTCGTGCCGCTGCTGGAAGGATCAGAGGGGCGACCTCCTCCGGCTGCCCCATGACCATCGAGCGCAAGATAGACCAAGCCAAGTTCGAGCGGGCGGTCTGACTTAGTTTCGTATTACAATTCTCGGGTGGAGATCCATTCGTCGGCACGAAAGCACGGCGTCGACGACGAGGACATAGAGCACGCGATTGAGAATGTAATGAGCGCAGATGAGCAGGACGACGACACGAGGCTCTATCTCGGACCGGCGCGCAATGCCGAACTGCTCGAGGTGGTCACGATCGTTCGCGCCGATGGATCGGAGCTCGTGATCCACGCGATGAAGATGCGGCCGAAGTACCGGCGACTGCTCCCAGGAGATTGACGATGGCGAAGAAGACTCACGGCAAGACGGCAAGCGGAAAACCGATCACGGACGATCTGATCAACAAGCTCGCCGAGAAGGCCGAGGTTGGCTATGACGTGGAGGAGACGCTTCGGCGTCGGCCCGGTAGGCCGACTATTGGGTCCGGTCCCGCTCAGGTCGAGTCGGTGCGACTCGACCCAGAGTTGCGCCACGCACTCGAACGGCGGGCCGAGAAGGATCATGAAGCGACGTCCGCGGTGATCCGAAAAGCGCTGCGCGAGTACCTCACTACCGGCTGAGTCTCTAGGGAGGAAACGCCAAATGTCTCGCTAAGCGCGAGCCGCGTCGATTGGGTCCCGGAACGTGCGAGCCGGAACTAAAGCCGCTTTGATGATGATCTCTCGGAGATTGCCAGATGGATCAACCTCCGGTCTGCGGTGCATTCTGCGCCTACGACTGCATGAAGTCGTAGGATCAATTCCGAATGAGCCAGCAGGTCCCACACCTTGTATATGAGACCAGCATGGGCCGGGCCTACGTCGGCGATGCAATTGAGGTACTACAGGACGCTCTGGCGGACGAGAGTGTCGATCTAGTGATGACTTCGCCGCCCTTCGCACTGTCGCGAGCGAAGGAGTACGGCAACCAAAGTCAAGACGACTACGTCAGGTGGTTCCAAGTATTTGCAGACGAGTTCTGGCGGATCCTGAAGCCGACGGGAAGTCTCGTAATTGATCTTGGCGGCGCCTGGCAAAAAGGGCATCCAGTAAAGAGTCTCTATCAGTTCGAACTTTTGATTTCGCTCTGTCGCCGTCCGGAGTACGCTTTTTACCTCGCCCAGGATTTTTACTGGTTCAACCCCGCGCGGCTGCCGAGTCCAGCGCAATGGGTCACGGTTGAGCGGGTTCGGGCTAAGGATTCTGTCAACTACGTCTGGTGGTTATCTAAGACTCAGACTCCTAAGGCCGACAACGCAAAGGTCACTGGGAGCTACGGACCGGCGATGAAAAAACTCCTTGAAACTGGAACCTACAACCGGGGGCGGCGCCCATCTGGTCACGTTGTGAGTGAGGGATTTACTCAGGATCGAGGCGGCGCAATCCAACCGAACCTCCTAGTAGTCTCGAACACCGGGAACGACTCGCCTTACGTGGATGCCGTGAAGAGGGAAGGTCGGACGGTACACCCAGCACGCTATCCAGATGGGGTACCCCGGCCGTTCATCGAGATGCTCACTGATCCCGGTGACCTAGTGGTCGACCCCTTCGCGGGGAGCAACGTGACGGGGCGGGTCGCAGAGATCCTTGGCCGACGCTGGATATCAGTCGACTCCGACCTGGACTACGTCGAGGGCAGCCGAAACAGATTTGACAGCTTGCAAATAGAGATATCCGAGGAGGTCTCATAGTGGGGTCGCTGTCCTCCTCCAAATCGGACGCTGGGGTCACCCAAGAGAGTGCAACTGATGGCGGCCTAAAAACCCTCCACTACACGGCTCGAGCGGGGCTGCTCTCAGAGCTAAGTCGCCAAACTTACGATTCCCTCTATAAGGCGATCCGCGAGGCAATACTCAATGGTATTGACGCTGGCGCAACCAGAATTCAGATCGACCTCGGCCTAGACCCGAATGAAGATGAAATTGTCCTCGCCGACGATGGTGAAGGAATGGATCTGGAGGGATTACGTCGCTCTTTTATGAGTCTCGGTGGCTCAGCGAAGTACAAGGACGCTGCGAAGTTCGGTCGAATTGGGATCGGCTCGCTTGCTCTTCTCACCTACGCCCGTGAGGGAATTATCGAAACCAAGCGATCCTCGGACGCAGAGGTGGTTGAGGCGCACCTCTTTCATCCTCAGGCATTGGACAGGAAGCAGCGGTCCCAACGACTGGAAGACTTCGCCGCTGGCCAGGTATCAACTCGAGCGTATGCCGGCAACCCCGATGATCACTTCACTCGGATCCGCCTGGTTGGTCTAGCGCCGGAGGCGAAATTGGTGATACGGGAGCCGAGTGGGTTCTATGCGCTCGTTGATCAGATGCGGCGAGTCCTTCCGCTGCCGCTGGGCAACTCAAGACTCGTCAGTTCCTTGGAGAAGGAAGATCCGGAGTTGGTCCAACTTTTACGTGCCCATGCGGACCAGTGGAGCGTCCCAATCACAGTCAGCTCGCCAATCCATGAGAACCTAGCACTGCACAAACGTACGTTCGGCGACGACAGCAATGAGGAATGGGCGGGGCGCATTCAACCGCTCCATCGAAAACTTCGGATCATCAAACCCGGAGAACGGCGAGAGTTAGTAGTCGCTGGCTTCCTCGTTAATCAGCGGCGGTCAAGCCCTACGTGGTCGGGGCTGACGGCAAGGGTTCAGAACGTTGCTGTCGAGGAGCACACGTTCTTCGGTGTTGAGACCGATCCTGGTTTTCGCAAGTACATCACCGGCGAGGTCTTCCTTCTCGGCGAGGTTGATGTCGACCATCTGATCAACATCAACCGGACCTCCTTTAACAGCGAGTCACGCGATTACCAGACGACCCAAAGATTCGTTGGGGAAGAGGTCGAGCACTTCAAGCGGCATCAGGTTGCCTTGGGCCAGCGGCGCAAAGTTGAGGTGCGACGGGTGCTAGAGGACTACCGTCTGATGGTGGAGGAGGTTGAGCGCCTCGCCCACTGGGTGGATCATGTGATGCATTTGGTCCGCAGTGGCCACGGACTTCCGAGTTCAAAGAATGGGTCCCTCAGCCGGGCTCCAATGGACGGGATTACACAGCGTATTTCGGCGCTTGGTGCGCGCATGGTGATGGACGATCAGGCGACGCCGTCCGCGGGCTATCGAATCGAAAGGCCAGCCGACAGCGATCGTCTAACCGTCCGAACCGCCGAGCGGCTGGCGAATCCGTCCGTCGAAGTCGGCAGGAAGGTCTACGCGTTGTCGCTGCGTCGCGGCAAGCCCAACGGCCCGGCCGTAATTGTGAAGAATCGACCGCGTGAAATCATTTTCAATACCGGTCATCCTGCCATAGGAAAAGAGTGCACTGGGAATCAAGCCTCGCAAGTGTTGGCCCTTGAGATGTCCTACCTTCTCGCTGAGACGGGTGACGCCGACAGACTCTATGAGTTGATGCTTGGCTTTTTCTCAAATCGGTGACCATGTCCGATGTAGGCGCAGGCCGCCGGGGATTGCGCGAGGTCGCCTGGGCGGATCGGTATTCCACTAGCGCCAACGAACCGCTTGAGGACTTCTACGGCCCGGCGCTGCGTATGGCCGAGCGATATGACCGGGCAACCGGCTATTTTCGCTCGAGCTTCTTCGCGCTCACTCGGACTGAGATCGGTGAGTTCGCGATGAGGGGCGGTAAGACGAGATTGCTCTGCTCGCCTGATCTCGAGCGTGAGGATATAGAGGCGATTCGGGAAGGCGCCAGTGCCCGAGAAACTAGTGATGATGCGTTGCGCAGGGAACTTGAGCATGTCCTTGGGCACCCGCACTCGGCATCGGGAGCGGAGATACTCGCTGCCCTTTTTGCGGGTGAACATCTAGAGATCCGATTGGCGGTTCCTGCGGGCACTGGAATCTTTCACGACAAGTTCGGCATCTTCACTGACCTCCTTGGCGATTCTGTGTCTTTCGTGGGCAGTGTTAATGAGACCTGGCGGGCATGGCATCCTTATGGGAATCACGAGACCTTCGAGGTCTTCACCAGCTGGGGCCGGGAACCTCAACGACCACAGGATCACCTGGAGACCTTCGAGCGCCTTTGGGCAGGAAATACACCGGGCGTCGCGGTAGTTGAGCCGTCGGTGGAGACGCTCAGCGTTCTCGTCGACCAACTCGATCGGGATCCAGTCGAGGTTCTACGCGAGATGAGACCAGCTCGCGCTCTGCCATCGCGGAAGTCACTCATGCCCCACCAGCGACAGGCCTTGAAGCGCTGGCGAGATGCTCGCCAGAGAGGGATTCTCAAACACGCGACGGGTAGCGGCAAGACGATAACTGCCATTGAGGCGATCAGAAAACAGGTCGAGGCAGGCGATCCATCCCTGGTCGTAGTCCCAAGCACTCTCCTGCTCGAGCAGTGGGACGAAGAGGTTCGGGCAGAACTCAGCGACCTCGACCCAGCCGTTCTTCTCGCTGGGGGTGGTCACTCGGATTGGCGGAAACTCCTCGGGGCCTTCACGCAAGGCGGTGAGGGAATCGTGATTGCCACCGTTGCGACTGCGAGCGGTCGGGACTTCTTGAGCCGCATAAGAGGGGGCGAGCACTTGCTTCTCGTCGCTGACGAGGTCCACCGGCTGGGAGCAGGGCGGGCGTCGAAGATCCTTGGGGTCGAGTCTAGGCACCGCCTTGGTCTAAGCGCTACCCCCGAGCGAGCCGGCGATCCCGCGGGGACCGCCCTCATTTTCGGCTACTTCGGCGGCATCATCCAGCCGGAGTTCTCTCTCGCGGATGCGGTAGCCGCCGGCAGATTGTGTCCCTACGAGTACCACGTCAGGCCGGTGCAATTGACTACAGAGGAGAGCCAGGACTGGGAGGCGATCAGCAACGAGATCAGATTGCGGATGGCGAGGCTTGATGACGACGGCGAGTCTGTCGGCATCGCCAATGCGGACCCCTACTTGAGGAATCTTCTGATTAGGCGCGCGCGCCTCGCGAAAGGAGCTCAGGAGAAGGCGCCAGCTGCCGCCGAGGTCATCTCAAGGGCGTACCGCGACGGCCAAAAATGGCTGGTCTACTGCGACGACACGAAACAGCTTGAAACGGTGAGGGGAGACCTTGCGAAAAGAGGCCTTGCGTCAATGCCCTATTTCGCCGAGATGGAGGCGGATCGTCCGGCCACCTTGGAGGTGTTTGAAAGAAATGGCGGGATTCTGGTGGCCATCAAGTGTCTCGATGAGGGGGTTGATATCCCCTCCGTGTCCCATGCCCTTATTGCGGCGTCGAGTCGCAATCCGCGGGAGTTCATCCAGCGCCGCGGCCGAGTACTGCGCGTAGCTCCGGGGAAGCGGAAGGCAGTCATCCATGACCTTATTGTCGAGCCTCCTCTCGAATCCACCAATGAGCCGTTCCGTTCCTTGGTGCTCGGAGAGCTGGCCAGGGCTCAGGAGTTTGCGCGGAACTCAACCAACGCCAGCGCGGCGCTCACGATAAGCAAGCTTGCTATCAGACACGGCATCGATCCCGATACTCTTGCTACCGGCGGCTACGAGGAGGAGCAGGAACGTGACTGATGAGAACCGGCAGGCGGTCATCCTTCTGGAGATTCTTGAGAAGAACAGAGTCAAGGATGCGGTCAATGTGCCCTCTGCTCTGCTTGCTGAAGTAGCAGAGATCCAGCAGCAGAGTCAGTTCGACGATGACCGCAGGAAGGTCATCAAGGCTATGCGGGAGATGGTCGAGCAGTACGCCAAGGGCATCGGCTTGAAAGAGAACTCAAAATGATGCTGCTCAAGCGTCTTGAGCTTGAGAATTTCGGCCCCTACTACGGGGCCCATCACATCGACTTCAAGGGAACTTCTGATGAGCTCGTCCTGATCCACGGCGAGAACATGGCGGGCAAGACCAGCTTGCTGAATGCGATTCGATGGTGTCTATACGGGGAAGCCAAGGATCGGTCCGGGCAGGCAATGTCAACGCTCAGCCTGATCAACCAGGACTCCTTTTCGGAAGGCGCGAAGCGCCTAAGCGTTGCCGTCGATGTCATCTTGCTCAAGGACGGAGAGGAAACGTCCATTCGGCTCAGACGGCAACGTCAGGCGAAAGCTGATGTTGCCGATCCATCGGCTGAGAAAGACTTCACCGAGTATCTCGAACCGGTAGTGGCTGGAAATATTCTGCCGAAGGACCAGTTCGATGACATCGTCAACTCGATGCTACCGCCACGGATCTCGCGTTTCTTTCTCTTCGATGGTGAGTTGCTGAAGGAGTACGAGGAGTTGGTGCACGAGGACAGCTCCACTCACGCGCGTCAAGTTCAGCGCGCGATCGAGATGATCCTCGGGGTGCCGGCCGCCCAGAACGGCAAGGAAGACTTAGCTGAACTGCATGGCGAGCTTTCACGCGCCTACAACAAAGAGGCGAAGAAGCACAAAGTACTGGCAGCGACTGCGGAGAAGGCCGAATCCTTGCGAGACGAAGTTGACGAGCTGAGCAAAGAGCAATCTCGCTTAATCGACAGCCAGGAAAAGACGTCGGCCGAACTCCGGGCGGTCAAGGATGAGCTGGCTAAGCACGAGCATCTGGCAGACAGCGCGAGAGCGTTATCCCAAGCCGAGGAAAAGATCTTGTCGCTCAAGGAAGAACGGGCGCTTAAGGAAATACAGCGACGCGAGTTCGCGCGAGAGCTTTGGAGGGATGTCCTTGAGCCCCGGCTGAAGCACGAGGTCCTAAAGCTAGAAAAGGAGCGAGACGAGATAGCGTCGGCACTGCACGAGCGGAATGCACTCGAGCGGGAACTGGCCGGCCTCGAAACTTCTTTGGAGAAAAATCAGTGCTCCTCGTGCGGACAACCTATCCCTGAGGATTTGCGGTTGAAGCAGCAGAATCTCATTCAGGAGACGAAGGTCACGATTGCTGATCTTGACTCAGCAGCAGACCAAGAGCGTCAAGATGCGTTGGGTACGACGATCAAACGGATGCGTGAGATTGCGCCAGCCGGCGTCGCCGAAGCAATGGTCGTGGTCGAACAAGACCTCACGGCCAACTCAATAGAGAGCCACAAAGCCAAGCGGAAGATGGAGGACGCCGAAAGCGATCTTCGTGGCTTTGACAAGAAGGTAGTCCCTGAATTCGAAGCTAAGCGGGATCGCCTCACCAAACTTCTCGGGGAAATAGAGAAGTCGATCGAGGACGTCGAAGGACAGATCGAAACTAAGCGCTCGGACTTGAAGCAGAGCGAAAGGGCTATGAACGAGAAAGACGAGCCTTCGCTCCGGCACTTAAAGATTCAAAAAGATCTTCTGGAGGGGTTAATGGAGGTCTATGACATGTCTATCAACGAGCTGATAGCGGACCTGCGCGGACGCGTAGAGGCACAGGCCTCCTCGATATTCCGGGAGCTGACGACCGATGAGTCTTATTCAGGACTGCGCATCAATCAGCACTACGGTCTCACGATCCTTGACAAGCAAGGCAATGCTGTGCCAGTTCGCTCCGCAGGAGCTGAGCAGATCGTTGCCCTCTCGCTGATCGGTTCCCTCAATAAACTGGCGACCCTGCGGGGTCCGGTGATCATGGACACTCCGTTCGGGCGGCTTGACCGCCAGCATCGTCAGAACATCATGCGCTTCGTGCCAACGCTAGCGGACCAGGTAGCGCTACTGGTTCACAGTGGCGAGATCGATCCTGATCGCGACCTTGAGCCCGTCATAGGCAAAATTTCCGCTGAGCTCGAAATTCACCACAGCGAGAGCTCGCGAAGTGAGATAAGGCCGAGGGTCCAATGAGAGGGGAGAAGAAAACCGACCTCGTTCAGGTCGGCGTGAGTCAGGAGTCACGCGAGGTCTTAGAGAGCCTGCAGGCGGCCGGTTACATCGCTGATCTGATGGATGGCTTCCGATTGGCGATTGCAACGGCAATTGGTTTTGGCCGCGAGCCCCGTGAAAATGTCGACACCGATCGGAAAACCACTTTTGCGGTAGGCAATCTTGATCCCGATTCGGCATTGCGGGAAGCAATCAAGGAGATATACCCCACCTTTAGAGCCATTCCCGCGCGGGCCGCTGAGGATCTGGCCGAGCAAGGCCTTGAAATCGCAAAGGAGAGCTTCAACGGCGAGGATTTCTCATTCTCCGACATCATTGATCGCGTGAGGAAGGCGAACGCGTAGCGAACAGCAGCGATGGTTGCATTTCCGGTCGCATCGTTGCTTGATTTCGCTCGATCCTGCGGACGGCATTCGTCTTTTCAAGTCGAAGGTCGCGGGGTTCGACTCCCGTCGGGCGCATTCCGAAAGCCCTGCTACGGCAGGGTTTTTGCGTAGAGGAGGGCGCCGAGCGATGTAGTCGGCCCAACTACGGCCCGTTATAGCGAGGAGCCCTCTTCGGCTTGTGTCTGGGGACCTTGAAGCTTGGGCGGAGAGGTTGAGATCCTGACCGAAGGCACGCCGCCCAACCAGTCGGCGGAGGCCGGCGCACTGGTCGGTCTGGTGCGGCCTTGGAGCATGACGAAGAACCTCTGCCCAGGGTTCGGGGCGCTCCCAGTGCGGAGCGCCCCGAACCAAGCGCCGTTCGTCGCTAGCCCTGGAGGCTGTCGGCGACGGCCTCGAGTACGTCCTCCTCATGGGACAACTGTGCGGGCTTGCCGCTGTTGAAGAACACGACGACGGTATTGCTCTTGCCCTCGAGCAAGCCGACCACGTCGACGTAGCCCTTGAATCCACCGCCGACCTTGCTGACGACGATGCGGCTGGTCGGGATTCCGCCCTGGCCGAAGTCGGGGCCCTTGGCCGCGACGGTCGCCTGGTACCCGGATGCGGTGAGCGCCTGGGCCAGGCACTTCATGCTCTGCGCCGAGGTGGCGGCGGCCAGGGTTGAGCTTGCCTTGCCGACGCTCGAGTAGCGGCCGTCGAGCTCGCCGATGGCTTCATTGCCCTTGGCGCGGACGAACAGCGAAGCCCCTCCCGACACCGGGGTCGGCTCGTTCTCGTCGTTGGCGTCGCCACAGGGACCGGACGCGGTACTTTCTTCAAATAGCTTGCCGAAGCGGCCGAGGTCACTGAGCGAACGGGTCCTGGTCCACCCTTTGCCGCTGAGCTGGCTCTTCTTCAGCACCCCGGGGTCGACTTTCGGCGCCGGTCCCTCGCGCGGCGCTATCGGTGGCGGAGCTTCCGTTCCGCTGCCGCCGGGGATGTAGACGATGCCTTCGATGTCGTCGTTGTCCTTCTGGATCTTGTAGCTGGAATTGCCGCCGCAGCGGAAGGTGTTGGCCCCCACGGTCGGCGCGACGGCGGTGCAGCTGACGTTGGAGCCGGGGTTGTTCAGATAGAGGATCGAACTGCAGCCTCCGGTCAGCGGGATGCCGGTGGTGGAGAAGCCCTGCACGCTGTTGAGCGGGAAGCCGAGGGCGGCAAGCGCGGCCCATTTTGCGTAGGCAACCACGTTCGGCGGAACCTGAACCAACCCAAGCGGGCGCACGTCCCCCTGTGAGCTCGTCCGGTTGACGATGTTGATCGTGCAGGTGTCCGACCAGGCGAAGGCCTGTGCTTGTTCGGAGTGGACAGCGTTGGCAGCGCCAAAGACCCCGACGACAACTGCCGCAAGCGCGGCCAGTCTGAATCTCATCAGTGCATCACTTTCTTGAGTTGGACCGATCCGGTGGCCTCTTCGAGCGCCACCCCTCGTAGCCGGATCGGCCCCCCAGGGCCGAAGCTTGAGGGTGCGGGGACGAAAGTTTGTGGGGCGGCTAAGGCGCTAGAGATGCTCCGCGGGATCGTCGCCGCAGATAGACGATCACGCCGCCGATGAGCAGCACTCCCCAGAGAACGGAGGCCCAGATCCCGACCCTTTGGCCGATGAACCCTGCGGCTACGAACGCAAGAAGGACGCCCGTGTAGGCGCCGAAAACGAGAACGGCTCGACGAAGGAAATTGATCACTCGCCAGGCTAAACGGGAGAGGGCAGACGCGCCACGCCTGTCACAGTTCGGTCCGCGTCTCATCGCGGTCGCACCCTTCCGGAAAACGCGCTCGCAATGCCAACGCCCCGCGTCCGTCCAAGCCGAATGTCGCTCTGCTCCGTCCTAAGCGGACGAGCGACTGCTGGCGCGGCGCAGGGAGAGCAGGGCCCGAACTTCGGTTAGGACTCCGGGGGCCGGGGGTGCCACGATGGCGGGCCGGTCCGCGGGGAAGGTCCGCGCGACGTCGACCTCGGGTCGTTGCCTCGGTTGTGGCTCCCGGACCTGTTGCGCCTGGGTGGGACCTTTGCCGGGGTTTGCAGTGCCGGACAACGCCATGGCTTTTGCGAGCCGCATGGTTTCTCCTCGATGGTCGGAGATGGGACGAGCGTGGGTCGCCGGGAATATCGAGCGACTGGCGGAGAAACTTAAGCGCGGCGGTGTGATCGGTCACGCCGATTCGACGAGCGTTTAAGTCATTCTCGGTATGGCTGAGGGGCGCTCAGGCACGGCTCGTGATCAAGGCGCGAGGGGATTCGGCCGATGAAGCTCCGTGACCGCTGAGCTGAAGGGCCGCGACCGCCGTCTCGTCCGCGCTGGCGGAGGGGTGATGCTGGTCGGGTTCCTGGTCTTTCTCGCCCACACCACCGTTGGTTATGGCGACGAGGGGGTCGCGGAGTTCTTCAACACCTGGCTCTACAACGCCTTGCTGCTGGGGGCGGCGGCGAGTTGTTTGCTGCGGGTGATCTTGGTTCGGCGGGAACGGGCGGGTTGGGCGCTGATGGGAGTCGGCCTCGTGGTGTACGCGGCGGGCGAAATTTATTATGCGGCGGCGTTCGCTGGGGGTGGCGAAGTGCCGATTCCTTCGCTCGCGGACGCTGGCTATCTGGCCTTCTATCCACTTGCTTATGCGTCGCTGCTGCTCTTGATGCGAGAGCGGCTGGGGTCGTTCCCGATGGTGCGCTGGCTCGACGGGTTGATCGCTGGCGGCGCAGCGGCGGCGGTCGCCGCCGCTGTGGTTCTGGGCCCGATTGTGGATGCCGGGACCAATGGCGACACCGCGGCGGTGGCGACCAACCTCGCCTATCCGATCGCCGATCTGGTGCTTCTCTCGCTGGTGATCACCGTCTCCGCACTGAGCGGCTGGCGGCCGGGACGGAGCTGGTTCGTGCTCGGCGCCGGCCTCGTCGTCCTCGCCGGCTCGGACGTGGTCTACCTCTTGGAGTCGGCCCGGGGGACGTACGTCGAAGGGGGCCTGCTCGACGCTGGCTGGCCCTTCGGGTTGCTGCTGCTCGCCGTCGCCGCCTGGGTCGATCCTTCGGTGCCGCATGCGCAGGAACTGCGGGGCTTCCGGGTGGCGATCATCCCCGCCGCCGCGGCGTTGATCGCGATCGGCGTCGTCTTCGCCGGGCGCTATACGGAGATCCCCTCCAGCGCCGAAGTGATCGCTCTCCTCACCCTGCTGGCGGTCGTGCTTCGGATGGCGCTGTCGCTGCGGGAGACGCAGGCCAGCCTCGAGGTCAGCCTGCGGGATTCGCTGACCGACGCTCTGACCGGTCTTGCCAACCGCCGCCGCCTGATGGAGGACCTCGAGGCGCAGGCGGCGACGCCGCCCGCCAGCCACAACGTGCGCCTGCTGGTGATGTTCGACCTCGACGGCTTCAAGGCCTACAACGACGCCTTCGGCCATCCGGCGGGGGATGCGCTACTGGTCCGGCTCGGTGGCCGGATGGCCGCCTGCTTGCCTTCGCAGGGGGTCGCCTATCGATTGGGCGGGGACGAGTTCTGCCTGCTCACCGAGTGCACCGCCGCCGAAGTCGATGCGATCGTCGCCGGTGCTGTGGCTGCCCTATCGGAGCGCGGCGACGGCTTCGTCGTCACCGCTTCGCAGGGAAGCGTCCTGCTGCCGAGCGAGGCCGACTCGAGGGAAGGCGCGATGCAGCTGGCCGACAGCCGGATGTACGCGAACAAGAGCCGCGAGCGCGCCTCCGCCGTCTCGCAGACGCGAGACGTCCTGATGACCGCTCTCCGCGAGCGCCAGCCCGAGCTGCACGATCACCTGCTGGACGTCGGCGAGATGGCAGTGAGGGTCGCGGCGGAGCTGGGTCTCGAAGCCGAGCAGCGGGACGAGGTCCGGCGCGCGGCCGAGCTCCACGACACCGGCAAGATGGCGATTCCGGACGCGATCCTGAACAAGCCGGGGCCGCTCGACGAGCGCGAGTGGGAGTTCATGCGCGCCCACACCGTGGTCGGCGAGCGGATCATCTCCTCGGCGCCGGCGCTGGTCCCGGTCGCTCGCCTGGTCAGGTCGAGCCACGAGCGCTGGGACGGGAGCGGCTATCCAGACGCTCTACAGGGGGAGGAGATCCCCCTCGGCTCGCGGATCATCGCCGTCTGCGACGCCTTCCAGGCGATGGTCACCGAGCGCCCTTACAGCGTCGCGATGCGACCGGCCCGGGCGCTCGAGGAGATCTCGCAGGGATCCGGCAGTCAGTTCGACCCCCGGGTTGTCGAGGCATTCCGCCGCGTCGGCGTCAGTCCAGAGGGCGTTTCCAGAAACGCACAGTCAGGACCCCTAACCGAAATCCTGTCCTAGGTTGTTACCGTCGTTCCCGATGGCGAACCAGGCCGTTTTGGGACCCAGTAACGCCGATGTGGACGCTGATCTGCGCGACCAGGCGCTGGTCCTCGACCGGCTCCCGGTCCACTGGCCTGCGCAGCTGCAGGAAGCCGATCTGCTGAGGGAACTGGAGCTCGGCGATGGCGAGTTCGAGCAGCGCGACCGGGTCGACCGCGCGGTCTCCGAGCTCAACGGCGCAGGTCTCGTCGTGCGTTCAGGATCGGTGGTGTTGCCGACCCGCGCCGCTCTTCACTACCGGGGGCTCAGCGAAGGGACCGCGGTCGACCTCTAATAGGCTGCCAAGGCGGTCCGGCCAGACAACTCAATGCCGAGGGGGAGTGGCCGTGAACGCCAACAAGGAGCTGTGGGAGAAGGGCGACTTCACCAAGATCGCCGCGACGATGAGGGGCAGCGGCGAGGCGCTGGCCGCGGAGCTCGGGATCGAGGAGGGGATGCGGGTCCTCGACCTCGGCTGCGGCGACGGGACGACGGCGCTGCCGGTCGCCCAGCGGGGGGCCGAGGTGACCGGCGTCGACATCGCTTCAAACCTGGTCGCCGCCGGCAACGCGCGCGCCGAGGCGGCCGGGCTCTCCAACCTCCACTTCGCCGAGGGCGACGCGTCGGACCTGAACGAGTTGGGGGACGGGGAGTTCGACCTGGTGGTCAGCTACTTCGGGGCGATGTTCGCGCCGCGGCCGTTCGACGTCGCCAAGGAGATGGTGCGGGTGACGAAGCCGGGCGGGCGGATCGTGATGGGCAACTGGATCCCCGGCGACCCGACGCTGGTGGCGCAGATCCTGAAAACCAGCGCCGCCTACTCGCCGCCGCCCCCGGAGGGATTCGTCAGCCCGGTGACCTGGGGCGTCGAGGACGAGGTGCGGGAGCGCTTCGGGGCGGCGGGCATCGCGCCGGAGCAGATCTCATGTGAGCGGGACACCTGGCGCTTCGAGTTCGAAGGCGCGCCCGCCGAGCTGCTGGCGATCTTCCGCGACTTCTACGGGCCGACGATGAACGCCTTCGCGGCCGCGGCGGCGGACGGGCGCGAGGGCGACCTTCAGGCCGAGCTCGAGGCGCTCTTCGAGGCGCAGAACGAGAGGGCCGAGGGGACCTCGATCCCGGCGAATTACCTGCGGGTGACGGTCAGGCGCTGAGCTCCGCCTCGTAGGCGGCACGGAGCCGGTCGAACACCGACTCCGTGTCCGCCGGCCGGGGAATGCCGAGGTGCTGTTCGCGCAGCTCATCCATGAATTCCTCCCACAGCTCCGGCCCGCCCTGCTCGAGCAGCTCGGCCCGGATCGAGAGCTCGCGGCTGACCGGCCGGTGGCGGCGGCCCCAGGCGCCGAGCTGGGCGATCACCGGCACCAACTCGATCGCCGGCTCGGTCAGGTTGTAGATCACCTTCTGCTTGTGCGAGGGATCGGGGGCGCGGGAGACGAGGCCCTGCTCGGTGAGGCGCTTGAGGCGGTCGGCGAGGATGTTCGAAGCGATCCCCTCCTCCGAGCCGGCCAGCAGCTCGCCGAAGTGGTGGCGGTTGCCGAACATCATGTCGCGGATCACCAGCAGCGACCACCTGTCGCCGATCACCTCGATCGAGAGGTTGATCGGGCAGCCGGAGCGCCCGTCGCCGCCGGCTTTGGCGGCTTTCCGTTTTCCACTTGCACTCTGCAAGTGGTTCATGATAGCGTGCGCAAACCACTTGCAGATTGCAACTAGTTACTGAACAAGGAGAGGAAGCAATGCCAGACGTGACCGCAGACATTTCGATCAGCCTCGACGGCTATGCCACCGGGGTGGGACAGAGCCGGGAGCACCCGTTCGGCGACATCGACGAGAACCTCCTCCACAGCTGGCAGTTCGACCACGCCGACGAAAACCCCGAGGAGCGGGCGAAGATCGTCGTCGCCGGCGCCTACATCATGGGCCGCAACATGTTCGGGCCCGACCGCGGCGACTGGGACCTCGACTGGCACGGCTGGTGGGGACCGAATCCTCCCTACCACGCCCCCGTCTTCGTCCTCGGCCACCAGCCGCGCGAGAGCGTCGAGATGGAAGGCGGCACGGTCTACCACTTCGTCACCGACGGGATCGAGGCGGCGCTCGAGCGGGCCCGCGACGTGGCGGGGGAGAAGACGGTCTCGATCGCCGGCGGTCCCGGCACCCTCAACCAGTACCTCGCCGCCGGCCTCGTCGACGAGCTACGGCTGCACGTCGCCCCGTTCGTCGCCGGCGGCGGCGAGCGCGTGTTCGCGGACACCGCGGGAATCCAGCTGAAGCCGGTCTCGAGCCGCACCACCCCGCACGTCACCCACCTCGTCTACGCGCGCTCATGAGCCTCGTCAGCCACCACACGATCTCGCTCGACGGCTACGTCGCCGGGCCGGATGACGAAGTCGAGTGGTCGTTCGAGTACGGCTCGGCCACCTCGCTCGCCGAGGAGACGATGGTCCGAATCGGCGCCATCGTCGCCGGCCGCAGGTGGTACGAGCTGGCGCTGGAGCGGTGGAACGGGGTCGACGGCATCTACGGCGGCTCCTTCGACGGCCGGGTCTTCGTCGTCACCCACCACCCGCCCGAGGAGAGCGGGGGCGCGAGGATCACCTTCGTCTCGAGCGGGGTCGAGGACGCCGTGGCCGAGGCGGCTCGGACGGCGGCAGGCAAGGACGTCGGCGTGTTCGGCGGCAGCCTGACGCAGCAGTGCCTGCGCGCCGGACTACTCGACGAAATCGTCCTCCACGTCGTTCCGGTGCTGCTCGGTGGCGGCGTCCGCTTGTTCGACGAAATCGGCGCCCGGGTCGAGCTGAGCCGGGTCTCGGTCGCCGCGGCCGAGCAGGTGACCGATCTGCGGTTTCGCGTCCTGCGGCGCTAAGGGTTCTTCAACACCGCGGTGAGTGGGCGGGCGAGGTCGCCTTTGCGGGCCACCGTGACCCGCTCGAGGCCGAGCCAGGTGGCCATCGAGCGCAGCTCGGCGGCGAGCTCGGGGGCGACGGCGGTGGTTTCGGCTCGCGGCTCGGCGAAGGCGCCGCGGACCAGCAGCGCGCCTGATCCGGCGCGGTCGCTCTTCAGGTCGACCCGGGCGACCAGCCGGTCGCCGAGCAGGAAGGGCAGGACGTAGTAGCCGTGGCGGCGCTTCGCCGCCGGGGTGTAGATCTCGATCCGGTAGTGGAAGTCGAAGAGGCGTTCGGTCCGCTCGCGCGCCCAGATCAGCGAGTCGAAGGGGGAGAGGAGGGCGCGGGCCGCGACGGCGTTGCGACGCGGCCGCAGCCCGGCTGGGACATACGCCGGCTTGGCCCAGCCCTCGACTCGCGCCGGTAGCAGGACGCCGGACTCGACCAGCTCCGCCACCCGTGCCTTCGAGTCGGCGCGGGGCAGGCGGAAGTAGTCGCCGAGGTCGGGCTCGGTGGCGACGCCGAGGCGCTCCGCGGCGAGCAGGGTCAGCCGGCGCTGCGCCTCGTCCTCGGGCGGGGTCGGCGTCGCCAGGACCGCGGCCGGCAGGACCCGCTCCGGCAGGTCGTAACGGCGCTCGAAGTTGACGCGATCGGCGGCGCAGACGCGGCCGGCGAAGAAGAGGTGCTCGAGCGCCGTCTTCTCCTCCGACCAGCTCCACATCTCGGCCCGCCCCCTGGGACGCCGCGGCACCCCGAGCTCGGAGGCGCGCAGCGGACCGCGCTCACGGACCTGGTCGAGGACCCAGGCGACCAGCTTCGGCTGCTCGCTGCCGATCCGCGCCACCGATTTCCAGGCGAGGTCGTCGACCCGCTCCATCCGCCAGCGCAGCAGCGGCTGCAGCTCGACCGGCAGCAGCGATGCCTCGTGCGCCCAGTACTCGAACAACTGCCGCCCGCCGCCGGCGCCGCGGCCGCCGGCCTTGCCGTCGCGGTGGAAGGCGAGCCGGTCGAGGGTCTCGCGCGGGTAGGGGCCGAGCCGTGAGAAGGCCGGCAGGTAGTGGGCGCGGGAGAGGACGTTCACCGAGTCGAGCTGCAGCAGGCCGACGTCGTCGAGCACCCGGCTCAGGTGGCGCGCGTCGACCCGCCCGCGCGGCCGCCGCCGGGCGAATCCCTGTGCCGCCAGCGCGGTCGCCCGCGCCTGCCGCAAGCTCAGCTCGATCTCCGCCCGCCCGACCATGGTTGGCGGCCATTCTCGCGGCTGCCCAGTGTGCAGTGAGGACTCGGCGATGGATCTTGGTGCTCACCTGGCTCCTAACCTGAGAACCACTCATGGAAGGAGCAGAGATGAACAGCGAAGAGGGGCTTCCGCCCGTCGTCGACCGGGCGAGCTTTGAGACCGAGGTGGATGCATTGCGGGCTCGGGAGAAAGCACACACGCGCGAGGGCGATGCGATCGCCGCGGCCCGACGGCGGCTGCCGATGGTCGAGGTCGACGCCAGCCTCGGGCTGGTCGGGCCGGACGGGCCGCTCGCGCTGCTCGACGCATTCGAAGGGCGCCGGCAGCTGATCGCCTACTACTTCATGTGGAATCCGGGCAGGCCTGCCGCCGAGCAGTGCGAGGGCTGCACCTTCTACGTCAACCAGGTCGCCGAGCTCGCCAACCTGCGCTCCCGCGAGATCACCTATGCGGTGTTCAGCCAGGGACGCAACGTCGGCTCCACCGGAGCCGACGTCCAGAGGTCGTTCGAGGAGAGCCTCCGCTATCGCGACTTCATGGGCTGGGAGATGCCCTGGTACTCGGCCCAACCTTCCCTCGACGCGCTGCTCGTCGGTCGCGAGGCCGGCTTGTTCCACCTCGTCTGCTACCTGCGGGTCGGGGACCGCGTCTTCGAGACCTACTGGACGAAGCGCCGCGGGGTGGAGGCAATGGACTACAGCTATGCGCTGATGGACCTGACCGTATTCGGACGTCAGGAATCTTGGGAGGACTCACCTTCCGGCTGGCCACAGGGATGCTCCAACGTGCGGACCGAGGGCGGCGCACCGGATTGGCCTCCGGTGTCGGGGTGGCCCGGTGGACGCCCGATCGCGCAGTGGCCGCGACTCGAAGACGGCCACTCCGACGACCTCGCCGGCAGCTAGCGATCAGGCGCAGAGGAAAGGTCGCCGCGGTCAACAGAATGTTCACAGCGCGAACTCATTTCCTTCACATCCCTGCCTGAGGCGCCCGCATAGCTTGGCCTCACCGCCGGCGCTAGGGCATGGCGGTTCCCGGAAAAGGAGCTGCCTCGATGAGTGTGTCCGCCGCACGTGTCCCGTCCTCTCGTCCCGTCTTGTACGGCTGGCGCGCTCTCGCCGCCGGCCTCGTCGTAGCGCTTCTCGGCCTGCTCGCCGGGGCCGCGCTCGCCGCGCCGGCCGACGCCGCGCTGACCGAAGTCGACCTCGCCAAGTACAAACGGGTCGGCCGCTTCGACCTCCCGATCCAGACCCCGACCCCGCCCGACACCAGCCTGCTCGCCAGCGAGGCCTCGGGCGTCGCCTACGACTGGGACACCGATTCGCTGTTCGTGGTTGGCGACGAGGGGACCGCGGTCGTCCAGGTCAGCAAGAGCGGGGTGCTGATCGACTCGATGAACCTGACCGGCTTCGAAGACACCGAGGGCATCACCTACATCGGCGACGGCGAATTCGTCTTCACCGAGGAGCGCCAGCGGCAGCTGGTCAAGTTCGAGTACGTGCCCGGGACCACGCTCGAACGGTCGGCGACCAAAACCGTGAAGCTCGGCACGACGATCGGCAACATCGGGCTCGAGGGCCTCAGCAACGACCCCGAAAGCGGTGGCTTCGTCGTCGTCAAGGAGATGGAACCCGAGGGGATCTTCCAGACCGACGTCGACTGGGACGCAGGGACCGCGACCAACGGCTCGCCGAGCACCGAAAACTCGACGGACCTCTTCGACCCGGCGCTGGCCGGCACGCTCGACTTCTCCGACGTCTTCGCGCTCGCAAACCTGAAAGAGCTGAGCGGCCCCGAAGCCAGCCACCTGCTGATCATCAGCCAGGAATCGGGCCGGATCGTCAACGTCGACCGCAGCGGCAACGTGACCAGCTCGCTGACCCTGGTCCGCGACGCCGACAACCCGCTCTCGATCCCGGCGCAGACCGACGAGGGCGTGACGATGGACGAAGCCGGCAACCTCTACGTCGTCAACGAGAGCGGCGGCGGCGACTCGAGCCACCCGCAGCTCTGGGTCTTCGCGCCGCAGGCCGCGGCCGACCAACCGCCGACTGCGGTCGCCCTGACCAAAGCGACGACCGAGCTGCCCGAGAACACGACGACGACGACGCGGCTGCAGCTCGCCGACGTCGAGGTGACCGACGCCGACGGCTTCGGCGAAAACAACCTCTCGGTGACCGGCGCCGACGCCGCCTCGTTCGAAGTCGATGGCAACGGCCTCTACCTGAAGGCGGGCACGACGCTGAACGCCGCGACCAAGAGCACCTACACGGTCACCGTCGCGGTCGACGACCCCGACGCCGGCTCGAGCCCGGACGCGGTCAGCGCGCCGTACACGCTTACGATCACCCCGCTGGCGAGCGGCGGCGACGCCCACGTCGCCGTCACCGAGGCCTCGCCGTGGAGCAGCGGCGACAGCCCCTACAAAGCCGACTGGTGGGAGCTGACCAACACCGGCACCGCGACCGTCGACCTCAGCGGTTGGAAAGTCGACGACGAATCGAACTCGTTCGGGACCGCCGTCGCCCTGGGCGGGGTGACGACGCTGGCGCCGGGCCACTCGGCGGTCTTCATCGAGGGCGACGCGAGCACCGCGACCGCCTTCGTCAACGCCTGGTTCGGGGGCACCGCCCCGGCCGGCTTCCAGATCGGCACCTACAGCGGCAGCGGCATCGGCCTCAGCACCGGTGGTGACCAGCTCAACGTCTTCGACGCCCTCGGTGAGGAGATGACCGGGGTCGCCTTCGGCAGCGCGACCAGCGGCCGGACCTTCGACAACACCGCCGCGCTCGGCAGCGCCACCGGGGTGCCGCCGACGATCTCGACCCTGAGCACCGCCGGCAGCAATGGCGCGATCACGGTCGGCGCCGAGACCGGCTCACCCGGGACCGCACCGGTGGCGACGCCGCTGATCGTCTCCGAGGTCGCGCCGTGGGGCAGCGGCAACGTCTCCTACAAAGCCGACTGGTGGGAGCTGACCAACGTCTCGACGGAGACCGTCGACCTGACCGGCTGGAAAGTCGACGACGAATCGAACGCCTTCGGCAGCGCCGTTGCCCTCAATGGCGTCACCAGCCTGGCGCCGGGCCAGTCGGCGATTTTGATCGAAGGCGACGCGACCAAAGCGAGCGAATTCACCACCTTCTGGTTCGGCGCCAGCGTCCCCGCCGGCTTCCAGATCGGGACCTACTCGGGCTCGGGGATCGGGCTCAGCACCGGTGGCGACCAGGTCAACGTCTTCAACGCCGACGGCGACCGCATCACCGGGGTCAAATTCGGCGCCTCGACCAGCGGCGTCTCCTTCGACAACGCCGCCGGGCTCGGCAGCTACCTGGCGCCGCCGCCGACGATCTCGGCGCTCAGCGTCGAGGGCACGAACGGCGCCTTCAAAAATCACGACGAGACCGGCTCGCCGGGGACGATCGTCTCGCCGCCGCCGGCACCCGAAGTGAGGATCACCGAGGTCTCGCCGACCAGCAGCAGCAACACCACCTACAAAGCCGACTGGTGGGAGCTGACCAACACCGGCACGGTCGCGGTCGACCCCAGCGCCTGGAAAGTCGACGACGAATCGAGCTCGTTCGCCAGCGCCCTGGCGCTGAACGGGGTGACCAACCTCGCGCCGGGCCAATCGGCCGTCTTCATCGAGGGCAACGCCAGCACCGCGACCGCCTTCGTCAACGCCTGGTTCGGCGGAACCGCGCCGGCCGGTTTCCAGATCGGCACCTACAGCGGCTCCGGGATCGGGTTCGGCGCCGGCGGCGATCAGGTCAACCTCTTCGACGCGGCCGGCAACAAGCTGACCGGGGTCCTGTTCGGCGCCGCGACCACCGGCGTCAGCTTCGACAACGCCGCCGGGATCGGGGGCACGACCTCGCCGCCGCCGACGATCTCGACCCTCAGCGTCGTCGGCGTCAACGGCGCCTTCACCGCCGGCGGTGAGACCGGCTCGCCGGGGACGATCGTCCAGGGCGCGGTCGGGCCGAAACTCTCCGCCACCACGCCGACCTTCCCGCTGCAGCCGGCGGGGACGATCGGGGTCGGGCAGTGGGTGACGGTGACCAACGTCGGCGACGAACCGGCGACGATCAGCGAGGTTAAGATCGTCCCCGGCGACCTCGACTCGGCCGGTG
>Ga0081455_10001714_pt1 | contig 26533 bp, 26 predicted proteins | sample TabmetS3T2R1_FD_70207 | JGI IMG/M metagenome (GOLD analysis project Ga0081455, IMG submission 70207) | Tabebuia heterophylla rhizosphere microbial communities from the University of Puerto Rico - S3T2R1 | ecosystem: Host-associated > Plants > Roots > Rhizosphere ...
GAACCCGCCGAGCTGCCACCAGTCGGCCTGCAGCGTGAGCGCCCGGCCGCCCCGGATCCCGTCGCCGTCGATGACCGCGGTACGCGGCCCGATCAGCGTGATCGGCTCGGTCGGCGTGCCCGCGGCGGTGATCGCGAACTTCCCGGTGTACGTACCGGGCGCCAACTCGATCCGGTCGCCGGGGTGCGCGCCGGTGAGGGCGGCGCGCAGGCCGTCGGCGGAGGAGACGGGTACGGTCCGCCGCGCCGGCCCGCCGAGCACGGGCGGCGAGGTCGGGGTGGGTGCCGGCGGGGTGCCGGTCTGCGCCGGTGCGGTGCCGGTCCGGCCCGGGGTATCCGGCCCGGCGGGTGGCCGGCCGGCGGTGCAGCCGGCGGCGAGGAGCGCGAGCGCGATCGGGACGAGCAGGGTGCGTACGGTCATGCGGGGGTGCCACCTTCCCTCCGGCCGGCGTTGCCGGGAGTCACGGCGGCCGCCGGGTGCCGGCACCTTGGTCGCAGCACCCGGCCGGGAGGTTCCCGCCGCTCAGGCCGCCTCGGCCAGCGGCTCGCAGTGGACCCGGTAGGCGGCGGCGGTGGCGTGGATCTGGGCGGCGACGTCGGCGGTGCTGGTGCCGCGGAAGCGGAAGCGGCCGCCGACCAGTTCGTAGGAGGCGTCGGAGGCGGGGATCACGGTGCCCGGGGGCGGTACGGCCTCGGCGTACAGGGCGGGGGTGCTGCCGAGCATGGACCGGGAGGCGGCGACGCGGCACGGGCGCGGGGCGGTGAGGGGGACCAGCAACCAGCCACCGATGCCGGGCAACGCCTCCGGCACCGGCAGCACGGTCTCGCACTGGAGCGCGAACTCCCACTCCATCAGGTCGATGCCGTGCACCTCCCGCCAGATGAACGGGACGTCCGCGCCGCCGGGCCGGGCCCCGACCTCCAGGAACACGCACCGCGGCGAGGCGTCGTCGGTGAGGAACACCTCCAGGTGAAAGGTCCACGGCGCCACCGACATCCCCGGGATGAGCCGGTCCAGGAACTCGCCCACGACCCGCAGCCGTACCGGGTCGTCGACCTCCACCGACCCGACCGGCTCGCCCCAGGTGAACGGCAGGCAGCCGTACGTCGTGGTGCCGGGCGCGTTCAGGTACTGCGACAGCCGCCACGGCCCGAGCCGCGCGCCGTCCCAGACGCCGTCGACGTGGTAGACGCGGTACGGCAGGTGCTGCTGGGCGAGCAGTGTGCCGCTGACCGCGGGCAGCTCGGCCCAGCTGTTGACCTGGCGGACGCCCTTGCTCGCCCCGCCGTACATCTGCTTGGTGATCACCGGCCAGCCGGCGCGCGCGGCGAACCGGTTGAGCTGCGCGGTCGAGGTCACCAGCTCGTACGCCGGCACCTCCACGCCGGTGCCGCGCGCGGCCTCCAGCATGGCGTGCTTGTGCAGGAAGCGGTGCAGGTCGGCGGGACCCCGGCCGAGCGCGCCGAACTCCGCCCGCAACTCGGCGACGACCGCGAAGTCGCCCTCCTGCAGGGCGACGACGGCGGCGGGTACGCCGTGCCGCGCGACCGGCCCGGCCAGCGCGGCGCGGACCGCGGCACCGTTCTGGGTGTCGGCGACGGTGACCACCTCGGCCGCGCCGGGCGGCACCGCGCCCCGGCTGACCGGCGTGGTGAGGTAGGTGACCCGGTTGGCCTCGTGGTCCAGGTACCGCCGGTAGTCGGCGAACGCGTCCTGCCAGCGGTGGAAGATCACCACGTGCTGGTCACGCAGCGGCACGGTAGTCATCGGACTCTCCTTCCGGCACCAGCGCCAGCGGTTGGGGCCGGTCCGCCGCCGGCGCCGCGTGGTGGGCGTTGCCGAGGGCGACCAGGCCGCGCCACAGGGCGTTCAGCGCGGCGCGGGCGGCGCCGGTCAGGACCAGCGCGCCCACAGCCAGGTCGATGCCCAGCAGCCGCGCGTACCGGTCGGTGCGCCTGGCCCGGCGGACGCACTCGGCGTACGGGATCGTGCTGTGCGAGACCATCGTGTACAGCGGGGTGGCCCGGTCGCCGACCGCGCGGTGCACGCTCAGGGCCAGCCGCTTGCGGGCCGCCACGGCCGGGCGGCGTACGGTGTCGCGCAGTTCGGTGAAGTTGCGCTCGCACAGGTCGGCCAGCGCGTCGGTGTCCGGCCGGCGGGACCGCTCGTACGCCGCGAAGGCCGCCTCCCGGTCGGTGTGCGCGGCCAGGTGCCGGTCCAGCAGCAGGCAGTCCTCGAAGGCGGCGTTCATGCCCTGGCCGTAGAACGGGATCACCGCGTGGCAGGCGTCGCCGAGCAGGACGACGCGGTCCCGGTACCGCCACGCCGAGGTCTTCACCGTCGGGAACGCCGCCTCGGGCCGGGCGAACTCGGTGGCCAGCGCCGGCAGGTGCGGCAGCACGTCGGGGAAGTCCCGTTCGAACAGCGCGCGCGGCGTACGGGCCGCCTCGAAGCTGTCCGGCCCGGTTGCCGGCAGCACGCACACGCCGTTGAACGAGCCGTCCGGGTTGGGGATGGCGAACATCATCCGCTCCCCGCGCGGCCACACGTGCAGCGCGTGGGGGTCGAAGCCGGAGCCGGCGGCCACGGTCAACTCCTTGTACCGCCACGGCACGTAGTACTGCTCGAAGTCGGCGAACCGGCCGCGCAGCAGGTGCCGGCGCACCTCCGAGTACACCCCGTCCGCGCCGACCACGAAGTCCGCGCGGTACTGCCGCCGTACGCCGCTGCGCAGGTCGGCGACGGTCACCGCGGCCGCGTCCGGGTTCATCTCGACGCACTGCCGGTGGAAGTGCAGCCGTACGCCCGGCTCCCGGTCCGCGGCGTCCAGCAGGAAGCGGGTCAGGCCCACCCGGGAGACCGCGTACAGCACCTCGTGCTCGGCCGTGCCGTACGGGATGAGGTCGACGCCGCCGGCCCGGTCGTGGACGGCCCGCGCCCGCAGCCGGGTGCCGAGGCTGTCGACGGCGGCGCGCTCCAGGCCCAGCTCGCGCAGGGCGGCGAGGCCGCGTTCGGCCAGCGTGAGGTTGATCGACCGCCCGCCGGCCGCGCTCTCCCGGCGCAGGTCGCCGCGCCGCTCGAACAGGTCGACGGCGTACCCGCGCCTGGCCAGGAACAGCGCCATCAGCGGCCCGGCCAGGCCGCCCCCGACAACGATGACTGTGCGCTCCCGCATGGCGCACAAGAGGGACACCCGGCCCGGATCCGGACGCGCTGACCAGATCCGGTCACCATCCCCCGTTTCAGAGTCTTTCCAGTCTCGTTTCACCCCGGCTCGCGATCGTTGCCCGCGCCGGGCGCCCGATGTCCGGTTTCCGCAGGCGAGGAGGACGTGTGAGACGCAGGACGATGGCGTTGGTGGTCGGCATGCTGGCGGCGGTGACCGGCCTCGGCGCCGCCAGCCCGGCGTTGGCGGCCCCGACCCCGACCCCCACCACCGGGGCGCGCCCGGCCATGATCGGCGGGATCTACAACGAACTGGTCAACCCGAGCACCCGCAAGTGCATGGAGGTGAAGAACGCGAGCACCGCCTCCGGTGCCGCTGTCCAGCAGTGGGACTGCAAGCAGATCGATGCCCAGCAGTGGGCGGTCGCCGACATCGACAACGACTCGGGCACCGTGGTCAACCTGCACAGCTCGCTGTGCCTGGACCTGGCCGACGTCAGCGGCGCCAACGGGACCCGGGTCGTGCAGAAGCAGTGCCTGGGGCAGAGCAGCGCGCGCTGGCGGGTCCTCAGCGGCGGCAGCTACCCGCAGCGGGTGTTCGAGCTGATCAACGTACGCACCGGCAAGTGCCTGGACCTGAACAACGCCTCCGCCACCAACGGGACGGTCATCCAGACCTGGGACTGCGCGCTCGGGACCGCGGCGCAGACGTGGGTCTTCCAGGTGCCGGGCAAGCACGGCCAGGTGACCGGGAACTTCGAGCTGCTCAACCAGACGCGGAAGTGCGCCGATGTGCTGAACGAGTCCACCTCCTCCGGCGCGGTGCTCCAGGGGTGGGACTGCAAGGGCATCGACGCGCAGCAGTGGGCGTGGGTGCCGCTGAGCAACGGCGCGGTCAGCCTGATCAACCTGCACAGCTCGCAGTGCCTGGACCTGGCCAACACCACCGGCGCCAACGGCACCCGGGTCGTCCAGCACCCGTGCGCCGGCCAGACCACCGCGCAGTGGGTTCCGGTGGCGTACTTCAGCTGGCCGGCGTCCAACTTCGCGCTGCAGAACGTGGCGACCGGCAAGTGCCTGGACGTGAGCAACGGATCCGCGGCCAACGGCACGGCCATCCAGATCTGGGACTGCGGCGGCGAGGTCTCCGCGCAGCTGTGGACGCTGATCTAGGCGTAGGTGCGGACCAGTTCCAGGACCGTCCTGGCGTCGGGGCCCTCGGCGACCAGGCCGGTCTGGTCCGGCGTACGGCGGCGGCCGGCGACCAGGCAGAAGTCCAGCGCGTGCCCGCGGATGAGGGTCGGCGGGCTGCCCTTGCCGAACAGCCACATGCCCCCGCCCGGCGGTTCCAGTTCGAGCTTGACCTCACCGGCTGAGTCCAGGCCGGCACGCTGGAAGGCGTACGGGATGGTGCGCCAGGCGAGCCGGGCGATGTGGAACAGCCGGTCGTCGGCGGTGAACGGCAGGCCGAACGCCTCCTGGATGTCGCCGGTGTGGATCCACGCCTCCGACAGCCGGGTGGTGGCCAGCGTCCGGGCCGCCAGCTCGCCGGCCACCCAGGTCAGCCGCGTACTCGGGTCGACCGCGCCCAGGGCCGTCCGCGCCGCGGCCGCGGTCTCCCGCCAGCGAGCCAGCAGCTCCGCCGGCGGCAGGCCGCGCTCGGCCGCCACGCCGGACTCCGCGACCTCGTCCACGGTCGCCCCGCCGACGCCGGTCCCGGCCAGCACCGCCTCGCCGAACCGGCCCTCGGCGCTGGCGACCGCCGCGGCGTCGGTCTGCGCCAGGTGCAGCACCACGTCCGACACGTCCCAGCCGGGACAGGCGGGTACGGGCGTGGCCCACGCCGCCGCGTCCAGCCCCGTCAGCAGGGCGTCCAGTTCCTCGTGCTGGCGCGCCAGGTCCTTCGCCACGTCCCGCAATGCCGACTCCCGCCTGATCCGGTCAACCCCGTGCGTGTGGAAGCCTCCCGCATCCGGCACAATCTCGGAACGCCGAGGGGAGCAGGAGTGACCGACCGAGAGCCCGTCGAGACGACGAACCTGGACCGCTACGGCTCGGATCCGTTGCCGTGGGACCGGGCGCGCGAGCAGTTGATGACCGAGCCCGACCCGGGCGTGCCGTGGTTCCTGGGCACCGGCCGGCCGGACGGATCGCCGCACGCGGCCGGCGTCGGCTGCGTGTGGTTCGACGGCGACATCTACTTCACCAGCAGCCCGGAGACCCGCAAGGCGCGCAACATCGCGGCGGACCCGGCCTGCACGATCTCGGTACGGCTGCCCGGCATCGACCTGGTACTGGAGGGCCGCGCGAGCGTGGTGACCGACACGCCCACGCTGGAGCAGGTGGCCGAGGTGTTCCGCTCCGGCGGCTGGCCGGCGGAGGTGGCCGACGGCGCCTTCACCGCCCCGTTCAGCGCGCCCAGCGCCGGGCCGCCGCCCTGGCAGGTCTACCGGTTCGTCTTCGGTACCGCCTTCGGGGTGGCCACCGCCGAGCCGTACGGCGCCACGCGGTGGCGTTTCAAGGTCTGAGACAGCAGCACGGGGGAGGTCGGTAGGTGACCGAATTTCCACTGCCCGGGATGGGCCGCGCGGTCGTGGCCGTGCCGGCGCCGGGCGCGGGACCGGGCTACTGGGCCGGCGCGTCCTGCGCGGTGCTGGACGGCGATGAGGTGGTGCTGGCGTACCGGGTGCGCAACGGCCACGACGGGGTCGACCAGAACGTGATCGCCCGCTCACCCGACGGCGAGAGGTTCGAGACGGTCGCGGTGCTGGACCAGGACCGCTTCGGCGCCCAGTGGGTGGAGCGCCCGGCCCTGGTGCGTACGCCCGCGGGCCGCTGGCGGCTGTGGGTCTGCTGCGGCTCGCCGCGTACCAAGAGCTGGTGGATCGACGTCCTGGAGGCCGACGACCTGGCCGGCCTGGCCACCGCGGAGATCCGCCGCGCCTTCCCCGGCGACGCGCTGAACGCGGTGAAGGACCCGCTCATCCGGTACGCCGGCGGCCGCTACCACGCCTGGATCTGCTGCCACCTGCTCGACATCCCCGGCGCCGAGGACCGGATGAACAGCGCCTACGCCACCAGCGAGGACGGCTGGGACTGGACCTGGCACGGCACCGTCCTGGAGGGCCGGCCCGGCCACTGGGACGCCCGCGGCGCCCGCATCACCGCCGTACTCCCCGACGGCCGCGCCGCCTACGACGGCCGCGCCACCGCCGAGGAGAACTGGTTCGAGCGCACCGCCCTCGCCGAACCCACCCCCACCGGAACCTTCACGGCCCTCCCCACCTCCCCCGTCATCGACGCCCGCTACCTCGACGTCCTCCCCCTCCCCACCGGCGACCACCGCATCTACTACGAAGCCCGCCTCCCCGACGAATCCCACGAACTCCGCACCGAACTGATCCTCGCCTGAGGACTACAGCAACGGTGGATTGCGCGTGCGGGCCCACCCGAACAGGTCCTTGCGTGCCAGGCCTGGGAAACGTGCATCGGTTTCGGCGAGCGAGGTCACCAGCTTCTGGGCGGCAGCTTCGTCAAGGCCACCGGACCGGTACGCCGCGATGATCAGTTGGAGTGTCCTGTGTACCCGCACGCCGCGCTCCAGCCCGGCCTTGCACCCCTCCTTGTCGTCCACGTACGCAGCCGCACCGTGCGCCTCCGCCCAGGCGAGCGCCGACGCCTCCCCGGCGTTCCGCTCGATGTTTCCCAGCCGGTTCATGTACAGCGAGAACAGGTAGACCTCATCGAGTTGGTCGCAGTGGACGACGCTGACCCAGTCGAGTTCGAGTGCCTGCTCGACGGCCGGATACTCCGGTACGCCCAGCCGGAGTTCGCCGTGCACGGGGTGCGTGGTGACGCACTCGAAGCCGGCGACGAGCATGCGTAGGGTTGCGAGCTCGCCGGCGCGGGCGAAGTGGTTCAGCGGACTTGTGTCGAAGACCAGGATTCCCTTGGAACTCATCAGCGCAGATCGTCGAATTCTCGGGCCAGGGACTCGATGTGGTCCTCGGGTGGTGGCAGCAGGTCTTCGGCGCCCACCGTCCTGCGGAGCAGTTCGACGGCGCGGTCGACGGTGATCAGGCCGCGCCGGTACGCCCGTACAGCGGCCTGGGAGTAGGCCGGCGCGAGCGATATCGGCTGGAGCTCCTCGACGAAGCGCACCTTGAGTGCGAAGTAGTCGGCGTACTTCGGCCGCCGCATCTTCAGCGGCTCGACCTCGGCACGGGAGATGAGGTCGAGGCATGCCGCCTGGGAGACGGCGGCCGACCAGCTCACCCGGTATTCCGCGGCCAACACGATCAGGCATGACCGTGGGTCCTCATACTCTCGCGCCAGCTCGGTCCAGCGCGCCTGTACGTCGGCCCGCGGCAGGAGGAGGTTGATGGCGAAGGTGTCGATGAGCGCCTCACGGTCGCTCCTGCTCGTACCGATGCCGAAGTCGGTGGTGTATTCGTCGGCGAGCAGGTGGTGCCCGAGCTCGTGTGCGAGGGTGAACCGCCGCCGGCCCGGCTCGGCTGAGCCGTTGACCAGCGCGATACCGATGTGACCGGCGCGGATATAGCCGCCATCGACCACGGCCGGTCCGAGGTCGAGCGCGAAGGCGAGCAGCCCCACCGCCTCCACCGCTGCCTGGAGGTCGTGGATGGGGCCGGTGACACCGAGCAGGCGTCTCGCTTCAGCCGCGCCGGCCTCGGCTTCGGCGGCGGTTGACACGCCGGCGTGCAACGCCGCCTCGGGAAGGGGTAGGGACTGTACGTCGAGGAGCAGCTCGACGTCGCGCCAGATCAGCTCCAATTGGTCCGCCAGGCGCTCCGAGTCCTGATCGCCGCTGAGATCGGAGCGGTGGCTCAGGATGACGTCGGGCGAGGCGGTCATGAACCAGGGGGCCGGCCGGCCCAGTTGCCCTGCCAGCCGGGTCAGCTCGAGAACATCGAGGCGGCGCTTGCCCTGCTCGATCCTGGTCAGCGCGGACCGGTCGATGCCGATCAGCTCGGCCAGCTCCCGCTGGGTGAAGCCGGCGCGCTCCCGGGCCAGCGCGACCCGGGCGCCGACTGCCTCCCAGCTGTCGAGCGGCACACCGGCCATGTGATGAACCTTCCTGTCGGTGTGATTATCGCACCAGACGAGGTTAGCAGCTGACCTTCCCGGTGCAGTCAGACTGCGGTGGTGAGACCGGCGAGGAGGCGGGTGATGTCGTCGGTGTCGGTGTAGGGCGCGATGCCGGCGCGGACGGCGCCGTCGGGGGGTAGGGCGAGGTGGGTGGCGCATTCGGTGGCGTAGAAGGTGCCGGCGGGGGCGTTGACGTTGGCGGCGGCGAGGCGTTCGTAGATCTCGGTGGGGGTGGCGTCCGGGAGGGTGAACAGGGCGAGGGGGGTACGGGCGGCGGCGCGGCTGTACAGGTGCAGGCCCGGGATGTCGGCCAGGCCGGCTTCGAGCTGGGTCAGCAGGGCGTTCTCGTGTTCCTCGAGGGCGGCGAGGGACCGGGCCAGCCGTTCGCGGCGGGTGCCGGTGCCGGGGACCAGTGCGGCCAGGAAGTCCACCGCGGCGGCGGTGCCGGCGAGTAGTTCGTACGGCAGGGTGCCCAGCTCGAAGCGTTCGGGGACGGCGTTGGTGGAGGGCAGCAGCTTGTCCGGTGCGAGCGCCTCCAGGACCGCGGGGGCGGCGGCCAGCACGCCGTGGTGCGGGCCGAGGAACTTGTACGGCGAGCAGGCGTAGAAGTCGGCGCCGAGGGTGGACAGGTCGATCAGGGCGTGCGGGGTGAGGTGTACGCCGTCCACGTACAGCAGCGCGCCGGCCGCGTGCGTGGCAGCGGCGATGCTGGGGATGTCCGGCCGGGTGCCGACCAGGTTGGACGCGCCGGTCACCGCCACCAGCCGGGTCCGCTCGGTGAGCAGCGCGGCGATCGCCTCGACCGGCAGCTCGGCGGTGTCCGGCTCGAACGAGGCCCACCGGACCGTGGCGCCGACCGCGGCGGCCGCCTGCACCCACGGCCGGATGTTCGCGTCGTGGTCGAGCCGGCTCACCACGACCTCGTCGCCGGGCGCCCAGTTCTTCGCCAGCGTGCGGGACATGTCGTAGGTCAGCTGGGTCATGCTGCGGCCGAAGATCACGCCCTCGGCCGGGGTGTTCAGCAGGTCGGCCATGGCCGCGCGGCCCAGCGCGACCGCCTCCTCCGCGCGCGCCTCGGCCGCGGTGACCGTGCCCCGGTTGGCGATCGAGGACACCATCGTCCCGGCGACCGCGTCGGCCACCTGGACCGGTACCTGCGACCCGCCGGGGGAGTCGAAGTGGGCGGTCCCTTCGCTCAGCGCGGGGAAGTGCTTGCGGACAGCAACAACGTCGTACGTCGGCATGCCCGACATCGTCGCGGGTGGCGGCACCGCGCCGCCACCGCCCCCAGGGGAGACCCTTTCCCAGGCCGGCGGTCACGCCTCCGGGCTGAGCGGCAGGTAGACCTGGAAGCGGGTGTCGCCCGGACGCGAGTCCACCCGCAGCTCGCCGCCGTGCTTGTTGACCACGATCCGCCAGGAGATGTCCAGCCCGAGCCCGGTGCCCTGGCCGAACGGCTTGGTGGTGAAGAACGGCTCGAAGATCCGCTTCCGGATCTCCGGCGGCACGCCCGGACCGGTGTCGCCGATCTCGACCAGCACCCGGTCCAGGCCGTCCCGCCGGGTCCGTACGGTCAGCGTCCCGGCGCCGCCCATCGCGGCCGCGGCGTTGTCGATGATGTTGGTCCACACCTGGTTCAGCTCGGCCGCGTACGCCGGCACCGGCGGCAGCGACCGGTCGTACTCGCGCACCACCTCCAGGCCGGCCAGCTTGCCGGACAGCATCACCAGGGTGGAGTCGAGCAGGTCGTGCAGGTCGACCACCTGGTACGGCGCGCGGTCCATCTGCGAGTACTGCTTGGCCGCGCCGAGCAGCGTGGAGATCCGGGTGACCGAGTCGCCGATCTCGGTCATCAGCGCCTCGGTCTCCACCGTGTACGCCAGCCAGCGCACCGCGTTCTCCAGCAGCGCCGGCCCGACGGTGTCGCGTACGCCCTCCAGCCACGGCACGTCCAGCCCGCCGCCGACCAGGATCGGCGCCACGTCCCAGCCGTCGCGGACGCGGTGCGCGGCCAGCCAGTCGCCCACCTCGTCCTCGGCGTCGCCGATCTCCAGCGGCGTACGCGCCGGGGTCTTGGCGGCCCGCTCGACCGCCTTCTCCTGCAACTCGACCACGGCCTCCAGCTTCTCGTTCGGGATCGAGCCGCCGGCGATCAGCGCCAGCTTGTGCCGCATCCCGGCCACCCGCTCGCGCAGCGCCGCGACCGCCCGTACCGCCGCCGCGGCCGGGTTGTTCAGCTCGTGGGTGAGGCCGGCCGACAGCGCGCCGAGGGCCTGCAGCCGCTCCCGCTCGCCCACCCGCTCGCTGGTCCGCCGCATCCCGACCAGCACGCCCTCGATCAGGTGCATCGCCATCGGGAACCATTCGCGCACGCGCTCGGCCAGCGGTCCGGCGTCCAGCACGAAGAACGACGCCGGGGTGATCGCCCGCATGGTCGAGGTGTACTCGGCCGGCGCCCGCTCGCCCATGAACGCCTGGAACGCCCCGGCGTACACACCGCGCTGGTCGGTACGGTTCAGCTCGATCTCGACGCCCTGCGAGTGCTTGATCAGCGCGATCGTCCCGGACAGCAGCACGTAGCAGCAGGTCGCCGGCTCGCCCTCGACGATCACATCGCCCGGCTCGATGTCGCTCACGTGCCCGTTCGCCGACACCCACTCGATCTGCTCGGCGGTCAGCTTCTCGAACAGGAACAGCGTCCGCAGCTCCGCCTCAGACAGAGTGCTCATAACACCTCCAGGTACCGGTGTACGAGCGTGACCGCCATCGCGCCGTCGCCGACCGCGGAGGCGACGCGCTTGACCGACTCGGCGCGGACGTCGCCGGCCGCGAACACGCCGGGCACGCTGGTCTCCAGGTGGTACGGGTCGCGGTCCAGCGGCCAGCCCTTCGGCCGGCCGCGCAGGTCCGGGCCGGTGAGGACGAACCCGCGCGGGTCACGGGCCAGGTCGGCCGGCAACCAGTCCGTACGCGGCGCCGCACCGATGAACACGAACAGCCACTGCGCGGGCACCTCCCAGCTCTCGCCGGAGTTGGTGTGCCGCAGCGTGAGCCGTTCCAGGTGCCCGTCGCCGGCGCCGGCCACCACCTCGGTGCAGGTGTGCACCTGGATGTTCTCGATCCCGGCCAGCTGCTCGATCAGGTAGTGCGACATGGACAGCTGCAACGTGGGCGCGCGTACCAGCAGGTGGACCGTACGGGCCTGCCGGGCGAAGAACACCGCGGCCTGCCCGGCGGAGTTGGCGCCGCCGACGATGTAGACGTCCGACCCGGCGCAGGCCGTCGCCTCGGTGGCCGCCGAGCCGTAGTAGACCCCGCGGCCGGTCAGGTCGGCCAGGCCCGGTGCGCCGAGCGTCCGGTACGCCACCCCGGTGGCCAGGATCACCGCATGCGTGGCCAGCTCGGCGCCGTCGGCGAACCGGACCGCGTGCGCCGACCCGCGCTGCTCCAGCGAGACCACCTCGCGGGTGGTCAGCACCTCGGCGCCGAACCGGACCGCCTGCCGCCGCGCCCGGTCGGTGAGCTGCGCGCCGGAGACCCCGTCGGGGAAACCGAGGTAGTTCTCGATCCGGCTGGACTGGCCGGCCTGCCCGCCGGTGGCCAGCTGCTCGACCAGGACCGTACGCAGGCCCTCGCTGGCGCCGTACACGGCCGCGCCGAGGCCGGCCGGGCCGCCGCCGACCACGACCAGGTCGTAGAAGTCGCCGGCCGGCGTGGTGGACAGCCCGACCCGGCTGGCCAGCTCGGCCTCGGTCGGCGCCACCAGCGCCTCGCCGTCGCCGGTGATCAGGACCGGCAGCGTGCCGCCGTCCACCCCGGCCGCCTCCAGCAGCCGCCGGCCCTCCTCGTCGTCCACCTGGTACCACCGGTACGGCACGGAGTTGCGGGCCAGGAAGTCGCGGACCTGGTACGACGGCGCCGACCAGCGGTGGCCGACCACCCGGATGTCGGTGACCGGCCGCTCCGGCGCGGACTGCCAGGCCGCCAGCTGCTCGTCGATGACCGGGTAGAGCTTCTCCTCCGGCGGGTTCCACGGCTTGAGCAGGTAGTAGTCCAGGTCGACCACGTTGATCGCCCGGATCGCCGCGTCGGTGTCCGCGTACGCCGTCAGCAGCACGCGCCGGGCCTGCGGGAACAGGTCCATGGCCGCTTCCAGGAACTCGATGCCGGACATCTGCGGCATCCGGTAGTCGGCCAGCAGCACCGCGACCGGCTCGCCGCGCAGCTTCAGCTCGCGCAGCGCCTCCAGCGCCTGCTCCCCGGACTCGGCCCGCAGGATCCGGCACTGCTCGGCATACCGCCGCCGCAGGTCACGCGCAACCGAGCGCGACACCCCAGGATCATCATCAACAGTCAGGATCGCCGGCCGACTCATGCACCCTTCATACCCTGTCCACGGCCTGGCCCGCTCGGCCTTGGCCGCAGCCTGTCCCACCGGCCGGCGGCCCGGCCGGGGTCGGCCACCCCGGCAACGACGGTGCGGTCACCTGCCCTGCCCATCGATCGGCCGGAGGTAGATATCCCAGCAGGGCGGGTCGACGCCACGCATGGGCCCTTTTCGTCCCACCAGCGTCCAGCCCAGCCGTGCATAGAAACCGTGCGCGGCCGTGGCCGTCGGCTGCACCGAAAGGACCGCTCGCTGCTCCGGCCGGTGGTGGAACAGTTCGGCGAGCAACTGACGGCCGACTCCCTGCTTTCGGATGTCGCTGTCCACCGCCAGGTCGATCACGGCGAACGTACGCCCGGCCCACTCCTGGGTCAGATCAGCCGGCAATTCTCCCGGAAAATCGTTCCACCAGCCGTGGTCCGTCGGCAGAGAATAGCCGTAGACGAAGCCCACAACCCGCTCCGCCCGCGCGGCAACGACCGCTCTGAAGGTGTCATTTCGACTGATCTCGTCCAGCATCGATCGGTGTGCTGCCGGATGGTCCTCGGACCACACGAAGGAATGTTCCGAAAATGTTCTGTCGTAGAGTCCGCAGATTTCGGGCAGATGTCCTAGTACGAGGGTTCGCGTACCGTGCCGGTAAATAGTGGTCGTCACTGTCGGCTACCTCAACCGGCGTCGATCCGAGCGAGTCGTGACCGGATGTCCGCTGCGCGTGGGTCGGAGAATTCCGTCAGAACGTCGACGGCGTCGGTCCACGTACGTCTGGCCCCGGCGACGTCGCCCAGGGCCAGGTACGTCTCGCCCAACTCCGCCTGCGCCAGCGCCGTACTGCGGCGATCGTGGAAGTCGTCGAAGATGTTGACCGCTTCGGTCAGTTGGTCGACCGCCGAGTCCAGCTGGCCCAACTCCCGATCTATTTCGCCGAGCGGCACAAGCCCCCACGCCTCGCTCCACCGGTCGGCCAGCTGGCGGAACACGACGACGGCATCCGTGCAGTACCGTGCGGCCCGTAGCAGGTCGCCGGCGGCTCTGTGGCACTTTCCCAGGCTCAGCAGGCACATTCCGGTGCCGCGGGCTATTCCGGCGGAATCAAAGACCTCACGGGCAAGCTCGAACGAGGGGACGGCAAGGTCGACCTGCCCCATCTCCTCGTGGACCAGGCCAGTGCCGCGTATCGAGAATCCTTCGATCCAGGGATCGCCGATCTTACGAGCCAGGACGGTCCCTCGTTCGTAGTGGGCAAATGCTTCCTCGTAGTTGTGGGTCCGCCAACAGACGTCGCCAAGACAGCGACGCGCCGACGCCTCGCCCAGGCTGTCGCCGATGGTAGTGGCCGCGCCGAGCGCCTCGTTGTGTATCTCGCTCCACTCCTGCCAGTAGGAGCGGAGCTCGAAGAATCCATCCGCCACCACAGGTATCTTCCAAGCAATATCGTACTGACCCAGGTCCAATGACTGCCGCACCGCGGCCAGTAGGTTCAGCCGTTCCTGCTCGTACCAATCCATGGCGCTCGGCGCGTCGCCGAAGGCAGGTATGTCAAGGTTCGCGGGTCCGGCCAGGTCGAGAGACTGCGAGTATGGCAGGATGGCTTTCCGCGCGTTGTCGGCGGCCAACAGATACCAGCCGAACATCCGCCTGGCCGCATGTGTCCGTTCCCGTTGGCTGTCCTCGTACTGTGCCCGTTCGGCCGAGTACGCACGCAGCAGGTCGTGGGATCTGTAGCGGTCCGCGCCGACCGCCTGCACGAGATGGGCCTTCGCCAGGTCGCTCAACTGGCGATGCACAGCGGGCACGGATTGACCCACCAATGCCGCGGCGACAGCCCCGGAGAACTCCGCTCCGGCGTGCAGCCCGATGGTCCTGAACAGCCTCCGGTGCTCCGGCGGAAGGGCACGGTACGACCACGAGAACACCGCCCGTACGTTGGTCAGATCATCGTCGTCGGACGCAAGTGCATCAAGCCGGTTCTGCTCGCTGCTGAGCTCGTCCGCCAGTCCGGCCAGCGACAGGTGGGTATGTCCGGCCGCCCGCTCTGCCACCACCCGCAACGCCAGGGGAAGATAGCTACAAAGTCGCGCTATACGGCTCGCGGCGTCATATTCCGCTTCGACCCGCTCCTCACCCACTATGTCGGCGAATAGCTGCACAGCTTCCCCTGGGGACAGGACATCGAGCATCACCCGAGCCGCTCCTTCCCTGGCCACCAGGCTCGACAGGCTACTGCGGGCCGTGACGAGCGCGAGGCATCTCCGCGACCCCGGAAGCAGGTTGCGGACCTGCCTCGCTGACGCAACGTTGTCGAGCAGGATGAGCATTTCTTTGTCGCCGATCAAGGATCGATACAGCGCGGCACGCTCGTCGAGATTGATGGGGATCGCCTCAGGTGGCACATTCAGGGCTCGAAGAAACGTGTCGAGTGCCTGCTCCTCGGTGAGCGAGGCGGCGGGTCCATATCCGTGCATGTCAATATAGAGGTCACCGTCCGGAAAGCGGTCGCGGACCTGGTGTGCCCAGTGCACGGCCAGTGCGGTCTTGCCTACTCCGGGTGCGCCCGTAATGGCGCACACCTTGACTGTCAGCGAAGGCTCCGCGGCGGCCCCGCCCGACTGTGCGGCAAGCAGGTCGTTCAGCTTCACGATGCTTGCCTCTCTGTTCACGAACCGGGCCGTGCCACCGGGCAGCTGTCGGGGCGCCGGAAAGCTGGCGAGCCGTACCGTGTGAAAATGGACGCCGCCATGGACAGTGCCAGCTTGTACCACCGACTCTGCGCTACCGGACAATTCGTTGCCGACGCCGGCCTGTCTGCCGTCCACCACTTCAGGCGCCTTCCGTTGGGCCCTTTGTCCAGATGTTACCGACTACCGTGCCGTCCGTTTGGTGAACCATTCGTCGTACTGGCCCGCGAAGTCCCGATATGGTATCGCCATCGCTGTGGCGGCATCGCGCCAGTAGTTGGCCTGCACTATCTCGGCCGGGTCGTCGATGACCTCCGCCGCCGAGAATGTACCGTCTTTGTCGTAGTGCATGGCGACAAGGAGCGACGAGTCGAAGAGCCAGTAGTCCTGGTGCGGCAAGCCTGCCGGCCAGGTACCCCTGGCAGTGGGGAGAATCCGAACGTCCTCCCCGGCACGTACGGTATGCTCATATGACCATGCGCACTCGAATCTGACGTAGTCAGACAGCGGCTCTTCCACGATGTGCACCCGGTAGATCCGCTTGCCGGCGGCCACTGCCCTCGACACGGTCCCGGTTATCCAGCCGGCTATTCCGGGGAATGTCCCGCGACGTTGCCCGGCGCGGAACTGGCGATACTCGTCCTCTTCATAGAAGACGCCGTACCGTTGCAGCGTTTCCAGTCGAAAGCAGCTGTACTGGAAATCCAGGAATAGCTGATTGAATTCCTCGTCATCCAGTGCGGAGAAGATCTGACCCACGTGACCGGTCCTTGTATCTTGGGGCGTCAATCAGCCTGCCGCCGGTAGCGATCGACAGCGCCCAACATCACCTCTATCGAGATGCGTACCGCGTGTTCGCCCGGCAGCACATTCTGGAGCTCCGACATGGTCTCGGCATCCAGGCCGGGACCTTGAACGACGAATTCGCCGGACTCGCTGACATAGACTGAAGGGCAACCATTCCCGCCGGAGCCTTGGTCTTTATAGAGCATTGTCAGCCTCATGTTCGACTCCTTGCGGTATTAAATTGCGGTGGCGTCTCGATCCTACACGCGGGCCGTATGGGGACGTCAAGGCTGTGTGCACCTTATACGCCGTTGTGATGAGGTCGCCCAAATACCGGCGCCGTGCGGATAGTGGCGAACGCCAGGCCCTATGCCGACGGGGGCCGGTTTCGCGCGCCGAGGTGGATGCCGCCACCGGTGGTGATGTCACCAGCCTGGATGACCTCGCCCGTGACATGACCGCTGATGCTGTTGCTGATCGTGGGTTGAGCAGGGTCCCGGGGCGCCACGGGCGCCGGTGATCCGGCGGCAGGCGTGGGTCGGTGACCGAGTTTCTCGGCAATGAGTCGTACAACCTCGTCAGGCGTTGTGTGGCGCGCGTCGAGGTATCCGATCGTCGCCGGTAGGCCAGGCGCACGGGTATCGTCGAAGATCACCGGAAGGATGTACTCGACCTGCTCCCGGAAGGCGCGTTCCTGCGCGCTGCGCTGTTCGTGGCCGGTCCAAGCCTTACGGACGTAGTCGGCGGAGACGAACATGACACAGTAGCGGGCAGCGGTGGAGTAAATGTGATCGAGATGCTGGTAGAGATCTTTACCCCACAGGTGACCGCGTTCGTAGTCGTCATAGAACACCCGGATGCCGTGGTGACGGCATCCGGCGGCCACCTGTTCTACATAGGCCCGCTGCTCGGCGGCGAAGGACAACGCGACGTCGTAGCGATCGCCGGACGACTGCCGCTGGGATGCGTCCCCCACGACGCGATCCTACGGTTGCGCGCCCCGTTCGGGCGCGTGCGTTCCGTCGATCAGGCGGCAGGGGTGAGGAAGCCGTCGAGGAGGCCGGTGACGGTGAGGACGCGGCGTACGGCCGGCTGTAGGCCGGTGAGCTGCATCTGGCACGCCTTGGTGGTGGCATGGTTGCGTACGCCGACCAGCGCGCCGATGCCGGTGGAGTCGAGGAAGCTGACGCCCGCCAGGTCCACCTGGAGCAGCGCGGGGGAGGGCGGCGGGCCGTCGAGGACGGCCATCAGGGTGCTGCGCAGCGAGGGCGCGGTGGCCAGGTCGATCTCGCCGCTGACGGCGATGCGGCAGGTGCCGGCCTGGTCGTCGAGCTGGAACCGGAGCGTGGGTAAGCGTGCCGGAACGGTCATGGCGGTCAACTCCGAACCCCACCACCGTGATGGCGGAAAATCCTTGCACTACCGGTGACAACGACCTGGCCGCCGGACTGTTACGTTCGTTGCCACAAAACAACTTTCTGTCCCGACGCTACACCCCTCAGGGCGACACCGGCCCACACCGATGGCCTAACTTCGCCGGGGTACGGGTGAGTGGAAGCGAGGTGCGCCGCTTATGGAGCAGCTGCTCAGCGCCGCCGAACTGGCCGCCGTACGCAGGCCGTACCGGTCGGCGACCCAACTGCCGCCGCGGGTGTTCCACGACCCGGCGGTGCTGGCGTACGAGCAGCGGGAGTGGTTCGGCCGGGACTGGCTGTGCGTGGGCCGGGCCGAGGACATCGCCGCGCCGGGGGAGTACTTCCTGGCCGAGCCGGGCGGGCAGGGCGTGATCGTGATCCGCGGCGGCGACGGCGTGCCGCGCGCCTTCCACAACGCGTGCCGGCACCGCGGCGCCCGCCTGCTGGACCAGCCGTGCGGTCAGCTGGACCGGATCCGCTGCCCATACCACGCCTGGGCGTACGGGCTGGACGGCGCGCTGCGGACCGCCGCGTACGCGCCGGAGGACTTCGACAGGGCTGACTACCCGCTGCTTCCGGTCAGGTGCGAGACGTGGCAGGGCTTCGTCTTCGTCGCCCTCGGTACGGTGGGCGCGCTGGGCGACCACCTCGGCGACCTGCCCGGCACGCTCGCCCGCTTCGACCTGGCCGGCCTCACCCGCGCCCACCGGATCCGCTACGACGTCGCCGCCAACTGGAAGGTCATCGCCGAGAACTACTCGGAGTGCTACCACTGCCCGGGCGTACATCCGCAGCTCAACCGGCTCAGCCCGTACGACTCCGGCGCCGACTTCCAGGCGAGCGGCGACTGGAAGGGTGGCTGGATGGACCTGGCCGACGGCGTCGAGACCATGTCCACCGACGGCCGGCGCGCCGGCCGCTTACCGCTGCCGGGAATGTCCGAGGAGGACACCCGCCGGGTCTACTACTTCCTGGTCTGGCCGAACCTCCTGCTCAGCCTGCACCCCGACTACCTGATGACCCACCAGGTCTGGCCGACTGCGCCGGGCCGCTCCGAGGTCATCTGCGACTGGCACACCGCCGAGGAGTCGGACCTGTCGGCGGTGATCGAGTTCTGGGACCTGACCAACCGGCAGGACTGGGCGGTGTGCGAACTCCAGCAGCGCGGCACGGCCTCGCCCGCCTACGTCCCCGGCCGGTACACCGAGCTGGAGGACGCCGTACACGCCTTCGACCTGATGTGCGCCGACCGGTACGCCGGGGACGGGGTGCGGACGCCGCGCGGTGGGCGGCTGGAGCTGGTCAGTCCTTCACCGACACCCGGCGCTTGAAGACCAGCGCGCACTCGGTCGCCGGGTACCCGGGCGTACCGTCCTCCTCCTGCTGGAACAGCTCCCACCCGCTGTTGCCCAGTAAGTTGGCGCAGTCGACCCAGTGCCGCCAACCGCCGGCAAGCTGCGAGATCGGTCCGGCAAGCTCGCTCACACCCCACCCGCCGATGGCCTCGGGATCGGTCTGCCAACCCGGGCCGATCTCGCGCCACAACCGGATGTAGAGCACCTGCTGGATCATCGTCGCCACCTGCCAGACGGTAGCGGCCCGGCCCAAATCGCGAGTTACTTCGGTGCCATCCGCAGGGCGCCGTCCAGCCGGATGGTCTCGCCGTTCAGCATCGGGTTGGCCACGATGTGGACGGCCAGCGCGCCGTACTCGGACGGGTCGCCGAGCCGGCTCGGGTGCGGTACCTGGGCGCCGAGCGCCTCGATCGCCTCCGGCGGCAGGCTGGCGAACAGCGGCGTGTCGAACAGCCCCGGCGCGATGGTGACCACCCGGATGTACTGGCCGGCCAGGTCGCGCGCGATCGGCAGCGTCATCCCGACGATGCCGCCCTTGGAGGCCGAGTACGCCGCCTGGCCGATCTGCCCGTCGAAGGCGGCGGCCGAGGCGGTGTTGATGATCACACCGCGCTCGCCGCCCACCGGCTCGAACCCGCCCATGGCCGCCGCGGCCAGCCGGATCACGTTGAACGTGCCGATCAGGTTGACGGTCACCACCTTGGTGAACACATCCAGCGGGAACGGCCCGTGCTTGCCGACGGTACGGTTCGCGCTGCCGATGCCGGCGCAGTTGACGGCGATCCGCAGCGGGCCGAGCGCGACCGCGGCCTCCACCGCGGCGGCCACGTCCGCCTCGCTGGTCACATCGCCCGGGCTGAAGACGGCCCGCTCACCCAGCTCGGCCGCCACCTCCTTGCCCCGGGAGCCCGGCAGGTCCAGCAGGACGACGCTCGCCCCGTTCGCGTACAGCGCCTTGGCGGTGGCCAGCCCGAGCCCGGACGCGCCGCCGCTGACCAGGGCCACGTTGCCCGCGATATCCATGTTTCTCCTCCTCAGGTGCCGGTACGCCCGGTGATCGCAGTCTGGCACCGCCGGGCGCGTCGCGGCGGGCCGCAACAAGATGTCTGCGGCGCGGGATGACACGATGGTCACGTGCCGGACAAGCGAGGGCCTGGGTTCTCCGGTCGACCGCAGGCCGGCCGCCGGCCGGCGGGCGACCCGGTGCCGGGCATGCACCACGTCCAGACCGGTACGGCCGAGGTGCTGGCCGACTGGGACGACCCGGACGGGTGGATGGTGCTGGTGAACGGCGTGCCCAGCTCGTACGTGCACCTGGCCGACCCGACCCGGCTGGAGTTCGAGTACATGCGCTGGGTGGGCGACGTGCTCGACCTGGCCGCCGCGCCCGGCGAACCGCTGCGCGTGCTGCACCTGGGCGGCGCCGGCTGCACCCTCGCGCGCTACGTCGCCGCGACCCGGCCGGGCTCGCCGCAGCTGGTGTTCGAGCTGGACCAGGGCGTGGTGGACCTGGTGCGCGAGTCATTCGGGCGGTTCGGGACGCACGGGTTCAAGGTGCGTACGGTCGAGGCGCGGGCCGGGCTGGCCGGGTTGCCGGACGCCTCCCGGGACGTGATCGTCCGGGACGCGTTCCTGGGCGCGACCGTGCCGCCGCACCTGACCACGCTGGAGTTCACCGCCGAGGTGGCCCGGGTGCTGGAGACCGGCGGGGTGTACCTGGCCAACGTGGCGGACCGGGCGAACGCGCCGCAGGCCCGGATCGAGGCGGCCGCGCTGCTGGCCACCTTCGCGAACGTGGCGCTGATCGGCGAGCCGGGGCAGCTGCGGGGGCGGCGGTTCGGGAACGTGGTGCTGGTGGCCTCCGACGGCCCGCTGCCGCTGGACGGGCTGGTACGCCGGCTGGCCGGTGGCGCGGTGCCGGCGCGGCTGGTCGAGCACGCCCGCGTCGCCGAACTGGCCGCCGGCCACGCCCCGCCGCGCGACCCGGCGGACCCTGATGCGGGTGACCCCGGCGGCGCCTAGCCCACCAAAAGAGGCGCCGCCGGGGAGTCCCCGCTGTTACCGCAGGATGATCTCCAGTACGTGCCTACCGCCCGGGCTTCCCACTCGCAACTCGGATCCGCGGGCCGTACCCGCGATCCGGTAGTTCACCCGGTGCCCGTCCAGGGTGACCGCGGCGACCCGCGCGCCCGCCGGCAGCACCGCGCCGAGGGTGAGCCGCAGCCGGGCCGGGGCGGTCACGGCGGTGCGCAGCCTGTCGCCCGTCCGGCCCGCACTCACCGTGACCGCGTCCTGCCCCAGCTTGATGTTGCGGCCGGCAATACTGTCCTGCCCGGCCGGCAGTTGCGGGATCACCGCGAGCGTGCCGCGGCCGAGATCCGGGCGTACGCCGAGCTGCTGGCTGACCACCGGCCACAGCACGCCGTACCCACCCCACGCCTGGAGCACGCTGGAACGCTCGGTCCACAGCCGGTCGATGTTCGCGCCGAAGTCCGGCGACGGCGCGATCTCCGGCATGCTGCCGGGCTGCTCCCACACCGTCGGGTCGAGCTGGATGCGGGCGTTCGCGGTGGTGTACCGCTGCTGCTGCCCGGTCCCGAGCCGGCCGTAGTTCCCCTCCGCCACCGCCATGATCGCGGTGTTCAGGCTGAAGATGGTCCGCTCGCTCGGCACGCTCGACACCGTGCTGTCGCAGCTGGCGCCCGGGTTGCCGCCCGGCGCGCTGGTCGGCCCGGTGCCGGTGTGGAACAGCCCGAAGGTGTCGGAGTAGCAGGGCTGTTCGCGGCCGTCGAGCACGGACCGCGCGTGCGTACGGCTGGCCAGCGGGCCGCCGCCGCCGAGCAGCGCGTCCAGCGGGGTCAGGCCGATCCAGTGCCGCTGGAAGACCTGCGCGTTGGTCTCGCTCAGCGAGTCGGCGTACTGGCCGGGGCCGCTGGCGTACCAGGCCTGCTCGAAGCGGTTGACCAGGTCACGGGCCTTGCCGGTGGCCCAGCTGGCCGTCGCGGTGTCGCCGCGGCTGGCGGCCAGGTCGGCCAGGTCGGTCAGGCCGCGGACGGTGTAGACGGCGTTGTCCAGCTTCTCCGGGCCCATCCCGTTCCGCTCGACGTTGCCCAGCCCCTCCGGCCAGCCGTCCCCGTCGGCGTCCAGCGTCGCGTACACGTACCGCATGTTGCGCACCGCGAAGCCGTACAGGTCATCGCGCAGCCGGTTGTCGCCGGTCCACCGCCAGACCAGGGCGAGGGCGCTGGGGAACTTGACGGTCTCGTCGGTGTTCCCGGCATCGGCGTTGGCCCCGAAGTACACCGACCCGTCCGAGACGACCTCGTGTACGACCTTGCCGCTGCGCGCGTTCACGATGTCGGAGACCCGGGCGAGGGCGCGCAGGTGGTCCTCGATGGCGGCGAAGTCACCGGCCGCGACCGCCGCGAACGCGGTGTACTCGCCGTCGGTGCCGAACAGCCACGGGTAGTCGGGGAAGCCGGCCGCGAGCCAGCGGGCGGAGTCCAGCGTGCCGGCCACCGGCGGGTATTCGGTGCCCGCGCGGACCGCGCGCAGCTGCAGGTCGTCGGCCTGCTGCACCGAGTCGGCCAGGTTCTGCTTGGTCCACTCCACGCTCTGCTGGAGCAGCCGGTCGCCGGGCAGGTCCACCACCGTGCGGGCCGCGACCTCGGCGCGCGCCGCGTGCTTGCGGTCCAGCAGCGCCTGCGGCCGGCTCAGGGCCGCGTTCTGCGCCCGGGTCGCGTCGGCCACGCCGCGGTCGGAGCCGGCCACCGCGATCCACACCGTCGTCGGCCGGTCCGCGCGCAGCGCGATCGGGTAGCGCAGCTGGCCGCCGGTGCCCTTGCCGTATGCGGTGTCGTCGCAGCGCGGCGGCTGGGTGGGCGCGTTCGGGCCGGAGGCCGGGCAGATCACCGGCGGGTCCTGCGGGCCGCGGAAGTCCGGGCCGAGGCTGGTGCCGCTGGGGGTCAGGGTGCGGTGCCCGTCGCTGGCGGCGACCACCGCGGCGTAGTCGTGCGGGGTCGCGTTCGGCACGGCCGGGGTGCCGCGCTCGGTGAACACCAGGCGGCCGCGGTCGACCGCGCCCCGGTCGGGCAGGTTGTACGCGGTCTGGCTGGGCGTGGTCTCGCCCCACGGGTACACCGTGCTCAGCTCGGAGTGGGCGTCCACGCTCAGCGTCACGGTCCGGGCGGCGCCGGCCGGGAAGGTCAGGCCGACCAGGCCGGCCCGCAGGCCGTCCGGGACGACGTCGGTGCGGGTGAGGCCGCCGGGGTAGGCCCGCCGGACGTAGCCGTACCCGCTGGTGAAGCTGGTCGCGGCCGGCAGCCAGTGCCCGTCGACGCCGAACCACAGGCCGTCCAGCAGCTTGATCGGGGGCGACCAGATGCCGCCCATCTCGCCGCGGGTGTGGAAGCCGGCGGCCGGCCAGCTCCCGTCCTCGGCGGAGACCGAATAGAGGCGGTCACCGGTGACCAGCGCCCGGCGGTCGGCCAGCCGGCTGGTGACGGTGAGTTCGGTGCCGGCGGACGCACCTGTACGTTGCGGTGCGGCCGCGGCCGGGGTGCTGATCGTAACCAGCGGTAACACGACGGTCAGAACCAACGCTGCGCGCATGTCTCAGCAGCCAACCACGCTGCGCGCGCACCGCAACTCGTGCGGCACCATGGCAGGCATGTGCCGCAGCATCCAGACACTCCGCCCGCCGTTCACCGAGTCGGTCACCGACGCCGACGTACGGGCCGCCGCCCTCCAGTACGTCCGCAAGGTCTCCGGCTTCCGCGCCCCCGCCGGCCACAACAAGGACGCCTTCGACGAGGCCGTCGACACCATCGCCGCCGCCACCCAGCAGTTGCTGGACAGCCTGGTCGTACGCGGGTCAGCTAGAAGCTGAACCCTCCTGGGCGCTCGTTGCGGTCGGCGATCAGGCCGGCGAGGGTGGCGATGGCGATCTCCGGCGGCGTACGCGAGCCGATGTTGAGGCCGATCGGCCGGTGCACCCGGGCGATCTCCTCGTCGGGTACGCCCAGTTCGCGCAGGGCGGCCACGTGCGGGCCCTCGTGCCGCGGGTTGCCCATCAGGCCGATCCACCGCGGCTTGCCGCTCAGGATGTCCCGCAGCAGCTCGCCCAGCAGCTCCCGGTGGTGATCGGTCAGCACCACATCCACATCGCCGTCCAGCGCCCCGGTCTCCGCCGCCGTGATCACCCTACCGGCGAGCTCCCGGTCACTGTCGGTCACCCGCGCCGGGTCGGGCTCCAGCAGCACCGTCCGGTACCCCGCGTCCCGCCCGAAATGCAGCAGGTACCGCCCCACCGGCGAGGCGTACACCGCTACCAACGTCCGCCCGTCAGCCGCCAGCGGCACATCCCCGTGTGCCACCGCACACGTCGGGTCCTCGCCATGATTGTGATGATTGTGCGGCGCCATCCCGCCAGCCTAGCTAGACAGCGGCGCGGCTGGGATGGCTGACGGTCTGGTGGTAGGCGGCCTCGAGGGTGCTGGCGATGCGGGGCCAGGCGTAGTTCTGGGCGCGGTCGGCGGCGACGATGCGGTAGCCGGCCAGGCGGGTGCGGTCGGTGAGGAGGTCGTGCAGGGCGCGGCCGAAGTCCTCGGGGCGGCGCGGGGGGACCAGCTCGCCGCAGGCCTGCTCGGCGATGATGTCGGACAGGGCGTCGACGTCGGTGGCCAGCACCGGGGAGCCGCAGGCCAGCGCGGCGAGGGCGCCGGCGCCGACGGGTTCGCTGGTGGCCGGGCAGACGACCAGGTCGGCGCACCGCAGCAGTTCGGCCAGGTCGGCGTCGGGGATGGCGCCGGTGAGGTGCACCCGGCCGGTCACCCGGCACCGGACGACCTCCTCGGACAGCCGTACGGCCGCGGGGTCGGTGGGCAGGTCCGCGGGCGGCGGCCCGCCGACGATGGTCAGCTCGGCGTGCGGCGCCCAGCGGAGCGCGCGTACGGCCATGTCCGCGCCGTACTCGCCGGTCAGCGGGCACAGCGCCACCACCCGCGGCGGTCCCGGGGGCCGCTGCGCCGACAGCGCGGCCGGCTGGAACACGTCGACGTCCACGCCGCACGGGATCATCGCCACGGCCACCCGGCTGACCCGGCGACCCAGGTCCGCGGCCGCCGCGGTCGACTGGGCGACCAGCAGGCGGGCACTGCGCGCGATGGCCGCCTCCAGCCGGCTCCGGGCGGTCGCGTCCGGCTGGCCGGGCCGGGCCAGGTCGCCGAAGGTCTGCACCAGCGGGATGTCCAGGTCCCGCCCGGCGGACAGGGAGGTGAGCCCGGCGGTCCAGGACAGCGCGTGTACGACGTCCGGCCGGTCGGCGGCCCAGGTGGTGGCCAGCTCGCCGGCCGCCGTGGGGATGTCCCGGACGCCGTCGTGCCCGGGCAGGGTCCGCATCGTGACGCCGGCCGGCGCCGGGACCTCGGCCCGGTGGGTCCACAGCGTGACCTCGTGCCGGCGGTCGGCGAGCGCGGCGGCCATCGGTACGGCCGCGGCGTCGATCTCGCCCGACCGGCTCAACGGACCGACGTGATCGGCCACCAGCGCGATCTTCATGGACCCTCCAGACAGGTCTGGGCTCAATCGTTTGCCTACCCGCAACGATCCGCGCGCCAAACCCCCGGCGGTTACTCCCGCGGCTTGCGCATGCGCGCGCTCAGCGGCAGGGCGTACCAGAAGGTGAGGTAGCAGCCGGAGACCAGTGTGGTGAGGACGACCGCGGCCACCGGCCCGATCACCACGTCCACGATGAGCAGCAGCGCCGCGGTGATGCTCAGGAACAGGCACACCAGCCCGGCCAGCGCGAACCGGTTGCCGGCGTCCACCAGCTCGTGCTTGCGGCGCCGCCGGAACAGCAGCCGGTGCCAGGAGACCGGCGCGATGAACAGCGAGGCGGCCGTCGCGGCACCCAGCAGCGCCACGACGTAGATGCCCTTCTGCGTGTCGGTCAGGACGTCGAAGCGCTGGGTGAAGGCCAGCGAGAGCAGGAAGGCGAACAGGATCTGTACGCCCGCCTGCGCGACCCGCAGCTCCTGGAGTAGTTCGTTGAAGTTGCGGTCCAGCCGGGCCTGGTCGCTCTCGTCCCGTACCTTGGCGTTCCAGTCCTCGGCCGGCAGGTCCGGGTCGACCGGGTGGTCCGGGTCCCTGGCGTGCTCGGCGTCCGCTGCCATCTCAGACCTCCCCGGCGGGCTCCGCGGCCGGGGCGAGCAGCGCCAGCACCTCCCGGTGCAGCGGGCCGTTGCTGGCCACGCCACTGCCCGCGGCGGGGCCGGGCGTGCCGTCCAACCCGGTGAAGACGCCGCCGGCCTCGGTGACCAGCAGCGCGACCGCGGCCAGGTCCCAGAGCGACACCTCCGGCTCGGCGGCGATGTCCACGCTGCCCTCGGCGACCATGACGTGCGACCAGAAGTCACCGTACGCCCGGGTGCGCCACACCCGGCGGCTCAGGTCCAGGAATCCACCCAACCGGCCCTGTTCCTCCCAGCCGGCCAGGCTGCTGTAGGACAGGCTCGCGTCGCGGAGCGCGCTGACGTTGGAGACCCGGCAGGCGGAGGCCGAGGTGAGGCTGCGCCCGGTGTACGCCCCGCCGCCCTTGACCGCCCACCAGCGGCGGGACAGGGCCGGCGCGCTGATCAC
>Ga0081455_10001715_pt1 | contig 26531 bp, 20 predicted proteins | sample TabmetS3T2R1_FD_70207 | JGI IMG/M metagenome (GOLD analysis project Ga0081455, IMG submission 70207) | Tabebuia heterophylla rhizosphere microbial communities from the University of Puerto Rico - S3T2R1 | ecosystem: Host-associated > Plants > Roots > Rhizosphere ...
CGACATCTGCCCAAACACATCCCCGGCAATCCCGCCGTGTAGTGACCAACATGCCGGGCGCCGGCAGCAACGCGGCGGCCGCGCACCTCTTCAATGTGGCGCCGCGGGACGGCACGGTCATCGGCGCGCTGCAGAACAGCGCACTGCTCGATGCGCTGCTCGACGCGCTTCTCGGTGGCAGCCGCCGTCTGCGGCACGACGCCACGAAATTCATCCATCTCGGCTCGGCGACCATCGACCATTATGTGTGCATCGCGCGCGCCGACGCGCCCGTGAAGTCGTTCAAGGACTTGCGCACGCAGGAACTGCTTATCGGCGCGAGTCAGCCCGGCACCTCGACGCGCGACTTTCCAGCGATGCTCAACAACCTGACCGGCACCAAAATTCGCCTGGTCACAGGTTACCCCGGCACGCGCGAGATCACGCTGGCCATCGAAAAGGATGAAGTGAAGGGGCTCTGCGGCTTCAGCTGGTCGAGTCTGAAGGCGCAACGACCGGACTGGCTCCAATCCGGCTTTATCCGCGTGCTGGTGCAGGAGCACGACAAAGGCAATCCCGAGATCAGCAAGATGGGCGTGCCGCTCGCCGTCGACTTCGCCACCACGCCGGAGAATCGCCGGGTGATGGAATTGGTGTACAGCTCCGAGACCTTCGGCCGTCCCTACATGATGGCGCCGGGCGTCCCGGCGGAGCGGGTCGCGGCGCTGCGCCAGGCGTTCATGGCAACCGTGCGGGATGCGGACCTGCTGGCCGAGGCGCAGCGTATCGGCATCGTCATCGATCCCATTTCAGGCGAGGAATTGCAGGCGCTGGCGGAAAAAATCTTCGCTACGCCCCCGAACGTCGTCGAGCGGGCCAAGCAGGCGATGGAGTACCGCGCGCCCTAGCCGCGGCGAAGGGACGAGGAAACTCGCTCAGACTCATGGATTCGGGTGCCACCACCGCCCGGCAATCACGACGCCTTCGCAGGCGATCTTGCGGTCTCCCGTCAGGTGCTCGCCAACGACATCGACATAGTCGAAGCGCCCGTCGTTGTTCGACAGAATGGTCGCGTCTCCGACGCTGCCCGGCTTGAGACTGCCGAGCTCGGGTCGCTTCAGTGCGAATGCGGCATTAACGGTCGTCGCGGCGATCACATCGGCAAGCGGCGCGCCGAGGCAGAGGAACTTCGACATGGTGGTGACCTGGTCGAAGGCCGGACCGTTGATGCAGAGCGCGTGGACATCGGATGAGATGGTGTCGGGCAAGAAGCCGTTGGCGAGCATGGCGCGCGCGGTCTTGAAGGCGAATGAGCCTTTGCCGTGCCCGATGTCGAACAGCACGCCGCGCTGGCGCGCCTCGATGACCGCTCGTTTCACCTTGCCTTGCGCCGTTACCGGCGAGTTTGGGAACGGACGGAACGCATGCGTGAGGACATCGCCCGGCCGCAGGCGCGTGACCACCTCTTCATAGCTTGGCGGCGGCTCATCGATATGCGCCATCACCGGCAGGCCGACTTCCTCGGCGACCTCGAGCGCGATGTCGAGTGGCACGGTGCCCGAACGGCCCGAAGCGTGGGCGCCGACCCGGACTTTGATGCCAATGATGACGTCGCGATTGGCGTTGGCGACCTCCACCGCATCGAACGGTGCCATCAGCCGCAGTTCCTCGCTTTCGCCGACCATCACCCGCGGTGAGAACGCGTAGATTCCGGCGAAGGAGACGTGCAGATAGGCGAGGATGCGCACTTCGCTGCGCTCGATCACGTGCTTGCGAAACCCCGCGAAATTGCCAGGCCCGGCGCTGCCGGTATCGACCGCAGTGGTCACGCCCGAGCGGCGGCAGAAATCTTCGGCGTCGATGCCAAGCGAAGTGCCGCCCCAATAGACGTGGGTGTGCAGATCGATCAGCCCTGGGGTGACGATGCGGCCGGAGATATCGCGAATGTCAGTCTTCGCATCTGCGGGCAACCCCGCGCCGATGCGCGCCACCTTGCCCTGTACGAACGCGACGTCGGCTACGGCATCGAGCTTTTGCGAGGGATCGACCACGCGGCCGCCCCTGAGGATAAGGTCGTAGCTCACCGGCGAACCGTGGAGCATCCGAGAGCTGCTATCAAGCCCTCAGCTTGAAGCGCTGGATCTTGCCCGTCGGCGTCCGTGGCAAGTCGGGCCGCACCTCGATCCAGCGCGGATATTTCCATGCGCCTGCGCGCTCCTTCACATGCATCCGCAGCGCATCGAAGAGCCGCTCGTCGGCGGGATAGCCGTTCTTGAGCACGATGAAGGCCTTCGGCTTGGTGAGCCCATCGCCGTCTTCCTCGCCGATCACCGCCGCCTCGAGCACGGCCTCGTGCGAGGCGAGCACCGCCTCGACCTCGAACGGGGACACCCACATGCCGTTGACCTTGAACATGTCGTCGGTGCGCCCGCGGTAGTAATAGTAACCCTCGGCGTCGCGCAGGTATTTGTCGCCGGTATAGGTCCATTCGCCGACGAAGGTGCGACGGCTTTTCGCGCGGTGGTTCCAGTAGCTTTCGCCGGCGGAGGGGCCGCGCACCACGAGCTCGCCAATTTCCCCTGCGGGAAGCTCGCGCCCGTTCTCGTCGACGATCTTCACCTCGTAACCCGGCACCGGTTTCCCGGTCGATCCGTAACGCACATCGCCGGGGCGGTTGCTCAGGAACGTCTGCAGCATCTCGGTCGAGCCGAGCCCGTCGAGAATGTCGACGCCGACAACCGCCCGCCATCGCTCACCGAGATGGGCAGGCAACGCCTCGCCGGCGGAAATGCACAGCCGCAGCCGGTCGGAGCCTGCGCCGGGGCCGATGTCAGGCTGCGCCAGCAGCGCCGCATAGAGCGACGGCACGGCATAGAAGATGGTCGGCCGATGATGCCGAAGCGTTGCCAGCACCGCCTGCGGCGTCGCCCGCTGCGGCAGCAACACCGTGCTGGCGCCGACCGACATTGGGAACGTGACGGCGTTGCCCAGGCCGTAGGAGAAGGAGAGCTTCGCCGCCGAGAAGGCGACGTCGTCCTCGCGGATGCCGATGATGCCCTGCCCCATCAGGCGCGCAGTCGCCATCAGGCTGGTATGAACGTGCCGGACCGCCTTCGGGTCGCCGGTCGAGCCCGAGGTGTACATCCAGAAGGCGACTTCGTCCGACATCGTCGGTGCGGTGAACGGGATCGGTTCGACTTTTGCCACCAGCTCTTCAAAAAAATGTACGTCCGAAAGGTCTGCGCGCTCGCCCGCGCTCGCGCCGATCACGATCACGCCGCGCAGATGCGTTAGCCGATTGCGCAGCGACAGCACCGTCGGAGCGAGCGCGGGTGCCACGACGATCGCTGCCGCGCGGCTGTCGGCGAACAGATAGGCATATTGCTCGGCAGTCAGCAGCGTGTTGACGGGGATGGGCACGATGCCGGCGCGCATCGCCCCCCAAAACGCGATCGGATGCTCGACGGTATCGTGCGCCACGAGCACGACCCGATTTTCCTCACGCAGGCCCAGCGCCCGCAAGGCCGCCGCGAAGCGATAGGTGCCCTCCTGCAACTGCGCATAGGTCAGTGACCGCGCGGAATCCGTGAATGCAACCTTGTTGCCGAGGCCGCGCGCGACGTTGGCATCGACGAAATCGGTGACGGCGTTGTACGGCCGGCGTTGCAGGAATTGTTCAAGCGATGGCGTCATGCGGCCAAATTCGACGCGAACATGTCTGCAGCAAGCACATACGAATGTGGCTTAGTTTGAGCAGAACTATAACGCGGAGGCCATGTTCGTCCCGGAACAATATCGGGAGACAATGGTGATTCGGCCGCGATGGCGGCCGGCTATGACTCCTATCAAGCACTCGAACCCGGACTCATTGCAGCCGTCGAGGGGCTCATTCCGTGAACAGCCAGGCGCCGTGCCCGAGTTCCTCGGGAAAGCTCGCGGCCAAGTCTTGCTCGCTGCGCCGAGTTCTAAGTCCCGCGTCCTTCAACAGGTCGCTCGTCACCGCCAACGAGGCCACGCGGATCGCATAGGCGCCGAGGAACGGCAGCGAGGGAATGAGAACGTCCGGCAGCTTTCTGGCGAACGTCTCCGCGGTCATAAGCTGCAAGCGGCCGCGGTCGAGCTCGATTGTCTGCCCGAGCGGCGACGGGATCGCTTCGCGGCCGGTGAAACGCGCGAAGCGCGCGGCCCCCTCTTCCACGTCGGCGACCACGATGATGACACTCGTGAGCGCCACCGCGCCGTTGGGATGCGACAGCCAGCGCGGTTGCCATACCATGGCCTCGGTGCGGTGGGTGAGGATTTGGATGCGCCCTTCCGGCATTTGCCCCGGCTCGAGCCGCGCCAGCGTGAAGGCGGCGATCCCCGGCGCCCCGCCGGTGTCGACCGGGCGCTGCATGTGGACCAAAGGCTGCATGCGAAATCCCGCCGAGGCGAGCCGGTGATGCGCCGCCGCGGCATCCGCCACAGAAAACGCCGCAAGATGGACGCCTCCGTGGCGCGTCAGCGCCGCATCCAGCTCGCGGCCGAGCGGCGTATCGGCGGTCTTGAACAGCACTTCGATGTAGCCGCGCGAGAACATGGCCGTCACGTTGCCGGTGCCGGTGGGGCGCGGCGTGCCCTCGGATTCGGGAACCACCTGAATGGAAACTGGTGTCGGAGCAAATCCGGCGCGCGCGAGCGCGCGGCCCGCGGCGTGCGGATCGCGCACGAAATGGCCGACATGGTCGAGGAAAATCTCGTCGAGGATGGGAAGCTGGCGGTCCACCGTTGATCTTTCCTCCTGGCCTGGATGGACCAGCGCTATTCGTCGCATCTGCCGCGGGTGTCAGCCCGCCGCAGGCGGAGTATAAACAGGCTGGCTGGTGCCGCCGCGCCTGCCCCAAGCTTGGCGCAACAGCGCACTTTCGGCAAACCCGAGGACGACGATGAACCGGCGCGACCTTCTGGCGCTTGGATTGGCATCCCTCTCGGCAAGGGCGCTGACGCCGCGTCCTGCGCTCGCGCAGGGGCAATATCCGGAGCGGCCGATCAAGCTGATGGTGGCATTCTCAGCAGGCGGCGTGAACGACGTGGTCGCACGCCAGTGGGCCGAGCGCGTGAAGACACTGCTCGGCACCGTTTACGTCGAGAATCAGGGCGGCGGCACCGGAACCATCGCAACCGGCGAGGCCGCGCGGGCGCCCGGCGACGGCTATACCATCCTGCTTGGCAGCACGAGCACCATGGTGCTCAATCCCATGACCATGGCCAAGGTGCCGTACGATCCCGCCAGGGATTTCGTGCCCATCGCCATCATCGCCGTCTCCACCACGTCCATCGTGGTGCACCCGTCCGTGCCGGCGACGACACTGGCCGAGCTCATCGCCTATGCCAAGGCGCAGTCCGGCAAGCTCTCCTATGGCTCGGCCGGCAGCGGCACCATGAGCAATCTCTCCGGCGAACTCTTCAAGCAGCTCACCGGCCTCAACGATCTCGTGCACATCCCGTACAAAGGCGCGGGGCCCGGAATCGGCGATCTCGTCAGCGGGCACATTCCGATGATGACGCCGAACGTGACCGGCCAGGTGCTCGAATTCCACCGCACCGGCAAGATCCGCATCTTGGCGGTGAACGCGGCGCAACGGCTAGCGGCGGCACCCGAGATTCCGACCGCCATCGAGCAAGGGGTGCCGGGCATGATCGGACTCTTGTTTCTGGGCTTGTTTGCGCCGGCCGCCACGCCGAGGAGGGTCGTCGATCGCATCGCCGAGGCTACCCGTGCAGCGATGGCGGACGTGGAATTTCAAAAGGTGCTGATCGCCTCTGGTCTCGAGGCTATCCCCGATTCGAACTCGGATAAGGCCAAGCAATTCATTGATGAGGAGATCGCACGCTGGGGTCCCGTGGTGAAGGCAGCGGGATTCAAGGTGGACTGAGCAGGCAGGGGGCCGGCAGTCACCCAGCTGTCGTCCCGGCGAGGCGCTCCTGCGCAAGTCCGTGTAGCAGTGCCCGGTCGATCTTGTTGGTGGCGGCGAGCGGCAATTCGTCCACGAACCAGACGAAGCGCGGATGCGCATAAGCGGGCGCGTTGGCGAGCGCGAAGCGCTTGATCTCGTCCGCGCTCGGGCTGCGCCCGGGCTTCGACACCACGAAGGCGACGGGTTTTCGCCCCTTGATGTCGTCATCGATCGGCACGACGGCGGCCTGCGCGACATCGGGATGACGCTCCAGCATGCGCTCGACGTCGCTCGGATAAATGTTCTCGCCGCCCGAGACGAACATGTCGTCGCTGCGGCCGACGAAATAATGAAAGCCGTCGGTGTCGCGGCGGAAGACGTCACCGGTGATGTAGAATCGGTCGGCGGTGAATGGCGGCTTGACGTCCGGCCGATTGTGATAGCCGTTCATGAGTGCCGGGCATTTCATTTCCAGCACGCCCTGCTGCGCGGCGCGGTTGTGCCCGTCGACCAGCCGCAGCTCGACCTTCGAATGCGCATAGCCGACCGACATGTCCGGCTGCGGCAGACCGCGGGGATGGGGGCCGAACACCACCGGACCGGCTTCGGTCGTGCCGTAGGCGTTGGTGACCGACACGTGCGGCAAGGCCCGGCGGATTGCTTCCATGAGGCTTTGACTGACCGGCGCCGAGCCCATGCGGATGAATTCGACGCTCGAGAGATCGGTGCGCGCGAGCAGCTCCTTCTCGCGCAGCATCATGGCGATCATCGGCGGCACTGCGGTGAGCCACGTGCAGCGGTAGCGTCCGATCGCCTCGATATAGGCCGGAGCAGTGAATTGCGGCAGCAGCACGATGGTCGCGTGCGCGGCGCAGGCGAGCTTGGCGAGCGCCAGGGCGTTCATATGGTAGAGCGGCGCGGCGATGAGATAGCGATGGCGAGCGAGGTCGTCCGTCAGGCGCGTCTCCACCACCCAGATGTGGCTCTGGTGTGAGAGCACGACGCCCTTTGGCATCCCGGTCGAGCCCGACGTATAGAGGAACATTGCTGTCTCGTGCGCGCGCGGCACGACGGGATCGAAGGCGCCGCGGTCGAGGAAGCGATCGAAACCGCGGTCATGGTCTTCACCGAGATGCACGGCGGGAATATCGGGCGGACAGTCTTGCGCGCGGGAACTGTCGCAGAACACGAGCTTGGCATCGGCGTCGCGCAGGATGAAATGAATGGTCGAGCGGGGAAACTTGAAGCTCACCGGCACGGCGACGAGACCGGCGCGCATGATGCCGTAGTAGGCGGCGAGATATTCGGCGCGATTGGCGGAGAGAATGGCCACGCGATCGCCGCGTGAGAGCCCACGCCCGCAAAGCGCGCGGGCAACGCCGTTCGCCATGGCGTCGAGCTCACGATAGCTGATCTCGCGCACGATTTCGCTGAGATCGATGACCGCAATCTTGCTGAGATCGCGATCGCGCCGGATGAGATCGCCGAGGTTGGTGAATGAAGTCATAGGAACAGACTTGGCATCTGCATCATGTCGCCGCGAAGCATGGAGCATCGGTTGCTAATCGGCAGCGCCTGCGGCTCAAGCGACCATCACCCTTTCGGCGGGGCGGTGAGGTAGGTGCCGCGCCCGCTGGCGAGGAGCTTGCCCTGCGCGTCGAACACATGCGCCTCTGACGTCGAGAACTGGCCGCCCATGCGCACCACCTTGCCGCGGATGGTGAGATCCCCGGGCATGGCTACGGCATGATAGTCGACGTGCAGATTGATGGTGGGCACGCCGCGGCCGTTCTTCTTGACCATGGCCCAATCGGCACCGAGATCGACCAGCGTGGCGAGAATGCCGCCGTGGGTGTAGCGCCGGTCAGGATTGACCACCCATTCTTCCCGCCACGTCGCCTGCAGTTCGATGCCGTCGTCGTGGAGTGCGATGACTTTGAGGCCCAGCCATTGATGATACGGGGCGCGGGTGACGAGCGCCTGCACGCGCTCCAACGTGAGCTCTTCACTCATGGGGTCACCACGACCTTGCCGATGACCTCGCGGTCCTGGATCAGGCGCAGTCCCTCGCGGGCCGCATCGAGCGGCAGCACCTTGTCGATCACGGGACGCATCTTGCCTTCCGCAATAAGCTTCATGAGCGCGCGCAAATCGTCATCATAGAAACTGTTGGAGCCGATGATCTTGAGCTCGAAGCTCCAAACGTAACGCAAATCCTCCTTCGGATCGTAGCCGGCGGTCGCGCCACAGACCAGAAGCTTGCCGCCGCGCTTGAGGCAGCGCAGGGAAGGGTGCCAGGTATCGCCACCGGTGAAGTTGATCACCACGTCGACACCGCCTTCGTAGCTGCGGCGCTGCGGCTTGCCGTAACGCTCGATCGCCCATTTGGAGAAATCGACTTCTCGGACGTTGATGACCTCGTCGGCGCCGAGCGCCTTGAGCTTTTGCATCTTTTCTTCACTCGAGGTGCACGCGATCACATCGGCCCCGAGATGCTTGGCGAGAATGATGCAACCGGTACCAACGCCGCCACTGGCGCCGAGAACGAGCACGCGATCGCCTTTCTTGACCGTGTCGTGGATGATCAGCATGCGGTGCGCCGTGCCGTAAGCGACCGGCAGGGCGGCCGCTTCTTCGAAGCTAACGCCCGCCGGCATGGCGATGAGCTGGTCGGCAGCAACCAGACAGTATTCCGCCATGCCGCCGTCGAGCATTTCGCCCATCAAACCTTTCGCCTTGTTGAGTGGATTGACCAGCACGCGCTCGCCCACCGTCCAGCCCGTCACGCCGGTGCCGACCTCGACGATCTCGCCCGCCATGTCGAGGCCGGGCACGACCGGCAACGGCACCTTGATGCCGGGCATGCCGCGCACCGTGAACACGTCGTGATAGTTGAACGAGGATGCCCGCACACGGATCACCACGTGGCCCGCAACGGCTGCGGGCACTGGATGGTCGTTCACGACGGCCAGCTCGTCGAGCCCGCCGTGCTTGCGCAGAACGAGCGCTTTCATGGTCTTGTTGCCGCTCACCGGTTCGTTCCTTGCCGATAGTGTCTCAGCCTGTAGCCCGGATGAGCGCAGCGAAATCCGGGTGCCACCGCCAAATCCTCCCGCATTTCGCTTCGCTCATGCGGGCTACGACGCTGGATTGTGGTCAGACGGTGGTCTAAGTAGCTTAGGCCGCCCTCGCCAACAACCTCTTGCGTTCGGAGCGCTTCGATGCAGGAAAATTTCCGCCAGTTCCTCGATCGCCTGCGGCAGAGCGGCGAGCTCGTCGACCTGCATCAGCCCGTGGATATCCGCCACATCGCGACGCTGGTCGATCAGGCGGAAACCGCGCTCTATTTTCACGACGTGATCGGCTACGACATGCCGGTGGTCTCCGGCCTCATCCGCACGCGCGAGCGCTCGATGATGGCGCTGGGCTGCGAGACTTATCGCGAAATCGAGGACAAGCTCACCCAGGCGCTTAGCCACCCGATCCCGCCGAAATACGTCGAGACCTCGCCGGCGCGCGAGGTAGTTGTCGCCGGCGAGGAGGTCGACCTCTACAAGCTGCCGATTCCCATGTCCTCGATTTTCGACGGTGGGCCGATGATCACCGCCGGCGTGGTAATCGCGCGCGACCCCGAGCTCGGGATCAACAGCGGCATCTACCGCTTCATCGTGAAGGAAAAGAATCTCACCGGCATCGACATCGTCACGCCCAACAACATGCGCCTGTTTGCCCAGCGCGCCTACGAGAATGGCCGTTTGTTGCCGATCTCGATTTCGATCGGCACCCATCCCATCGAGGTCACGGGCTCGGGCTATCGCGCGCCGCTCGGTGTCGACGAGATGGCGATCGCGGGCGGATTGCGCGGTGCGCCGGTCGAGTTGGCGCCGTGCGAGACCATCGACCTGCCCTATGTCGCCGATGCCGAGATCGTGCTTGAGGCGGAGATTTTGCCGACGGGGTGGACCTGGCCGGAGGGACGCTTCGGCGAGTTCACGCGGCTCATGGGCGGCCTGCACTGGAACCCGCTCGTACGCATCAAGGCGATCGCGATGCGCAAGGACGCGGTCTATTACAATCTGCACATGCCATGGGAAAACACCTGGCTCGCGGCGCCCACGCGCTATGCCGCGATCCGCCAGGCGCTGCGCACCGCAGGCGTGCAGGTCAAGGACATCAACGTCACGCTCGGCGGCTGCGCGTTCTGGCACGCGGTGATATCGATCAAGAAGCAGCCAGGGGAGGCGAAGAACGCGCTGCTCGCCGCGCTCTCGGTCATGGACCTCAAGCACGTGGTAGTGGTCGACGACGACATCGACGTGTTCGATCCGACCGAGGTCGAGTGGGCGATCGCCACCCGCGTGCAGGGCGACAAGGACGTCATGGTGGTAAGCAATGCGCGCGCCAAGCCGCTCGATCCGAGTCTGCCGCAGGGCTACGGCGTGGTGCCGACCGGCGCCAAGGTCGGCATCGATGCCACCATTCCGGAGGGCATTCCGCGCGAATATTACGAGCGCATTACCTACGCCTACGCCGATCGGGCAAAGATCGGCGACTATATCAACGGCAAGTCGGACGCGGCGGGCATGGCGGGGGGCGATGCCGAAGTGGCGGCCCTGGCGGGGAAGATCTTGGACATAATCGGCAAAGAGCCGCTCTACTATACCGATATCGCGGAACGCCTCTGCGCCTATGACTTCCGCACGGTGGCACGCGCTCTCGGCCATCTGCACGCGAGCGAGAAGCTGTGGCAGGACCCGCGCGGGCGCATGTGCGTACGCGGCTCCGAGTTCGCGGCAAAACCGCCAAGGCGGTGAATGAGCTCGTGTGTAGCCCGGATGAGCGCAGCGAAATCCGGGAAGCAGCGTCGCGGCCGAAGCTGTCCCGCATTTCGCTACGCTCATGCGGGCTACGATCCTTCGTTACGGCTTTAATGCAATCTCGAATGGGATGCGTTGAATCTCGGCGTTCATCGCATTGCCGTCGACGATGAGCTGCGCGATCAGAATGAACTGACCCGGCGGCAGCTTGCCGGTGAAATCGAGGGAGAAGCTTGCATCCGCAGAGGGTGCCACTTGGCCCGCGAGCACGGCGCGGCCTTCGCCGTCGGTCACGAGATAGCGGCATTCCGGAGCCGACCGCTTGAGCGCGTCGGCCGCAATCGATGGCAGCGGGCGGCGCACGATGTCGTAGCTGCGCTGATGCTTTTGCACGAGCTCGATGTCGCCGAACAGTCTAATCCGTTCTCCGTCGCGCTCGACCTTGGTGATGAAACCCCGGCGTGGGGTGGCGTAAGCGTCATATGAGCCCACACCGAGCGGATAGCTGAGATCACGGAACGCCTCGAGCGTGACGCTGTCGGCCGACCAGCGCTTGAGCTGATATGGGCCATTGGTCACCAGGACGTGCCCGCGCTCTCTGTAGAACGCCTTGAGCGCGGCCCACCGCTTGCGGGCGTCCTCTGCGGTGACCAGCGATGTCAGAGTATCGGGGCGATAGCTTTCGCGCTCGAATGTCTCGACCAGCCCAAGAAGCCGCGCCTTCATTGCATCGGAGCGCACGAGATCGAGCCAATCGACGCCGCGGCGCCGGGCCTCGGATTGCGAAAACGCAGTCCAGCCGCGCTCGACCGCTTGCTCCATCAGCACCAGGAGATGCCAGGGCAGCGTGCTCCAGGGCGGTGCGATGACCGCGTCTTGCTCGGGATCGATCGGCGCGGCGGAGGTGTAGATGTCGATCACCAGCAGCTCGCGCACGTATTCGAAATCGCCGAAGCGGAAGGATTTTGATGTCGTGTCGGTGCCGACGACGCGGACGCCCAGGAGGTGCGAGCGCATGACCGCGGTGGCGGCCGCGACCAGCGGATCATAATGCGCATCTTCGCGGTCGGTGCGCGCGCCCCAGCGATAGGCGAACGCATAGGCATAAAGCACGTCGGCGGCGCTCATCCGCGTGCCGTCATGGAAGGCGGAGCCGAGCACGCGATAGGTCAATTTCTGCTCGGCAATCTTGCCCGCGCCGACCGCCTGCAATCGGCCGCTTCCGGGCTCCGGCAGCACCGCGTCCTCCGGGATGGCGATCTCGGCTGCAACGGGCTGCGCGGGCGCGCGGCGCTCGACGATCGGCTCGGCGAGAATGGAGAGGCTCACGAAAGTGTAGACCACCATGAGCGCGGTCAGCGGAACCTGGGAGCGCAACGCGAGACGCCGCGTATCGAGGACCTGCATGGCCTTGACATGCGCGAGATAGACTGCCGCGACGTGACCGATGAGGATCGCCATCACCGCGGTCCACCAGGCAAACCGCGCGTCGACGATTGCGATGTCGACACGATAGCCCGCGGTCCCGAACAGATTCCAACCGAAGCCGAACGGGTCCGAGACGAGCGGAATGATGTATTGCCCCTGGATCAGCAGGAACGTGAAATAATGCGCAACGTGATAGCCGATCGCGATCGGCACCAGCGTGAAGGCAAAGCTGCGGGCGATCACCAGCGGCGCCAAGCGCTGCTCGGTAACCGCGCTCATAACCGCACAGACCCCGACATAGGCACCGCAGAAGATGAGCCAGAAGGCGATGAGTCCGGCCGTTCTGATCGCCACGAGCCTGAAGTCGCCCAAGGCGGAAACATAAGGAGCCATCGCCCCTTCGAGCTTGCCCCATTCCGGCGTGGCCAATGCGCCGTCGTAGAGCACGGTCGCGAGCAGCAACAGCACGAAGGCCATCATCGAGCTGGACACCGAGCCGCTGTCGAGAAGGCCGGCGCCAAACGGCCGCAGCCACATTTCACGCGGGGGTCCGGTTCGGATCTCGATCGGCGCAAAGCGCGCGAACGTGCCGAACACCGCCGTGAAGACCTCGCCGCGCTCGAGCCAGGACTCGCGGCCGAACAGGAACATGGCGGCGAGGGTGAGAACGGAATAGGCAAGCGCGAGCCACGCGATGGTGCGCGGCACCGCCGGGTTCGGATAGACGAGCTCGATCCACGCGAACGCCAGCAGCAGAAGGAAGGCCGGCCAGACGCCGACCGCCTGCGGATAGGGCAAGCGCAGGCCGAATTCGCGTCGTCCGGAGAGCCCCTGATAGAGCGTCTCGATCGTCTCAAAGATCGTCCGCCAGGGATTGATCAGCGCCCAAACATTTCCGGCGAACGCTGAAACGTAGGCAAGGCCAACCCAACCGATGATCCACACCAGGGTCGGCGCGATGTTCCGGTAGGGATTTTGATCGCCGCGCAATCCGGCGACGATGGTGATGATGAAAGCGGCGAGCGCGAGCAGTTTGAGCGCGAGCGCAAGCGACGGCCTTGCGATCCAGCGACCCAGCGGCGTGGCGAGGAGATCGATGCGTGGATAAGCGCGAACGCGCGGCACTTCCCGCACGAACAATCCGACGATGAGGAACGACACCACGATCGCCGCCGCTACTCCGGCGAGGTAGAACGAGAGCGGGATCGGGAGATCGTAGCGTTGGCCGAAGCCGTGCGCGCTTGCCGGCGTTGCCAGACCTGCGACCGCCATCGCGACCGCGAACGCGCGCAGCGCAGCCGCCGCCCGGCACCTGCCGGCCTGCCTAAGGATAGACCTCGATGGTGACAAGGACGTCCCCGTGCGCATGTCCGCCGGACGGCGCTTTACTGATATGGGGCTCAACCGTGAATCGTCCGGTCGCGCGCGCCGCGAAGCTCATCTTCGTGACCGCGCCCGGCTTGAGCTCTTGCTCGATGTCATAGCCGTGCAGATGCACGCTTATCGGCTTGTCGGTGCGCCATTCAAGCTTGACCACGTCGTTCTGCTTGACGCGAATGAGCCGCATGTTGGGGGGGACGCGGCCGTTCGCAATGGTCAGCGCATAGGTGACTTCCGCAGCGTCGACGGCCAGGGTTAGCGCGCTGGTCAAAGACAACGCCAGCATCAATGCCCGCAGTATTTGAAAGGAGCACATCTGCGTACTCGCGCTATTCATCGCCCCGAACGTAGATCGGAAATGCGATTGAGCATCCAGCCGGCCTCGTAGGGTGACGGCAGCAGGGCCGGGTCGCCGACGGCAAAGCCCATCAGGCGCCCGAACGGATCGGTCATGCCGCCGATCGGATTCCAGGCGGCGGCAGGTTTGCCGTCGATGCCGAGCGCGAGCCAGCCGTTCCAGGGAAAATCCTTGAGCTTCACCGTGCGGATGAACATCGGGGAATGCAGGCCGGTGAGCGAATCGTAGCCGATGTTCTCGATCCCGGCCGAGAACTCGACGTTGACGTATTCGCGTTTGACCGTGTAGCCGGCGACGAGTTTGCGGCAACCCCCGGTCAACAGCGTGACGAGGTCGCGCTCGAGATTGATACGCTCGACGAGGGAGGTGAAATCGCGTGTCTTGAGGCGTCGCAGGTCGGATTCGATTCGTTCTTTCTGCGCAGGTTCGCTCGCGGCATCGGCGAGGAGACGCTCGGCGTGGAACCAACCGGTTCGTACCCACGGGGGCGCGAGCCAACCGTCGACCGTAAACATGGCGGAAGCCACGAGCTCGGCCGCATCGATCTCGGTGACTTCGGCATCCCAATCCGCCTCGCGCGCGGACCATTCCGGATGGCTTTGCGCCACACCGCCTCGCGCCGCGATCTTGAGGTCGCCGCCAGGCGCTGTCGGCTTCGAGACGCGCACCGCGGCGGCCGCCGCGAGATCGGCGTGATGCAGGTAGTCGCCATGGAACGGCGTGACCGGGTAGGGATGCGGAACGAAATCGCTTTGCGCGGCAAGCACGCGCATCAGCGTCCCGACAACGCCGCAAGCGGCAGCATCGTCCTGCACGCGCGTCGAGCCCGGGTTGGTGCGCACGACGATGAATGAGCCTAGCGATTCAACAGGACGGACGTCGGCCGATGGCGTCGCTGAAAGGCCCAAGCCGCGGCCGATATAGGCCTGGATCTTGCCATCGCGCAGCGGTTGCACCGCCTCCTCGGGGGCGAGCGATCTGATTTCGATCTCGTGTGGATAAAACGAGGGATAGATCGGCAGCTCATGTCCGCCGCGAGCCACGGTGACGATGGCAGCCGCGCCGAGCACGAGGAGCACTGCAGCAAGCCGGTTCATGTTAGGCTCGAATCTGTATCCACCGGCAGGACAGCTTGCACGCCAGTGCAATCTCACCCGCGCAGCGTCCGCATCACGGCGTCGTTCGCCAGCGCTTCCTGCGGCGTGCCGTGGAAGATGATCTCGCCGCGATCGATGACGTAGAGCCGATCGGCGATAGCGGCCGCGCTCGTGAGATTTGATTCGGCGAGCAAAAGCGAAATGCCCAGGCCCTTGATCATCATGACGGCGTCGCGAAAACGCTTCACCACAACCGGTGCCAAGCCTTCGAACGCCTCGTCGAGGATCATCAGCGACGGCGCGAGCGCCATGGCGCGGGCAATCGACACCATCTTCTTCTGACCCCCGCTGAGGTTGAGCCCTGGCCGGTTCATGAACTTGGCGACTTCGGGAAAAACGGTGAGCGCCTGCGCCTCGGCATCGATCCCGCCGCTAGCGCCGCGCGCGGTCTTGTCGGACATCCAGCGGCTGATCATGAGGTTTTCGGCCACGCTCAACTCGGGAAAGATGCCGGCATTCTCCGGCGCATAGCCGATGCCGCGCTTGGCGCGCTTGTGCGGCGGCATCTTGGCGATGTCCTCGCCGCGGAAGCGAATCCGACCCGAGCGCACCGGCAGCAAGCCCATGATGCTTTCGATGATGGTCGTGCGTCCGGCGCCGTTGCGCCCGACCAGCGAGACAACCTCGCCGTCACCGACGTTGAGCGTCACGCCGCGCAGGATGTGCGCGGGCCCGCGGAAGGTATTTATGGATTCGACCTCCAGCAGCACTTGCTTGCCCTTCGCCGTCTCAAGCCGAGAGCGGTGCGCCGAGAAGGATGTTGGCGACGTCCTTGTTCGCCTTGATCGCTTCCGGCGTTCCGTCGGCGAGGAATCTGCCTTCATGCATCATCACGATGCGGTCCGAGTAGCGGAACACCACGTCCATGTCGTGCTCGATGACGACAGCAGTCACCGCGCCGGCACGCACGACCGACGATACGGTATCCATGATTTGCGTCTTGTCGCGGGTGCTCACCCCGCTGGTCGGTTCGTCGAGAAAGAGCAATTTCGGGCGCAACGCATAAGCGACCGCAACGTCGAGCAACTTGCGCTCGCCTTGCGCCAGGCCGCCGGCGAAAACGGCGCTCTTTTCCGCAAGTCCGAACTGGCTCAGCACGTCGAGGGCCTCGCGGCGGACGTCCTGATCGCGATCGGCAAGCGCGGCGATTTTTACGACCTTGCGCTCGCGCGAGAAAATCGACAACGCGACGTTGTCGAAAACGCTCAGTGCATCGAACAGATTGACGATCTGGAAGCTGCGGGCGATGCCCGCCCTGATACGCTCGTAGACGGGGGCAAAGGTGAGGTCTTTGTCCTCGAACAGGATGCGGCCGCTGTCCGGCTTGAGATGGCCGCTGATCAGGTTGACGAGCGAGGTCTTGCCGGCGCCGTTCGAGCCCACGAGCGAGAGAAATTCGCCCTTGTTGACGGTGAAATTCACGTGATCGCAGGCGTGGACGTCGCCGAACTGCTTGCTGAGGTCGACCGTCTCGAGAAGGATCACGCCGGTTTCTCCTTCCACCGCAGCTTGGCGGCCGTCGCCGAGATCGCACCCACGATGCCGGTCGGCAACAGCATGACCAGGAGCACGAGGACGACGCCGAGCAGGAGCTGCCAATATTCGGTGGCCGCGACCGCGTAGGTCTTGAGGTAAGTGAAGAGTATGCCGCCGACGATCGGACCGGTGAAGTTGCGAAAGCCGCCGAGCAGGGTCATGAATACGATCTCGCCCGAGAACGGCCAATACAACACCTCAGGCGTCGTCAGGCCGTTGAGCGGCACCCAGAGAATACCCGCGAGCCCCGTGAACGTTCCGGAAATCAGAAACGCAACCCAGCGGAACCGCCTGATGCGCAAGCCGAGGAAGGCGGCGCGCGTTTCGTTGTCACGAATGGCCTGCAGCGCCTTCCCGAAGGGCGAGTGCACGATCACCCACATGATCACCACGCAAATCGCGAACACGGCGAGCACGTAATAATAATATCCGTTGATGAATCGCTGGAACGCGTCACGCCCGGTGAACGTGAGCATGCCGGCGAGCAATGTCGGCCGCCCCACGCGCAGGCCGTCCGAGCCGCCGGTGACCCAGAAAAACTTGTAGGTGAGGGTCCATAGTACCTGCGACAATGCGAGCGTGAGGATGCCGAAGAAGATGCGCGTGTGCCGGACGCAGATGTAGCCGAACAGCGCCGACGTGAGCGCCGCGACCGGCAATCCGATCAAGATGTAGAGCTCCATCGAGCGGATACCGGCGTCGCGCAGCAAAAACGCGACCGAATAGGCGCCGATGCCGAAGAAAGCGGAATGACCAAACGAAAGCAGGCCGGTATAGCCGAGCAACAGATTAAAGCCGAGCGCGGCGATGGCGGCGATCAGGCCATAGGTCAGCAGCTGCGTCTGGTAGAGGCTGATATACGACGGCAGCAACGCGAGCAGTATGAGGACGACGGCCGCGGCGGCGAACAGGAGCAGTTTGGGCTGCGCGCGGCTGACGTCGGCTAGCATCACGCGGTCCCGAACAGTCCGGTCGGTTTGACCAGCAGCACCACCGCCGCGATGAGGTAGAGCACGGCGAGCTCGATTTCGGGAAAGAACTGGATGCCGGCCGTGCGCACGAAGCTCACGATCAGCGCGCCGACCAACGCGCCTTGCAGGCTGCCGAGGCCGCCGATGACCACGACGACGAAAGCAAGAATGAGCGCGTCGATGCCCATGCCGAGTACCGCGGTCTGCGTCGGCACGATGATGGCGCCGCCGAGGCCGGCCATGAAGCAGCCGATGGCGAAGGCCGAGACGTAGACCAGCCCGACATTGAGGCCCAGCGCCGAGGCCATGCGCCGGTCCTGCGAGGTCGCGCGCAACATGACGCCGAATTTGGTGCGATAGATTACCGCCCATAGACCGATCGCGGCGGCAACCCCGATCGCGATTACCACGAGGTTGTAGCCGGGATAGATCAGGCCGCCGAACCGGATACTGGGCAGCACGTCCATGACGGGATCGGCGGACAGCGGCAGGCCGCCCCAAAGCAGGCGGATGACATCCTCCAGGATCAGCAGCAGGCCGAACGTGACGAGCAGCTGATATTCCTCGGCGCGCCGATAAAACGGCCGCAACAGGGGCTCGATCGCGACACCGAGCAGCGCGACCGCGCCGGCGCCGACCGGAATGAGCAGAAACGTCCATGCGGCGGGAACGCCGAGCGCGATGGCGCGCCCGACCAGCCAAGCGGTGACGAAGGCGCCGACGGCGTAGAAGGTGCCGTGCGCCATGTTGACGATGCGCATAACCCCAAAGATCAGGCTGAGGCCGGCAGCAATCAGGAAAAGGACAGAGGCGTAGAAGAGTGAGTTAAGGATTTGGATGATCAGTATCGACACTGACACGCCCTCTTCCCGCTCTTACAGGCGGCCGCGCCCGCCGAGGGCGGGCGCGGTCAATATCGCGATGCGCGCGAGCGAGCGACGCGTCAGCCCGTTGCCTTGGGCCAGGTCTTCTTGATCCAGTCGGCGGCAGCGGTCGATTCGTTATGACCTTGCCCGGGCTTCGGCCAGCTCGGCGGCGCCGTGATGTTGCGAATCGGGATCGTAATCACCCGGTTGGGATCCCAGGTGGAGAACGGATAGTCGGGCAGGTTCTTGCTGAACCCGATCACCGCGTCCTTGTATCCCTGGTGGTTGTCCGGCCGGATGTAGACGTAGCCGGACGGTGCGTCGTATCCCATTCCTTCGAGCTGACTGATGATCACCTCGTCGTCGGGCCAGCCGCCGACCAGCTGATTGGCGCGCTCGATCGCCTTTTTCAGCATGTAGAGCGTCACGTAAGACCCTTCGGACTGGAAGTTCGGATATTCGTTCCAGCGCTTGTGGTAGCGTTGCACGAATTCCTTGTTGAGCGGCCATCGATCACCGCCGGGATAGGTGAAGTAGTAGTTGGAGTGAACGCCCGCGAGCACACCCTCGGGGTGATCCTTGCCGATGGCATGCGGCGCAACGCCGAGCGCGAGCGTGGTGGCGACTTTCATCTTGTCGAACAGGCCGTAGCGCAGCGCCTGCTTGTAGAAGGCGACGTAGTCGCCACCCCACACCGCGGTGTAGAGCAGATCCGGATTGGCCGACATCGCCTTTGTGATGTGCGAGGTGAAATCGGTGGTGCCGAGTTTGGGCCAGCTTTCCGACACGACCTCGGTGCCAGGTAGCAGCCGCTCGAGCGCCAGTGTGAAGTGCTCGGCGGCGTTGCGGCCGTAGCTGTAGTCGGGATGGATGTGCGCGATTCTGCGCACCTGCGGCCAAGTCTGCGCGGTGCCGATCGCCGACGTAATGCCGTCGGCCGATTGGATGTTGGTGATGCGGAAGGTGTATTTCGGCTGCGGAACCGCCTTGTCGAACAGGAAGTCGGTGCAGCCGTCGACGAAGATCGTCAGCAAGCTTAGCTCTTCAGCGACCGGGCCGAGGGCAGGCGTATTGCCGCTCGAGATGATGCCGGTGAAGAGGTCGATCTTGCCTTCGAGCTTCATGCGCCGAAGCTCTTTGACATTGGCGTCGGTGCCGGCGGCCTCGTCGGCGGTGATGGTCTCGATCTTGCGCTTGCCCAGGAAGCCGCCCTGGGCGTTGATCTCTTCCGCCGCCATGATGTGCCCCTTGTACGAGGGCTCGCCGAGCACGGCCGCAGGGCTGGTGAAGAATGTCATATGCCCGGTGCGGTAGGGCGTGTCCGGAATCTTGCCTTTGGGCGGCTCGCCGGCGGCTTTGACCAGTTGCGGTCCAGCGACCAGGCCGGCACCGGCAAGACCGGTCCCGCCGACCGTGACGCCGAGGGCGCCGAGAAACTTGCGCCGATCAACTGCGGTGGGTTTGTCCATGGGCATCTCCTCGGAACGTTTGTTGCGGGGCGGCGGGCAAAAGGGATGTCGCCTCCGATGGGCCTCTTGTATCACGCAAGCCCGTCACGCGCGACGTGTCCGAAAGGGGGCACATTGCCGCCTGCGGGTTGGGCCGGTACGTGGGAGGCGATTGGGCGGAGCATTGGGCGATACGCGGGGAGCGCATGGGCACGATCGCCTCAGGCCTCTGGGCTCGGTGCCGCGGTCGTTGCCGGCTTGGAGCCGGCGGCGGCTCTGATGGGTTTTCCTGGGTGATTTCAAGCGACTGGTTGTTTCCACCGCTTCCCCGCTCGGGTCCGGGTTCTCCGCGAACGCAGCTTTCTGCCTAGGAATTAGGCGAATGTCTATTTCGGCGGCAAGCGCGCCCGCCTGGCGCCTCGGATCGAGGCGGCACGCGCCCGATCAGCCAGCCGGCCCAAGCATTTAACCCGCCCTTTCCGCTTGGCATGCCGCTTGCGAATCCCTCGCCGCAAACAGCTTTGCGCCGTTTGCCGCGCGTCAAACAGAAGGACATCGCGATGCACACATCCATCGCTGCGGTCGCCAAGCGACCGTTCGCCCGCCATTTCCTTGTCGCCACGGCGGGACTGGCATTGAGCCTCGCGGCGGTGCTCTCCGCCAAGGCGCAAGACACCATAAAAGTCGGCATCCTCCATTCGCTCTCCGGCACCATGGCGATCAGCGAGACCACGCTGAAAGACGTCATGCTCATGTTGATCGAGGAGCAGAACAAGAAGGGCGGCCTGCTCGGCAAAAAGCTCGAGCCGGTCGTGGTCGACCCGGCCTCGAACTGGCCGTTGTTCGCGGAGAAGGCGCGCGAGCTCATCACCAAGGAAAAGGTCGCCGCGGTGTTCGGCTGCTGGACCTCGGTGTCGCGCAAGTCGGTCTTGCCGGTGTTCAAGGAGCTCAACAGCATCCTGTTCTATCCGGTGCAATACGAAGGCGAGGAAAGCGAGCGCAACGTGTTCTACACCGGCGCCGCCCCCAATCAGCAGGCGATCCCGGCCGTCGATTACCTGATGTCGAAGGACGGCGGTGAGGCGAAGCGATGGGTGCTCGCCGGCACCGACTACGTCTATCCGCGCACCACCAACAAGATCCTCGAGGCGTATCTCAAGGAGAAGGGCGTCGCGGATTCCGACATCATGATCAACTACACGCCGTTCGGGCACGCCGATTGGCAGACGATCGTCTCCGATATCAAGAAGTTCGGCTTGGCCGGCAAGAAGACCGCGGTGGTGTCCACCATCAACGGCGATGCCAACGTTCCGTTCTACAAGGAGCTCGGCAACCAGGGCGTCAAGGCGACCGACATTCCCAGCGTCGCCTTCTCCGTTGGCGAAGAAGAGCTCGCCGGTATCGACACGAAGCCGCTGGTCGGCCATCTCGCCGCCTGGAACTACTTCCAGTCGATCAAGACGCCGATCAACGAGAAGTTCATCGCCGACTGGAAGACCTTCATCAAGAATCCGAAGCGCGTCACCAATGACCCGATGGAAGCCCACGTCATCGGCTTCGCGATGTGGGTGAAGGCGGTCGAGAAGGTCAACTCGACCGATCCGGACAAGGTGATCGACGCGCTCCCTGGCATCGAGGCGCCCAATCTCACCGGCGGCATCTCCAAGATGCTGCCCAATCACCACATCACCAAACCGGTCTATATCGGCGAGGTGCGTGCGGACGGCCAATTCGACGTCGTCTGGAAAACGCCGACATTGGTTCCCGGCGACGCCTGGTCGAAGTACCTGCCGGGCTCCAAAGATCTGCAGGCCGACTGGGTGACGCTCAAGTGCGGCAACTACAACACGGTGACCAAGAAGTGCGGCGGCGGCGCGTAGCGGCGTCGCAGCTCGAGCATAGCGTTCGCAGCATGATTGGAGGCGGCCCACAGTCCATGTATTGAGCCGCCTCGCTCGTAACTGCCGGGACGATCGAGGATGCGTGCCTTCAGCGATCGGTTGATCGCGCTCGTCTTTGTCGTGGCCGCGCTCGCTGCTGTCGTGACAGCGGCGCGCGCTGGGCCTTATGAGGACGGGCTTCTCCGCTTCACTGCCGACAGCTTCGATGAGACGATCGAGGGCATCAACGCCGTCGCCACCAGCGGCAATGCGCTCGCGGCGCAAATCATCGGGGCTTTGCAGGAGGGACGACTTCTATTCAGCGCGAACGAGAAGCGTGTTTTCGTTCGTGAGCCGCCCGACCGCCTGATCGACGCGGCGTCCGGTCGACCGCTCGCCGGAAACGCGCCGTCCGACCTCGCACCGGTTCGTCTCAACAATCGGTTACGGCGAATCGTTGAAGCCGCGCTCGGCGGCTTGAGCTTGATGGCTCCCGATGCAGGCAGGCGTCTCGAGGCCGCGCAGGCCGTGCTCAAATCCAAGGACGCGAATGCGCTGGGAGCCCTCGATCAAGCGATCTCCCGCGAAACCGACGCAGGCGTGAAACAGGCCTTGATCGAGGCGCGCGCCGCGGTCGTGCTCTATCTCGACGCCGCGTCCGATGCCGACAAGATCGACGCCATTGCCTTGATCCGCCAGCGCGGGGATCAGGACGCGCTGGGGCTGCTCGGCGGGTTGCCGGTGAGCGCCTCTCCCGCGGTCAAGAAAGCCGCAACGGAAGCCATCGCTTCGATCGAAAACAGCCTTGCGTTTTGGAACGCGCTGCAAAACGCCTGGTACGGCCTCTCGCTGGGCTCCGTGCTCCTGCTTGCGGCGATCGGCCTTGCCATCACCTTCGGCGTGATGGGCGTCATCAATATGGCGCACGGCGAAATGGTCATGCTCGGCGCCTACACGACGTTCGTCGTTCAGCAGCTGATCCGCGCGCGCAATCCAGCGCTGTTCGACTATTCGCTCGCCATTGCCATCCCGCTGGCGTTCCTGGTCGCCGCCTTTGTCGGCATCCTGATCGAACGAGGCATCATCCGCTTTCTCTACGGCCGGCCGCTCGAGACGCTGCTCGCCACCTGGGGCCTCTCGCTGATCATGCAACAGGGCGTGCGCACCATCTTCGGTCCGACCAACAAGGATGTCGGCAACCCGTCGTGGATGAGCGGCTCGTTCGACCTCGGGCTAATCACCATCACCTATAATCGGCTGTGGATCATCGTGTTCACGTTGCTCATCTTCGTGGGCTTACTTGCCCTCATACGCTTCACCCGCTTCGGCCTCGAGATGCGCGCGGTGACGCAGAATCGGGCGATGGCGGCCTCGATGGGCATCCGCACGAGCCGCATCGATGCGCTCACCTTCGGACTCGGCTCGGGGATCGCGGGGCTTGCCGGTGTCGCCTTGTCGCAGATCGACAATGTCAGCCCCAATCTCGGCCAGGGCTACATCATCGACTCCTTCATGGTGGTGGTCTTCGGCGGCGTGGGCAACCTGTGGGGGACGCTCGTCGGCGCATTCACGTTGGGCATCGCCAACAAGTTCCTGGAGCCTTACGCCGGCGCGGTGCTCGGCAAGATCGCAATCCTAGTGCTGATCATCCTGTTCATCCAGAAGCGCCCACGAGGCCTGTTCGCCTTGAAGGGCCGGGCGGTCGAGGCATGATCGCGGGTCTCGTCCTGCGCTCGCTCGATCGCGGCGCGCTCGCCTTTCTCGCCACACTGGCGGCGATCGGCGTACTCGTCCCGGTACTCAACTTCTTGGTGCCGGCGACCTCGCCGTTTCACCTGTCGTCATATTTCGTAGCGCTGTTCGGCAAGTATCTTTGCTATGCGTTGCTGGCACTGTCGATCGACTTGATCTGGGGCTATTGCGGCATTCTTTCCCTGGGCCACGGCGCCTTCTTCGCGCTCGGCGGCTACGCCATGGGCATGTACCTGATGCGGCAGATCGGAACGCGCGGCGTTTACGCACATCCGGTTCTGCCCGACTTCATGGTGTTCCTGAACTGGCCGGAATTGCCGATCTACTGGTACGGATTTCAGCATTTCGCTTACGCCGCCTTCATGGTTTTGTTCGTGCCAGGCGTGCTCGCCTTCGTATTCGGCTGGTTCGCGTTCAGGAGCCGCGTCACCGGGGTCTATCTCTCGATCATCACGCAGGCGCTGACCTTCGCGCTGATGCTCGGCTTTTTCCGCAACAATTTCGGGTTCGGCGGCAACAACGGCCTCACCGACTTCAAGGACATCCTCGGGTTCAACGTGCAGGCGCCGCCAACGCGGGCGGCACTGTTCATGAGTTCCATGCTTGCGCTGATGCTCGGATTCATCATCTGCCGCGTCATCGTGAGTTCGAAGTTCGGCAAGGTCCTGGTCGCCATCCGCGATGCCGAGGCGCGCACGCGGTTTCTTGGATATCGCGTCGAGGCTTACAAGCTCTTCGTTTTCACCCTGTCGGCCTGTATGGCGGGCGTTGCCGGCGCGCTCTACGTGCCGCAGGTCGGCATCATCAATCCGAGCGAATTTTCGCCGGGTAATTCCATCGAGGCAGTGATCTGGGTCGCCGTCGGCGGGCGGGGCACGCTGACCGGCGCGGTGCTCGGCGCCGTGGTCGTGAATTACGGCAAGACCTATTTCACCAGCGGCGTGCTTGCGCCCTATTGGTTGTTTGTGCTCGGGGGTCTGTTCGTCGCCGTCACGCTGCTGTTGCCGCGCGGCATCGTCGGCACGATCCATCATCATTGGCGCGAATGGCGGGAGCGGCGGCGCATCACGGGGGGCGCTCCCTACGCGGCGGCCCGGCCGGCGGAGTGAGCGATGGATGCGCGCACGACGACGGCGCTTCTCTATCTCGACGGCGTGACCGTGTCGTTCGACGGCTTTCGCGCGCTCAACAATCTCTCCTTCACCATAGAGCCCGGCGAGATGCGCGCCATCATCGGTCCCAACGGCGCCGGCAAGACCACCATGATGGATGTCGTCACCGGCAAGACCAGGCCCGACACCGGGGAAGTTTACTTCGACGGCTCCTACGATCTGTCGCGGCTCGACGAGACCGAGATCGCACTGCTCGGCGTCGGCCGCAAATTCCAGAAACCGACCGTCTTCGACATGCACACCGTCGAAGACAATATCGGCCTTGCGCTGAAAGCCGACCGGCGCGCGCGCAAGACGCTGTTCTGGCGCGAGACCGACGAAGAGAGGCGCCGCATCGACCGGATCCTCGAGATCATCCGGTTGTTACCCGTGCGTCATCGTGTGGCCGGCGCGCTGGCCCACGGCCAGAAACAATGGCTCGAGATCGGCATGCTGCTGGCGCAGGAGCCCAAGCTGCTCCTGGTCGACGAGCCGGTTGCCGGCATGACCGATACCGAGACGCGGCAAACCGCAGACCTGCTCAAGGAGATCAATCGCGAGCGTACCGTAGTGGTGGTCGAGCACGATATGGCGTTCGTGCGCGAGCTCGGCGTCAAAGTCACCTGCCTGCACGAAGGTTCGGTTCTGGCCGAAGGCACGATCGATCAGGTCTCGCAGAACGAGCGCGTGGTCGAGGTCTATCTGGGGCGGTAGCTTTATGACTATAGGGGTTCGCCACCAAGATCAGTCGTCATTCCGGGTCCCGAGCGAAGCGAGGGAGCCCGGAATCCATAATCGCCGGCTGTGGTTATGGATTCCGGGCTCGCGCCACCCAAGCCGGCCTTGGCCGACTTGGGCAATTGTGACTGCCGATCTCGGCTAAAGCCGAGATCGGTGGCGCGCCCCGGAATGACGTCAGTAGAATGAGCTAGCAAGATGCTCCAAGTCGACTCGATTGATCTGCATTACGGCGCGGCGCAGGCGCTGCGCAACGTGTCGCTCGCTGCCGAGGCGGGCAAGGTGACCTGCGTGCTCGGCCGCAACGGCGTCGGCAAGACGAGCTTGCTCGACGCGCTCGCGGGACAGCATTCGATCAGCAAGGGTGCGATCACGTTCGATGGGGAGGACATCACCCGGCTCAAGCCCAGCGAGCGTGCGCGACGTGGCATCGCCTATGTACCGCAGGGGCGCGAAATCTTCCCGCTCCTGACCGTCGAAGAGAACCTCAAGACCGGCTTTGCTCCGCTCAAGCGCGAGGATCGCTCCATCCCAGATGACGTGTTCGCGCTGTTTCCGGTGCTCAACGACATGCTGGGACGCCGTGGTGGCGATCTCTCCGGCGGCCAGCAGCAGCAGCTCGCGATCGGCCGCGCCCTCGTCATGCGTCCGCGGCTGCTGTTGCTGGACGAGCCGACCGAGGGCATTCAGCCCTCGATCATCAAGGACATCGCGCGTGCCATCGCCTATTTGCGCAATCTCGGACGCATCGCGGTGGTGCTGGTCGAGCAGTATCTCGACTTCGCGCGCGAGTTGGGGGACCATTTCGCGGTTATGGATCGCGGCGCCATCGTCTATTCCTGCAGTCGTGAAAGCATGGATGAGGCGGCGCTCAAACGCGCGATGGCCATTTAGCGGCGAGGACGAAGGGTGGGACAGGCAGCGGCCGACCGAGCGTGCACCTTTGCGGCGAACCGCGCCGTCGGCGGCATTACGCTGGCGGTGCGAACAAGCGGCGCCGTGACGCGGCGGGCGCGCGTGCGCGAGGACGGTCCGCTGCGCGTTCGCTTCCCGGGACCGATTTCGGACGAGCTCGAGGCCGTCATCGTCAACACGGCGGGCGGCGTCGCGGGGGGTGATCGCCTCCGGCTCGAC
>Ga0081455_10001716_pt1 | contig 26529 bp, 25 predicted proteins | sample TabmetS3T2R1_FD_70207 | JGI IMG/M metagenome (GOLD analysis project Ga0081455, IMG submission 70207) | Tabebuia heterophylla rhizosphere microbial communities from the University of Puerto Rico - S3T2R1 | ecosystem: Host-associated > Plants > Roots > Rhizosphere ...
TCTAGCATTCGCCAGGACATTGCCGGCCCCACTTCGGAATGCTAGAGCAGATTCCAGTTGATTTGGATCAGGCGCGGTAGCCTGCGTGCCTGAAGTAGCCGGCGCACTCGGCTGGCGCAATCGCTTTCACGCTGCGTCCGACAAGCTTCCAGAGGGTGTCGACGGTACGCGCAGCACCCTTGCGCAGGTCCGACTTGATCTTGGCGTAGGCGTTCTCGATGGGGTTGAGGTCTGGTGAGTAGGCGGGGAGGTATCGCAGCTCAGCTCCGGCGGCCTCGATCACTTCGCGCACGCCGGCAACCTTGTGTTGGCGCAGGTTGTCCATAAAGACGATGTCGCGTTTCTTCAGTGTCGGCACGAGCACCTGCTGGACGTAGGTGAGAAAGGATCGGCCATCCATTGCGCCATCAATCACATAAGGCGCGGTCACGCCGTCGACGCGCAGGGCGGCAACCAGCGTCAGCGTTTTCCAGTGACCGTGCGGCACCTTCGCGACCAACCGCTGGCCCAGCGGAGCGCGACCATAGAGCCGGGTCATTTTGGTCGTCACCGCGGTCTCATCAATGAAGACGAGATGCGAAGCCACCAGTGCAGGCTGCTCGGCCTTTAGCGCCTTGCGCGCGGCGGCGACATCAGGTCGATCCTGCTCTGCCGCGTGCAGGACTTTTTTTAAACGTGATCGCGTGGCGGTCGTAGAAGCGCCACACTGAGCTGACGGCGACAGCGAGCTTCTTCTCGCCGCGAAGTCGGTCGCGAATCTCCTCCAGCGTCAGATCGGGCTCCTTCGCTACCAGATCGAGCAGCCATTGCTCGTATGCGTTGAGCGGCGAGCGACTGTGCCCGGTGCCGGGTTTCGCCGCGACGCTGCCTGTTCTGGTCCACCGATCGAGCCAACGCACCGCCGTCGAGGGTGCAAGGTTGAGCACACGCGCCGCCTCCCGCCGGCTCTCCCCCTCCTCGACCATCGAAACTGCGCGTTCGCGCAAGTCCTTGGAGTACCCCTTCGCCATGGCATCCCTCCGCCGCCGCTGACGGAGCTACTAGAATCTGATTTGCGCGACCGAAGGAATCCCCCGTGGCCGAGCCGATTCACATCAAGTAGAAACCGCTCTAGTTTCCTGGTCCCGGCAGCCCCATAGAGGCCAAGCATTGCAATGTCTACTGCCCTCCCTCCGCTCAATCTGGAAGAAGTCACCCAATCGTCCGAGGATCCTTTCGCTGCACTGAATTCGATGCTCAGTGAATACAACGCTGGGCACGTGGGCCCTGCAAATCATTTGCCGCTGTGGGTCTTCGCACGCGATCCTTCAGGCAAGGTGCAAGGCGGCGCGCGAGGACAGACCTATTGGTCCTGGTGCACAATAGATGTGCTAGCCGTTGCACAGCCTTACCGGCGTCAAGGTATCGGTTCGCATTTGCTTGCGAGAGTGGAAGAAATTGCGCGGGCACGTGGTTGTGTCGGGATCCGGCTCGACACCACAAGTTTCCAAGCGCCCGAGTTCTACAGGCGCCACGAGTACATCGAATATGGCCGCATCGAAGGTTATCCGCCAGGCCATACGCGGCTCTGGTTCATGAAGCGATTCTGAGGTCCGACTGGCCCCATGACATCCACCTGCGCATCTTGACCACATAAGTAGGGAGGTGGCTTAAACAGAGCTATTCCTCATACCTCGCACAACATCCGGAGGACGGCCAGTGACGGACTCGGAAGCCTTACCGCGAGCTGCACATGCTGAACACATCACCGAAGCACTTCGGCGAGCTGGTGCGCTTGGAAGGTGCCAAGTTTGCGACGTTGTGGTCGAGAGTTCACGCCCCACGCTCCTATCGCTCATCATTCGGTTACGGCTCAGTTATGACGGTCCTACGGACGCTCCGAGGACGCTGATTCTCAAGACTGGGCTCCCCACACGTGGCAGTGACGTAGTGCATTCCGGCCATCGGGAAGTTGAGTTCTATACTCAGGCGGGTGCGACATCGGTAGGTGTCGTGCCACGTTGCTTCGAGGCGTGCCGCGATCAAGATACGAAAGACTGGCACCTTCTTCTCGAGGACCTGACCGACTCGCACGTCATAGGCACGACTTGGCCACTTCCACCCACAGCCCAGCAATGCGAAAGCATCGTCAGCGGGCTCGCGCGTATGCACGCCGGGTGGTGGGATGATCCAAGGTTAGGCGTCTCCGTCGGCACATGGGTGGAACCAGAAACGGCCAATCAAGGGATCCGTCGACTTGCCGACCGTTACAAAGTGTTCGCGGAACGCCTGGGCGACCGCCTAGGCGCCGCCCGCCGCGACCTTTACGGGCGATTTATCGACACCGCCCCTCACCTGCTCGCCCGCTACCACTCACATCGCAATCTATCCATCGTTCATGGCGACGCGCATGTCTGGAACTTTTTTCTGCCGCGAGATGGCGGGAACGATGTCAGGCTTTTCGACTGGGATGCATGGCGCATTGGTCTCGCGACCAATGACCTTGCCTACATGATGGCAACACATTGGTATCCCGAGCGCAGACGGAGGATGGAGCAAAGCCTGCTTGACCGCTATCACCTCGTTCTTCTCGCGCACGGCGTGTGTGGATATGACCGCGGCGCGTTGCAGGACGATTACCGCCTAGCCGTTCTGTGGCAATTGGCTACCCCCGGTATGGCAGGAGGCCATTGACCTGCCGCCGGTTATCTGGTGGAGCCATCTTGAGCGGGTAGTGCTGGCGGTCGACGATTTTGGGTGCCGCGATCTCCTCGTCTTGACAGTTGCGAGAAGTGATATCGTGCGCGCCTCGGCGAACTTCAGTGGGGGTTGATCCATGAATCCGGCAGTTGCGGCGGAGTTGGCCGTGAAATACATCGCTGTGAACGACACGCGCCTGGCCTACGTCGAGGCAGGCAAAGGTGATCCAGTCGTTCTGGTTCACGGTGCGCTGCAAGATTATCGCTTTTGGAGCGCACACGTCGCGGATTTTGCCAAGCACTATCGCGTGATCGCCTATAGCCGGCGCAATCACTTCCCGAACGAAGTCAGCGGCGATGGGGTTCAAGACGGCGCCGCCGACACGCACGGTGACGACCTGGCAGCGTTGATCAGGAACTTGGGCCTACCCAAGGCGCATATCGTTGCGCACTCAGCGGGTGCCCATTCTTCCCTGTTTCTAGCAGCCAAGCATCCCCAACTTCTTCGATCACTCACGTTGGTAGAGCCGCCAGCGACGGGCCTCCTGGCTACCGCTGAAGATGGGCAGGCGCTCCTCAAAGATTGGGGTGCGCGTTTTGCGCCCGCTCAGGAGGCTTTCAGAATGCGCGACCGAGACAAAGGAGCCCGATTGTTCGCCGACGGGGTCGGCGGGCCCGGGACCTATGATAGGCGCTCAGACTTGGAAAAGAGAATGATGGCGGACAACGCAGACTCCGCCATCGCTGACGCTACCTCTACCAGGCCTCGTCCGCAATTTACCTGCGATATGGCTGCGCGTATTGACATTCCAACACTTTTGCTTCGTGGCGAGCGCAGTCCCGATCTCTTCGGTCGGATACTACAAGAGCTTGAGCGCTGCATGCCGAAGCGACAGCTTGTCGTAGTGAGCGCGACGTCGCACACTGTGCCGGCGGAAAACCCAACCGGATTTCGAGCCGTTGTAGTACCTTTTTTGGAAAAGCATTGACCTGCGTGGTGGGAACCAACCCGCGGCCGTTCCGGAAGATGCGCTACTGGCACAAAGGCGATGTTGTTACGGGACACGGTCTGGCTTTCTTTCAAGCGTCGGCGGTGAGGCAGTTGGAATCCGGCCGCGGTGACCGAGCATGCCCACTCCAGACCCCGGCTGCCTACCATCATTGCGACACAACATTTGCGTTGGCTGGAAATGTGATCGTGTCGCGTTCAGTGAAGCGATCGACGATGGTTCCCTCCGCGCCGGAGGATGCCTCGCTGCAGTCGCCGTTATTCAGGTAGGCCCGCCCTTCGCAGAGCATCGGCATACTTTGCTGGGTGTTCAGGGTGCCGATACGGTCCCAGTACATTTTGGAGAAGACTGGAAATTCGCAGCGCGGCGTCAATCTCGAGTAGTCGCGCCATCAGTCGCTTCGCTTCCTCGTCACGCCCAGCAAGCGCACAGCTTGCTGCAGCGATACGAAGTGCGGGATGGCTACCCGGCATTTCTCGCAATGCCATCGTTGCCCACGCCAAGGCTTCATCGTACCGGCCCGCAAAGAAATGAGCATGCGCCATCCCTTCTTGCATTAGACCAGGTGTGCGGATCGATAGGGCTTACGGCGCAAAGCATGTGCGATGCGCGCGATGGCCCGATCCGGTTCACCGAGCCACACTTTGACCCTGCCGCTGCAAAGGCAAGCGCGTACTCGGCGAAAGCGAGTGCAGTAGCATCGCCCTTACCCAATTGCACTGCCTGTCGAGCCAGCCTTCTAGCCTCGACAACCTCTTGCTCTCGGTCGACCACGTCGCCACAGCAGCGACCGTCCCGTGCTGGAGGTTCTCCGACCGGCGCGGTAGGTGCCAACGATGTGAAAAATTGACCCAGATCGAAGTGCTTGCCGTACTGCCGGGTGCTAGTCTCTGACGATGGAAACGCCTCGACCGACGACCTTGTATCTTCTCTGCGGCAAGATTGCTGCTGGGAAGTCCACGCTCGCCCGCAAGCTGGCGTCGAGACCCGGCACCTTGCTGATTGACATGGACCACTGGATGTCGACGCTTTTTCCGGTCGAGAACAGAACCATCGAGGACTTCGCTCGCCTGTCTGCTCGGCTTCGTGACGCGATGGGACCGCATGTGGTCGGCATCCTTCGCCAGGGCCTTTCGGTAGTCCTCGATTTCCCAGCGAACACGGTGAAGTGGCGCAGCTGGATGCGTTCTCTCATTGACGAGGCCAACGTTGCCCACGAACTCCACTTTCTCGATGTCTCAGACGCTGTCTGCAAGGCCAGGCTGCGGCAGCGCAACGTTAGCGGCGACCACCCGTATCAGGTCGACGAACCGACGTACGATTTATTCATGAACTATTTTATTCCACCGACTTCGGATGAGGGCTTCAACGTCATCACTCACACCCATGACCTGCGGCCGAGATGACAGTGGCTCTTTGCAGGAAGCTCGACGACCCAGTGGAGCAGTCTCCTGTCCAGCCCCTTACAGACGCGCTCTGCACCTTGGTCGCGATGCCGCTGGTGAACCTATCCGGTCATGCATGATGTGCGCTTGTCGCAACGCAACATTCTGCACGCTTTGGATGCTATGGCCGTTATGCATTCGCCGCTCCGAATTCACTGCTGGGCACGTGGAAGCCTACGCGCTACACTTGGAAATCTGAAAGGCAGGGCCTCTTTTTGAGGTCACTCGCCTTCGGCAAGAAGATAGTTGTCCGTGCGCATGGATGCTGCCCCAGCGCCGATCCGCTCGAAGGGCTCCTAATAACCTGGCTTTCTCCATGCGCTATCGAAGGGGAGACGCCATGAGGACTAGCCAAACCGGGTTGATCCCGGTTCTCGCACAATTTGTTGACGGCCTCACAGAGCACTGCTCACGCCGGCCTTCATCAACGGCGCTGATCCTCGGGTCGGCAAGTCGGGGCTCGGCCTGATAAGGCCACGCTTACTCAGCGCCTTATGAGGACGCAACAAGTAGCCGCGGGGGTGCTTTCGCCAGCCGCATAAATTTTGCTGACAAACAACATTCGAATTGTGGAGGCAACAAAATGGCTCGTGTTACTCGCCGAAAATTCCTCAAGTCGTCGGGCGCCGGTGACGAGACCCACCCAAGACCTCAAGGAAATGACGAAGGAGGCCTACTGAGCAAAGGGAGATTTGCCATGGCTAAGGGAAGAACATTACTCGACTGGGTTGTCATCGTGCTGGCGACAGCCGCAAGTGGGGCTGCCTCCGCCCAAGACGCCGGCAGCTATCCCTCAAGACCCGTAACGGTCGTCATTCCTACGGCGGCTAGCGTGTCGGGCGACATTCTCATGCGTGCATTTGGTGACGCGGCCGGTAAGCACCTAGGGCAGCCGGTTGTCGTCGATAACAAGCCGGGTGGCAGTGGCGCGCTTGCTGCTGCCTACGTCGCGAGCGCCAAATCCGACGGCTACACGCTCCTTAACATTACTATTCCCATTTATCGCGTCCCCTTCATACAAAAGACACTCTACGATCCGGTCAAGGATTTCACACCCATAATCCTGCTCGGCGGCTACACGCTTGGCGGCGTCGTGAAGACCGACAGCCCGTTCAAGCAATGGAACGATGTGCTCGAGTTCGCGAAGGCCAATCCAGGTCGGTTCACCTATACGACTGTAGGTCCGCAAACGACCAATGCCATCGCCATGGAGACGATGGCGCGTCACTCCGGTGTCCAGTTGACGCATGTCCCCGGCAAAGGTGGCGGCGAAGGCATTTCCGCGGTCCTCGGTGGGCATGTTCATGCCATGGTGGAGAGCCCGGCTTGGGCGCCACTCGTTGCCAGCGGGGAATTGCGACTGCTGTTCTTGCTCAACATGGAGCGCAGCAAGAAGTGGCCGAGCGTGCCGACCATCAGGGAGCTGGGCTACGACTACACGTTCGACTCGCCCTACGGCCTCGTTGGGCCGAAGGGGTTGGACCCCACAATCGTGAAGAAGCTACACGATGCGTTTAAGAAGGCCTACGACGACCCGAATGTGATCGCAACCTACGATAAGTTCGACTTCGTTCGCCGATACATGAACACGGAGGACTACGCGAAGTTCGTGCCCAAGCTAGCCGCAGACGAACGGGCATCAATGGAGAGGCTCGGATTTGCTCGCAAGGAGTGAGAAAAGCAGCTTTGTGAAGTTGATGAGAGTTACGTTGTTGGCGCGGCGCTCAGGTTGCAAGTTGGCTCGGACCAATGACGGCTTGTCTATTCCACGCAGGTCGATATGGCCGACATTCCTCGTCAAGGTCGCAGTGAGCTGATCGAATAGGGCATTGCGATCCCGCGGTTAATTTAGCTGCGGCGCATGCGCGCGCGCAGCGGGCTGAAGGACGTCTCGCTCATCGCAGTGGTCCTGGTCTTGAGGAAGGGGTTGGTTGGCTCCAACCATCCGTGGACAAGGGGATCGCCGATGAGCTGGCGCTTATTCCACGCAGGCAGCTTCTTCTCCATTGTCGAAGCCCTAGCGGGTTGAGAACCTGGGTTAGCGACTGTCGGCTATCCCCACCACAAGCGGCCGTTTGGTACCGTCGGGCTTTCTTAGGACGCGCCCTCGCGAGCCCGTTAAGGGGCCGCGCGTGCAGGCATCAACATGTCTGGCTGCGGCTCAGACAATAAGTCGGGGCCCAAAGGCCCCGACACGTTCAGCCTCGCTGGTGCTGCGAATATAATAGCGTCAGATCTTGACCTCTAGTTCGGCGGTCAACTTCTTGCCTTTTGTCTCCGGCCCGAGGAGCACGGCAATGATGACCAGCACCAGGAAGCCCATGGTGCTGTACATCATCGGCAGCGCAAAGCCCATCTTCTGATCGACTGCAAGATAGGTGAGGGCAGGCGCGATGAGGCCGCCGAAGATTGCTCCTTGATGATAGACGAAGCCCGAGGCCGCGCCCCTGACCTCCGTCGGGTACCGCTCGGAGAGATAGCTCGGGTTCTGGCCATAGATCGAGCCACCGAAGACGCCCTGGACGATGAAGCCGGCGATGATCCAGAATGGAACCGTGTTCCAAAGGTAAAGCGGTGTGATGAAGATGGCGATGATGGAGGGCACGATGATGGCCCAGCGCCTTCCCCAACTGTCGGCGACAATGCCCCACAGGCTGTTACCGAGAAACACCACGATATTGGCCCAGAACAGGGGCGTCGCTACCATCTGCGGCGTCCAGTTGAGCTCCTTCTGCAGGTAGGTCGAGAACAGCGCCCAGATCGAATAATAGACGCAAAATGCGGCGCTCATCCACACGCAGGCTGTCAGCGTGTTCCATAGCAAGCCGGGCAGGAAGATACTGAACGCATACGGCATGCCGACGCCGAACATGTGTGCGAGGTTCGGAAGCAGAAAGAGTGTCACATAGCCTGCCAGCACAGCAGCTAGCAACGCATTGAGCTGGGATTGGATCAGATACGGCAAGGCCCACTGGAACGCAAAGAAGAGCGGCGCAAACAGGGCCGCGGCCGCGACGATCCAGCCGGAGACGGAAAGAGCATTGGCCAAGAACCTTGATCCTCCGGCACGCCCCGCTGTCGTTACGGCGGCATCGTTCTGCTCGACGCGCAAGCGCTTATTCTCGGTCCACACCTCCGGCTCCTTCACGTAGAAGCGGATCCAGACGCACACGAGCGCGGGCAGGATGCCGATCCAGAGCATCTCGCGCCAGCCGATCGTGGGACCGGCATAGGGGAAGATGCCTTCGAGTGGGTTGGGCTTGCCATAGAGAAACCCATAGCAGAGTGCCGAGAGGGCGAAGCCGAGACCCCACGAGCCCTGGAGCACACCGCTCATGAAGCCGCGCGAGCGCGCTGGCCACGATTCCATCGCGAGTGCCGCACCGGCCGGCCACTCAGCGCCCATGCCGATGCCGAGCAACGCCCGGAAAAAGAACAGGAAGGCGAACGTCGGCGAGAAACCGGCGATGAAGTTGCATAGCGAGTACCACAAGATGGAGATCATCAGAGGCGCCCTGCGCCCCATGTGGTCAGCCATCCATCCGGCCGCCGTCGCTCCAAGAAGCCGCAGCCACAGCGTCACGGCAAAAACCGCCGTTACCGCAGTCAGCGGCACGCCGAACTCCTGCGAAATCGGCAACATAATCAGCAGGAAGATTGTGAAGTCGAACGCGTCAAGCGTCCACCCGAGCCAAGCCGCAATCCAGGCCTTCCACTGATCCTTGGTGGGTTCTCTCCACCAGGGCATGGACGTGACGTCAGCAGCAATAGTCATGGCAGTTCCTCCCTCCTTGACGGATTTGAGGCCCATGACCGCATGCTTTGATTTTTTAGACTTTGCGCTGAAAATCTCGTGGCGTCAAAGCAAAGAGGTGCAGTGCAGTTGAGACCCAGTCGGTGAGCGTCGATAGCGCGACGAAGTCGGCCGGCGGTTTCGCGTAAAATCCAAATGCTTATGCGAGCTTCTTCCACCATTAGCTTAAAGGAAGTGACGACGGACAATCGTGCGATTTGCCTGGTACGCTGCTCGCCGAGGTGGCTGGTCTAGGTCGTCCCACTGGTCCTGCTTGCCGTGTTTCTGAGGTGACTAAGTAGCGGCGCACAGCCTCAGTTAACGTATCTTCTTGCACTTACTCATGCCCGTTCCTGGTACACAGCATCACCCGCGCTCCTGCCGCGGGAGGAGCCCGGTGCGTTAGCGGCGCACGCTGGGATCTGGTGCAGCGAGGCTAGCTGTCATTCCAGCGGGTGAAAGTCCCGCCAGCAGAGGAGTCCAGTCGATGCTGTAGTTATATCCAGCGACGGGGAGGGCGACCGAGCCGTCGAAAGCCTAGACTAGAAGTGCGCCGGAAGGGCGGCTCTCTCTGACATCAGGCGGGCTCTGTGCGCAGCGGCGGCGTCGCCCGATTGGGTTGAGCGGGGCACAGCTCGGGGCAAGCAAGCACGGCTTCGGCCAGATTCCAATTAACTCGCGCAAAGGGTTACGCGAACCGCGTGCGTGTCGGCCCGTAATGGACCTTCGTGAGGGCTGGCGGTGTGGATTTTTCAGAAGCTGTCGAGGTGCGAGTGCGCCTGCGTGACAAGGCCAATACAAACCAACATAACTTGCTTTGTCAAGCGTCTCCCGCCCCGGGCAATCTGACGCCGTCTCAAGGGAGGGCGCCATGGACACGACATCCGAGTACCAGGCGGCAACGGTCCGCGCAAAGGAGGGGTGGCCGCACCGCGTCATCCGTCGCGGCGAGGCCGTGCGGCCGCTCCCACCGCACACCCGTTCGCTCGCGGACCTGACCTTTGAGGTGGGCGAGGTCCGCCGCAGCCTCGGCGACTACATGACCCGCAGCGGCACGGTGGGGCTGCTGATCCTGAAAAACGGCGAGGTCGCGCTGGAGCGCTACGGCATCGGCAGCGGCCCGGAGCGTCTCTGGACCAGCTACTCGACCGCGAAGTCGATGACCTCGACGCTCGTCGGCGCGGCGCTCCACGACGGCGCGATCGGCAGCCTGGACGACCGCTGCGAGAACTACCTGCCGCGGGTGCGCGGCTCGGCCTACGAGGGGGTCACGCTCCGCAATGTCATGCGGATGTGCTCCGGCGTGGCCTGGAACGAGACAGACGACGGACAGGCCGACGGAGGGCGCTTGCAACAGGCCCTGGCCAGCCGGCGGTCAGGCTCCATCCTCGAACTCGCGTGCAGCCTGCCGCGCACTCAACCGCAGGGTGTCGTCTTCAACTATTCGACCGTTGAGACGTGCGTGCTTGGCGCGGTGGTCGCGGCCGCCACTGGCCGGCCGCTGGCCGACTACTGCGCCGAGAAAATCTGGGGACCTGCCGGCATGGAGGCCAACGCGTACTGGGTACTCGAGTCCGAGGGCGGTCTGGAGTGGGGCGGGTTTGGCGTCAGCGCCTGCCTGCGCGACGTCGGCCGCTTCGGCCTACTGGTGTTGGAGGACGGTGAAGCCTTCAGTGGCCGGCGGGTCGTGCCGCCCGGATGGCGCGATCTCGCCGGCCAGCCCGACAGCACGCCCACCGCCTTCGGTCGGCTGATGCCGGGAAGCCCCGCGGGATACGGGTACCAGTGGTGGGCATTGCCCCACGCGCCGACCGGCATCCATCGCCGCGCTTTTGCTGCGATTGGCGCTTTCGGCCAGTACATCTACGTCAATCCGACCGAGCGGGTGGTCGTCGCCATCCAGAGCGCGTGGCGTCAGCATCACGACGCCGAAGCCGAGGCCGAGACGTTCGCGCTGCTCGGAGCTGCGGTGCGCGCGCTCCGACCGGACCCAGCGTCGTAGGTTCCGGCGCAGCCGCCTGCCCGGATGCCGGCTCAGGGTCTACACACCCAGGGTCGGCAGCCGACGCTGGCGTCAGTCAATCTGAAAGGCCGCTTGTGGCACATAGGGTGCGTGGGTGTCACACAGCAGACCGTGGCCGGAATCGGGAGAGCTGCGGACGCGATTGAAGTTGCGTGGAAGCCTGGTGGCGAGGCCGGACTTGAAGGTTCTACGAACCGCGCGGTAGCTACGACGATGTGAAAAATTGACCCATTTCCGAGGTTGGTCCCGCGCATCGCCTGCGCCGCATCATCGTCTGCCAGGCGTAAGAATATGCCATCTTGCGGGTTTAGAAGGCAGCCAAGGTGACAGGATGGAACGACGCCAGTTCATCGTGCTACTCGGCAGTGCTGCAGTCGCGGGCCCTTCCAGCGCACATTCTCAGTATCGATCTGCTCAGAAAGGCGTTCGGATCGAATGACGTGGAGGGACTACGAGGCGCACCTCGGGCTCGCAGGCTCGAGGACCTGCATGGTCGAGTCCATCGGGGAGCATATCGGGCACTGCCGAGCCGGCGCGTATACAAACCCAAGCCGGACGGTCGACAACGCCCGCTCGCGGTCGCGGCGCTGGAGGACAAGATCCTGCAACGAGCGGTGGTCACGCTGCTGAATGCGATATACGAGTTCCTCGGCATCTCGCATGGGTTCCGGCCCGGGCGCGGCACGCATGACGCGCTGGACGCGCTCTGTGTTGGGATCGGCAGGATGAAGGTGAGCTTCATTCTGGACGCCGACATTCGGTCGCTCTTCGATGAGAGCCCGGTTCCCCTATCACTGACCGACACGGCCCCGTCTTTCATCCGCCTGGTCCAGAAATGGCTCAAGGCGGGCATCCTTGCAGGGATCGGTGATCTCGCCGTTACTTGCCAACATCGATCAGCAAGGGTTGATCCGCTTCCTGGAACACCGGATCGGCGATCGACGCATCTGACGCAGCGGACTGACCGTGGTATCGGTACTCATGGGAGCTTTAGATCCAGCTTGGCGCGTATTGCCCAAACGTGGCTGGGCTGCAGAGGCGGCTTCGGGCCTGTGATCCTGCCTTTATTCCAGGCCGGTCGAGAGACGCCGGCAGCGGAGCTGATTTCGGTCATGGTGGTCTCCTTCGTTCAGAGTTCAGAGACCTCACAGCCCACGCAGAATCAGTCTGCTAACCGATCATACCCGTCACGACATGGTTACTCGCGGGGTTGCTCAGGTCGCAACCTGACCCAACTCAGCCCTCCCCCTTTTTGTGGCTCTGCGGCGCAGCAATGACCTTAGCGCTGCGATCAGCTTGCTCATCGATAGACGCGTTGAGGCGCGGCGTGAAATTTGCTGACTCTCAACGTGTCAGCGCTTCCAGAACTTTCCAATAGGATACCGGTGCAAGGCGCTCGATCAGCGCGATCATCTTCGCTTGACCGCCGACCACTACGCGCGGGGTGCGGCGCTCCACCGCCCGAACGATGATCTCGCCGGCCTTCTCAGGCGGCATAGTCAACACGCGGCGGGCCCGCTCAAGCTGCTCCGCCAGCTCGGCATTGGTGGTACTGGCGTGTCTGCGGGCACTCTCGGCTATCTTCGTGGCGACCCCACCTGGGTGCACCACAGTAACGCCGACATTGCTTCCCGCAAGTTCGAAACGCAGAGCGTTTGAGAAGCCTCGAACGGCGAACTTGCTTGCCGCATAGGCGGTCTGCCCGGGCGGCGAGACCAGGCCAAACAGGCTCGACATGTTGACGATCCGTGCATCGTCGCTGGACTTCAGATGCGGTAGGAACGCCCGCGTCAGGCGCACCACCGCAGCGAAATTGATCTCAAACAGCCAGTCGAAATCAGCCTCGCTGATTTGGTCGAACCTCCCGGCGAGTGCAACGCCCGCATTGTTGAACATCAGATCGACGCCGCCGTGCTCGGCCACGACCGCCTGCGGGAGAGCGGCAACCGCGGTGCGATCTGCGACGTCGAGCCTATGGCGGGAGATTCGGATGCTAGCACCGTCAACTAGCTGCACCGTTTCCGCCAAGCCCGGCTCGCTGATATCGACAAGGGCGAGATTGCAGCCGCGCCTCGCGAGCGCTTGCGCGATCGCGCGTCCGATGCCGTTGCCGGCGCCCGTGATCACAGCGGTGCGGTCATGAAGTGTCATTCGGCTCGGCATGCGTTCCCCCTAGTTGAGGGTCTTCTGCCGTGCTGCGTGCCCGCCGGCATGGCTCTGTGACCGAAGCTGACTCGTCGCAGTGGCGAAACTGAACCCCGAAACCGAAAACACTGCGACACTTTACTGCTCTTTAGCAGCGCCGTCGTTTCGCATGCACTAGCAATAAAAACGGACCGTGATAACGGTGCAGCTTGACGTTGGCAACCGCATCATATGCCGAGGCTATGGGCAATCGGCTGTCTCGTCCAACTTGCGATTGGGGTATCGACGGTCGCCATCATTGCCAAGACCACCACAACTCGCCCTCCTTCTCTGCATCACACGTTCTTTGTGGCAGCGCACTTGCACTGGGTGCTTCAGCTGACTGGACGATCCCGCTACGGCGCTCTCCCCCTTTGGTGCCGCGGCGGGGTCAATGCACCGCTCCATTCCATACTTTGGCCAAACACATAGGTGAGTTCGGGCGGGCGGGACAGCGATAGGGGGCTCCATGTTCGACTCGTTAGTAGCAAAATGGTTCTATGACTGGGGCCTCATGCTGGTGATGATCGTCCTTTGGCTCTATCCCATGCTCCAGCTCATGCGCCACGTAAGGGCTCCGGACGCCGCCGCCGCGGTAGGACGGAAGCGGCACAATGACGCGCTAGAAAAGGTTGCCTGACGCGCCTCGTGGAGAAGAGCGAAGGCTAAAAGCGCAGCCAAATTTTCAAACTGAGACACCACGTCGACCGCGGTGGTGGTGGCTACGCGTATGAGGCAAAAGCGATGGACAAAGCGGCTTGGGAGCGTTTGCTTTCAGTATGGGCGGCGGAAGCGGTGATAAGGGCTGGGGTCAAGCCTGCAGCGGGACCGTTCTCGGGCCTCGGTTTTCCAGGCGCACCGGAGGCAGAACTCCTGGTGGCGGAGGCACGCCTCGGTTGCCGGCTGCCACCCTCCTACAGAGAGTTCCTCAGTTGCACAAACGGGCTCCGCCAGCCATTGGAATTCGCGGCCGCCAGAGGCGGCAATTTCTGGGCGGCTGAAGAGATCGACTGGTTCAGAGTGCGCAACCAGGAATGGATTGATGCATGGACAGACGATTCTTTCGCCATTCCAGATGAAATGTACTTCGTTTACGGCCCTGAACAAGACCCTATCAACCTGCGTCGTGAGTACCTGGAACACACGCTGGAAATCAGCACATGCGGCGATTCGAGCGTGTATCTATTAAACCCAAAGATCGTGGGCACCGATGGCGAGTGGGAGGCGTGGTTCTTTGCCAACTGGGTTCCTGGCGCACACCGCCATCGGTCGTTTGCGGTGATGATGCTGGCGCACTACGAGGATTTCCAAAACAAGGGCCTCGATGGCTTCTAAACAAGGGCCGCTCAAACTAACATCGCCCCCCCGCTGCTCAAGATCACCGGGCAGAACCAGCGCTGGAGCTGGTGCAGGTCGACAAGCCGATGCTGGCGCCGGGGCAGGACAGGTGTCCATGCCTAGCTCGCTAAGGTATCTCTTGCAGGCCGGTCCGCTTTAGCCAGGGCCGCTAGGCTCGCGCGTGTCGCCCCAGCCCATCATCGGCCGCTCGGCCATGACGCAGGTGGTTGACCAGGTCGAGCGCTCGCCGGGCCGCCCGGTCTGCTTGAAGATCGAGCCGACGACGGTTTCGCCGGAGAGCACGACCAGGTTTTCGTTTGACGGGTCTCAGCGCGCGGCGGTATTGGTCGGCTCAAGATACTCGACAAGTCGACGCCAGGCGGCGCGGCAATCATCACAGAAACTGTGTCCGGCGTGATGAGCGATGATGATCTTGCCAACTGAGGGTCGGCTCAGTCCGCTATCCGAGGCACAGCCAAAGCACCGGGACAGGTTGGCGGCTATGCTGCCGACGGCTGAACGTCACCCACTCCAGACCCAGGCCGCGTACCATGGTTGGGACGCAACACGTCCGTTTGGCTGGTGACGATGATCGTCGGTGATCCGATCAAGTGATGAGTGGACGGCGGGCGGCGCGCTGTAGCCGCCCATCATTCAGGCAGGCCCGCCTTTCGCAGAGCGTCGCCTCTCATCACCGCTCCGGGACCGGCCATGTCACATCCATGCGCCGTGAGCAGATCTTGGCGAAGCGTCGCAACGGCAAGCAGGCCGCCGGCTATCCTGTTATCAATCGTAGTAGCACTTAACCCGACCATCCCGGGTTTCGCGGCAGTCCCTGTTGTCGTAGCGATCGGATAGACGACGGTCGCGCCGATCGTCGTCATAGCGGCGACGGTCGCGTCGATCGTCGTCGTAGCGGCGACGGTCGCGTCGATCGTCGTCGTAGCGGCGACGGTCATCGTCGTCGTAGTAGCGAGGCTTGTAGCGCTCGGAAACCGCGTAGTAGCGGCGAGGCCCCGCGTAATAGCCGTCACCGTAGGGATCGTGGTAGTACGGCGCGCAGCCCGCACAGACCGACACCGCTAGCAATGCTAGTGCGATTTTCATGCTGGGTGCCATAACAATCCTCATACTCGACGGTTGGCTCGCTCGCATTGCCCAAGGCCATAAAGGCCGTGCCTTGCCTCCTTTTCAAGATATGAATGAAGGATTAAGCCAAGCGCGTGATAATATTGCCATCAGACCTGTGAAATACGGCTCTCTCTCTGAGGACCTGACAGCGCGCAATGCACGTATTAGGCGCGGTTTGATGAGGACGAGGGCACCGGTGAGCGATAAGGGATGCTGGGGTCGCCAGGCCGCACACTTCCGGTTTAGGGAGGTCGGGCAGACCCAAATTTGCCTGAGATTCTGGTGTGTCCGACAGCCGTTCGTTGGCCCTGAACTGACCTCCCGTTCCGCAATGCAGCGCTGGCCGTCTGTGACAGCGGTAGGCAATTGCGACCAACGAGGGTGAACCCGGCGCGCCATCGACCCAATCCCGAGCTCAGCTATTCCAGAAGAACATGCTCGTGGCAGGGTTGTCTCGCGATCGATGAAAACGTAGGCGGTCCCATCCGATCCGAAATTTGCGAATTGGGCATAATATACATCATCCCGAACCAGCTCTTGTATCGCGCTCCAAGGCGCGTTTTCTCGGTAGCTACGCTCGGAACCGAGTGTCTTTCCATCTGACCGTTCGCCCTGCGTCGCAACCGATCGCGGATGGGTCCGGCAAGCGTCCCCGTATGGAGATGAACGTATCGATCTGCATCAGATAGTCGAAGGGGCGAGGTGGAACCTTATCGGGTCCATGTGCGGTCCAGTAGGGCACACCGCCTGCCCTTGTGCGAAGCCGGTCGAAATCGTGCGGGAACTGAAGTACCTCCGCCAACGCGCCAAAAGTGTGAGGGTCAAAGTAGGCAGGACCCATGTGTTGTGGAATTGCATCCTCATGTGCCTCCCATCCGGTGAGCCATAATTCGCCATGCATTGAATGCTCGACGGACGCGATTCCAGTGATCCAAGCGTAAGCCGGGCGCTCTCTGGTAGCCTGCGGCGATTGGGTCAAACCTTCGCCAACAGCCTCACGGGGCAGCATGAAAGCCGCATTGCATCCCCCTTCACAGCTCCATGTGCTGCATTGAAACAGATGAAGCACCCAACGTGAAATCGCCGAAGTCTAACGCTGGGCCGTGGTGCGGAAGTTGCGCCAGCAGCACCATCGGCATGCTGCATTCACGGCAATGCCGCCACCTCTCCACCGGAAGGCCCCATCGAAGTCCTCCAACCTTCGGTATCGGTCTCGTCTGCGGTGGCCGGAGAGTCGCAACTTCGAAACGAAGAATGAAGTTCTGCACGATCGACCCATGCTTCCTGTTTGCCGTAAGGTAACGCTACGAAGTGGGCCCCTTTGCGCCCTCTTTCCTGTGAGCATCGGGCGGCTGAGCCGGCCCGCGAAGGCGACTAGGCTGTGAACTTATGACGATTGGTGTCGGCAGCCAAAATCCCACCGCATGATTCCATGCGGAATAACTGTCTCATGCGATAGGACGTGTTGCGGCAAACCAATGGAAACACTACGAGTAGCGCTCGCCGACTGAACAGACTTAGATGTGTAAGCCCATGTGTTGGCGCAATGCCTGGGTATCATGCCATCTGGGCTCGGAATGAACGAGGCGAAGTGGGTTTACTGGGGCGATAACCCCGCACACTTGAGCGTCTGTTAGAACTCGGCGTCCTCGAAAAGCGTGAGGAATCCGACCTTCAATATCGTTGGTGTTCCGGCTACCTCGTGGTGATCGAATAGCGATCCTATTCTGCTACGACGCATGATTCCGCAAGTGATGGACGGAGCGCCATTGGCACGGTCGACGCTCGGCATGGTAGGTATCCGTGGAGGTTCGGACAACGACTCGAAATCGAAAAGCCGGTTGCAGACGGCAGGGGTTGACCCTTCTCGGAAGCCGCACCCGGAGAAGATTGAGCGCAGACAGAACCATCCCCCATGCAGTTCCACTCAAGCGGAAGCGCCAGCGTGCGGGGGGTTGGCTGTCGCATAGTCGTGAGCAAGTTGTGATCTGGCGCGGAAGAACCGACTGCCGCCACCCACCGTAACTCCGGCACCTCCGAACGGAGCGCAGTAACGGCGAACAAGCCAAGACAAGTGGAGATGCTTGATGCAGGTGAAGTCGCTTCTTTCTGCAGGGTTCGGTGCCATTGCGCTTGCCCTCCTTACAACGGCGGCTCAGGCCGGCCCTTCCGGCCTGGCTAGCGCCAATGATCAAAGAGATGGGGGTAGCGGGCTAGTCGAAATGGTTACCTGGTACGGTGACGGCTACTACGGCGGCTATCATCGTCCCTACTACGACCATCGCTGGTACGGCCACGGCCATCATGGCTACCGTCATTACAGCCACCGTTACTATGGGTATCGGGGGTACGACCACCGCCATTACGGGTGGTATTCGCGCTACGGTTACCACCACTGGTAATGGGCGGGCGGCCGCCCGGTGGCGGCCGCTGACCTCAAGAGTCGCCGTGGAGTGTTAGGTTGAAGTCGGACAACTGGGTGCAGCAATGATGCTGATTGATGACCCATCTGCCTGTGCTGTCTTTGTCGACTTTGACGGCACGCTGATTGATATCGCCGTGGCGCCTGATCTCGTTCACATACCCTCGGACCTCGTACCGTTGCTGGCCCGCCTCTCGAGCGGTCTTCGCGGCGCCTTGGCCATTGTCACTGGCCGACCGGTAAGCGACATCAATCGTTTCCTTCACCCCTTGCGACTGGTCACCGCCGGGATTCATGGTGCCCAGCTGCGCACGGAGATGGACGGCGAGGTGTTACTGACGGTTGGCTCGATGGATCCTGACGTTGTTTCGGCGGTAAGCCGGTTGAGTGACCTGGCTCCGGGCGTGGTCATAGAGTCGAAGATTTCCTCAATCGCCGTGCACTACCGATTGGCCCCGTCAGCAGAACCGCAGATCGAAACCGCGCTAAAAGCTATCGTTGCTGGCCGTCCAGACCACTTCATCCTGTGCCCGGGCCGGTGCGTCATTGAAGTGATGCCTAGGCACGTATCTAAAGGAGCGGCGGTCGATACACTTATGGCTCTGCCAGCCTTCAAGGGGCGCCGCCCTATCATGATAGGGGACGACGTGCCGGACGAGCCTGCACTAGCGGCTGCGATCCGCCATGGCGGACTGGGTCTTCGCGTCGGCGGTGAACATTTCAAAGGGCAGGCATTCTTTGAGGGACCTGCCAGCGTGAGGGCTTGGCTCGCCGCAATGGCTGATCAACTTGAGACGAAACAAGGCCCACTCGTAATGCCGGGCCCTCTGTCTAGGCTCAAGTATGGAGCTGACGCCAACAGTGGCGGGAACCCACGCCGCCCTGATGTCTTCGGCGCTGCAGCGAGCCAGTGTGCCTACTGAGATCCTACCGACGGGATCAGAGACTGAAGCTGAGCGATGGACAATATCGTCAGCACTCAATGCCGGCTCGCCCATCAAGGGAACAGGATGGCTTCCGGTTCGCAGTTCTCAAGGTTCCGCTCATGGTCGTGCTTACTCTCTAACCGCAGCGTCGTGCTGTCGGTGGTCGACATGGTCGTCATGCTGAACACAGCGCGACTACGATGAATCCGACACCTTTTGAGCGTCTGTCGCTTTGGTGCTAATGTTGAAGCGATGACAGCAGGCGTGCTCGGCACCTTGTCCTTACACACTCCGAACGTGGTCGTTGCTGCTTAAGCCCGATGGCCCGTGAGGTCGGGCACCCAAGGGCGAACAAACGGATGTCGTCGCACAAGGCCTCTTCGAGAAGAAGTTGGCGAGCCGAGACGCCCGGAATCAAGGCCGTCAGGCTCTTGCACGGCTCCGAAGAGCCCGTGGTCGGCCGCACCAAGCGACCGGCAGCTTCAGATGCAGGGAGGACGCAGGGTCGCGAGGCACTGCTGCAGGCGTGTGCCCGCGGAGATCGGATGGCACTGCATAGCCTCTATAAAGCAACGGCACCGCAACTATTCGGCCTCGCGCTGCGTATGCTTAGGAGACGTGAGCTGGCCGAGGAAATCATGCAAGATTCTTTCGTCCTTGTCTGGCGCAGTGCGCACACCTTCGATCCCGGTCGCGGCCCGGCGATGGCGTGGCTCGCCCGCATTGTCCGTAACCGGTGCATCGACGTCTTGCGGCAGCGCGGGCGCGAGACGCCGCTCGATGATGCGTCCCTCGAGGACCGCGAGGATCCGCTGTCGAGCCCGGCCGATCTGGCGGCGCTCAGTAGCGATGCCCGCCGGCTGCAGGAGTGTCTCGGCGAACTTGATGAGAAACCGCGCATGGTCCTCGCGCTGGTATATCATGAGGGCATGACGTACCAGGAGGCGGCAGTCCATATGGGCGCGCCACTTGGCACCGTGAAGGGCTGGGTCCGACGTAGCCTGGTCCGGCTCAGGAAGTGTATGGAACGATGAACTACTCCGACCCCGAACTGCGCGACCGGCTCGCGGCCGAATACGCACTCGGCGCGCTGAGCGGCCTCAGCCGCCGCCGTTTCGAGCGGCTGCTGTCCGGCGACCGCGAGTTGCGAGATCTCGTAGAAGCCTGGGAGCTGAGGCTCAATCTCCTTGGCGAGTCCGCTCCGGCCGTGGAGCCGCCAACGCGTGTCTGGAACGAAATCGCCCGGCAGATCGCGCCGGCGCCTGCGCCGGTGCGCGAAGGCTGGCTCGATCGGCTGTGGGATAGCCTCGGCTTCTGGCGCGCCGCCGCTGCCTTGGCGACAGCCACGGCGGCAGCCCTCCTCTGCTACGTCGCTTTCCTTCCCGCGCATATAGTGCCCGAGCAGTTTGCGGGGCTCGACGAGCGGCTCGCACGCATCGAAAATGCAGCCCGGGGCCTGGTGAGCGTACCAGGCGAGATCGCCGCTCTAAGCAACCGCCTGGCCAGCCTCGCGAGCCGGGTCGATGCGGTGGCCTCCCGACCTACGCACGTAGCGGTGCTGCTCGACAAGGATCAGCGGCCGATGATGACGGCGGATCTCGACATTGCCGACGGGCGCCTCGTGCTGCGGCTCAACCTCACGCCGCCCCGCGATTTCACCGCCAAGGTGCTTGAGGTCTGGCTGGTGTCCCCAGACGGTACGCGCCGCTCTCTCGGGCTTTTCCCGAGCGAGCGGCCCGGCACGACAGCGGCTCTCTCCCTGCCGCACGACACGGCCGAAGCGCTGGCGAAAGCGGCGCTCGCCGTCAGCTTGGAGCCCAGGGGCGGCTCTGCGACAGGGCAGCCGTCCGGCCCGGTCCTGTTCACCGGCGCGCTGATGCCTATCGCCCTCTGACGGGCAGTCCCATCGAAGCGTACTTTGGGTTGACGCAGCCACCATCGATCGGTGCCGACGGTCGCCGTCTCTCACCCGATGATGTTATGGTTATTAGTTACTCGATCACTTCGTCGGCGCGCGCGAGGATCGCCGGCGGAATGGTGAGGCCAAGCGCCTTAACGGTCTTGAGGTTAACCGAGAATATGAGCCGCGTCGGCTGCTCGACCGGCAGGTCGGCGACGGAGGCGCCCTTCAAGATGCGGTCGACTTGGCGGGCTGCGCCCCGTACCAGCGCCTCGATATCGGGCCCGTAGGACATGAGGCCGCCTTCGGCGACAAAATCGTTCCAGCCGTAGAGCACTGGCAGACGGTGCTGCGCGGCAAGGGCGATAATGCGAGGGCCGTTGAGGACGGCAAAGCCATGCGTGAGGATGATGAATCCGTCGAGCTGCTGGGCAGTTGCGGTGCGGAAGGCCGCCTCGAGCTCCTCGAGTGTCTGGGCCGCTATCGGTACGAAGCTCACCTTCAACGTACGTGCGGCAGCCTCGATCGAGGTGAGCTCACCCTTGGTGGCGGGCTCGCGTGGATTGTAGAGCGCGCCGATGCGCCCGCTCCTGGAGAACGCGCTGGTAAAGAGCTCAAGCCGCTTCGACGCGAGGTCGCCCGACATGTAGGAGAAGCCCGTGATGTTGCCGCCGGGTCGGGCGAGGCTCTCGACAACGCCCATCTCCACCATGTCGCCGCTGAAGGCGACGATGATCGGGATGGTGGTGGTCGCCTGCCGCGCTGCCCAGGTAGCGGGCCCGAGCGCGATCATCACGTCAACTCCGGCCGCCACTAGTTCGGCCGCAAGACCGGGAAGTCGGTCGAAGACGCCATTGGCCGAGCGCAGTGTCAGTGTCAGGTTCCTGCCCTCGACGTAACCCGAGCCGCCGATGGCGGTCCGGAATTGGCGCACGCGGATATCGTCGTCGGCAGCGTAGTTGAGGATGCCGACGTGTGGTACGCGCGCCCGCTGCTGGGCGACGAGGGGGCGTGCTGCCAATGTGCAGGCAATTCCGGTCAGGATAAAATCACGCCGTTTCATTGAGACGCCTCCGTCGAACGGTAGGAGATGGCCACCTCTGCTCGACTAGTTGTAGGCCACGCGCTAAGTGTCACCGAGATATTCTGGGCGCATCTACGATTTTCCACCGGCTCGACAGAAAATCTTGGCCTCTGGTGCACTAAGGATCAATCGCTGATCAAAGCGTACCCTCCTTTACCTCGATTTTTGGTAATGATGAAAGTCGTTCCACCGACTTGGTGCTTGAAGGTTTTGTGTCCATGCTGCGGTCAGGGCAATCCCGTGCGACCCATTGCAGACCTGGGTAGGCGCCTCCATTGGGGCGCAGCATTGCTGGAGCGCGCCCCGCGATGTGATATCCTGATCGCCGAACTGTGCGAGGGGCGCGTGAGGCGGCGCTGAGTTTATTGGCCCTCGCGGCGGCCCAGCACTCGCCGGTTCCCTACTTGCGCACGCGCTGACAGCCAACCGGATGTGCCCAACCAGCGGTCACGAGGCAAGAGACAGAAAACCGGAGCAGGACATGAATCGTGAGGAGCTGATCAGGAAGGCCAAAGAGCTTGCGGTGCTGCGAGTGAGGCCCGGAATGGGCATGGATGAGAAGATCGACCTTCTTGAAATGGCTATGATGGAGCTCCTGGACGTGCAGATCATGAAGCCGCCCATCGGTCGCGTGGGCACGGCGACCTCTGGCGGTTTTGAGCCGACCGGCGGCGGCAACTGGCTGATGGGCGACGATCCGCGCCTACCCAAGATGCCCACCAAGCCGACACTAATCGACTTCTTCAATTACCGTTTCAAGCACGATACGATGGGCAGCAATCATCTGCTCCAAAGCGCAAAGCTCGCGCGTGCCAAAGGCTGCTCGGAGAAAATCGTGCTTGCGTGTCTCTTGCACGACATTTCTGTTGTCGGCCTCGTACGCAGCGATCACGGACACTGGGCGGCGCAGATGATCGAGCCCTATGTCGACCCGGAGGTGACCTGGGCCGTTAAGCATCACCAGGCTCTGCGCTTCCGACCCGATGCCAGTCTTGGATACGAATACCCGAAGAAATATGTGCAGTGGTTCGGGGAATATTTTGAGCCGGCCGCATATGTGAAGGCCGAATGGGAATATTGCGCCAATCATCCGTGGTACGGCTCTGCCATGCAAGTCGTAGTCAATGACCTCTACGCCTTCGATCCGAATGAGATCGTCAGGATCGAGGAGTTCACGGATGTCATCGAGCGCAACTTCCGTCGGCCAACGGAGGGACTGGGGTTCGACTGCAGCCCCTCGGCACACATGTGGCGGACAATGATCTGGCCCAACAACTTCCTTTAGGTTTAGGCCGAGCCAGCACGTCTGGTCGACGTAACGCACACCAACCGAATCCCACCCGGATACCTTATGAGGAGCGGGAACCGATCGGCACTCATGACCGCTGACTTGAACTGAGCACTACCATGACAAACGCACCCAGCGGCACGCTGGTGCCGCCCAGCAACTGCCAAGATGAGGTTGGCCCCGTGCGCCAACTCATCATGGGTTTTCGGGTCACGCAGATGATGTATGTCGCGGCTAGGCTCAATCTCGCCAACCATCTGGCAAAGAAGCCGCAGACCGCGCGGGAGTTGGCGAGCGTTGTGAGCGCCGAGCCGCGTGCCCTCTATCGCCTCCTGCGCGCGCTCGCGAGCGTCGGCGTGTTTTCCGAGGCGAATGGCGGGTTATTTGAAATGACGCCAGCAGCCGGATTGCTACGACGCGACAGCCCAGGCTCGCTGCGAAGCACGGGCTCTATGGTGATGAGCTCCTTTGGCGAGCCTAACGCCGGCTCTCGCATGCCACCGAGACCGGAAGGCCGGCCTTCGATCAGCTCTACGGCCAACCGTTTTACGAGTATCTCGACCAGCACCCAGCCCCCGCTGCGCTGTTTCATGACGCCATGACCGGCCTTTCGGAACAGGAGGGGGCCGCGATCCTCGCAGCCTACGACTTCTCCAGGTTTCGAACGCGTCATTGACGTCGGCGGCGGACAAGGTGCGTTGATCGCAGCGGCGCTTCACGCCCATTCGGATCTCCAAGCGGTCATCTTCGATCGGTCGCCGCCGACGGAAGAGACGCAGCAGGTCTTCGCGCTTTCCGGCATCGCCGACAGAGCCGATTTCATGCAAGGGGACTTCTTCAACGCGGTTCCGGATGGCGGCGATCTCTACCTGCTCAAGAGCATAATCCATAATTGGGATGATCCCGCCGCCACCGCCATCTTAGGCAAGTGTCGCGATGCGATGCCGGAGCATGCCCGCTTGGTGCTGGCCGAGCGGGTCGTTCCGCCTGGGAACGCACCTTCAGAGGCCAAGCTTTTCGACATCTGTTGATCTCCACGGGCGGACAAGAGCGGACCCAGGCAGAATACGCGGCACTCTTTCGTGCCGCCGGGCTGTTGCTGGCGCAAGTCGTGCCAACCCGATCGCACCTCAGTTTGATTGAGGCATTGCCGGCGGCTCGCGATTGAGCGGGCGCCTGCTTGTCGGGGAAACCTCGAATGATACCCCTCAGGTAGTGATCGCAGCCTGCCGCGCGCGCCTTGTCCCCCTCTCGATGACAAGAATGCGCTTGGTCATGGCGTGCTCTTGCGGAACTCGGCGTGTGTTGGCAGCTCGATCTGGAACGTCGAGCCCTTGCCGAGCATCGACTCCACCCAGATGCGGCCGCCATGCATCTCGACGATCTGCTTGGCGATGGCAAGCCCTAAGCCCGTGCCGCCCTTGGCCTTGGTGTTGGAGCTGTCGACCTGATGGAACTGCTCGAAGATCCGATCTTGTTGGTCGGGCGGTATGCCTGGCCCGGTGTCCGTCACCGAGACCGTGAAATGGCCATTCCTCGCGCCAGCGGCGATGCTCACCTCACCGACGTCGGTGAACTTGATCGCGTTGCCAACGAGATTGAGCAGAACTTGCGTGAGGCGCTGTTCGTCACCGATCCCAACCGGGAGCGACTTGTGCACGGACGTCGTGAGCGTAAGCATCTTGTTCTGGGCTAGCGACTCGGTGGCCGCGCGCACCGTTTCCACCACGCTCTCAATCGCATACTCGCCCATGTTAAGGGTGAACTGGCCGGATTCGATCTTGGCAATGTCGAGCACGGTGTTGATAAGGCCCAGCAAATGCTTGCCGTTGGAGCGGATGCGGGTGAGAGCATCGAGCGATCTCGGTCCCTGTGGCTCGTAGAAGCCCTCCTGGATGAGCTCGGCGTAGCCCAGAATGGCGGCGAGGGGCGTTCTCAGCTCGTGGCTCATGTTGGCCACAAACCGGTTCTTGTGCTGGCTTGCGATTTCGAGGTCTTCGACGGTCTTGGCAAGTTCACGCGTCCGGGTTTGTACCTCTTCGAATAGCCGCGTATTCTCGACGGCGATCACCGCCTGGTCAGCGAAGGTCTCCATAAGGGCGATTTGGCTCGTCGTGAACGGACGGACCTCATGTCGATAGATAACGATGACCCCAAGCAATTCGTCACCCCTGAGCATCGGTATGGCGAGAACCGACCTAACGGCATCGATCTGCGTCGAGCCGTAAGTGTATTCAGGGTCAGTCTGAACATCCTCTATCAATATTGTGCGCCGCTCTACGGAGGCTCGACCCGCGGCATTCGTCCGTTCAAGTGGCAAAGGGTTGCGCTCGATGAAAGCTATGAGTTCGGCCGTCGCGTTGTGGCTCGCCGCCAACCTCAATCGATCATTGTTGAGGCGGTAGATTAGCGAGCGTTCGGCCTCGCACAACTTCACTGCGCTCTCGGCCAGTGCCTTGAAAACCGGTTGGAGATCGAATGTGGAGCGGCCAATCACTTTAAGCAGTTCACTGGTCGCAGTCTGCTGTTCCAGTGACTCCTGCAGCTCACATTTGCTGGCCTGCTCTGCCTCAAAGAGGCGCGCGTTCTCGATGGCGATCACGGCCTGCTTCGCAAAGTTGGCAACGAGCTCGATTTGCTTATTGGTGAAGGCTTCAACATGGCGCCGGTAGATGGCAATTATGCCGATCACTTTGTTAGCACTGATCAAGGGAACGCCGAGGACCGTGCGTGCCCCAGCGATCTCGACGAGCTGAACCGAGGCCGGCGATTGGTCGAGATAGCTCTGCTCCTCCCTGAAATCTAAAATGTGGTTCGGCTGTTTCGCTGTCGTGATCCGGTCAAGTATGCTGTTCGGTGCAGGTTTAACTACCGGGTTCCCTCGGCGCATTTCAGCAAACTCGGGCGGCGCGCCAAATATGGCGACGTGTCGGAAAACCGCTCCTTCGCACAAGAAGAGGTTTCCGAAATTTGCGCCGCAGACTCGTGTGGCGTTTGAAAGGACGCAGTCGAACACGGGCTGCAACTCGCCAGGTGAAGAGCTAATGACTTGCAATACATCTGTTGTGGCAGTCTGCTGTTCGAGAGCCTCTTGGAGCTCGCACGTCCGCGCCTGCACCTCCTCGAACAGTCGAGTGTTCTCGATGGCGATTACGGCCTGGTCCGCAAAGGTATTGACGAGTTCGATCTGGCGTTCGGTGAACGGGCGCACTTCGGCGCGCCGAATGAAGATCACGCCGATTGCCTCGCCAGCGTGGACCAGAGGGACGGCGAGCGCAGTGCGCCAACCGGTTCGGAGCGCATTCTT
>Ga0081455_10001717_pt1 | contig 26511 bp, 25 predicted proteins | sample TabmetS3T2R1_FD_70207 | JGI IMG/M metagenome (GOLD analysis project Ga0081455, IMG submission 70207) | Tabebuia heterophylla rhizosphere microbial communities from the University of Puerto Rico - S3T2R1 | ecosystem: Host-associated > Plants > Roots > Rhizosphere ...
TCGAACCAGGGCGAGGGCAGTGTGCAGGCGGTGATATCGGTGAGCGGCGCGCCGCTCACACCCGAGCCCGCCGCCGCGCAAGGCTTCAAGATCGAGCGCAGCTATCACACGCTCGATGGGGAAAAAGCCGATCCGAGCAAGGCCAGCCAGAACCAGCGCTTTGTCGTTGTGTTGAAGGTGACCGAGCCGCAGCCGCAATTCGGCCGTGTCATTGTTGCGGATTATCTTCCGGCCGGCTTTGAGATCGACAATCCACGCCTGGTGTCGTCCGGTGAGACAGGCACGCTGACGTGGATCGTGGATGCAGTTGATCCGGTCAGCACCGAATTCCGCGACGACCGCTTCACGGCGGCCTTCGACCGCAAGCAGGATTCGAATCCCGTGTTCAGCGTCGCCTACGTTGTGCGCGCAGTTTCTCCGGGCCGATACGTTCTGCCGCAGGCAAAAGTCGAGGACATGTACCAGCCGGACAGGTTCGGACGCACCGCAACCAGCGCAATCGAGATCTCGCCGAAATGAGACGCTGGAGGAAGATTTTTTCGATAACTGCCTGCGCCGCCATCGCGGCCGGGCTGGCCTGTGCGGGGTGGATCTATTCGCTTGGGCCGGTGCCGCTCGGCAAGGATCTCGAATATTCGCACGTTGTCCTGGATCGAGAGGGGCGACTTTTGCGTGCTTATGCGACCAATGAAGGCCGGTGGCGGCTGCCGGTTGCCGAGGAGGACGTCGATCCGCGTTTCCTGAAATTGCTTTTTGCATACGAAGACAAGCGTTTCCGCGAGCATCCTGGCGTCGATCCGCTCGCATTGGCACGTGCGGCGATCCAGTTCGCATCCAGGGGCCAAATCGTGTCCGGTGGATCAACGATCACCATGCAAGTGGCGCGCCTTCTTGAGCCACGCGAGCGTCGTAGCCTGGGCGCCAAGCTGCGGCAGGTGGTGCGTGCACTCGAACTCGAGCGCGCGTTCGACAAGCATGAGATACTGTGTCTCTACCTGACGCTTGCTCCCTATGGTGGCAACCTCGAAGGCATTCGCGCGGCCTCGCTGGCCTATTTCGGCAAGGAGCCCCGCAAACTGTCGCTGGCCGAGGCCACGCTGCTGGTTGCCCTCCCGCAATCGCCTGAGTTCCGGAGGCCGGACCGTTTCCCCGAAGCTGCGCGTGCCGCGCGCGACCGCGTGCTTGAGCGGGCGGCGATGGCGGGGCTCGTTCCGCACGACGAAATTGCGCGCGCAGAATCACAACCTGTGCCGCGAGAGCGCAAGCCTTTGCCGCTGCTGGCTCCGCACGCTGCGGATCAGGTTGTTTTGGCGCAGCCTGACCGGCGCGAGCATCGCCTCACCATCGACGTTTTCCTGCAAAAGAGCCTGCAGGCGCTCGCATACGAGCGAGCACAGGCACTCGGGCCCGATATTTCAGTCGCCATCCTCGCAGTCGACAATGCAAGCGGCGAGGTGAGGGCGCGCGTTGCGTCGGCGGACTATTTCGATGCGCGTCGAGCCGGCCAAGTGGATATGACGCAGGCGTTGCGATCCCCGGGATCGACGTTAAAGCCGTTTATCTATGGCCTTGGTTTCGAGGATGGAGTCATTCATCCGGAAACGCTGATCGATGACAGGCCTGTCCGATACGGAAGCTATGCGCCCGAAAACTTCGACATGACTTTCCAGGGTACGGTCACCGTCCGCCGCGCACTACAACTATCGCTCAATGTTCCTGCCATTGCCGTTCTCGGGAAGGTGGGGGTCAGCAGGCTGAGTGCGCGGTTGTCGGAAATGGGAGCTGCGCTGATCTTGCCAAGAGGCGAAGCGCCGGGTCTGGCCATGGGCCTTGGCGGTGTCGGCGTCCGACTCTCCGACCTGGTCATGCTTTATTCCAGCCTTGCGCGGCTCGGTGTGGCGCTCCCATTGACCGAGCTTCAGGCGCCTATCGAACGAGAGTCTCGACGCCTGCTTGATCAGGTTGCCGCCTGGTATGTCGGCAACATTCTCTTGGGCGCTCCGCCGCCCGATAACGCACCGCATGGCCGAATCGCTTTCAAGACCGGCACGTCGTACGGCTATCGCGATGCCTGGGCGATCGGCTTCGACGGCCGCATGACCGTTGGCGTGTGGGTTGGACGCGCCGATGGGGCACCAGTGCCTGGTCTGGTCGGCCGCATCTCGGCTGCGCCAGTCCTGTTTGAGGCTTTTGCCCGTTCCGGCCTTGCCCCTATGCCACTCCCGCGAGCGCCGAAGGGCTCAATTCTCGCCGGCGGCAATAAGCTGCCGCCGCCGCTCCAGCGCTTTAACGTCAACCCCCCGGGGGATCCGATTGAGCCGCCGCGCATCATGTTCCCGCCCGACGGCGCGCGCATGGAGATCGCCCAACATGGTCAGCCTGATCCAGTCGCGCTCAAGGTCAGCGGCGGCCGCGGCCCGCTGACAGTGCTCGTCAATGGTGTACCTATGGCCGCAGCGAATGGCCGCGGCACATTATTTTTCCAACCCGATGGGCCCGGATATGTCCGGTTGACGGTGATGGACGCCCGAGGCGCTGCCGACAGCGTTACCGTCCGTCTGCAATAGCGGCGAATGACATGACTGACTCTTCGGCCTATTGTCCCGCCAAATTTCTCAACCAAGGCTTTAAAGCGTGAGCACAGCCACGGGCGAAGCGCGTCCTTCGATCGATTTGCAGCGCGGGCTCTCGGCGGCGCTTGATTTTGCCGTGGTGTCGCATTGGCGAGCCATCGGGCTCCTGGTGGTATTTTCGCTGCTCGGGTTTCTACCGGGGTTTTTCCAGATTCCGCCGGTCGATCGCGATGAGGCGCGCTTTGCGCAAGCCACAAAGCAGATGCTGGAAACGAACGACTTTGTCGACATTCGGTTTCAGACCGAGGTCCGATACAAGAAGCCGGTTGGAATCTACTGGCTGCAAGCGGCTGCCGTGAAGGCGAGCGAGACGCTTGGTGTGCCGCAGGCGCGCAACAGTATCTGGGTCTATCGATTGCCCTCGCTGGCCGGCGCGACGTTTGCCGTTCTTCTGACCTATTGGGCGGCGCTTGCATTTGTTCCCCGCCGCGCTGCGCTTCTCGCCGCCTTGATGATGGCGAGCTCGATTATCCTCGGCGTGGAAACGCGGCTCGCCAAGACGGATGCCATGCTGTTGTTGGCCTCGGTCGCGGCGATGGGGGCGTTCGCGCGCATTTATCTCGCGAGCCAGGCCGAAGCAGAGGCCAAAATCGGATGGAAGCAGCCGGCGATCTTGTGGACCGCGATTGCCGTGGGCGTGCTGCTCAAAGGTCCGTTGATACTGATGTTCGTCGGTCTTACGGCTGCGGTATTGTGCGCTGTTGACCGCTCGCTGCAGTGGCTGTGGTCACTGCGCCCGGTTTCAGGTCTTCTCTGGCTGCTCCTTCTGGCCTCTCCCTGGTTCATCGCAATTGCTGCAAAGTCGGGCGGCAATTTCTTCGTGCAGGCCATTGGCCACGATATGCTCGACAAGGTGACGAGCGGCCAGGAGGCTCACGGCGCGCCGCCCGGTTATTATCTGCTGCTATTCTGGGTGACCTTTTGGCCAGGCGCCGTGTTGGCGGTGTTGGCGGCATCGGTTGTCTGGAAGTCGCGTCAAGAGCCTGGCCCCCGTTTCCTGCTTGCCTGGCTGCTGCCATCGTGGCTCGTGTTCGAAGCAGTTATGACCAAGCTGCCACACTACGTCCTGCCGCTCTATCCCGCCATTGCCATCCTGATTGCGGGGATTGTCGAGCCTCACGGCGTGTCCAAACGACGCTGGATGGCGCGCGGCACTATTGGCTGGTTTCTTTTTCCAACCGCTGTCGCGATTGGCGTGCTGGTCCTTTTCATCATTTTCGGCCGAGAACTCGGTCTGGCTACGTGGCCATTTTCGGCCGCCGCCGTGATCTTCGGCTTGTTTGCCTGGTGGCTTTATGAAGCGGATGGCGCTGAACGCTCGCTGCTGCGCGCCATGGTGGCGTCTATATTCATCGCGATCACTGTCTACGCTATCACATTTCCGCAGTTGCCCTCGTTGTTCCCCAGCGCGCTCATCGCCGAGGAGATCCGCGGTGCGGATTGCGAGCGGCCCCGTGTCGCCTCGACATCTGGCTATCAGGAACCAAGCCTTGTATTTCTACTCGGAACGGAAACCAGATTCACGGACGGGGCTGGTGCGGCGGATTTCCTGCGCTTAAAGCCATGCCACTTCGCTTTGATCGACCCTCGTAGCGAGCGCAATTTCGTCCAAAGCGCGGAATCGATGGGACTGCGCTACTCGCTTGTGCGACGCGTGCAGGGCTACAATATCAGCACCGGAAAACCGATATCGTTGTCTGTCTTCCGGTCACAGGCGAACCAATGAGCTCGGTAAACGGATTGAATCGTCAGGAAGGGATGGCGATATCGACATTGCGTCGCTGCGTGCCCAATCTCACGATGGCGATAAGCCTTTTGTCGCGGCCGCCGCGGTTGGGACAGCGACAAGTCCCGTGGTTTGGCAGCCGCGCGCTTGCGGTCATGGGCGTCATCGCGGTGGCTGTTCTTGTGTCAATGTTCACGCTCGACGCCGCTGTTATCCGGGGCGTCGCCCAGGTGCCTCGCTGGGTCATTTCTGTCTTTCGTGAGATCACGGAATTCGGCAAATCGGGATGGTTTCTTTGGCCGCTTGGCGTCCTGTTCCTGGTGCTTGCTGCGTTGCCACCGGTGTTGACGCCGTTTTCGCAACGCGTGCTCGCGGTCATCATGGTGCGCGTCGGGTTTCTGTTCACGGCGATCGCCCTGCCAGGCCTTTTTTCCTCCATCGTCAAAAGATTGATCGGACGCGCGCGGCCAAACGTCGGCGGGAGCCTTGATCCGCTTCTGTTCAGTCCGTTCGCGTGGGTACCTGCCTATGCGGGAATGCCGTCCGGACACGCCACGACCGCGTTCGCCGTATTCGTCGCATTCGGCTCCCTGTGGCCACGTGCCCGTACAGCATTGTTAGTCTATGCCGTGTTGATCTGCATCAGCCGCCCAATGGTGCTTGCACACTATCCGAGCGACGTGCTCGCGGGCGCGTTGGTCGGGATTGTCGGAGCCATGATGGTTCGCCGCTATTTTGCCGACCGTGGGCTGGGTTTTTCGATGGGCCCGGACGGCAAGATCCATCAATTTCCGGGACCGTCGCTTGGGCGCATCAAAGCGGTTGCCCGCGGCCTTCTGGCCCCATAAGACATCGATCCATGACTACGACCAATCCGACGGTTTCCGTCGTGGTGCCCGTTCGCAATGAGGCTGGCAATATCGCTCCACTGGTTGCGGAGATTGCCGCAGCGCTGAATGGGCAATGGGTGTTTGAAGTCGTTTATGTCGACGATGGGTCAACGGACGGCACCGGTGCCGAGCTGGACCAACTGATGAAGGAGCGTCCCTGGCTGCGTCGCATTCACCACATGCAGTCCTGTGGCCAATCGGCGGCGGTCCGAACCGGGGTGACTGCAGCGCGCGCCGCCATTGTCGTCACGCTTGACGGTGACGGCCAAAACGACCCCGCCTTTATCCCCGCGCTTGTCCGCACACTGGAAAATGGCGCGCGCGTCGGCCTGGTCGCGGGTCAGCGCGTGGGCCGCAAGGCGAGTGGATTCAAAAAATTCCAATCGCGTATCGCCAACGTGGTGCGGGGCGCCGTGCTGCGCGACGGTACGCGTGATACCGGCTGCGGATTGAAGGCATTCCGCCGCGACATCTTCCTCAGGCTGCCGTATTTTGACGGTCTGCACCGCTTTCTTCCGGCGCTTGTCCGCCGGGAAGGTTACGGCATTGGATATGTCGACGTCGTGGATCGTCCGCGCGCCCACGGCGTTTCGAACTATGGAATGTGGGACCGCTTGTGGGTTGGCATTCTGGATCTTGCCGGCGTGTGGTGGCTGATCCGGCGCAAGAAGCGAATACCCGAAATTGAGGGTTAGCACCCGACTGTAGAAAACGTTCTTGACCGGAATCGGCATCGAAAAACCGGTTTTGGTCCGCGTTACTGAAGGAAATGACAAATGCTGGTCGATATTGCAAACGCCGTGGGCGGATACCTGCACGATGTATTCATTGGCAGTGCGGACTGGGGAATTCTGGTCGGCTACGTGGCCCAGGCGATGTTCGCCATGCGTTTTGTGGTGCAGTGGATCGCATCCGAGCGGGCCGGCAAAAGCGTCGTTCCGACGGCCTTCTGGATTTTTTCCATCGGCGGCGGATTGATGTTGCTCGGCTATGCGCTGTACCGGAAAGACCCCGTCTTTATCGTGGGGCAAGCGTTCGGTGTGTTTGTTTATTTGCGCAATCTGCAATTCGTGATGCGCAGCGGACGCACAACAGCGGTGCCATAAATTTGGGCTCGTGCCTGGCTGTGAACTACGAGGCTCCTGCAACGGAAGCCATGGCCGCGAATCCCCGCGTAAGGTCGGCAAGCAAATCACCGGGATCTTCCAGACCGATGTGGAGGCGGATCGTCGGTCCGCCCGGAGCCCATTTGGTAGCGGTCCGGTACTCGGTGCAGTCGAACAATATCGCCAGGCTCTCGAAGCCACCCCATGAAAAGCCAAGTCCGAACAGCGTCAGAGCATTCAAGAACGCGTGTACCGACTGCTCGCTCGTCGGTTTGAAGACGACGCTGAACAGGCCGCTTGCACCGGTGAAGTCCCTTTTCCAGATGGCATGACCGGGGTCGCTTTCGAGCGCCGGGTGCAGCACGCGCAAAACCTCCGGCCGTTGCGCGAGCCAGCGCGCCACCTGCAGGCCTGACTGATAGTGCCGGGCGAGCCGCACGCCAAGCGTGCGCAAGCCGCGCAGCGCGAGATACATGTCGTCGGGACCGACGCAGAGTCCCATCGAATAAACGGTGTCTTTCAGGGCCGGCAATGTCGCGGCATTTGCCGACACGCACCCGAACATGAGGTCGGAATGTCCGCCGATATATTTTGTGCCGGCTTGAATCTCGAGATCCACGCCTTTTTCGAACGCGCGGAAATAAAGCGGCGTGGCCCAGGTGTTGTCCATCAACACGAGGGCGCCGTTTTCGTGCGCGACCCTGACGATCGCAGGAATATCCTGCATTTCGAAGCTTTGCGAGCCAGGCGCTTCGACGAAAGCGACCCGCGTATTCGGCTTGAAGAGTTTGACGATTCCTCCGCCGACTAAAGGATCGTAATAAGTCGTATCAATCCCCAGCCGCTTGAACACGCCGTTGCAGAAGTTTCGGGTGGGCCGGTAGACACTGTCCGGGACGAGCACATGATCTCCTGCGCGGGTGGTCGCGAGCAGCGCCGCCGATATTGCCGCCAGCCCGGACGGTAGCAACGCCACCCCGGCGCAAGCCTCGCCGCTGATTTCGCGCAATGCATTTTCCAGCGCTTCGGACGTGGGCGTGCCGCGGCGTCCGTAATTGTAGCGGGCGCGATGGGCGACCTGATCTTCCGCCGTGGGATATAGCAATGTTGAGGCGTGATAGACCGGCGGATTGACAAAACCAAAGTAACTTTCAGGGTCGCGGCCGGACGTAACGAGCCGGGTCTCAGGTTTGATGGGCGCCTCGATCTTTTTCGTCATGCGGACGGAATACCATTTCTCGGCGATGGGATGGGCGCAAATAGGCACCGCGGACATATACGTCGTCACAAGACGTAAGCGTCAACCCCTTGACCCGGCAACCTGATCGTTCTGAGATGCCGAAAGAAGGGGGCCATCGGGGGCAAGAGGGGCCTGAAACCGATAGTTTTGACCGCCGGCGCAGGTCCTGCGACCGAAATTTTGAGCATTCCGAAGGGCCGCGGTCCGATGAGTGTTGAAGGAACAGCCACATGAAGCGATTTACAACGATACTTGCATTGCTGCTCGCCATTGCCGCCCAGAGCGCATCGGCTCAGACGCTCAAAGCGGTGAAGGATCGTGGAATGCTCAATTGCGGCAGCAACGGTTCGCTTGCTGGCTTCGGGCTTCCTGACGCCCAGGGGAAATGGACCGGACTCGATGTCGATTTTTGTAGGGCGATCGCGGCTGCCGTGCTCAACGATGCGGAAAAGGTGAAGTTCGTACCCCTGTCAGCCAAGGATCGCTTCACGGCGTTGCAATCGGGAGAGGTCGATGTTCTTGCGCGGAACACGACGTGGACGTCGTCGCGAGACACCTCGCTCGGCCTCAACTTCATCGGCGTCAATTATTACGACGGCCAGGGCTTCATGGTGCGCAAGGCGCTCAAGGTAAATTCCGCGCTCGAGCTCAATGGCGCAGCCGTGTGCGTGCAGCAGGGCACCACGACCGAACTCAACCTCGCCGACTATTTTGGCGCCCACAAAATGCAGCTCAAGACCGTCACCTTCGCGACGTCGAACGAGGCGGTGAAGGCCTATGACGCCGGCCGCTGCGATGCTTACACTACCGACGCCTCCGCCCTTTATGCGGAACGGCTGCGCGTCGCCAATCCGAATGATCACGTCATTCTGCCGGAGATCATCTCCAAAGAGCCGCTCGGCCCCGTGGTTCGCCACGGCGACGACCAATGGTTCGACATCGTGAAGTGGACGCTGTTTGCGATGATCGATGCGGAAGAGTTGAATATTTCGCAGAAGACTCTCGACGAGGCGTTGAAGTCGACAAATCCGGAGATCAAGCGTTTCGTCGGGACCGAAGGCAATTTCGGCGAACAGCTCGGCCTGACCAAGGATTGGGCTGTCCGCATCGTCAAGCAAGTCGGTAATTACGGCGAGTCATTCGAGCGCAATGTGGGCCAAGGCTCGCCGCTCAAGATCGAACGTGGCTTGAACAAGCTATGGACCAAGGGCGGCATCCACTACGCGCCGCCGATCCGCTGACCGGGGCTGCCGGCCCGCGGGTGTCAGGCCCGCGGCAGTTTTGTCGGAGGAAACCGCCGCCGCAAGTGCGACGAGGGGGAAATGTCGACTGACCTGCCGGCGCCGTCGCGCCCCGCGCCCGTCGTGTTCTACAACGACCCCAGGGTCCGGAGCATTGCTTATCAGATTGCACTGTTCGCGGTCGTTGCGTTTCTCGTTTATGCCGCCGCCAGCAACGCGATCGAGAATCTCGCCCGGGCCCGTATCGCCTCCGGATTCGGATTCTGGAACAACGTAGCCGGCTTCGACATTAGCCAGACGCTGATAGAGTATTCCTCTCGCGGCTCGACATACGGCCGGGCATTCTGGGTCGGACTGCTCAATACGCTGCTGGTTGCCGGAATCGGCATCATCCTCGCGACAATTCTCGGCTTCATCGTTGGCATATCGCGGCTGTCGAGCAATTGGCTGCTGGCAAAGATTGCCGGCTGCTATGTCGAGATCATCCGAAACCTCCCGCTGCTGCTGCAGTTGCTCTTCTGGTACAACGCCGTTCTCAAGGCTCTCCCGGATATTCGCGAGAGCGTCGCCATCGGCGGCACCGTCTTTATTAACAATCGCGGCTTGTTTCTGCCTACGCCGATTTTCAAGAGCGGGTTCGGTGCGGTGGAGATCGCACTGCTTGTGGGCATCGTCGGCGCGATCCTTTTTCGAATCTGGGCGCGCAGGCGACAGGAGCGCACTGGCCGGCAAGCGCCGGTCCTGCTCGTCACGCTTGCGTTGCTGATCGGATTGCCTCTCGCGGTATTTTTCGTCGCGGGGCTTCCGCTTGGATTTGAATTTCCGCAGGCCGGACGCTTCAACATTGCCGGCGGCACCGAGGTGCTTCCCGAATTTGTCGCCCTGTTGTTCGGCCTCTCGATCTATACCGCGGCGTTCATTGCGGAGGTTGTGCGCGCCGGAATTCTGGCGGTAGCGAGGGGTCAAACCGAGGCCGCCTATTCGCTGGGATTACGGCCGGGACTGACCCTTCGGCTGATTGTGGTGCCTCAGGCCATGCGGGTGATAATCCCGCCGCTCACAAGCCAGTACCTCAATTTGACCAAGAACTCCTCGCTCGCGGTCGCCATCGGTTATCCCGATCTGGTGCAGGTTTTCACCGGCACAGTGCTCAACCAGACCGGACAGGCGGTCGAGGTCGTTGCGATCACGATGCTGGTCTATCTCGTGATCAGTCTCACGACTTCGCTCCTGATGAACATCTACAACAGGCGCGTGGCGCTGACAGAGCGGTGAGGGCTTCCTTATGACCATGGCCGAAGCCGATCTTGCCGTTGCGGAGTTAGCGTTCGTACGGCGCGCCACCATCCCGCCGCAACCGCCGCCGACGAAAATGACGGGGGCGCTGGGATGGCTGCGCGACAATCTGTTGTCGACGCCATTCAACATTGCGCTCACGATCCTGATCCTTCTGCTACTGGCCTGGGCGATACCCGAGCTGGTCAAATTTCTTTTCCTCGACGCGGTGTGGAGCGGCACGGATCGCGACGCCTGCCTCGAATCGGTTCAACATCGCGAAATCGGCGCCTGTTGGCCGTTCGTCTGGGAGCGGCTGCCGTACTTCATCTACGGCTCCTATCCAATTTCCGAGCGTTGGCGGGTCGACGTCTTCTTCGCGATGCTCGCCGCGGGGATCGTCTGGCTGTTGTGGCTCAACGCGCCACGGCGCGACCTCGGCGCCATCTATTTCTTTGCGGTGCTGCCCATTTCGTCATTCATTCTGCTTACAGGGTGGTCGGCGATTGGCCTTCGTCCGGTCGACACCGTGCTGTGGGGCGGCGTGCTTGTGACAATCGTGGTTGCGGCCGTCGGCATCGTGGTCTCGCTGCCGCTGGGAATACTTCTCGCGCTTGGTCGACGATCCCACATGCCGGTCGTGCGATCGCTCTCGGTCATATTCATTGAATTCGTGCGAGGCGTGCCGCTGGTGACGGTGCTGTTCATGGCCAGCGTGATGTTGCCGCTATTCGTGCCGGAGCAACTATCGCCCGACAAACTGGTGCGCGCCCTGGTCGGCATCGCGCTGTTCGCATCAGCGTATATGGCGGAAGTTGTCCGCGCAGGGCTGCAAGCGATCCCGAGAGGTCAATATGAGGGTGCCATGGCGGTGGGGCTACGATACTGGCAAATGATGCGCCTGGTAGTGCTGCCGCAGGCGCTGAAGGTGACGATCCCGAATATCGTGAATACCTATATCGGGTTGTTCAAGGACACCACGCTTGTCTTCATCGTCGGGATATTCGATCTCCTGCGTACGATCGAGGTGGCGTGGATCGACCCCAAATGGGCGACGCCAGTCACCAGCACGACCGGTTACGTCGTTGCGGCGATTTTCTATCTGATCTTCTGCTACGGCATGTCGCGTTATGCGCGCGCCATGGAGGCACGACTTGCAAGAGGCGATCTGCGCTAGGGAGAGGCCATGAACACCGCAACGGCACAAGGGTCGCTCCTCAAGCCAGCGAAGCTCAACACGCCGGTTGCCGTCGAAATTATCGACATGAACAAGTGGTACGGCGACTTTCATGTGCTCCGCGACATCAATCTGAAAGTCATGGGCGGTGAACGCATCGTTATTTGCGGCCCCTCCGGCTCGGGCAAGTCGACCATGATCCGCTGCATCAATCGACTTGAAGAGCACCAGACCGGCCAAGTTCTGGTCGACGGCGTGGAGCTGACGGCGGATCTGAAAAAGATCGACGAGGTGCGGCGCGAAGTCGGCATGGTGTTTCAGCACTTCAACCTGTTTCCGCACCTGACCGTGCTGGAGAACTGCACGCTGGCGCTAATCTGGGTGCGCAAAATGCCGAAGAAACAGGCGGAGGAAGTGGCGCGGCACTATCTCAAGCGCGTGAAGATTCCCGAGCAGGCCAACAAATATCCGGGTCAATTGTCAGGCGGACAGCAGCAAAGGGTCGCGATCGCGCGCGCGCTCTGCATGAATCCGAAAATCATGCTGTTCGATGAGCCGACGTCGGCCCTCGATCCGGAGATGGTGAAGGAGGTTCTCGATACAATGGTGGAGCTTGCCCATGACGGCATGACGATGCTGGTGGTAAGCCACGAAATGGGCTTTGCGCGCCAAGTAGCAAATCGCATTGTGTTCATGGACGAGGGGCAGATCGTCGAGGTCAATGTCCCACAGGAGTTCTTCGCGCATCCGCAGCATGAGCGCACAAAGCTTTTCCTCAGCCAGATTCTGCACTGAGAACGCGCGTCGACGTCTAGTCCTTGGCGACCGGCAGATCGGGACGCGCGCCCCATTCCGACCACGAACCGTCATAGATGGGCGGCATCTTCTTGCCGATGGCATCTAGCCCCATCGCGAGGATGACCGCCGTAACTCCGGAGCCGCACGTCGTGATGATCGGCTTGTCGGTATCGACGCCTGCCTTCCTGAACGCGGCCGCAATCTTATCGGGCGAGGCCAGCCGTCCGTTCTCCACGATTTCCGTCGCGGGCACGCTGTGGGCGCCTGGCATGTGACCGGAGCGCAGGCCAGTCCGCGGCTCCGGCTCGCTGCCGGCAAAGCGGCCGGCCGATCGGGCGTCGACCACCTGGGCAGTCTCGCTGCTGAGCGCCATCTGCACGTCGCCCACCATGGCGACGGCGTTGGTGTCCATATTGGCGTTGAACGTCCGTTTGAGGTGCTTTACTTCACCGGCTTCCGTCGGCCGGCCTTCCGCCTTCCACGCGGGCAAACCGCCATCGAGGATGAACACGTTACGCGCGCCGAAAATATGAAAGGTCCACCACACCCGAGGCGCGGAATAAAACCCGCTGCCATCGTAGACCACGATGGTGTCCTTGTCTGAAATCCCGAGCGAGCCTGCCGCTTCGCCGAATTGGTCCGGTCCCGGCAACATGTGGGGCAGGTCGGTCGACTTATCTGCGATGGCATTGATGTCGAAAAACACCGCGCCGGGAATATGCGCCGCGACATATTCCGCACGGGCATCCCGCTTTTGCGTGGGCAAATAATAAGAACCGTCGACAATGGCGACGTTATTCTTGCCAAGCTGGCCCGCGAGCCATTCGGTCGATTTCAGCCAGCGGCTCGACGTTGATGCACCCATTGCAAACTCCGTATAACGCAAGCTTGGTCGATCTTGCGTCCGAGTGCAACGATTGAGGCCGCCATTAGGTTGCATGCCGCACGATGGGGATGATGAATGATAGTGCGAATTTGGCATGGCTGGACCAGCCCGCAAAACGCCGATGTCTATGAGGCCTTGCTCAAGACCGAGATTTTTCCCGGCATTTTGGCGCGCAGTATCGCCGGCTTCCGACGCATCGAGCTCTTGCGCGCGCCGGCCGGCGAAGAGGTCGAGTTCGTGACCGTGATGTGGTTCGACTCGCTCGAGGCCGTGAAGGCTTTTGCCGGTCCGGATTACGAAACGGCAGTGGTTCCTCCGAAAGCACGCGCGGTGCTCAGTCGTTTCGATGCAAGCTCGCGGCACTACGAAGTGCGCGAACGGCACGATGCGCGCTAGGTGAGAGCAAGGCGCACGCGGCGATTCTGCTTACCCTTCTTTTCGATCTGTGTGACGCGAACTCTGCCGATTTCTCCAGTCGCGCGCACGTGCGTGCCCCCGCACGGTTGCAGGTCAAGACCCGCGATCTCGATCAGTCGCACGCGGCCGGTCCCCATCGGTGGCTTCACCGACATGGTTTTGACCAGGCCCGGGTTGGCTTCGAGTTCGGCATCGGTGATCCAGCGGCTGGTGACCGGCGCATTGCTCGCGATCATCTCGGCAATTTTTGCGGTGATCGCATCTTTGTCGAGGCCGGCTTCCGGAATGTCGAAGTCAAGACGGCTTTCGCTGTCTCCGACTGAACCGCCGGTCACTGCATAGGGCAGCACCGCGGAAAGCAGGTGCAGCGCTGTGTGCATGCGCATGCGCGCATAGCGCTTGTCCCAGTCGATGGCCGCAGTAACGCGATCGCCTATCTTGAGATCCTGTGCATTAGTCGCCGGCACATGGGCAATCTCGCTCTTCGCGGTGTCGCTGTAGATCGCGGTCTCAATCGGAATGCGCGCGCCATTTTCCGTCGTGAGCTCACCAGCGTCGCCGGGCTGTCCGCCGGACGTTGCATAGAAGACTGTGCGGTCAAGCACGATGCCGCCCTCGGTCATCGCGACGACGCGGGCTTCGCAGTTCTTGAGATATGAGTCCTCACGAAACAGGCAGTCCGTCGGCATGGTCAGGTCTTTTCGAACGGCGGTTTGATATCAGATTTGCGCTCAAGCCATTCCGGCACCGGCAATTTCTTGGAACGCAGAAAGTCGGGATTGAACAGCTTCGACTGATAGCGGGTGCCATAATCGGCAAGAATGGTAACGATCGTCTTGCCCGGGCCAAGATCCTTGGCCATCCGGATGGCCCCGGCGACATTGATGCCGGAAGAGCCGCCGAGGCAGAGCCCCTCTTGCTCGAGCAGATCGAAAATGACGGGCAGCGCCTCCTCATCGGGAATGAGATAGGCGTTGTCGACCTTTAATCCATCGATGATCGGCGTCACGCGCCCGAGCCCGATGCCTTCGGTTATCGAACCGCCTTCCGTCGCTTTTGCCTGTCCATCCTTGAACAAATGATACATCGCCGCGCCGCGCGGATCGGCGATGCCGATGACGACGTCCTTATTTTTTTCGCGGAGAAAAGCCGAAACTCCGGCCACAGTGCCGCCGGTACCGATCGAGCAGATAAAGCCGTCGATACGGCCGTTGCAGTCTTCCCAGATCTCCGGGCCCGTTGAAACGTAGTGTGCCTTGCGGTTGTCCAGGTTGTTCCATTGATCGGCGAAGATCACGCCGTTCTTCTCTGTCTTCCTCAGTTGCTCGGCAAGGCGCCGGCCAACATGCTGGTAATTGTTCGGATTGGAAAAGGGAACGGCAGGGACCTCGACCAACTCGGCGCCGCACAGGCGGAGCATGTCTTTCTTTTCCTGGCTCTGCGTCTGCGGGATAACAATGAGCGTGCGGTAACCGCGCGCATTGGCGACAAGAGCAAGGCCGATGCCGGTGTTGCCGGCGGTCGCTTCCACCACCAGCCCGCCGGGGCGAAGTTCGCCGCGCCTTTCTGCCTCAAGGATCATTTGCCGGCCCGGACGGTCCTTGACGGAGCCGCCCGGGTTCATGAATTCGGCCTTGCCGAAGATCGTGCATCCCGTTTCTTCGGAAGCACGCTTGAGCTTGATTAAAGGCGTGTGGCCGATTGCGTCGATACTGTCGTTACGGACTTGCATGCCCGGTTCCGGGACTGGTGAGGGTATTCGAACCTAGTGGAGCCTCGATAGCCCCACAAGACCGGCTACGACGGCGGTTCAGGACAATTGCAGCGGCTTTGGAAATATCTTCGCAACCATACCGGCGCAATAGCGGCGGCGGAATAAGGATATTCATCAGTTCTTTTCCCGCCACGGGCTATGTGGCGACGGGGGACTAAATCAAAAAACCGGCCCCGCAAGACTGCTGATCAAGCCATGACGTTCGACGTCCACACCCTGTTTCTGGTGACAATTTATGTCGAGGCGATCCTCGGCTTGCTGCTTCTTTTCGTGTGGGCGCAGAACATGGCGCTGCGCGCCGTCTGCTGGTGGGGTTTCGCCCACATGGTGCGGCTTGTCTCGATAGGCCTGTTTTCAATGTATGGGGCAGTGCCCAATCTGATCAGCATCGATCTCGCCAATGCATTGCTCTTCACCGCCTTCGCCGTCACCTGGACGGGCGCGCGCGTCTTCGACGGGCGCCCGGTCGAGCCGGTCTATCTGGTGACGGGCGCTGTAGTCTGGCTCCTGATCTGCCGCCTTCCGATATTGGCAGAAGACCTCAACCTGCGGGCGCTCATCGCCTCCGGAATCATCACCGGTTATACGTGGCTGACAGCTTACGAGTTCTGGCGCGGCCGCGACGAACCGCTCGTGTCTCGCTGGCCGGCAATCATCCTTCTGTTCACGCATGGAGCATTGTTTCTGTTGCGCACTCCAGTGGTGGCGCTGTTGCCGAGCCTGGTCAGCGACAGCCTGTTCAGCAGCGTGTGGATGACGGTGCTGAGCTTCGAGGCCCTGCTCCTCACCATCTCGGACGCGTTCATCCTGCTTGCGATGGCGAAGGAGCGCACCGAATTGCGTCACCGCACGGCTGCGATGGTGGATCCGCTCACCGGCGTCGCCAACCGCCGCTCGTTCCTGCAGGATGCAGCGCTGATCGCCAAACGGCATATCGGCAATCCGCGGCCGACCGCGGTGCTGCTGATCGACCTTGATCATTTCAAGTCGATCAACGATCGTTTTGGCCATGCGGTCGGCGACAGCTCGCCATTTTCGCAGAGGCCGCACGCAAGTCGATGCGGGGGTCGGATCTGATCGGCCGCATGGGCGGTGAGGAGTTCGCTGCAATTTTGGTCGAGACCAGCCGCGACAAGGCATCGGAAGTAGCCGAACGGATCCGCGCCAGCTTTGCGCACATGGCGCAGGAGGTCGACGGTCATCGCGTTGAGGCGACCGTGAGCATCGGGCTCGTGCACTGCCTGGAACGGACACTTGATATTGCCGACCTGCTGACTCAGGCCGACCACGCCCTCTATTACGCCAAGGAGCGCGGCCGCAATCGCATTGAGACAGCGGCGAATCCCGTGCGCGGCGGGCAGGAAGGGGTGCCTTCGCCAAGATCCGCGGCCGCGATCGCCGCGAAAACTGCCGCCTGATCCAAACAACGCTGAATGGAATACTGCGCGCGGGGCCGTGACGCGCTGCCGCGCCGATGCCAATTGACCAATGGCTTCGACTTAGTCCAGTTTAGGACAAGTGGGCGGCATTGCCGTTTGGTGGCATTCCAAACCAATTCAAAGACGTAGGGAGGAAGACATGCGCAAATTTGGCTGGTTTGGGATAGCCGCCATGGCTTTGACGGTGGGCGGCGCGGCCCAGGCCGAAACGATCAAGATCGGGGTAGTTCTTCCGTTCAGCGGAGCCAATGCCGACCTCGGCCATCAGATCGACAAGGCCTTCGACCTGTACGTGAAGCTCCATGCCAAGGACATCGCGCCGCATAAGGTCGAGATCGTCAAGCGCGATGAAGGCCCGCCGACCGGCGCGCAGGCGAAAACCGTTGCGACCGAGCTGATCACGAACGACAAGGTGCAGATCCTGACCGGCTTCGTCTTCTCGCCTTCGGCCATCGCGCTGGCGCCCGTGGTAACGCAGGCGAAGGTGCCGATGATTATCGCCAATGCCGGTACGGCCTGGATCACGAATCTGTCGCCCTATATCGCGCGGCTCTCGTTCAGTATGTGGCACCACGCTTATCCGATGGGGGGCTATGCCTTCAGCAAGATCGGTTGCAAGACCGCGGCGCTGGCCTATACCGACTTCCCGCCCGGCAAGGATTCCACTGAAGCCTTCAAGACCGGTTTCGAAAAGGCCGGCGGAAAGGTCACCGAGTCTATTCCGATGGGCAGCCCGGTGCAGGTGCCGGATTTCACGCCGTTCTTCCAGCGCATCAAGGACGCCAAGCCCGACTGCATGTATGTGTTCATTCCGTCCGGCGCGCACGCGACTGGCGTGGCAAAGGCCTATGGCGAACTCGGCATGCGCAAGGGCGGCGTCAAGCTGATCGGGCCGATGGACCTGGTCCCGGACAACAAACTGCAGGACATGGGCGAGGCCGCCATCGGCACCATCGTGATGGGGAACTACGCGGTCGACCTCGACAATGCCGACAACAAAGCGTTCAACAAGGCCTGGCACGAGGCATACGGCAAAGATTCTTACCCCGACTTCATGTCCGCGGCCGGCTGGGACACCATGCACGCCATCTTCGATGCGATCAAAAAGCTCAATGGCAAAGTAACCGACGGCCAGCAGGTCATCGATGCGATGAAAGGTTGGACCGGCAATGGTCCGCGCGGCAAAGTGTCGATCGACGCCGCGACCCGCGACATCGTGCAAGATGAGCACGCCATGGAAGTCATTCGCAAGCCCGACGGCAAACTTGGTATCAAGGTTCTCGACACCACCAGGGCGGTGAAGGACGAATGCAAGGAGCTCAAGGTCGGCCGTTGCGGCTCGTGATCTTTCGCGGCTTAATTGACACCTGACTGCGCCGCCGCGCATAAAGGCGCGGCGGCGTTTTCGTTAATCCGAGGTGGGGCTCGTGCCGCAGATCGCCAATATTGCTGTCAGCATTCTCTTCGACGGCTTGGCCTACGCCATGTTCCTGTTCATCACCTCTGTCGGCCTTTCGGTCACGATGGGGTTGATGGGCTTCGTCAATCTTGCGCACGGCGCTTTTGCCATGGCTGGCGGCTATCTCGTGGTCACGCTCACGCGCACGCTCGGGGTTGGCTTTGTGCCTTCCCTGATTATTGCCGCTGTAGTCGTCGGCGCGGTGAGCGTATTTTTCGAGCGATTTCTCTATCGCCGACTCTACAAGTCCACCGATCTCGAGCAGGTCCTGCTGACGATTGGTCTTGCTTTCATGGCGATTGCGACCGCGACATATTTTTATGGTCCTATTCCGAAGTCGGTGCCACTGCCGGACTGGCTGCAAGGCGACGTCAATCTCGGCTTCCGCTATTTCCCCAGCTACCGTGCTTTTCTGATCGTTCTCGGCGCGGCGCTGATCGCCGTTCTCTGGTATGTCTTCGAGCGCACGAATATCGGCGCCAAGATCCGTGCCGCAGTCGATAACCGGCGCATGGCGGAATCGGTCGGCATCAATGTCGACCGCCTGTTTACGCTGACCTTTGCGGTGGGATCCGGGCTTGCCGCGCTCGGTGGCGGCCTTGCCATCCAGCTGTTGGGCCTGTCGCCGAGTTTTGCCGTGATCTACCTGGTGCTGTTCCTGATCGTCGTGGCGGTCGGCGGTCTCGGCAGCCTGAAGGGTACGTTGCTCGCCGCCCTCGTCCTCGGCGTTTTCGATACAGGAGGTAAATATCTGCTGGCCGATGCCGGCGGATTTTTTGTCTACGCGGTGACGGTGGCTGTCCTTCTCGTCAAGCCGGCGGGATTCTATGGCCGCGAGTGACACCATCCCCGCTGCGGGCGTCGCCAGCACGCGCGAGCGCGCGGCGGATTATCTTCTGACACGGCATCGCTTCCACCTCGCCGAGGCGCTGCCCTGGCTGATCGCCATTGCCGTGTTTTTCATTTTCCCGACCCGCATGACCTTCGGCAGCCAAGTGCTGGTGATGATCATGTTTGCGCTCTCACTAGACCTGATCCTCGGTTATGCCGGCATCGTGACGCTGGGCCATGCTGCTTTCTTTGGCGTCGGCGCCTATACGGTCGGACTTGCCGCGGCGCGCTTGGAATGGACCGAGCCGATCAGCGGGCTCTTCGCCGCTGCGATTGCCGCCGGCCTCGTCGGATTTATTACCGGGTGGTTTCTGCTGCGCTATCGCGGTCTCACGCTGCTGATGCTCACGCTCGCGACTGCCATCCTGCTGCAGGAGACCGGGAATCTGCGGTCGGATATTTCCGGCGGCTATGACGGCTTGCCTGGGCTGACCTTCAAGCCGCTATTGGGCCTGTTCGAATACGATCTCTACGGTCACACTTACTACCTCTATGCGCTCGCGGTGCTCGCCATTGTGTTCTATCTCGTACGGAGGATTGTCTATTCGCCGTTTGGTCAGGCGCTCACCGGCATTCGCGAAAACGTGCGGCGCATGCATGCGATCGGATCTCCCGTTCATTGGCGGCTGGTGACCGTCTATACGATCGCCGCCGCAATCGCCGGCGTTGCAGGCGCGCTTTTCACCCAGACCAATGCGTATGTCACGTTGACGGTTTTCGACTTCGATAACTCCGCAAAGGTGATGGTGATGCTGATCCTCGGCGGAACCGGGCGGCTTTACGGTGCATTCATCGGCGCGACCGTTTACATGGTGCTGGAGGATTACTTCTCAAAACTTAGTCCGACCTTCTGGCAATTCGGCATCGGCCTGATGCTGGTAGTGGCGGTGCTTTTTGCGCCGCGCGGGATTCTGGGCGTGTTCGAGAACGTCGGTAAATACTTTGCCGAAAGGAAACGGACGTGACTGCTGCATTGCAGGTCGAAGGATTAAATCGCACTTTCGGCGCATTGCCGGTCACGCGCGATGTCAACCTGACGCTTGATCGCGGCGCGCGCCGTGCCCTGATTGGCCCTAACGGCGCCGGCAAGACCACGCTGGTCAACCTGATCACCGGGGCGCTCAAGCCGCATTCCGGCCGCGTCGTGCTCAATGGCGAGGACATTACAGCGCTAAGCCAGGCCTACCGCGCGCGGCGAGGCCTCGCGCGCACCTTTCAAATCAATCAACTCTTCCGCGGTCTGACCGTGCTCGAAAACCTGTGCATGACCATCGGCGAGCGTGACGGTCATTGCAACAATCTCTGGCGTTCGGCCGGAGCGAAACGCGAGGTGATCGATGAGGCACTCGGCCATCTCGACTCACTGCGGCTGACCGACGACGCGCTCAAGCTGGTGCGCGAATTGCCCTATGGGCGACAGCGCCTCGTGGAGATCGCCATTGCGCTCGCGCAAAGGCCTCGCGTCCTCCTGCTCGACGAACCGGCGGCAGGTGTGCCGTCATCGGAAAGCCATCTCATCCTCGATGTGGTGGCCGCGCTCGATCCCGATATCGCGGTGCTGATCATCGAGCATGACATGGACGTCGTGTTCCGCTTTGCCAGGGAAATCACGGTGCTGGTGCAAGGCGCGGTTTTCACGCAAGGAACGCCCGACGAGATCATGAATAATGAGCAGGTGAGGGCGGTCTATCTCGGCGAGGAAAGCCACCGTGGAGCGCGCCGAGGGGGGCACCATGGCTGAGCGGGCGCTCGAGCTCGACAAAGTTCGCGCGGGCTACGGCGAGACCGTCGTGCTCGAGGACATTCGCCTTGCGCTTGGTGCCAGCGAGACTGTATCGGTGATCGGTCGCAACGGCGTCGGCAAGACCACGTTGCTGGCGACTATCATGGGTCACACCACGCTGCATGGCGGGCGCGTATCTCTTCACGGCAAGGACATCTCCGGCATCGCCACCTATCGCCGCGTCACTGAAGGCCTCGGCTATGTGCCGCAGGAGCGCGAAATTTTCCCGTCGCTGACGCTGCGCGAAAATCTTGAAGTTGCCGCCCGCCCCGGACCCTGGACGATGGCAACAGTGTTCGAACTCTTTCCGCGGCTGGCCGAGCGCGCCGACAATAGGGGTAACCAGCTGTCGGGCGGCGAGCAGCAGATGCTCGCGATTGGCCGCGCACTGATCAGTAATCCAACCGTGCTGCTGATGGACGAGCCCTCCGAAGGACTCGCGCCGGTGATCGTTGAAGAACTGGCGCGTGCGGTGAAGCGTCTTACCCAGGCCAGCGGGCTCGCCACGATATTGGTCGAGCAGAACTCCCGCCTCGCGCTCGATATCGCTCCGCGAGCCGTAGTGATGGATCGTGGCCGCATCGTCTATGACGGTCAGAGCGAGACGCTGCGCAATGATCCGGCAAAGCTTGAACAGTACATTGGCGTCGTGAAGGCTTAAAGGAACGACGAACCAATCCCGTTCTTTCCCGCGCAAGCGGGAATCCAGAATTTAACAACGTTCTGGGTCCCCGCTTGCGCGGGAACGAACGGATGGATGGTACCTTGCGAGCAAGGAACTCTGGTCATAGTCTCGTACGTGAATTAGCAATCCGCCGCGGGAATGAACGGACCAGCAGGAGACCGGATCTCATGAATATCAAGGCTCAGCCGTCGAGTGGTCTTGCAATTCCGTTCGACCATCACCGCCTCGACCGGCTGATGGAAGAAGCCGGAATTGACGTCGTGATCGCGACGTCGAAGCACAATGTGCAGTATCTGCTCGGCGGCCACCGCGCGGATTTCTTCGATTACATGGACGCAACCGGCGTCACCCGCTATCTGCCGGTTTTCGTCTATCCGAAGGGCACGCCGGAGAAAGCCGCCTACATCGGCCACCGCCTGGAGAAATTCCAGCGCGAGGTGAAGCCGATGTGGACGCCGGAAACGCAGACCAATACCTGGGGCTCTGTCGATGCCCTGCAGAAGGCGGTCGAGTATATGCGCAAGATCGGCCTCAAGCCGAAGCGTATTGCTGCCGAGTTTGGCTTTCTGCCCTATGACGCATCGCAGGTGCTGCGCGCCGCTTTTCCGGATGCTGAGTGGGTGGACGCGTTGTACGTGCTCGAGCGGCAGCGCGTGAAGAAGTCGGCCGAAGAGCTGAAATTATTGAAATACGCCTCGGAGGCCGTGATCGATTCCATGAAGACGGTGATTGCCGGCAGCAAGCCCGGCGTCACGAAGGCTGATGTGGTTGAGGCGCTGCGACGCGAGGAGACCAATCGCGGATTGACCTTCGAATACTGCCTGGTCACCTGCGGCACCGGCATGAACCGCGCGCCCTCGGATCAGAAGTGGGAGAAGGGCGACATAATGTCGATCGACTCCGGCGGCAACTATGAGGGCTATATCGGCGACGTGTGCCGCATGGCGATCCAGGGCGAGCCGGACGCCGAACTGGAAGATCTGCTCGGCGAGATCGAAACCATCCAGCGTGCCGCAATGAAGCCCATCCGCGCCGGCGTCATTGGCGGCGAGATCTATGCCGCGGCCAAGCCCCTGGTGCAGAAATCGAAGCATCACAACCACATGGAATTTCTCGCCCACGGCATGGGAATGGTCAGCCACGAGGCGCCGCGGCTGACCGACCGCGGGCCGGTGCCTTATCCGGCCGAATATGCAGATCGGCCTCTTGAAGCGGGAATGGTGGTGTCGGTCGAAACGACGCTCATGCATCCGGCACGAGGCTTCATCAAGCTCGAGGACACCGTGGTCGTCCACGATGCCGGCCATGAGGTCTACGGCGAAGGAGCTCGAGGCTGGAACAGGGCAGGCGTGCGATAGCGGCGACGCAGCGCAAGACTGCAAAGCACGCAGCTGTTCTTGCATTCCCGCTTGCGCGGGAATGTACGGAGAATTATCGCGCTGCCTTGGCAGCTATTTCCGCCGCCAGCGTTTTCAGCTTCTCAGAAAGCCGAACAGGATAATCGTCGCTCTCTTCAAGCCGCCGGAGTCGCTCGGGCAGACGCGTGAGTTCACGCGCTGCATGCTCGCGGATTTGGGAGAGCGTCGGCGCTGACGTAATGCGTTTCCCCGCGCGCATCACCGGCACGACCAGGAGATCGCCTTTTTGTGAGTCATTCTCCAGGGAGATAATGTCCCCGGACATTCGCCCGTCGCCGCCGAAGTTGCGCCAGACCTGTTTGCGTCCGGGCCAGGTGACCTTGCCTTCGGACAACTTTCGTCTCGGTCTGCCGGCGTACTCCTGAAGCTTGTAGGCGCAATCGAGCGATGGCGCGTCGATCGAGGCATCGAGGTGGACGCCGATTCCGTAGCCATCGATCGGCGCTCTGGTCCTCGTCATCGTTTGCAGCACGTCTTCGTTAATGCCGCCGCTCACGAGAATAATGACATCGTTCAATCCCCCGGCATCGAGGATTCCGCGAACTTTTCTGGCCATCGCGGCCAGATCACCGCTGTCGATGCGCACACCGCGGATCGTGATGCCCTCGGCTTTCAGTTTCGGCGCAAGCTGGACGACTTTGCGCGCGCCCGCTTCCGTGTCGTAGGTATCGATGAGAAGAATGACGCCCTCCGGGCGCGCGCGCGCGAAATTCTCGAAAGCGGTCATCTCGTCGTCATGCACCTGCACAAAAGAGTGCGCCATGGTGCCGACAATCGGAATTCCGTAACGCTCACCGGCAAGCACATTGGCGGCGCCGAAGAACCCGGCGATGTAGCTCGCGCGTGCCGAAAAGAGCCCCGCCTCAGCGCCGTGCGCCGTGCGCAGTCCAAAGTCCGACAGAATTTTTCCCGGCGCTGCGAGCACCATGCGTGCCGCCTTGGACGCGATCATGGTCTGGAAATGCAAAATGTTGATCAGCCGGGTCTCGACCAGTTGTGCTATGGGCAGCGGCGCGGTGATCCGGATGAGAGGTTCGTGCGGAAAGCATATTGTGCCTTCCGGGATGGCGTGGACGTCACCGGTGAAACGCAGTCCGGCGAGATAGTCGAGGAGATTGCTTCGAAAGCGACCGGTGCTTTTGAGCCAGTCAATCTCGTGCGCCGAAAAGCGCAATGTCTCGAGATAGACGAGGGCATCCTCGAGACCGGCTGCAACCAGAAAATTGCGTCGCGCCGGCAGCCGCCGCACGAAAAATTCGAACACGGCCTCCTTGTCCTCGCCGCGATCCAGATACGCCTGGACCATGTTGAGCTCGTAAAGGTCGGTCGTGAGGGGGCTTGTTAGCGTCATTTTAACTTCCACTAACCGAAACTCAGCATCACGGTCGAAGGGAATACTGTCCTATAAACGGGGCTGGGGATAGCTGCAATTAGGCCACGATCCGGTCGAATAGTATCGCTTGGTAGGCTGCCGATACATTGATCAGAAGCGGAGTTGAAAGTGCGTAAAGCGTCTCGCCTGCCAAGGCGTTTTCCCGAGGGCAGCAAGTACGTCGTCGAGAGTGATGGACCACTCGTGCGGCGATTCGTCGAGTTGCCGAATGGCAAAAAGATAATCCTGCCATCTAGGAAAGCCATATCCTGCGGCTGCGGCGACCGGGTCAGCATCGTCCCCGAGCAGGAAATCACCGAGGCCGGACATCGCATCGCGCCTGATATCCGCCTTCGGGACGGATTGCGATTTTAATCTTCTCTCGGGGATTGTTTTCTCTGCTCGCTGAGCAGCATCATCCGGTTTTCTTCATTGTTCGGGCCTCGCCTGATCTTGTGATCCTGCATTGTCACGCGTCGAGTTGGCTTGGTCATGCAAGTCATTTGGGCGCTGATCCGGTCCGGTGAGCCCGTCTCCTCCCATTGTACCTGGTTTGCCGCCTGTGCTGATGGGCGCTTTTGGCATCTTCAACCTGCCTTTCGATGGCGCGCAGGCGATCGAGTTTTCCTCGTCCCTCTTCGATGGTCGGCGCGCTGTCGACGGTGAGAGTGGGTCGCAGCCGCATGCTCCCCTTTGGCAATCCGGCGCAGCGCCTCCATGAGGTTTATGACCTTGGCCGGTTCTCGATCGTGCGGGATTTCGATCTTTTCGCCTCGGTCCTTTTTACGCAGCAGTTCTTTCAGCACCCGCTCGTAGTGATCCTCGAATTTTTCCGGATTGAAATGTCCGGATTTGGTTTTGATGATATGCGCTGCAAGATCGAGCATGTCCTTGGTCACTCGCTCGCTCGGGATATCGTCGAAATAATCTCGTTCGTCACGCACCTCGTACGGATAACGCAGCGTCACGCCCAGGATTCCCTTGCCGCGCGCCTCCAGCGCAATCGTGTGCTCTCGCGTTGTGAATACGATCCGACCGATTCCAACCATGCCTTCCTTTTCAATCCCATCGCGGATGACGGCGAAAGCCTGTGTGCCGGCATCTTCGTCGGGCACAATGTAATAAGGGTTTGCCAGATAGAGTTCGTCGATTTCCTCGCGTGGAACGAACTCATCGATTTCGATCGTGTTTTTGCTTTCGATGGCGACCGCTTCGAGTTCTTCGGGCTCGACCGGAACATATTCGCCCTTCTTTTTCTCGTACCCTTTAATGATGCCCTCGTTGTCGACTTCTTTGCCGGTCTGCGCATCGACTTTGACATACCGGATGCGGTCGCCGGTTTTTCGGTTGATTTGATGGAAACGGATCTTTTCGCGCTCGGAGGTGGCGGGGAAAAGCGCGATCGGACACGAGATGAGAGAAAGACGCAGAAACCCTTTCCAATACGCGCGCGGGGCCATTGTGAACTCCGATCCGCAAAAGAATTTGCCGGATGCACAACGCCGGTCCGAGCGTTGCCGTTCCCCCTGAACGGAACTTCTTAAAAAGCTTGGGGCTTCAGACCCACCAGATTGCCGCGAGCCCTGGACCCCGCTGACGCCAATTTGACCCTAACTGCGCATCTTCCTTCGTTGCAGGCTGATCCTGTCCGCGCTCATCTTTGACAACGCCGCGTCGCTGCTTGCCCTTCTCCTTCTCCACGACATTCGGGTTTGATTGCTGCGATTCATCCCGCGACTGCCCCGGCTTTTTCCAGGGGGCATCGGTCCGATACCGTCTTATCGTGAGCCTGTGGCGCCATGATCCATGTCTCCGCTCTTTGGGGACTAACGTCAGATCATCATTGCCGTTCCTCTCTTGCTCTGGACCTGCTCTTAACAATTTTCGTTTGATCACGTGCTGTTCCGCATTTCCTGGCTCGATTGCTAAAAATGGATTGGCAGCCATGCACAAATTGCTGTCTTGAAATCACAAGACAGGCCGACCGCGATAAATTAATCGGCACGCCGACAATTCTGCCCGTGCATGCTAGGGCAGGAAGGGGCCGCGCCGAGGCAGGACACACACGCAAGCTGGAGCGCGGCCCGCTTTTTTTATTTTGAATTCACCGTCCTTCTCGTGCTCTAATTTTACGGACGAAAAAAATTCTTACAGATGATTGCGTGCACGACTTTCCGTGCTTGCCACATCGAGCTGGCGGCAGCGACTGACCAAGTCGGGAGCGATCGCAGACTGAGGTTGGATTTTACCAGGTTTGATTGCGTGGATAACTGCAATTTCGACAAAATCCGAACAAGCGAC
>Ga0081455_10001718_pt1 | contig 26508 bp, 22 predicted proteins | sample TabmetS3T2R1_FD_70207 | JGI IMG/M metagenome (GOLD analysis project Ga0081455, IMG submission 70207) | Tabebuia heterophylla rhizosphere microbial communities from the University of Puerto Rico - S3T2R1 | ecosystem: Host-associated > Plants > Roots > Rhizosphere ...
GCCGGCAGCGACGGCTTAATCTCTTCAATTTTCTTTTTTACCGCGTCGATGACATTGAGCGCGTTTTCGCCGTAGCGCATCACTACGATGCCGCCGACGACCTCGCCGCGCCCATCGAGCTCCGCAACACCGCGGCGGATGTCGCCACCGAGATGAACATTCCCAACATTCTTTAAATAAACCGGCGTGCCGTTTTCCACTTTGAGGACGATGTTTTCGATGTCCTCGATCTTTTTGATGTACCCGCGACCCCGGATGTAATATTCCGTGGATGCGACCTCAAATGTTTTGCCGCCGACATCGGCGTTGCTCATCTTAATTGCATTAACGATGTCGCTGAGCGGGATGTTGTAGGCGACGAGTGCGTTGGGGTCTAGATCGACCTGGTATTGCTTTACGAATCCGCCGACCGACGCGACTTCGGCAACGCCTTTTACTGAAGAAAGCGCGTAACGCAGATTCCAATCCTGTATGGAACGCAACTCGGCGAGATCTTGTTTCCCGCTGTCGTCGACCAGCGCGTATTGGTAAACCCAGCCCACGCCGGTTGCATCTGGTCCAATCACGGGATTTACGCCCTCCGGCAGGGAACCCCGGACCGAGTTCAAATACTCAATGACCCTCGAGCGCGCCCAGTAAATGTCAGTCCCGTCTTGAAAGATGACGTAGACGAATGACTTGCCGAACATCGATTCGCCACGGACGAATTTTACCTTGGGAGCGGCGATGAACACAGTGGAGATCGGATAAGTGATCTGATCTTCGACCAGGTCGGGCGACCGCCCTTCCCACTCTGTATAGACAATCACCTGCACGTCGCTCAAATCCGGGATGGCGTCGAGCGGTGTGTTGAGTAGCCCGTAAATTCCCGCCGCGACCGCAAAGATTGTGAAAATGAAGACAAGAAATTTATTGTGCGCGCTCGCCCCGATAACGCGTTCGATCAGTGTCTCGCGCTTTCCAGCGGCAGTCATTTGGTTCCCGGAAATTGTCTCAGCCTCGATCATGGTTTGATGCCAGGGCTGGCGTTTCCTTGCGGTCCTGGCTCGTCCTCAAATCCTTTTAGAGCGCCTTGCACTTTCGATTCGGCGTCGATGAGGAAATTTGCGCTCGCAACCACGCGTTCATTTTCCTTGAGGCCGCTTTTGACTTCGTAGATATCGCCGTATTTGGTGCCTAGCTCGACGAGGCGCGGCTCAAGCTTGCCTTGACCTTTGTCCACGAAGACAACGTTGCGCGTGCCTGTCGGCATGACGGCACTTACGGAGATGGTCAGGGCCTGGCCCATGTCCATTGCCAGTTCCGCGTTGACGTACATCCCGGGGCGCAACTTGAAATCCGGGTTTGCAATGTCGATGCGTACCCTGGCTGTGCGCTTCGCTTCTTCCAAAAACGGATTGATCAGAGTGATTGTTCCCTCGAATTTTTCGCCTGGATACGATTTGGTCGTGATGTCGATCTTTTGGCCGACTTGTAACATCGGCAGCTCGTTTTCGTAAAACTCCGCCCATACCCAGACGACGCTCAGATCGGCGACTTCCACGAGGGTGTCGCCGACTTTTACGTTCTTGCCCTGCTCTACAGGCACCGACTGCACCACGCCGCGAAACGGCGAGAGCAATGTCAGCGTGTCAGAAGCTTTGCGGGTCTTTTCCAATTCAGCGATCTGCTCTTCAGTGACGTTCCAGAGTTGAAGCCGGCGCCTGGCCGATTCGATCAAGCGCTGCGGCGTTTCGCGGGCGTCTTTGCTCCTGGCCTGGTCACGCATTCGCAGAAGCTCAACGAACTCTCGCTCGCTAGTTAGGAGGTCCGGACTGTAGATCGACAAAAGCGGAGCATTCTTTTCAACTAACTCCCCGGGCGCGGTGACTTGCAGTTTTTGCACGTAACCATCGACTCGTGAGACGAATTGCCAGTTGCGACCTTTATCGGGAACAATCGAACCGACTGCACGGATGGTGTGGAAGAGTGGTTTGCGTTCAACTGTCGCGTAAGTCACGCCGATTTGCTGCTGACGCTCCACTGGCACTACGAATTCGTGTGACGGTGACCCACTCGCTGTCCCAGTCGATCTGCCCGCTAACATTGCCGCGTGATCGTGTTTAGGTGGCTGTTTGCTGGAACTTCCCGGCGTAACTTCGCCTTTCATGACCGGCACAAGATCCATGGAGCAAATGGGACATTTTCCAGGCTCCTTCTCCCGCACCGAAGGATGCATCGTACAGGTGTAGTAATCGACGTTGTCTGGCTTGGCTGAAGTGCCTCGTTTTGTGCACGAACTCGCCAGGAAAAACAGCACGACGAGCACAAACAGCACTGTGATTTTTTGTGTAATAATCTTCACGGTGAATTCCTTCATTTCGATGAATGACGTGACGTCGAGTAGAGTTCCGAGCCTATGACTGCCTCCAGTTCAGCGATGGCGATCTGATAGTGAGTTAAATGATCCCGACCCATTGCTTCGATATCGCGCAGGTTGCGCTGCGCGCTGATCCAATCGAGAAACGTGGTTTTCCCCGACTCATAACTCAGTCGTGTCGCCTCGAACGCCTGCTGTGCCTGGGGCACGAGCTTGTCGCTGAAAAGTTCGACGTGATGATGAAACGTCTCGATTTTCGCTAACTGATCCCGCAACAGTCGCAACGCTTCCTTTTGTTCGCGTTCGAGTCCTTGCTCCGCAGCGGCAAGATTAGCGCGCGCCTCGCGGACGCCAGCGGAATATTTACTGGGATTCACCCATGGAATTGTGAACGACACCCCCGCGTCTAGTTCGCTTACTGCTTCTGCGGCTTCGTTGTAACGCTGGCCTTTCACCATCAACGCCGGATCGGGAATCCACGCGCGGTGTGCCAACTGAAGCTTTGATTTCTCGCCGTCGATCTTCGCGCGCGCCATCTGCACTTCGGGCCTTTGTGCAAGCGTGACCGGGCGCAAACTGGTCGCGGAAAGATGCGCGTGGTCGATGCTGGCTCCGACCGGCGTGCCGAGCGCTGCAAATGCATCACGGTTCATCAGCGCATTCAGTTGCGACTGTGCGTCCGACAAATTGCGCTCCAGGTCCCGTCGTGCTTCCTGCAGTTTGCTATAATCAGTCTCGGCAACGAGAACATTCGCTGCGCTCTCCAAACCAGCTTCGTATCGGGACCGGCTGATATCCGCGATTTGTTTCAGCGAAGTGAGATTTTTGCTGTTGATTTCAAGCTGATCGTAGGCATTCGCCAGTTGGAAGTAGGTGCCGCGCGCTTTCGCAATGACGTCGAGTTGTATGCGCCGTGCTTCCTCAAATGCCGCAAGCGCTTCGGCCCCGGCGATACGACCGCGCACGAGATTTTTGCCGGTGATGGGGATCAACTGCTCGATTGCGAGCGATTGATCCATGAACGCATTGGGCGGAACATCGACATACCGATGCATTTTCGATTCGCCGGCGATGCGCGGATCATCCCAGGCATTCGCTTGTCGTACGCGCTGAATTGCGGCGCGCCAGCGATTCCCCGTTTCTTTGATTGCCGGATTATTATCCAGCACAGTGCGCGTGACTTCGTCTAACGAGAGCCGCGACGAAACAGTACTGTATTCGCCGCCATTAGTGGCGACCTGACCTCGGATTGATAAAGATGTGGCTAATAAAATTAAGAAAGTTGTCGTTTTCATTGATCCAGGACTGCGGTTCCCCCGAAGTCCGAGCGCTTTCGCGAGCGGGGGATGTCGGGGTTGAAGACCAGGCGTGCCAGCGAAATGGGCACACCCCGGGCGTTAGTGTCCTTGGATCAAATCAGAAACGTACAAAGCAAAGGGAGTCGCGGAGGCGATAACGCAGCTGACGCGATATCGATTTGGTGCCGCGGCCGATCCTCCCATGATTGGTGCAGGAAAACAGCAACGACAGTCGGCGGGCATATTGCGTTTGTCTCCTGCGACGAACCATTCTTTGAGAGCGGTTGGGACGACGGAGCTGTATTCTTTGATGACGTGATACAACACGTCATGTTGGCACAGCAACGCGGTTGACAGGCCTGCTGGCTCGGCGCGTTGACAAGGATGCATGATCGCGCCGCGGACCCCATTGGAGCCACCAGCATTGCGACTGCCGCCACCATCGAAACCATGATCCTGCTCAGCATTAAGTCCCCGTATAACACAAGTTAGACTGTGAGTCGAAGAAAAGCGTTCACCGCTTCCTCCTCCTGGCTTCACGTTTCGAGCTCATTATTGGCGTGCGATCCGCTGAGGACACCGGACACCACAGTCCGAGCATTTTCGTTTGCTTTTCGCGAAGCATTTTGCGAAAAAAAGAGGTTCTGATTTTGTTAACCGGAGAGAATTATGAAAACTGAGGATTTAGAGTCGATAGCGAAAAAGCTCGTTGCACCGGGGAAGGGGATCCTGGCAGCGGATGAAAGCACGGGGACGATCGAAAAACGTCTGAAGAGCATCAGTGTTCCTTCGACAGAGGAAAACCGGCGGGCGTACCGCGAAGTCTTATTTACCACAAAGGGAGCGGGCGACTTTATCAGCGGCGTGATTTTGTACGATGAGACGATTCGGCAAAAGACTAAAGACGGCCGTACATTCGTAAAAGCGCTGGAAGAACAGGGGATCATTCCAGGTATCAAAGTAGACAAAGGCGCCAAAGCGATGGCGAATTTTCCGGGTGAAAAAATCACGGAGGGTCTCGATGGATTGCGCGAGCGACTGACGGAATATCGAAAGCTTGGGGCCCGTTTCGCGAAATGGCGCGCTGTAATTGCGATTGCCGATAACATCCCCACGCAGGCGTGCATCGATGCGAACGCGGAAGCCTTGGCGCGTTACGCGGCGCTGTGCCAGGAAGGCGACCTGGTGCCGATCGTCGAGCCGGAAGTGCTCATGGATGGGGCGCACACGATCGAGCGGTATTTCGACGTCACGCAGCAGACATTGGAAAGCGTGTTTCACTCGCTGTACGAGCACCGGGTTGTGCTTGAAGGGATGTTGTTGAAACCGAATATGGTTCTGTCGGGAAAAGATTGTCCGAAACAAGCTTCCGTACAGGAAGTAGCGGAGGCTACTGTGCGCTGTTTGAAACGCGCGGTTCCTGCTGCTGTCCCTGGTATCGTCTTTCTCTCCGGTGGGCAGACTGATCAGCAGGCCACCGAGCATCTCAACGCGATGAATCAGCTCCCTGATTTGCCCTGGCAATTAAGCTTTTCCTATGGACGTGCGCTGCAAGCTCCGGTGCTTAAAGCGTGGAAAGGCGAACAGGCAAACGTCGCCAGGGCGCAAGAGGCGTTTCACCACCGCGCCTGGTGCAATAGCAAGGCGCGCTTCGGTAAGTACACCGAAGATATGGAAACGGCGAAAGCGGCGTAAGGCGTCTGAGACAACAGGAACACGGGTCTTGTAGCCACGGCTCTGTGAGCCGTGCGAATGAGTCACGCAACGACGCCTCGACACAGCGAGGCGGCTACAAAGGCAAGCGCAACGGTTTGGAGTAGCTCCCCTCGCCAGGCTACTTACACTTCTTCCATGATTTACACGTGTCCCATGCATCCGGAGATCGAGCAGGATCGGCCGGGAGCATGCCCAAAATGCGGGATGGCACTGGAACCGAAAGTTATCGGAACCGAGGAAGAGGAAGAGCATGGCGAGACGCGATCGTTATCACAAAAATTCTGGGTCGCGCTGATCCTTACTATCCCGGTCTTATTGCTGGCCATGGGCCATGTTGTTCCGGGTTTGAAGCTCGATTCAATCATCCCCAAGCGAATCGGAAATTGGTTTGAGTTTGCGCTAACGACCCCGGTTGTCCTCTGGGCTGGCGGCTTCTTTTTCGCCCGTGCATGGGAGTCGATTGTTAATCGCAGCCTCAACATGTTCACGCTGATCGCCGTGGGGGTTGGCGCCGCTTACTTCTACAGCGCGGTTGCAGTAATCATGCCTGGAATCTTTCCCGATTCTTTCCGACGCCACGGAGAAGTTGATCTTTATTTTGAAGCAGCAGCGGCGATTACGACACTGGTCCTGCTGGGACAACTGATCGAAGCAAAAGCGCGAAGCCGCACCGGTCACGCGATCAAGGCACTCCTCGGCCTTGCAGCGAAAACTGCGCACCGAGTTCGAGATGACCAGGAACAGGAAATCGCCGTGGATGAAATTCAAGCAGGCGACGTGCTGCGCGTCCGGCCCGGCGAGAAAGTCCCAATCGACGGCGTGATTATCGATGGAAAAAGCAACGTCGATGAATCGATGATCACCGGTGAATCAATGCCGGTGGCCAAACTGGCGGGCGAGAAAGTAATTGGCGCAACGGTGAATCAAACCGGGTCATTTTTGATGCGCGCGGAGCGCATCGGTTCTGAGACGGTTCTCGCACAAATCGTGCAGATGGTAGCCGACGCACAGCGCAGCCGCGCGCCGATCCAAAAACTTGCCGACACGGTGTCCGGTTATTTTGTTCCGGCAGTGATCGGCGCGGCAATCATTACCTTCATTGTGTGGTCGATTGTGGGACCCGCACCAGCGATGTCGTATGCACTAGTGAACGCCGTCGCAGTCCTGATCATTGCCTGTCCCTGTGCGCTGGGACTGGCCACGCCGATGTCGATCATGGTGGGCGTCGGTCGTGCGGCCCAGGCCGGTATTCTGGTGAAAAACGCGCAGGCAATCGAGGTCACCGAAAAGGTTACTCAATTGGTCACAGACAAAACCGGCACGTTAACAGCCGGCAAACCGGAGGTGGTCAGCCGGATCGTGGCAAACACGATGAGTGAACGCGAACTCTTGCAGATTGCGGCATCTGTAGAATCCCAAAGCGAGCATCCTCTGGCGCGGGCAATCGTTGAAAGTGTAAAAGAACAAAAAATTGAATTGCGTAGCGTAACCGATTTTCAATCCATTACTGGTGGTGGCGTATCAGGGAATCTTGACGGAAAAACGATCCTCATCGGCAAAGAAAAATTTCTGTCCGATTCGAATATCAAATTTTCCGAGGAACTAAAGAAAGCGGCGCTGCGCTTGCAGGAAAAAGCACAAACTACAGTTTGGCTCGCGGTAAACGGAAATGCCGTCGGCGTTCTGGGTATCGCAGACCCAATTAAGCCAACAACCAAAGAGGCTGTCCGCGAACTTCATGCAATGGGCCTGAAGATTATCATGTGCACAGGCGACAATCAGCGGACAGCTGAATCTGTGGCGCGCGATTTAGGCATCGATGAGTTCAAGGCTGAAGTAATGCCTGATGAAAAAATCGAAATCGTCAGGAGTCTTAAATCCAAAGGCGCGATTGTTGCCATGGCGGGAGACGGAATCAACGATGCGCCGGCACTTGCGGCGGCGGATGTAGGAATTGCGATGGGGACGGGGACCGACGTGGCAATTGAAAGCGCCGGCATCACACTGGTGAAAGGCGACCTGATGGGAATCGTCAAAGCCATCCACCTTAGTCGCGCGGTGATGCGAAACATCCGACAAAATTTATTTTTCGCGTTTATCTACAACGCCCTGGGCATCCCGATTGCCGCCGGTGTGCTTTACCCATTTTTTGGACTCCTGCTGAGTCCGATGATCGCCGGCGCTGCCATGAGCTTCAGCTCGGTCTCGGTGATAGCCAACGCACTACGACTTCGCCACGCGCCCTTGTAAGGGGCTGCTTCTGTTTGACACCTGCAATCACGGACGTTAAGAGGTGAAGCCGATGCGTTTCGCCGCCAGATCCCGGTTGCTCGCACTGACAAGTCTTATCGGCTTGTGTGCGTTTGCCGGCGATATCGTTGCCGATTCGATTGCCGATTTGCGAGGCGATCATTGCGTTTCGGAGAGTTCGCAATCGGATTCGCAGCATGAGAAGTCGCCTTGTGCGCATTGCTCATGCGCGGTCCATAACGGGTCAGTCATCACTTCCACTGTGACGCTGGATATCAACGGCGCTTTTGTAACGCCTGTTCCCTTTTCGACCGGAGAGCAATCTGCATCAGATGGATTGCCTGCTGCGATCGATCATCCGCCTCAGCTAGCTTAACACCGAGCGCAGGCGCGGTGTGTCCGCGTGGCTTTCTCGGTCACGGTCGTTCAACTCCACAACGCAGCCGTGTTGTGGATTTCTCTAACTCTTTTTATCAGACAATGTACATTTACAGACAAACTAGATTCCTTGCAGCAAGCGCCATTGTGGTTGCGTGTACCAGTGTCTTTGCCGAGATGCCGGAGACGCTGGTGAAACAAGCGCTCCAGCGAAATCCCGAGTTAAACTTCTTTGTCGCTGAGATCGCCGCTGCGAAAGGAGCGGTGCGAACCGCCGGAACCTTTCGCAACCCTGAATTAAACTCGGAACTCGGCTACAAGAATGCGCGCGAAAATTCAGGAGGAGCGAGCGGCGATGGCGCGATATTGGCTCTCTCACTCAGCCAGACCTTCGAGTATCCCGGTCGCATCGCATTACGCAAAGCGATTGCGAATCATGATCTGGCGCTTGCCGAACTACATCTGCAGCAGTTTCGCCTGACGCTGGCTGCACGAGTTCGCTCACTGACTTACGCGAGCAGCAACGCTCAAGAAAAGACAAGAGCGGTGCGGGAAGTCGCCTCGCGCACTGAAGCGCTCAGCGATGTGCTGAAGCAGCGGCCCCTCGCAGGCGTCGCGCCGCAGCTCGAAGCTCAGATTATCAGTGCGAATTTGCTGACCTTTCAGCGCCAGAAACGTGAGTCGACATTAGCGGAGAAAACGATCGCAGCAGAGCTGAATCAGTTGTGCGGACGGTCAGCCGACGCGGCGCTATCGGTAACCGCGACCCCCATCGTTTTCACGGCGATCTCCGTACCGCGCCTGGTGGATGCAGCCCGCACAAATGCGTTCGACATTCGGATTCGACAGGTCGAGCTCGCTCAGCAGGGTTTCAAGGTAGCATTGTCGAAAAATGAGAGGTTTCCGGCGGTCGCCGTGGGGCCGTTTTATTCGTTCGAGAATGCAATCGACCGGGAGCAGCGAGCAGGTCTGGGTGTCTCGTTACCGTTGCCCTTGTGGGACCGCAACCTCGGGAATATCGCGAGTAGCAAGGCGCGTCAACAACAAGCTGAAGCCTCATTGGCTATGACGGCGCGCGAAGTCGAAAGACGCGTCACCCAAACCGCCGCCACCTTGGAAGCAAAACGGGCTGAGATCGAAACATGGAAGACCGGCGCGATGACGACTTTGCGAGAGGCGTCGGAGTCAGCCGACCGCAGTTATCGCCTCGGTGCGGTTCCGCTGACGACTTACATCGAAATCCAAAAACAATATCTCGAAGCCATCACTGCATTGAATGACGCGCAAAAGGATGCGCTCGAAGCTGCGCAGGTGCTGGAGATTTTAACCGGCCAAAAGCTGTACCGGGGGGACCCGCAGCGATGATCGACAAAATTTTGGAGTTTTCCGTTCGCCAAAGAGTTCTCGTCCTCATGGGCGCTCTCGCTCTTCTTCTCGCCGGACTTTGGTCGGCAACGAAGCTGCCAATGGACGCGATTCCGGACATTACCGGGCTGCAAGTGCAAGTGAACGCCACGGTTCCAGCGCTTGCGCCGGATGAAGTAGAAAAGCTCGTGACAGTGCCACTGGAAATGGCGCTCGGCGGCGTTGCAGGCGTTACGGAAATGCGTTCGCTGTCACGCTTTGGACTATCGCAAATCACGCTTCAGTTCACGGATAAGAGCGATATTTATCGCGCGCGCCAACTTGTTACGGAGCGGCTACAAAGCGCGGCGGACTCGCTGCCGGCCGGGGTGACACCGAAACTTATTCCGATCACAACCGGATTGGGCGAGGTGTTCTATTACACGCTCGACTACGCCCCGAACGCGCCAAATGCGCCGCCAGCACGCGAAGCACAGCTGATGGCACTGTGGGAAATCCAGGAATACATCATTAAACCGCAACTGCGCACCGTTCCCGGTGTCGCTGACGTCAACGCTTACGGGGGTTATGTTAAGCAGATAGTCGTCCAGCCTAAAATAGCGAAGCTTCGCGAAGCAGGGCTGACTGTTAACGATCTTGCGAAAGTTGTTGGAGAAAACGTTGAAAACGCCGGCGGCGGCATCGTCGATTCGGGAAACGAACAACTGGTTATTCGCGGCGTTGGTCGGGTTTCCTCGCCCCAGGAAATTGCGGAGTTACCGGTGAAATTCGCAGCCGCTGTGCTGCCCCTGCGGGTAAAAGATCTTGCCGAGGTTCAAATTGGTCACGCGTTTCGCACTGGCGCGGCGACCCATAGCGGGGAAGAAGCAGTGCTAGGGGTGGCCATGATGCTTATGGGAGAGAACAGCCACGCGGTCGCCGAGCGTGTTGCCGAAAAGATTGTGGAAATTCAGAAGCGGCTGCCGTCCGGTGTGGTCATCAGCCCGGAATACAACAGAAAAAATCTGGTACACCGCACCATTCGCACCGTCGCAACAAACCTGTTCGAAGGCGCGTTACTCGTTATCGCAGTGTTGCTTTTCCTTCTGGGGAACTGGCGCGCCGCGTTGATCGTGGCGTCTGCGATTCCACTTGCACTTCTTTTCGCGATCACCGGCATGACGCGCTTCGGCATCTCAGGAAATCTGATGAGTCTCGGCGCGATCGACTTTGGATTAATCATCGACGGTGCCGTTGTCATCGTCGAAAACGTAGTGCGGCAACTGGGCGCAAAACAACACGAACTGGCAAGGCGATTGACAAACGAAGAGCGGCTTCATGTGGTGCTTGTTGCAAGCAAACAGGTCGGGACGCCGATGTTCTTCGGCGTCCTAATCATTGCGATCGTTTATGTGCCAATTCTCGCGTTGTCGGGAATTGAAGGAAAAATGTTTCACCCCATGGCGCTGACCGTGATGCTGGCCCTGGGGGGATCATTGGTGCTCGCTCTTACTTTGATGCCGGCGCTGTGTTCGTTCCTGCTGAGAGGACGCATCGCAGAACGCGACAATTTGATTATCCGCACCCTCAAGCGCGGATATGCTCCCATTCTTCGCTGGTCCCTGCGATTGCGTTGGCTGTTTGTGTTCGGTGCAATGGCGCTGTTCGCATTAGCGATGCTCATCTTCCGCCATCTGGGTGCCGATTTCATTCCCAAGCTTGATGAAGGAACGTTCACCATAATGGTTTTCCGGCCGAGCAGCATCAACCTGACTCAAAGCGTCGCCCAGCAACGTAAGACCGAGGAAGAAATTCCACAGCGTGTACCCGAGGTTACGCACGTGTTCTCGCGAATTGGCAGCGCGGAAATTGCCACCGACCCGATGCCGCCGAGCGATTGCGATTTTTACCTCTACTACAAACCGCAGAGCGAGTGGCGAAAGGTCGGCAATCGGCCAATTAGCAAGGAGGAACTGGCGAAAATTATCACCACTGAAATTGAAGCGTTAAACCCCGGTGCTCGCGTGATGGTCGCGCAACCGGTCGAAATGCGGTTCAATGAAATGCTCGAAGGCATTCGCGCAGATATTGCCGTTAAAATTTTTGGGAACGATTACGATGTGCTGGAGCGACTAGGCTCAGAGGTAAAAGAAGTGCTGGAACAAATTCCGGGCACTCGTGAGGGCGAAGGCGAAGTTGAATATGAGACTACAGGACGGGCTCCGATGCTGGAAATCAAGGTCAAACGCGATGCGTTGGCGAAATACAACCTTCACGCCGGCGACGTCAACCAGGCTATTGGGGCCGCGTTAGGCGGAGAAACGGTTGGAACGATACTCGAAGGAAATCGGCGCTTTGACATTGTGGTTCGGCTTGCGGAAGCCGACCGGGAAAGTTTGGAAACGATTCAGGCTTTGCCGGTCCGCGTTGATCAGTCCGGTCTGTTACCACTGGGCGATCTCGCAAATATTCAACGGGTCACAACGGTGTCGCCCATTTTGCGGGACTCGGGACAACGACGCGCCGCGCTGATGGTGAACCTGCAAGGGCGGGATGTGGAAGGCTGGGTACGTGAAGCTGACGCAAGAGTGCGCGAGAAGGTCAAATTGCCGGAAGGCTACACGCTCGAATTTGGAGGTCAGTTTGAGAACCTTCGCGAAGCGAAGTCACGACTTGCTCTTGTCGTCCCTGCGGCGCTTGTATTCATTTTCGTTCTCATCTTCACGGCCTTTAGCAGCGTGCGCCAGGCGCTGCTGGTGTATTCAGGCGTTCCCCTGGCTGTAACCGGCGGCGTTATCGCACTGTGGCTGCGCAGTATGCCGTTCAGCATTTCCGCGGCGGTAGGTTTTATCGCATTGAGCGGAGTCGCCGTGCTCAATGGAGTCGTGATGATCAGTTACTTCAATCAGCTTCGGGAAGAGGGACGCGATGTTCGCTCCGCTGTGATCGAAGGATCTCTTACACGCTTGCGGCCCGTGCTCATGACCGCAGCGGTGGCAGCTTTCGGGTTTATTCCGATGGCCCTCTCAACAAACGCCGGCGCCGAGGTCCAGCGACCGCTCGCGACGGTTGTCATCGGCGGCATTATCAGTTCGACGTTTCTTACGCTCGTTTTGCTGCCAGTCCTATATGAATGGGCGGAACGGAAATCCGACGCCCCGAACACCGGGCGATAATTAATCGCCGGGATTTCCTGCCTGGTCAGTGTTGTGATTATGTAGTTTGAGAAATAGGCGACCGGATATGCCGCACCAACATATGCATTCTCCAACGCACCTCCCGGCTCCTGTGAGCTATCGCAAGGCATTCGCAATCGGCATCGCGTTGAATGTTACCTACGTCGCGGTGGAAGCTTTGTTTGGCCTGTTTACGCGTTCGCTTGCGCTTGTCGCAGACGCCGGACATAACCTGACCGACGTACTGAGCTTGTTGCTCGCCTGGGGCGCCAGTGAATTTGGACAGGCTAAACCCAGCAAAAGATTCACCTACGGTCTGCGCAGTTCGTCGATTCTCGCTTCGCTCGCGAACGCTATTCTTTTACTCATCGCGATCGGCGCTATTGCGTGGGAAGCCCTGCAGCGCTTCGGTCAGCCACAGGAAATTCCGGGTGTGACTATTATGGTTGTGGCCGGCTTCGGAGTGTTCATTAACGCCGCAACTGCTTTGCTTTTTATGAGCGGGCGCCATCGTGATTTGAACATCAAAGGCGCATTTCTCCATATGGCTGCCGATGCCGGTGTTTCCCTGGGCGTAGTGATTGCCGGTCTGGCCATTGCATTGACCGGGCTGTACTGGATTGATCCAGCTACGAGCCTGGTGATCGTAGTCGTCATTGCGATCGGCACATGGGGATTGCTGCGCGAGTCGATTAGATGTGCGCTGCAAGCTGTTCCCGAAGGCGTCGACCTCGAAAAAGTGGAGAATTATCTCGCATCACTACCAAACGTCACCGCGGTGCACGATCTCCACATCTGGCCGATGAGCACGACGCAAACCGCGCTGACGGCGCACCTGGAAATGCCGAATGGCAGTGGCGGTGATGCGTTCTTACGGCGCGTTTGCCAACATCTGCATGACGAATGCCATATTGAACATTGCACGATTCAAATCGAGCAAGATGCGAAAGCGTGTTCTTTGGCCCCGGAACGCAGTCCCTGAAATTCGTTAGGCGTCTTGTCTGCTCGAGCTATGGGCCGCGTTTACAGAATCCGGCATAATTCCGTGCTGCAGCTGCGCAACGCGGTGCGCTTGTCCCATGCCAGCGAAAATCTAGCAGCTGCAACTTTTACCGCAGTTGCAAGCCTTGTTGTCGTTCATAGGGCAATTCTTGCCCGTCTTCGCGCAACTCGGCTGGTCGGCCGCGAAACCGACTGTGCAAACCACGGCTGCCAGAACGGAACACAGGACCTTCAAGTGATTTTTCATGAGTAACTCTCTCTCACTGCTATCGTAAAAGCTAGTGCAAATTCAGGGCCGATGGTGTTCTGTATGAATCGCGTTTTGTGAATACGGCCAGGCACTGACGGCGTTGCGCGAGAGGCGGCGACGTTTGCGGCGGCCAGAGACTGCCGCTACAGGTGGATGCAGAAATGCCGAAGACATTTTTCATCACCACTGCGATTGATTATACCAATTCGCCGCCGCATATCGGCCACGCCTACGAAAAGGTGCTGGCCGACGTAATCGCGCGCTATCAGCGGCTCAAGGGTGACAATGTCTTTTTCTTAACCGGCGTCGATCAACACGGCCAGAAAGTCCAGCAATCCGCTGCGAAGGCGGGTGTTCCTCCGGCTGAATTTGTGAAAGAGGTCACCCACAAGTTTGTCGATCTCTGGAAAAAGCTCGACGTGAATTATGACGGATGGGCGGAGACAACGAACGAGCTGCACAAGAAAGTCGTTCAAGGAATTTTGCAAAGCCTGTTCGATGCTGGCCAGATCTACAAAGACAAGCAGGCCGGTTACTATTCAGTCCGCCAGGAACAATTTCTTACTGACAAGGAACGCGGACCCGACGGTGAGTTTGGTCCCGAATGGGGACAGATCGAGTTTCGCGAGGAGGAGAATTACTACTTCAAGCTAAGTCAACATAAGGAATGGCTTCTTCGGTATCTCGATAGTCGACAAGACGCGGTCATTCCCGATTTTCGTCAGAGAGAATTGCGAAATGCCGTGGAGAAACTGAGCGGCGATCTTTGCATTTCGCGTCCAAAATCGCGGCTCGATTGGGGGATCGAACTTCCGTTCGACAAGAATTTCGTCAATTACGTCTGGTTCGACGCCCTAACGAACTACATCAGCTTCGCCGGCTACGATTCTGCCATCCACGATTATGAACGGCAACCGTCGCAATTCTTCGAGCGTTGGCCTGCGTTGCAAATCATCGGCAAAGACATTCTCGTTCCAGCGCACGGCATTTACTGGCTAATCATGCTGCACGCCATTGGATTTCCCGACGAAGCAATGCCGCAATTGCTTGTCCACGGCTGGTGGAATCTGGGCGGCGCAAAGATGAGTAAAAGCGCGGGGAACGTCGTCGATCCCTTTCTGTTGATCGAAAAATACGGGGCCGACGCGCTACGATATTACTTGATGAGCGATATTGGCACGGGTCAGGACGCCGACTTTTCTGAGGAAAGACTGATTGAGCGCTACAATGCTAACCTCGCAAATTCGTTAGGCAATTTGTTGAATCGCACCTTGACGATGGTCGGGAGATATCAAGATGGTCGCATTGCGTTTCCAGAAGGCGAGTGGTTGCGAAGCGAGGATGAGCCCGCAACGGAATCCTATGTGAGAAATATTATTTCGCAGATCAAAGCTTACAAATCGCACATGAGTCCGGAGAGCACGTTCTCGATTCCGTTCGCACTGCCCCTTACGTTGGGTCCTTTCGTTGCGAATGCTGCCATTGGAAATGTCTTAGGGATGCTCGATCTAGGAAATAGGCGGGTCGAGGATGCAGCGCCATGGAAGCTCGCAAAAGGTTCAGACAAGGATTCGACGACAAGGCTTAACGCTGTCCTGTATTCGCTTACGGAAACCCTGCGTATCGTCGCGATATTGCTTTCTCCGATACTGCCGCGAGCAGCGAATGGAATTTTTGATCAATTGAACTGGAAGATGGAGTTGAGCGGAAAAGAAGAACGTTTTTCACTCGCTGATGCAGAGTGGGGGAAACTGCCGGACGGCCATGTTGTTGGCAAGCCAGTGCCGTTGTTCCCGCGAATTGAGATTCGTGAAGACGTTTGACACAAACGCCGCTACAACCTGAACCGGATTTTGTAGGGCGTCTCTGCGAGACGCCCCTCTATTGCGCGCATTCTTCGAACGCTGCGGGCTCACCGCGCAGATATGCGAGAACTTCGCCGGCGAAATGAAGTGAACCAGTGATCAAAATTGGATCTGGTTTCTCTCTCGCGCGTGACAATGCGTCGCTGATATCTTGAGTGATGGAGCAGGGGATCGGAGGAGGTAGCCCGGCTAACACGTTCGCTAACTCTTCAGGAGCGGCGGCGCGCTCGGTTCGAATTTTTGGTAGCAGCACGGAGTTACTAATCGGCGCGAGCGCTTCACAAATTGCGTGCAGATTTTTGTCGGAAAGGACTGCGAGAACAAGAGTGGCGCGCTGATCGCCAAACACTTCTCGCCAAGTTAGAGCCAGCGTGCGCGCGGCCGCCGGATTATGCGCGCCATCGATAATTGTGCGTTGGTCCCATTGTTGGAAACGCGCCGGCCAGTCGATACAAGCCAGTCCTTTTACGATTGCTGTGCTCTCTATGTCGATCTTCGTTGCGCGAAGGGCCGCAATGGCAAGAGCGGCATTTTCTTTTTGGTTCGCTCCAGCAAGCGCGACTGAAGATTTATCGTAAGCTTGCGTTACGAACTGGAGCGACGCTCCGCACTTGGCTGCCCGGGTCCGAATGACTTGTTCGGCTTCCGGTCGCTGGCTGGCAGAAATAACAGGAACACCCGGCTTGATAATGCCGGCTTTTTCAGCTGCGATTTCCGAAATTGTTTTACCCAGCCATTTTTCGTGGTCGAAATCGATCGGCGTAATCACCGAAACATTCGATTGGACGGCGTTGGTCGCATCGAGCCGCCCACCCAGGCCGGTTTCCAGAACTAGGATCTCGACCTTTGTATCTGAGAAGTGCTTCAGGCCCAGGGCCGTCACCACCTCGAAAAATGTCGGATGCGGTTCCCAGTTTGCGACAAGACCGCGAATAATCGTTAGGCCATGCGCAACTGCGTCTTCAGAAATCATTTCGTCGTTCACACGAATGCGTTCGCGAAACGTGACCAGGTGAGGGGAAGTGAACAAGCCGGTGCGATACCCTTGTGCGCGACAAATGGAATCGATCATGGCGCAAACAGAGCCTTTGCCATTGGTTCCCGCGACGTGAATGACTTTCGGTGTGAACGCGCTCCCCGCAGCGATTGCCGGACGACGTGTGATCAAAACGGCGCTACCGAGTTCGTCGAGCAATCGCTCGATGTTTTCGAGGCCGAGCTTGATTCCAAAGCGCTGAAGGCCGTAGAGCCACGCCAACGCTTCTTTATAGTTCATGGGGCCGGTTCGCACGATCTTTGAGATTCCCGCTGCCAGTGGCAGGGACATCGCGCTGAATGCCGGCCCTGCTCAGACCGTCCAGACATCGCAGCGCGATGTCCCGACCATCACGGCGCGATGGTAAGATAATTGAGCAAGCGGCTGATCTGTTCACGCATCTTTTTGCGATGGACAATCATGTCGATCAAGCCGTGCTCCTCAAGAAATTCGGCAGTTTGAAATCGTTCGGGCAGATCCTGATGTGTGGTTTCCCTGATGACGCGAGGACCGGCAAAGCCGATCATGCTCCTTGGCTCAGCGAGAATGATGTCACCCAGTGATGCGAAACTAGCCATGACACCAGCCGTAGTTGGATTCGTCAGGACGGAAATGTAAGGAAGACGGGCCTCCGCGTGGCGAGCAAGTGCGCCGCTCGTCTTGGCCATTTGCATTAGGCTCAACATTCCTTCGTACATGCGCGCTCCACCGGAAGCAGCAACGATAATCACAGCGCAGCGTTCGGCGGTGCCATATTCAATCGTCCGCGTGATTCTTTCGCCAACTACCGAACCCATGGTTGCGGCGAGAAAGCCAAAGTCCATCACCGCGATCGCCACTTTGTAGCCATCAAGAATTCCGTATCCGCTGATGACAGCATCGAGAAGGCCGGTGCGCTCCTGGTAATTCTTGAGCCGCTCCTTGTAGGAGGCCATTCCGTGGAAACGGAGGACGTCCACTGATTTCAAGCCAGCGTCCATTTCCACAAAAGAATCCGGATCCAGCAGGTTCTGAATTCGCTCCTTGGCGGGTTGCGCAAAATGATAATCGCAACGCGGACAAACTCGCTGGTTCTGAGAAAGCTCGATCTCCGGCACGACCTCGGAACAGCCGGGACATTTTTGAAAAAGGCCGCGGGGAATCTCTTTCTTTTTTCCGCCTTCCGCCTTGATCGCCGGTTTTTTGAAAATGGCCATTACAATTTTATGCGCGTGCCGCGATGGCCGCGTAGACAGAGATTGCTCCCGAGCGTTTCAAGACATGCGCGCACTCGCTGAGCGTGGAGCCGGTTGTTAGGACATCATCAATTAAAAGCACGCGCAAGCCTCGCACGTCTGCGTTCTTTCGTAAACGAAACGCGTTATGCAAATTTTCCATTCTCTCGGCGCGATCCAACGCTGTCTGTGTAGTCGTGTAGCGAATGCGCTTTAGTATTGGCTTGCACCGAATCGATATCCGCGCGCTTAGCAATTCAGCAAGCAAGCTCGCTTGATTGAATCCGCGCTCCCGCTGGCGGGCTGGATGCAAAGGGATGGGCACCATCAGGTCAAATTGACGCCCGCAAAGGCGCTGATCGTCAAACGCTGCGCACAGCCAACGAACTACCAGATGTCGCAAATGAACCTGGTGACCATACTTAAAATCGTGGATGACCTGGCGAACGATACCGCGGCCACGGTACGCGGCCACTGCTGCGTCGAAGTAAATCTCGCGATGCGCGCAGTTGGCGCACGTGAACGTGGTCGTTAGTGCGCCGTCGAAAGGCTCGGAGCATTTCTGGCAAAATGGCGCAACGATACGACTAGCTTTTGCTTCGCATTGCTGGCAGAGATACTCACCAGCTTGAGTTCTACCTCCGCATATAGCGCATACCGGAGGGTACAAAAGCGATACGGCCGCCTCGAACAATTCAAACCTGCCGAGCGCGATCATATTTTAACCAGGTGCGCATTATTACCCAGGTGAGAACAGCCAGGCCAATCGGGATAATTCCAACCAGCATGTTCTTTCCCATCCAGGGAAAAGCCGCGATTTGCTGACGAGCCAGTCGCATAAACGCGCCGCTGCCAAAGATCCAGCCAGCGTGCAGCCCGATTGGCAGCCATAATGAACGCGTTAGCACACGCCCGTCAGCGAGAATGCAGCCGATCAAAAATAATGTCGTCAACGCCAAGGTCACCGTCATCGGGTCCGCAATTCCATCAAATGCATGCGCAATCGAACTGAAGCCGGAGGTCCACGTTACTATCTCCGATGTCCGCTCAGGGGCCTTCAAAAAATGGACCACTGCAAAGAGCGCGGAAACGGCAACAATCGCGATGTACTTTCGGCCGGTCCTCAGTAAAACGCCTAAAACGATCCCGCGAAAAAAAGCTTCTTCGATAAACGGAACAGTTATTGAGGCCAGCAGCATTTTTCCAAAACGCGGCCACGCAATGTTATGCCGAATGGCATAAACGTGAAGTGCGATCAGCAAAACTCCACAAAAGAGCAGGGGAACCACTGAGATAGCGACCCCGGCCACCAAATCGCGGCCCCAGCGCGAATTTGGCGCAAGGCCCAGATCCGCCATGGATCGGACATGGCTTAGATGTAGCAAAGGCCAGAGCAAAAGTACGGCCGCAACCAGAAGGGCGCGGTGAAAGAATGTTTCGAAATCGTACCTGGCCAGAAACGGGAGTATGCCGTGCGCCGCCAGCGATTGAGCAGACCAGAAAAGAATTGGGGCAAAAATCGCTCCGATGACAATCGTCGCGACAAAGTACGCCGCCAATTTGGTTACCTCTTTCACGGCCGCTAATGTAAGGTTTTACTGCGATGCCGAGTCAACATATATGGACGGACAGAATCGAAGATGGCAGAAAACGCGAAGTGCGCGCAACGAAGTTTGGCGGTTCATGGCGATTACAGGCCAAAATAGCGGGCGACCTGGACTGGACTTATTATGATCGCCCATTGCTGGAGGATTTGCTGGCATTAAAAGAAATCCTGGCGCGCAAGTATCAGCGACGCCGCGCTTCAGTCGAGGATGTTGCCTCCATCGAGAAGCTAATCCAGGAACAGCGCGCCTATGATTAAGTGGAGCACCGAGGAACTCATCGCCGCGGACAAACGATTTGTCTGGCATCCATTCACCGATATGCGCGAATGGTGCGCTCCGGGACACGAGCCGCTCATTCTGGTCGAAGGGCACGGAGCAATGCTGCGTGACAGCAGAGGCCGCGAATACATCGACGGGAATTCATCCATCTGGACAAATATCCACGGACACAATCACCCCCATATTAATGCGGCCATCCGTCGTCAACTCGATCGCGTCGCACACACTTCCTTCCTCGGCTTCACCAACCAGGCGGCCATCGAGCTCGCCCAGGCAATCGTTGGACTCTTCCCAGACAATTCCTTGAGCAGAGTTTTTTTCTCCGACGATGGTTCCACAGGAATCGAGGTCGCCTTGAGAATTGCGGATCAATACTGGCGGCTGCGTCATTCGAGAAGGCATCAATTTATTGCATTCCAAAATGGCTATCATGGCGATACCGCCGGTGCAGCGAGCCTGGGCGCATCGGCCATGTTTCAGATCGGATCGACACGCTGGAACTTTCCTGCCATGCAGGTTCCAAATATCAAGGCGCTGGAAGCCCTTCCGCCGGCCGAAATAGCTAAAACTGCTGCCGTCGTGATCGAGCCGCTCATTCAAGGCGCCGCCGGGATGCGTCTCTGGCCCGGGGGCACGTTGAAAGCCGTCCGCGAATGGTGCAGCCGGAGTGACACGCTGCTGATTATAGATGAAGTAATGACTGGATTCGGCAGAACTGGTCGAATGTTTGCCTCAGAACACGAGGATGTCATTCCAGATATAATGGTTATTGCTAAAGGATTGACAGGTGGATATCTTCCGCTGGCTATTACTTTGATATCGGAAAAATTATTTTCCGCGTTTGATGGTCCCGTCACGGAGGGTAAAGCGCTGGCTTACGGCCACAGCTATACGGGAAATGCCCTCGCTTGCGCAGCAGCCAAGGCCAGTCTCGAGGTCTTCGAGGACGAACAGGTTCTGGAAACATTGCAGCCGAAAATCCAGTTCCTGAGTATTTCACTGGCTGATCTTGAAAAACTCCCGGGTGTAAAAGAAGTCCGACAGTGCGGATTTATTGCCGGCATTGAGCTTGAAGAATCCCCGAACGGCCTCCGGCCGAGTTTGGCCGCGGCCGTTTGTCTGGAGGCACGGCGCCATGGACTGCTGACCAGGCCGCTGGGCAATGTCGTTGTTCTAATGCCGCCATTGTGCATCACGGTCGAGCAGTTAACCAAAGCTCTGGAAGCTCTCCGTGTGTCGATTGCCGAGGTGTGGCATCGCTCCGTTATTACCACAGGGCAAGATGCCGAAGAAATTACGGCTTGATCAGCTTCTGGTCGGTAAAGGGTTGTTTCCAAGCCGCGAGCAGGCCCGGCGTGCCGTGATGGCCGGCGACGTAAAAGTCGGGACGCGAATTGCCGTGAAACCATCTGAGCTTCTCGGAGAACAAGCAGTAATCTCGATCAAGCCGACACCCAAATATGTCGGGCGCGGTGCCCTAAAGCTTGAAGGCGCTCTGGACTACTTCAAAATCGACGTGCGCGGGAAAACGGCGCTGGATATCGGCGCCTCCACAGGTGGTTTCACCGATTCGTTGTTACAACGCGGAGTCGCGAAGGTTTACGCAGTTGATGTTGGTCATGGACAATTGAATTGGAAACTGCGCAACGATCCTCGAGTAATTGTTCTCGAAAAAATCAATGCGCGCTTTCTCTCGCGCAGACAGGTTCCGGAGCCGGTCGATCTTTGCGTGATTGATGTTTCCTTTATCTCGCTGACCTTAATCCTTCCAAACGCATTCGATTTGATAACTCCAGACGCCGTGATTCTTGCATTGATTAAACCGCAGTTCGAGTTGCAACGCGCGGACGTGGGGCGGGGCGGAATCGTTCGCGAATCCGAGCTGCATCGTAAAGCGCAGGAGAAGATCATCGCGTTCGTCGCAGCTTCCGGCCATGTCGTAACCGAAATTGTTCCCTCTGCCATCAAAGGCGCGGACGGGAACCAGGAATTTTTCGCATGCATCCGAAAACGATCGGCATAATCGCGCACACAGGGAAAGCGGGAGTTGGCGACCTGGTTAACGCAATTGCGGAGGAGTTCAGTGGCTTTTCCATCACACCCTTGCTGGAAAAAGAAACCGCGCGCATTGCTGGAAAAAAGTCTGGGTATTCCATCGCAGAACTTGGCGCTGCGGCCGATCTTCTGGTTGTAGCCGGAGGCGACGGCACCATTCTGCGCGTAGTCGGGCAGCTTGGGGAGGCCATCAAGCCAATCTTCGGAATCAACGTGGGCTCTCTCGGCTTCCTGACGACGGCAAGCTCTGCAACGTACCGGGAAGCAGTGGAATGCCTGGCCAGAGACCGGATTAATTTTAGCCAGCGGGCGCTACTCGAGGCTCGCGTGCGTCTTCACGAAAAACAGACTGCCAAAATGCTCGCGCTGAACGACGCGGTATTAAGTCGCGGAGAACTTTCGCGCCTGGTGCTGTTGCGCACCCGAGTCAACGGCGAACCACTTACGGAGTTCAATGCAGACGGCTTGATCGTTGCGACACCAACGGGTTCGACCGCGTATTCGTTGTCGGCCGGCGGCCCGATCCTCGATCCTGAGTCGGGGGTTTTCGTGATCACGCCGATTTGTCCGCATGTTCTTACCAACCGATCGATTATCGTGGCAGAGGGTTCGACAATTGAGATTGAAGCCAGCGATCCTGACTATCCGGTGTTTCTGACGCTGGATGGCCGCAAACCAATCCACGTTGAGCGCGGATCGGTAGTGACCATCCGCAAAGCAAAAAAGACGCTACCACTGGCGTCGCTACCTGATGTCTCGTTTTTCAGCGTGGTCAGGCAGAAACTAAAGTGGAGCGGAAGCAATCTCTAAGCGATCGATCGCAACAGCGCCCACGCCGACGCCGTCTGTTAAAAAGACGGCGCAAGAATTCCCTAAATCCCGCGCGACCAGCTAATGACAGGCAGGGCCCCTTAGGAAGTAGGAGGAGGTTCGGGCGGCGGTGTCGGTGTGGGTGTTTCTTTCCTTTGTGCCATTCCAAACCCTTAAATGCACGAAGCCATATAGTCGAGGGAAATTCTAGAAAAGCCAACCGACAGCTAATCGGTTGGTTAGACGGTAGCGGCAAGAACAGTCGCCCTGGACAGTCGCGCTTTGCCCGTCCTATGCTGCGGCATGGCGATCAAGAGAATGGACCACGTCAGCGTCGTCGTCGATGATCTTGCGGCCGCTACCGCTTTTTTCACCGTACTCGGCATGACGGTCGAAGGCGAGATGCCGATCGAAGGCCCCTGGGTGGACCGCGTCAACGGGCTTGAAAATGTCCAAGTCGACATCGTAATGATGCGGACCCCGGATGGGCACGGGCGGCTCGAGCTGACCAAGTTTCGCAATCCAAAACTGCTCGAGATCGAACCGGCGATCGCCCCGCCGAACACGCCGGGCCTCCGGAGCGTGATGTTTACAGTGGAAAGCGTTGACGACACGGTCGCTCAGATGCGCGCTCACGGCGCTGAACTGGTCGGTGAGGTTGCCCAGTACAAGGATCTGTACCGTCTCTGCTACATGCGCGGTCCTGCGGGCATCATCGTAGCACTGGCCGAAGAGCTCTTCTGAAGCGTTCGCCGCCTCGTCATTTCCGTCGACCAGAGAAAAGAGAAGAAGTGGATCGATCGGAGAAAGGCAATCGGACGGGCGCCTACAAACTTTATATGACATATATTGTCTGATGTTGTAAGCGTATAGGTTGAAAAGGCCTCCATCGTCCCGCCAGAAGCGTTTCTTCCGCTTGGATCGCCTCTTCCGGCATCGTTCCGGTCGCTCTTGACGTTGGGATTTCGGCTGATAGCGTCGCGGCGATGAATATTGTTCGTGACGCCTTAATCGCAGCTCTTGGTCTTTGCATGATGTTCGTTTGCGCCGCGCCGGTGCTAGCAGAACCTCAGGAGATGTCGGGCAGCATCCAGGATATGATGACGCCCGGCGAATTCAAAGCCGCTGGCCTGAGCAAGCTTTCACCAGCGGAACTGGAAAAACTCAATGCCTGGCTGCAAGGCTACCATGATGTCACCGAGAAAACCGCCGCCAAGAAAGCGACCGCAGTCGCATCGCGCACCAAGCTGGACCTGCTTGTCAGTCGCGTAGACGGCCAGTTTAATGGATTGACCGGCAGGACCATAATTCGTTTGGAAGATGGGACGGTTTGGAAACAGGCAAACGCCGACGACCGGTTTCGACCAAGAGTAACGGATCGTCCCGCAGCGGTGGTGATTCACGGCATTTTTGGCTACAAAATGCAGGTTGAAGGGACTCAGGAATTCTACGTCGATCCTGTTCGGCCTCGATAAGATTGTTGCCTGTCATATAAGCCACTTAAATCTAGCGTTTTAACCAGGTTGTTACGTTTTATTTAGGAAACGTTTATTAACAGCCCTCCGCGGCTGAAAATGCCGTTTTGATCACGGCTTGGAATGCGTTTGTCGCTATTCCAGTGGAAATTCGACGCGCTCTTCCGGTTCCCGCGGAACAAGACCGTTTCGCGCGATGATTCGCGCACATGTATTCCACCGAAGTATCGGGTCGTCATACCCCGGGGGTCGAATCGATTCGGCTTTTTCGAAACAGACCATCGCCTCACGCAAAAGATCGTAAGCTTGAAACCGGCAATCTGGTGTGTTTTGGCGCAGTTTCATCTTCGCCCGGCGTTCCGCCACGATTCCGGAGTAATACGCGTGGTCGTAAGCGGACTTCATCCGCGATAGCAACTCCTTGGTTTGCGTATCGCTGACGCCGTAGCCCTTTTCGAAGCGATCGGTCAGCGCGAGGAGCAGCGTAATGATTGCCTCCTGATTGTCGGGATCAACGTGAAGAATATCGAGGCAAATGCTCTCCGCTTCACCCGGTTCATTGAGCAAACGATAACGCTCGGCCTTTTCAAGCGCCGTAGGAATTGCGTCTTTGTGGAGAGTTTTCAGGTCGCTCATGGCGGGAAGCGTTAAAGCGTTGAAGATTTAAAGCGTTCAAGCGGCCAAATCGCGGACGTAAAATCGCTTCGACGCTTCATCGCTTCAACTCTTCAACGATCCGATCTCTTCTTCAACCATCTCCAGAACCATCCCAGTGGATCATAGAAATCGTCCACTACGCGTTCCTTCAGCGGAATAATTCCGTTATCGGTGATTTGAATGCTTTCAGGGCAGACCTTTGTGCAGCATTTGGTGATGTTGCAATAGCCGATCCCCTGCTTGTCTCGCAATTCCTCGACACGATCTGCGGTGTCGAGCGGATGCATCTCGAGCGCCGCAACGTGGATCAGGAACCGCGGGCCAATGAATTTCTCGTGCATCTCATGATCGCGCAGCACATGGCAGACGTCCTGGCAAAGAAAGCATTCGATACATTTGCGGAATTCCTGCACCCGATCGATGTCCTGCTGCTGCATCCGCCATGTGCCGTCGGGCGCGTCGGGAGGTCGCGGCTTAAACGGCTTAATTTTTTTCTTAACGCGGAAGTTCCAGGAAACATCTGTGACGAGATCTTTCAAAGCTGGAAAGGCTTTCATCGGCTCGACCGTCACCGGTTTGTCCAGTGGAAGATCGCTTAGTCGCGTCATGCACATCAGTTTTGGCAGACCATTGACTTCGGCCGAGCAGGAACCGCATTTGCCCGCCTTGCAATTCCACCGGCAGGCCAGGTCCGGGGCTTGTGCGCGCTGAATATCATGTATTGCATCGAGCACGACCATGCCCTCGGCTACTTCCGTAGTGTAATCACGAAATTCGCCGTGCTTGGCATCACCTCGCCAGATTTTGAAAGTGGCTGTCGCCATGAAGTTGAAAGGTTAAATGGTCAAATCGTTATTGGTTAGCGAGACTGCGGCGCGACGGATTTGCCTTCCCAACTCGCATCTTTCGAAATCTGGCAGCTGTCTTGCGGCGCCATACATTGCCTTCCGAAATTCCCGGGCTTTTTTGTAAACTTCCAAGTCCTCGAACGTCCGAAATGTGGCTTCCCGCTCCTTGCCTGCTTTGACTTTGTAACCTTTCAACTTTTCAACCTTTTAACTCTTTTGATCAACGATTCTCCTCGATCACCTGCTTCAAATAATCCGGCATATCTGGCAACGGCTCCAAGCGAATCTCCATTGAGCCATCCCCGGTTTTCGAAATGATTGTGTTCACTTTGGCGAACCGCTCGTCTTTGTCGGGATAATCATCCCGGAACTGTGCGCCGCGACTTTCCTTTCTTTCCAGCGCCGCGCGCGTGACGGCTTCCGAAACAGTGAGCAGATTTTTCAAATCAAGCGCAGTGTGCCAGCCCGGATTGTATTCACGATTGCCGCTTATCGCCGCCTTTTCAGCGCGCGTTTTAAAACCATCGATCTTCCCCAAGGCCTCGCGCATTTCACTTTCGTTACGCACGATCCCAACCAAATCTTGCATGGTGTCCTGCAAATCCTTTTGCACCTGATAAGGACTTTCGTTGCTGCTCCGCTCAAATGGAGCGAGCGCTTCACGCGCGACATTTTCGATCTGTTCCGTCTGAGGGGCATCGATTGTGCCTAACGAATTCTCTTTCGCGAACTTTGCAGCGAACTCACCGGCGCGTTTTCCAAAAACCAAAAGATCGGAGAGCGAATTTCCTCCCAGGCGATTGGCCCCGTTAATTCCTGCGGCGCATTCGCCGGCAGCAAACAGTCCGGCTATACGCGACATTTGCGTGTCGGGATCAACGCGGACTCC
>Ga0081455_10001719_pt1 | contig 26505 bp, 18 predicted proteins | sample TabmetS3T2R1_FD_70207 | JGI IMG/M metagenome (GOLD analysis project Ga0081455, IMG submission 70207) | Tabebuia heterophylla rhizosphere microbial communities from the University of Puerto Rico - S3T2R1 | ecosystem: Host-associated > Plants > Roots > Rhizosphere ...
AGGCAGGTATCCCCGTCATCGCCTATGACGACGTGGTGACCGGTGCCAAGGTCGACTACTACGTCACGCGCGACAACTACAAAGTGGGAGCACTTCAGATCTCGGGCGCGATCAAGGCTGCGCCATCTGGCAACTACGCGCTGATCAAGGGCGACGTGGTTTCGGAGGTTGCTCACCATATCGCTCAGGCGTGGACTGACGAACTCGCAAAACACAGTGGGGTCAAAGTTGTCTACGACCAATGGACCCCAAACTGGAATCCCTCCACCGCCCAAGCCTCTGCGGAGAACTCGTTGTCGGCAAACAATGACAACATCCAGGCCTTTGTCGTCATGAATGACGGCATGGCTGCAGGGACCGCGCAAGCCCTCAAGGGGCGCGATCTTGATGGAAAAGTGTTCCTGACTGGCCTCGATGGCGACACATCGGCGCTTAAGCTGGTCGCCAGCGGGGCACAATCCATGACCGTCTTCGGGGATATCGTTGACGGCGGGACCTGGGCGGTGAAGGCGGCGGTTGCGCTGGCGAAGAAACAGACGCCCGAGCACGATGCAATGGTCGATTTGGGCGCCGGTGAGGTGCCTGTACACTATATGTCGATCTATGCGGTCTCGAAGGACAACCTTTGCGAGTTTGTGACCAAGCAGGCGCCAAAAGGCTGGACAACAGTCGACGAAGTCTTCGGGAACGCAGGGGCGTGCAAGTAACAAGATCAACGTCGACGCTCCGCCTTCTCTGTCGACGGATCTCTGGTCTTGGAGCGTCGGACACGGATGTTAGTCATCGCCCCGCGCATTGATGCGCGGGGCGATGGAGGGCCAGTTCCCCACGCCTGCGCGGCCTCTGCATCAACCTGCTGGATTGCTGGTCAATTGGAGCCGGGTTCGTTTCCGGGGAGACCCGTAAAGGCGCGTGAGTGAGAGCGCGGACCGGTTTTTTCGCGACGGGTTGAGAGCTGGAGGAAAGCCTTCCAGCGCCCGTCGCGGAGAACCGCGATGTCCAGAAACCATCCAAACGCCCAGGCCGGCGCCGATCGGGCGAGCCTCTATGACGAGATCACCAATAAGATCATCGCCGAACTCGAAGCAGGTCGCTTCCCCTGGGTGCAGCCTTGGGGAACCTCAGCTGCACGGGCATCGCTCGGTCTGCCGAGGAATGCCAGCAGCGGCCGGACCTATAGCGGCATCAACATCTTGATCCTGTGGGGCGCCGTCATTCAGCATGGCTTCCCCGCCCAAGGCTGGGTAACCTTCCGTCAGGCCCTGTCCCTCGGCGGCAGTGTCCGCAAGGGCGAGCACGGCACGACAGTGGTCTATGCAGATCGCTTCGTGCCAAAGGATGAACGGCAGCGAGCCCGCGAAACCGGGGAGAACGAGCAGGCCATTCCATTCCTCAAACGCTTCACCGTGTTCAACACGGCCCAGTGCGAGGGCCTACCCAACGACATTGCGGTCGAGCTGCCACCACCTCCGCCCGGCACCATCGAGCCCACCGTCGAGACCCTGATCAAGGCGACCCGCATTGACTTTCGCATCGGCGGGGACCGCGCCTGCTACTCGCCAGTCCATGACTATGTGCAAGTGCCCCCGCCGGCCGCATATTTCGAGCCGATCAACTGGCACCGTACGGCGCTGCACGAGCTCGGCCATGCCACCGGCCATGGCTCGCGCCTCCGCCGCGATCTGGGCGGCACGTTTGGGACCAAGAGGTATGCCTTTGAGGAATTGATCGCCGAAATGAATGCCGCATTTTGCTGCGCCGCGCTCGGAATCGTGCCGACAGTGCGTCATGCCGACTATCTCGGGTCCTGGCTTGAAGTTCTGCGCCAGGACAACCGGGCCATTGTCCGCGCCGCCTCGCAGGCCAGCAAGGCGGCCGACTGGCTGCTCGCCTTCCGACATGGAGACCAGGATGCGATCGATGTCGATCGGCCCGAGATCGGCAGGAGGGCCGCATGATCCGCCTGACCGACACGCTGCGCGTGCCGCACGCGACAGTTGGGCGTCCTTGATCTGAACCTCGCAAAGCCTGGCTCCGGGTTTCGGCGCTTCAGCCCGGCGCCTCCGGCAAGCGATTGTGCGGGGCCGTCCTCAGAGTGAGAGGGCGGCCCCTTTTTCCTTGACGGGTTGGAGGTCGAAAGGAGTTTTCGGCTGCCCGTCGCGGAGAAGAAGATCATGGCGAACGCCAAGCAGAAGATTACGCTCAACGCATCGCGCGACATCCCCTTCAATAAACTGGTCCTAAGCCAGGCCAATGTCCGACGCATCAAGAACGGCCAGTCGATCGAGGATCTCGCCGCTTCAATCGCGCGGCGTGGGCTGTTGCAAAGTCTTAATGTCCGGCCCGTGCTGGACGCTGATGGCAACGAGACCGGCATGTTCGAGGTGCCAGCCGGTGGGCGCCGCTATCGCGCGCTCGAATTGCTGGTCAAGCAGAAGCGCGTGGCAAAGACCGAGGCAGTGCCCTGCGTGGTCTCGGATGCCAACAGCGCGGTTCCAATCGAGGAGGACTCGCTGGCAGAGAACTTCCAGCGTGAGGACCTGCATCCTGTCGACATGTTCCGCGCCTTCCAGACCCTGCATGACCAGGGCGCCAGCCATGAGGAAGTCGCAGCGCGCTTCTTCGTCTCGGCGACCTTCGTCAAGCAACGCCTGCGTCTTGCCAAGGTCTCGCCCAGATTGCTGGAGCTCTACGAGCAGGACGCCATGAAGCTCGATCAGCTCATGGCCTTCACCGTCAGCGAAGACCACGCGCGGCAGGAGCAAGTCTGGGAATTGCTTCAGAACTCCTGGACCCAGGAGCCGCACCAGATCCGGCGCATGCTGACCGAAACAACGGTCAGGGCCAACGACCGCCGGGCATTGTTCGTTGGTCTGGATGCCTATGCCGCGGCCGGCGGCGTCGTGTTGCGTGACCTTTTCGAGGCAGACAATGGCGGGTGGCTGCAGGATCCCGCGCTCCTCGATCATCTGGTCGGCGAGAAACTGCGCGCCAGTGCCGATGCAATCGCCGCCGAAGGCTGGAAGTGGGTCGTGCTGGATGTCGATCTGCCCTACGGGCATGCGCAGGGCATGCGGTCACTGCCCGCCACCTTCGTCGACCTTAGCGACGAGGAGCTCTCCAGCCGCGAAGCCCTGCGCAAGGAGTTTGATGAGCTCGAGTCCCAGTATGGCGAGGCAGACGAGCTGCCCGACGATGTCGATCGTCGCCTCGGTGAGATCGAGGAGGCGCTGGAGCGGCTCGATAACCGACCGAAGATTTACGATTCGGCCCAGATCGCCCGTGCCGGCGTCTTCGTCAGCATTGACCGTGACGGAGGCCTTATTGTCGATCGCGGCTATGTCCGTCCCGAGGACGAAGAGCCCGGGTCGATCGAGGGTGACGGTGCTGGTGCCGACGGTGAGATTGAACGTGAGCCCGGCGGCGCCGAGCCGGCAATCAGCCGGACAACAATCACCATCGGCGCGCAGACGGCGGAGTCGGAAGAAGAGGACGGGAGCGAGGCGATCAAGCCGCTGCCCGAGCGCCTGGTGCTCGATCTCACGGCACACCGCACCTTGGCGCTTCGCAACGTCGTCGCCGGCAACCCTCAGGTCGCGATGACGGCGCTCTTGCACAGGCTTGTGCTCGACACTTTCAATCATCGCTCCTCGACCGGCTGTCTCGAGGCATCGGTGCGCCACGTCTATTTCACCAGCCAGGACGCCGACCTCAAGGACAGCCCCTCGGCCGCAGCCGTGGCTGATCGGCAAGAAGCGTGGAAGGCCGACATCCCGTTCGGCGATGACGAGATGCTCTGGACCTGGCTTCGCGACCTCGATGACGCCAGCCGGCTGGCGCTGCTGGCGCACTGCGTCAGCTTCGGGATCAACGCACTTTACGAGCGCGTCAACCCCTATGGTTCCGGCATCAGCCAGCAAGGGCTCGAGCAACGCTTCCGCGAAGCGGACCGGCTGGCTCGCGCCACAGGGCTCGACATGGTCGAAGCCGGGTGGCGGCCGACCGTTGCCAACTATCTGGGCCGGGTCACGAAAGCTCGCATCCTCGAGGCAGTGCGCGAGGGCTCGGGCGAGCGCGCGGCCCAGCTGATCGATCATTTGAAAAAGCCCGAAATGGCAAAAGAGGCCGAGCGCCTGCTCGCCGACAGCGGCTGGCTGCCCGAGCCCCTGCGGTTCATCGGCGACGAGCAACCGGCTGTTCCTCACGGTGAGGATGGAGGCGACGTCGCGGCGCTGCCGCAATTCCTTGCCGGCAACGACGAAGGCATTTCTTCCCTCGAGGCCGACCCGTCAATCGCGGCTGAATAGCAATCTTCAGGAAGGCTCTCGGGCGACCTTGAATCAAACCGTCCCGGCGGTCTCCCGAGCCCTGAGCTCAGTCATTCTTTGATCGCAGCAAGCGCCTCGCCAGCCGGCCGGGCGCTTGTTTCATGTTCGTCCGGCCGCCAAGAGGCAGGAGCTGACTGGGAGTTTTGAGCCCGTGCGGTCCAGAGAGAGCGCCGCGCTGCTCGCTCCCGTCCCGCTCTCCGAGGTTCACGTCATGACTGCGATCTCCTTGCCCACGGTCGCGCCCGATGCCGGCCCGCTCCTGCCGCTCGCTCCTACCGTGAAGGCTACCGCTGTATTCGCCGCAGCAGGCCTGCTGCTTTCCAATCTGGAGCGTGGTGAAGCGATCGACGCACCCACATTGCGCGCGGCCATGGAGCACGCTTTCGGCGCGTCCGATGCGACCGGCGCATGGGATTGGAAGAGCGGCTACGATGCCTGCGAGGCCGCCACGGTCCTGTTTCTGCGCAAATACGGAAAGGCGCTGTTTCGCCAGGTCACGTGTCCGGCAGCACGCCTTTCCGCCTTCGCGAGAATCGCGGCGCTGCTGCCGACTCATACGCGTCGCTCCGAAGAAGCGCAGACCTTCCAGCAGTTCTCGACGCCGATCCCGCTCGGCCTGGTCGCGGCTGCCGCCGCTGCCATCACCCCGGCCGACCGTGTGCTTGAGCCCTCGGCTGGCACCGGCCTGCTCGCCATCTTTGCCGAGACCGCCGGCGGCGCGCTCCTGCTCAACGAGCTCGCCGACATGCGTGCCGGCCTCCTCTCCTCCCTCTTTCCAGCCGTTCGCGTCACCCGCTTCGACGCGGCCCAGATCGACGATCATCTCGATTCCGCCGCGGTGCCGAGCGTGGTGCTGATGAACCCACCGTTTTCGGTCATGGCCAACGTTGAGGGGCGCATGGGCGACGTTGCATATCGCCATGTTGCCTCGGCGCTCGCGCGCCTGGCGCCCGGCGGGCGGCTCGTGACGATTACCGGGGCCAGCTTCGCCCCGGACAATCCGAGGTGGACGCCAATCTTTTGTCGCCTCCAGGACCGCGGCCGGGTCGTGTTCTCGGCCGCGCTCGACGGAGCCATCTACGCCAAGCATGGCACGACAATCGACACACGGCTGACCGTGATCGACAAGCTGCCTGCCGGCGACATTGGCCTCTTCCCGACCGCGCCGGGCATCGCACCCGATGTTGCAACGCTCATGGCTTGGGTGGCCGACCAGGTTCCGGCCCGCATGCCAATCGACCTGCCGTCCATGCAGTCATTCGCCCCGCGGGCTTCCCCGCGCACCGCCCGTGGCTTTGTCTACCGCGCCAATACAGGCACGGCCTCGATGTCCCTCGCACAGCCGCAAGGCATCGAACTCGGTTATGACGCGAGCGACTGGCAACCGGATAAGGCCGCCAAGATCAGCGATGCCATCTATGAGGAATACGGCCTGCAGGCCATCCGCATTCCCGGCTCTCAGATGCATCCGACCCGGCTCGTCCAATCGGCGGCGATGGCGAGCGTCACACCCCCCAAGCCCAGCTACCGGCCCCGCCTGCCGCAAAACATTCACGAACTGATCTCCGATGCGCAGCTCGAGACCGTCATCTATGCCGGCGAAGCGCATGCCGGATTTCTCGCCGGCGCATGGCAGGTGGATGGCACCTTCGATGTCGTCACCGCCGCGCCTGAGGATGGCACCAACAGCGTGCGCTTCCGCCAAGGGTTCTTCATCGGGGACGGCACGGGCGTCGGTAAAGGGCGCGAGGCGGCCGCCATTATCCTCGACAACTGGATGCAGGGACGGCGCAAGGCGATCTGGATAAGCAAGTCCGACAAGCTGCTCGAGGACGCACAACGTGACTGGTCCGCGCTCGGCATGGAACGTCTCCTGGTAACGCCGCTCTCGCGCTTCCCACACGGCAAGCCGATCACGCTCTTGGAAGGCATCCTGTTTGCCACCTATGCCACGCTGCGCTCCGACGAGCGCGGTGACAAGATCTCCCGCGTCAAGCAGGTCGTCGAATGGTTGGGCACGGACTTTGATGGCGTGATCATCTTTGACGAAAGCCATGCCATGCAAAACGCCGCTGGCGGCAAGGGTGAGCGGGGCGATGTCGCTGCCTCGCAGCAGGGTCGCGCGGGACTGAGGCTGCAACATGCGCTGCCTAATGCGCGCATCGTCTATGTGTCGGCGACAGGCGCCACGACCGTTCACAACCTGGCCTATGCCCAGCGGCTCGGCCTCTGGGGCGGTGAGCATTTTCCGTTTGCGACGCGGGCCGAATTCGCGGAGGCGATCGAGGCGGGCGGCGTCGCGGCGATGGAGGTACTTGCTCGCGACCTGCGCGCACTCGGCCTCTACACCGCTCGATCGCTATCCTTCGCCGGCGTCGCGTATGAACTGGTCGAGCACGAGTTGACCTTCGAGCAGGTCCGCATCTACGACGCTTATGCAGGCGCCTTCGCCATTATTCACAACAACCTGGATGCCGCCATGCAGGCGGCCAACATCACCGGCACCTGCGGCACGCTGAACGCGCAGGCGAAGTCGGCGGCACGCTCGGCTTTCGAAAGCGCCAAACAGCGCTTCTTCGGCCATCTGCTCACCAGCATGATGACGCCGACGCTTATCAGGTCGATCAAGCGCGATCTGGCAGACGGTCACGCCGCGGTCATCCAAATCGTCTCGACCGGCGAGGCGCTGATGGAGCGCCGGTTGGCCGAATTGCCGACGGAAGAATGGAACGATGTCCGCGTCGACATCACGCCGCGAGAATATGTGCTCGACTATCTCGCCCATTCCTTCCCGGTGCAACTCTATGAGCCTTTCACGGACTCCGAAGGCAATTTGTCGTCGCGGCCGGTCTATCGCGACGGACAGCCGGTCGAGAGCCGCGAGGCTGTTGCCCGCCGCGACGATCTGATCGCCCACCTGGCAAGTCTTGCGCCGGTGCCTGGCGCGCTGGATCAGATCATCCAGCATTTTGGCGCCGATGTGGTGGCCGAGGTCACTGGCCGCGCACGGCGCATCGTGCGCAAGGGTGAACGCCTCGTCGTCGAGAACCGTGCCGGCTCTGCCAACCTTGCCGAAGCCCAGGCATTCATGGACGACCAGAAGCGTGTTCTGGTTTTTTCGGATGCCGGCGGCACCGGTCGCAGCTACCACGCCGAACTTTCGGCCAGGAACACGCGGTTGCGCGTTCACTATCTGCTCGAGGCTGGATGGAAGGCCGACACCGCCATCCAGGGACTCGGCCGCACCCACCGGACCAATCAGGCGCAGCCGCCCCTGTTCCGGCCGATGACCAGCAACGTCAAGGCGCAGAAGCGCTTTCTCTCGACCATCGCCCGTCGCCTCGATACGCTCGGTGCCATCACGCGCGGGCAGCGCCAGACCGGTGGACAGGGCCTGTTTCGGCCCGAGGACAACCTCGAAAGCCACTATGCCCGTGACGCGCTACGCCAGCTCTATATGCTGCTGGCGCGCGGCAAGATCGAGGGATGCAGCCTCGACCGCTTCGAGGCGGCGACCGGTCTCAAGCTCGTTGACGCCAATGGGATCAAGGACGAGCTGCCGCCCATCACGACGTTTCTCAATCGTCTCCTTGCGCTCACCATCGCCTTGCAGGACGTCCTGTTCATTGCCTTCGAACAACTCCTGGCTGCCCGCATCGAGGGCGCCATCGCGTCCGGCACCTATGATGCCGGGCTGGAGACGCTGACGGCAGAAAGCTTGATCGTCACTGGTCGCGAGGCCATTTACACACATCCGCGCACCGGCGCCGAAACCCGGCTGTTGACCATTGCCGAGCGGCGGCGCAATCGACCGGTCACTCTCGAGATGGCGTTCGACAAACTCGTCGACCCGTGGACGAAGCTGCTTATCAACGAGCAGTCCGGCCGTGCCGCCGTTCAGAGCCCGACCACCAGTGTGATGCTCGATGACGGCGAGGTCGAGCGGCGTGTCCGGCTGATCCGGCCAATGGACGTCCAGAATATGGCGCTCACAGCGATTGGTGAAACCCGCTGGGTTGAAGCCGATCGCGCGGCTTTCTCGGTGGCCTGGACGGCCGAGCTCGCCAGCGTGCCCGAGTTCTCGAACTCCGTGCTGCATATGGTGACGGGGTTGCTGCTGCCGATCTGGAAACGTCTGCCGCATGATTCCACGCGGGTGTATCGTCTTCAGACTGACGACGGCGAGCGCATCATCGGCCGCCGCGTCTCGGCGGCCTGGGCTGCCAACGCTAGCTCGACAGGTATAGCTGCGCTGTCACCGGAGCTGGCCTTCGCCGCGCTGCGCGAGGGCCGGACGATCCTCGAACTTGTCGAGGGCCTCCAGCTTCGCCGCAGTCGCGTGATGGGCGCGTGGCGCATCGAATTGTCGGGCTTCACCGATACCATACGCGAGCGGCTGTCGGCCTACGGCCTCTTCCACGAGATCATCTCGTGGAAGCTCAGGATGTTCATCCCGATCGACGTCACGGGCCTCGAAGTGCTCAATCATCTGCTCGATCGCTATCCAATCGAGCGCGTGAGCGAGCGGGAGGCTGCCTGATGCCGCGCGACCACGTTTCGGACCTGGCTCACCGTCTCGGCGAACATGCGGAGGCGGTCTGCCGCCACTACCTCTCCAACGGCCGCCGCTCCGGCAAATACTGGATCGTCGGCGATGTCCGCAACGAGCCGGGCCGCTCGATGTTCGTGCGGCTCGTACCGGCCGCCCTGAGGCCGGCCGGGAAATGGACCGACGCGGCCACCGGCGAGCATGGTGATCTGCTCGATGTTATCCGAGGGTCGATGGGTCTAATCGACTTCAAGGATGTGGCCGACGAGGCCCGCAGCTTTCTGGCCATGCCACTCCCGAAACGCGAGCAGCGATCAGGCTTTCCGGCATCGTCGCTCAATTCCATTGCGTCACCGCAGGCGTCGCGACGGCTCTTCGCCATCTCGAAACCGATCCTGGGCACCATCGTGGAAACGTATCTGCGTGGGCGGGGCATTACGGCTTTGCACGAAACCGGGTCGCTCCGCTTCCATCCCCGCTGCTACTACCGACCGGATTTTGGTGGTCCGACTGAGACCTGGCCCGCGATGATTGCCGCCGTGACCGATTTGGGTGGCCGGCAAACGGGGACGCATCGAACCTGGCTCGATCCTGATGGCGGCGGCAAGGCATGCGTCGACACGCCCCGGCGAGCAATGGGCGATCTCCTCGGTCATGCCGTGCGCTTCGGCGTACCAGGCATTGTGATGGCTGCGGGCGAAGGCATCGAGACGACCCTTTCGCTTCGCTGCGCCATGCCCGGCATGGCTATGGCGGCAGCGCTCTCGGCCGCGCACCTCGCTGCCATTCTGTTCCCGCCGACATTGCGCCGGCTCTATGTCATCCGTGACAATGATCCGGCGGGCGACAGCGCCCGCGACACCTTGCTGGACCGGGCGCATGAGGCCGGGATCGAGGCGATGGTGCTCTCGCCGGGAATGGAAGACTTCAATGAGGACCTCCGCCACCGAGGACTTGACGCTCTCGGAGCATCTCTCGCCGGCCAGCTCATGCGCAGGGACCGCTATCGTTATCTGGCACGGGTCGCCTGACCAGGCACCAGCATGCGGCTAGGTAACGCCGGTCTCGGTGGAGCAGGCATCGGATGTGAGCCGCGACCTGGCCTTCAAGAGGGCGATCGGGCCCACAGCCGGGCCGTCCAGGCAATGGCGGCGGCCGACTATTTTCCGGCGGCGCCCAACTTTCAGCGAACCCTTGTGGCGGCAGCGACGCCTTTCCACCGCGAGGCAAAATAGTCGGCCTTTGCCATCCTGCGCTGCCGCTTCGGCCCTTCGCTTTGCTCAGGGTGCCGGGTCAACCCGCCTGTGGACTTGCCTCGCCATGAAGGCCGCGAGGGTCGCGGCCACAGCCGACGGGAGCACCCCCATGAAAGAGCACGACGACACTGAACCGCATCATGTTTCGTCCCCGACTGAACACGTCCTCACCGAACTCCGGCTCTACGGCTGGCGCCCCTTCGCGGACGAGCCCGATCCACGGCTACTGCCCGATGGAGATCACGTCGCCGGCGCGGTGGCGGACATCTTTGCAACCCTCACTTCCATACTGGCCGACACCCGCCTCGAGCCCGATCTCGACGACCTGCTATGGTCCCTCACCAACGTCTTCCATCGCGCCGTGCTCAGGATCGAGCGGCAACTGGACGATAACGAGCAGGCCCAACGTCGGCTGCAACGCGAACAGGACGGCACCGAGGTCAAGGCGGTGGAACTGGAGAGCCTCATAGCTCAGGGCCAAACCATGATCGAAAGGCGCGACGCTTTCGAGCTCATGCGTGACCAGGCAACCGAGCGCTATGAGCAGCAGACCGGGTCTGCCTGGCGGCCACGCACCGGATCGCTGGTAAACCACCGGCACCTCACATCCGCCCTGGTCGATAGCCGCGATTTCCTCGCGGCGCGGCGCAAGACGAAAACCGACGTGATGCTGCCGACCGGGCCGAAGATCGCATTTACGGGTGGCCTCGACTTCAACAATCATCACCTCATTTGGGACGTGCTCGACAAGGTGCATGCCAAACATCCCGACATGGTGCTGATCCACGGCAAATCGCCAAAGGGCGCCGAATTGATTGCCGCCAAATGGGCGGACAATCGCAAGGTTCCCCAGATCGGCTTTGCTCCCGACTGGGACAAGCACGGACGCGCCGCGCCCTTCAAGCGCAACGACGCCGTCCTGGACATCGTCCCAATTGGAGTGATCATCTTCCCCGGTACCGGCATCCAGGACAATTTCGCAGATAAGGCGCGGAAGCTCGGCATCAATGCCTACGACTTTCGCAAGCGCGGCGGGGGGTGAGCATAGCTCTCCACACAGACGAGTCTTCGGCGACACCACCGCTCTTGGCGGTGGCCTACACCAATTGCAGCGAAGACCATCCTCGCGACCGTTGCGAGCGCGACAACCGCCGCCGACGAAGATGATTGACACGAGCAGTTTCGGCTATATCGACGGAAAGCGGGCAAGGCCCGAAAGACGCCAAGCCGTCATCGCATCAGTCCTTGCTGCGGCCGGCCAGCCGCAGGGCTGGCGGCGGCACAGCGGAGAGCCAGCCGTTGGGCGTCCAGCGCCGGACCAGGAAAGCTGCGCCCGGGCAAGCGTGTCGAGCACGCCCAAGGCGGCGGTGCGACGGACATCGAGACCCGCATCATGAAGTGTCCGAAGCGCCTGGCAGGATGGACGAAGCGGGGGGTGTTGACTTGCGGCCGCCGAAGGCAATGACCTAGTGCCTCGCCGGCGACGAGGCGGCTGGCCGTAGGGAAGGGGTCTGGTGCAAGGCCGTGACCGCGACATGTTCATCACGGGTATCAGGCAGACCGAAAGTGATGTCGGACGCCCATGAGATGTGAGTCATGTAGCTCTTAAGTCTCGCGAAGGCAGCCTTGCGGCTGTCATCTGGCAGTTGGGTATTTGTCGCTACCGAATGCGCGCGCTCCCGAAACTGGACAGGACTGCACCCGAAACGCTCCCGAAACCGGTGGAAGAACAAGGACGGATTTCCGATCCCACGAGCGGACATGATGCTCGAGACCGTCGCAGTTGTCGTCAGAAGATCCTCCACCACGACGCCTATCTTTACGCTTTGCACGTAGTCTCGGAAGCTGATGCCCGTATGGGCTCGAAAAAGGCGCGACAAATGACTGATGGTGACACCCTCCGCTTCCGCTAGTTCGCCAAGCGAGGGCACCGGACGGAGGCGACCCAACCCATCCATCATCCGCAATATGCGATCACGGCTATTCCCTCGTGCCTCGCGGCGCTGACGATCGATTGGCTCCCAAGGTATGAACCGGTGAATGTAGCAGCTCAAACCTGTCGCCATGGCGCCCCGCACGACTGCATCGTCAGGCCTGCGGGTGTCGCTGAGGATCATGCGCGCTACGAATGCTTTGATCGGGAGGATTGTTCGTTGAAATGGCTTGCCGTGTAGGAAGCTCTTGCAGAGGTAGGAGCGCTCCGTGAAATCCGGCAGGCCAAGCCTCTCATAATGCGAAACATCAATATGAACGCCACAGATGAGTGAATCCGCCGAAAGGGAAACGGAATTATGTGTTTCGTCAGCGTTCACGATCATCAGATCATCTTCACGCATCAGGCAGGGCCGGCCTTCCACCACGATTCGCGCAGTTCCCTTCAGCACCAAGAGGATCTCCATTTCCGGATGCCAATGAAAGGGGATGTCTCGGGCACCATGAATAAAAGGCCTAGCCCGCGAGGTGCCGTCGAGGTCAAGTAACTGAAGCCCGTGGTTCACCGCATAGCGGCGCTCTCCGACCGAGCCGCCCACAAATGTCACTGGACGCTCCGACATTCAAATCTATCCTGCACACAAATATCAAAAAGTGACGTTCAACGAGGCCGCATACTGCATCTATCGATTGGTGCGGTAGCGCAATAAAGTTCCCGATACCGGCTTGGTCAAGGGCGTTCGGCCTCTCGCGATCAGAATCGCTTCGCGCAGCGAACGGCCTGCCAAAGAACGGCAAATGTCAAATTGGCGCTGTGGCCAACGCAAGTGGAGAGGCTTTGATTCGGTGTGGGAAGTATCTGATAGCGACCTGAAATCACTCGTCGACGAGATGACGAATGAAGAGAAAGCGGACCTCCTTACGGGAAAGGGCCTTTGGCGGACTGCGGCCAACTATCGCCTGAACATCCCCGAAATCATCATGACAGATGGCACATATGGCGTGCGCTATTCGATTGAACAGATCGATGGGATCAGCGACGAGCGCACGAATCTCGAAGCCTTCCTGTCTGTGGTGAATCAGCGGGCCGATCAGTCTGTGGCACCCGATTTCAGTTCCACGCGGCCGGCGACATGTTTCCCGAACGGCTCCGCGTTTGGCTGCTCTTGGGATGTAGATCTCGCATACGAATTAGGCTGCGCGCTGGCCGGGGAATGTCAAGCTTATGGGGTCAACCTCTTGTTGGGTCCTGGCATCAATATACGGCGTACGCCCCTGGGTGGGCGCAGCTATGAGTACTACTCTGAGGACCCGGTTCTTGCCGGCGATCTTGCGGCATCTGTGATTAACGGCCTGCAGAAGAACGGTGTCGGGGCTTCGTTGAAGCATTTTGCATGCAACAACTCCGAAATCCAGCGCACGACAATGAGTTCCGATGTCGACGAGCGCGCGCTGCGGGAGATCTACCTTACAGGTTTCGAGCGCGCTATCCGCAAGAGCAATCCCTGGACCGTGATGAGTTCATACAACAGGCTGAATGGCATTCAGGCTGCGGAGAACCACTGGTTGCTCACCAGCGTATTGCGGGATGAGTGGAACTATGACGGGCTCGTGATTTCCGACTGGCACGGCATCAAGGATCGACCCGCTGCAGCAATCGCCGGCAACGATCTCGATATGCCGGAAAGCAAATCCCGCAAGCGCAGACTTCTCGCCGCCTTGGAAGATGGCAGCGTCCCGATCGGTGCGGTTGACCAATCTTGCACCCGAGTTCTCGAATTGGTCCGTAGGGCGAAGGAGGGCGAACGGCGCGATGCGACCTTCGATTTGGAAGCCAACCATGAGCTTGCGCGGAAGATGGCCGCGGAGTCCATCGTGCTGCTCAAGAACGAGGGTCCTTTGTTACCCCTTCCGGCCGGCCTCACGCGGATCGTGGTGATTGGAAACCCTGCGGTTGAACCGGTTATACAGGGGTCGGGCTGCGCTACCACTCGTCCGACACGTGTTGACATCCCGTTTGAGCACATTCAGTCATTTTCAGGCCCGGACGCGGAGGTCAACTATTTCCCGTTTCACGGTATTGACGCCGACGCTAGTTCAGCCACCGCGGCGATGCTTGCCGCGGCAGGTGCCGACGCTGTCATCGTCTTCGCGAACACCGACATAGCATATGACGGCGAAGGCACCGACCGTACCGACCTTCATCTGGCAGGCGATCAGGATGTTTTCATAGAGCGCGTTGCTCAAGTGAATCCTCGCACAGTGGTTGTTTTGGCGTCGCCGGACGCGGTCGAGATGCCGTGGCTGAAGCACGTGCCCGCCGTTCTGTCGACATTTCTTGCAGGGCAGGGCATGGGCGGAGCGGTAGCCGAAATTCTGTTCGGCCACCGCAACCCGTGTGGCAAGCTTACCGCAACATTTCCGGCCCGGCTTGAGGATACGCCTGCTTTCCTCCTGTATCCGGGAGAGAATGATCGCCATAGCTATGCGGAAGGTATTTTCGTAGGCTACCGCTACTATGACCGGCGAAACATCGCCCCGCTGTTCCCCTTCGGGTTCGGCCTCAGCTACACAACCTTCGCCTACTCCGAACTCAATCTTGATCGGGCGATCCTCTCCGAGGACGATATGCTGACGGTCAGTTTCGCCGTGACAAACACGGGCTCTGTGACCGGCAAGGAGATCTGTCAGGTCTATTGCGGGGCCAGGAAGCCGCAGCTCCACAGGCCGGAGCGCGAGTTGAAGGGCTTTGCAAAGCTCGAACTCCATCCGGGCGAGACGAGGCGCATTGAGATCGCCATCGACGCGCGCGATCTGCGATACTTCGACCCCGCGCATCAGCGATGGCTACTGGATGGAGGCCCGCACAGGATCGATGTGGCAGCTTCGTCTCGCGATATCCGCCTTTCTGGGGAAGTGGTGTGCGAGCCAGCGCAAACAGCCGCGCGCCGGCTCACCCTCGAGAGCCAGCCATTTCTTATTCTAGATGACCCGATCGGATTTGAGAAACTGCACGCCTTCTTTCGCTCGAGGCTCGCCCTGGACGACGCCGGCGCAGGTCAACTCATCAACTACTGCCGAACGTCCTTCGTCGGCATACACAGCACGATCGCGTGGTTCGCAGGGGAGACCATCACCGAAGGTGAGGTGCAAAACGTGATCGACAGTATAAATGAAGCGAATGGCTTTTCGGTTCAGCCGAAATAGTCTCGGGCGTCATTCCATATACAATAAACTGTCGTGTAACCGGGTTTACGGTAAAATATAACAGAAGGGGAAAAAGTCATGACCATGTACAAAAGTAACGGGGATCAAATCCCCGATCACATTCGAACCATGGCCTCGCATGCGACTGCGGGATTGGTCGATCGCCGCGAATTCCTCACTCTCGCCAGCGTCTTCGGTGCTTCAGCCGCTATGGCCTATAGCATGATCGGGCTAACCAGCCCGACGCGAGCAGCCGGTCAGCAAGTGAAGAGGGGCGGCGTCCTAAGAGTAGCCATGCCGGTAAAGGATCCAAAGGATCCCCGTACCGCCGACTGGTCGGAAATCGCCAATGCGGAACGGCAAGCCTTAGAGCCACTGGTGAGATACACCAGTGATTACACGATCGAGCCGTATCTCCTGCAGAGCTGGGACGTCAACGACGACGCGACTGAGTACACGCTTTATATCCGACCTGGCGTCACATGGAACAACGGCGAGCCTTTTGACGCGGAGGACGTTGTTTTCAACTTCACCCGCTGGGCGGACAAGGGGGTGGAGGGTAACACGATGCCCGGTCGCCTCGGGTCGCTGGTCGATGAGACCACGGGCAAGCTGCGCGACGGATCGATCACCAAGGTCGACGACATGACCGTCAAGGTCACTCTGGCCAAGTCGAACATCGCGTTTATCCCGAACCTAACCGACTTTCCAGCGCTGGTGGTGCACCGCTCGTTCGACAAGACCGGGGCGAACTTCGCCAAGAACCCGATTGGCACCGGCCCGTTTCAGCTGGTCTCCTATGATGTTGGCAACAAGGTCGTCTACAAACGCCGCGAGGACGGCAAATGGTGGGGCGGCGAGGTCCATCTCGACGGTGTCGAGTTTATTGACTACGGCAGCGATCCATCGGCGATGGTCAGCGCCTTCGAGGCCGGCGAGGTGCACGCGAACAACGAGACCTCGGCCGATTATGTCAGCATCCTCGATGGTCTCGAATTGGTGAGGTCGGAAGCCGTTACCGCGTCGACGATCGTTGCCCGCACCAACGTCATGAACAAGCCCTACGATGACCAGCGAGTGCGTAACGCGCTCCAACTCGCCGTGGACAACCAAATCGTTCTTAGGCTTGGAATGAGCGACGCCGGCGCTCCGGCCGAAAACCACCATGTCTGCCAAATCCATCCTGAATATGCCGAACTTCCGAAGATAGCTCGCGATCCAGCCAAGGCCATGATGCTGATGAAGTCTGCCGGTCAGGTCGATTTCGAGCACGAACTCATTACTGTTGACGAGGACTGGCAGAAGAACACGGGCGACGCCATCGCGGCACAGCTTCGAGACGCCGGTATCAAGGTCAAACGCACTGTGCTTCCGAGTTCCACCTTCTGGAACGACTGGACGAAGTATCCTTACTCCATGACCAGCTGGAACATGCGTCCGTTGGGAGTGCAAGTGTTGGCGCTCGCCTATCGCTCCGGTGAATCGTGGAACGAGACCTCATGGTCCAACAAGGAATTTGACGAGAAGCTTGAGAAAGCGCTTTCGATCCCGGACGCCGAAAAGCGCAAGGAACTGATGAGAGACATCGAAAGGATTCTTCAGGATTCCGGCATCATCATTCAGCCTTATTGGCGCAAGCTCTATAACCACTGCGTCAAAAGCGTGCGAAATTTCCGTGTCCATCCAACCCTAGAGTACGACCTTGGGAAAGTCTGGCTCGACGAAGCTTGATCGAGCCAAAACTCTGCCGGTGCCAGTTCGTCGTCAGCACAAAGGCGGCGCGTCCAGATCACTTTGCCAGACACGATGCCGGCGGATCTTCGGGGTCATGACAGGATCCGTGGCGCACTACGGGCTTTGCCAGTGCGGTCCGCGGCTGATCGATCAGTCGTGAAGGGTGGGACAAGACCTAACAGCCCCCCGACCGATCGATCCGTTGGCGGGCTAAAACGCGTCGCGTCCAACGGATTCATGCGGCGCGCTTCAGGGTCGTTGTTTATATGCGGTATCGTTCGCGGTGCGCGCGCGGGCGGCCCCGGGCCAATGGCATTGCAATCGCGGGAAAGGCCGAGCGAGCGTGCAACGCGAGTTGCCAAGAGCGCTGCGGACACGCTCGTTGCAGTAGCCTCTGAGCGCAGCGCTGTCTTCCGGCGCTGTCCGTAAGCGGTAGGGGATCATATTGGGGACAAGCCGACGCGTTGAAGGTTGGCGGCGTCCGCCGCGCTATCGATAACTAGGCGCTGGAAATCCGCTCCGATATCCGGCAACGCGGTTGCTTTGCGCTCCTCATGCTGCCGAAGGGATGCCGAAAACTGCGGCGTCGAGCCAGTGCCAACTGGAGAGGACCCAACATCGGCGTCTTGTTCCATGCCGAAGCTCGGTTCGATATTGCCGAGCAAGTGTATCGAGGCACGTCGGCCGTACGCGGCGCGTACGCCACCCGGTTCGGCATACGGGAGATGATCTGGCCGCTAACCCGCCCAGCCGGTCCCGGTTACGCAAGCGGCCTTTGTTTCTCCTGGTTTGTTTCCGAGTCCAAGACCGCTCCATTGCGCCTCTCTCTTGGCTTGATCTGCCCGAAGACCGGCTTCGCCTCGATCGCCTAAGGCGCAACAGCGCCGTCAAACTATCTTCCCCTTCCGGCCAACGGGCCGGAATTCCTCGCGAGACAAGATAGTCCTCCTTTGCCGTCAGGCCCCTCGGGGTGCGCCGCCGATCGCCTTCGGCCGGACGATCGCCATCGAGGCCGCATGGTGCGGGCTCGAGGCAAAAACCAAGGAGAACGATCATGGCCACCATTGGAGCCTTCAAGAAGTCCGGTACCAACGAGTTCACCGGCGAAATCGTCACCCTCTCAGTTCAGGCCAGGAACGTCCGCGTCACTCCAGATACCCGCGCCAGTGGCGAGAACGCCCCCAGCCATCGGGTGTTCGTCGGCCGAGCCGAAATCGGCGCCGCCTGGAGCAAGCAGTCCAACGAGGGTCGCAAATACCTGGGCTTCAAGCTCGATGACCCGAGCTTCAGCAACCCGATCTACGCAAACCTCGTCGAGGACGACGAAGGCGAGGGCTTCAGTCTGATCTGGTCCCGCCCGACACGCCGAAACGGCGACTGAGGAAGGCGAGAGCACCCGCCCGGGTCATCCCGGGCGGGACTTCACTGTGCTTTTGCGCGTGAGCCCCAGCGCTTTGCCTCGTTGGCCGTAACGGCCCTCCAATATCGCGAGCCTTCCGGCATCGCGATTTCGCTCTCATCATATCGAACGTTGCGGCGACCCCTCACTCTGGCCTTGCATGCAAGGCTGCTCATCCGCAATCACCTGCTCGTAGCCGCGGCGCCGTTTTGCGTGCGCTATTGCTGCATGCGCGGCGATGGCGTCCTCCAGCTTCTCGTAGAGATCGATGCGGATTCGCCCAAAGCCGCCGATCCGGCCCCATTCCCGCATGACACATGTATCGCCAAACAGGCTCGGTGTCGTCGACAGCCGATAGAACCGCGCCATGTTCCGGTTCGGATTGATGCGGCGAAGGTGGGTCGCGGGTCTTGTTTCCATGGCACGACATTCACGCCTCGCGTCCCGCGTCGTCCAACGAATTCGGTGAATCGATCACGCTCAATCGATTCATAGCTTTGATATGTGGAACAGATGCCCGGTCTGCGTCTGCGGCCTCAGGCAGATGGCCGACGCTTAGCGCAAAGCACACGCCATTTCGAGCGCACCCGGGCACCGATCTTTGCCCAGCCGACACACTTGTTTGGGCCCATTTCATGCCTTGGGCCCACCGATCGATCAGAGCGGCAGGTCCAAAAATGTCCAATGCGGCACGCAAAATCCAGCCGCGGGTCTGACTGTTGCAGAGCACGGTAAATTGGCGCTCAACACCACCGAAGACAGGTTGGGCCGCGTCCTACTCTTTCGGAGGCCTCCGGTCTCCGACGAGACCCTCAATCATGCCGAGCAGACTGGATGCGGTAGACGCTGGCATGTCCAGGATGCGTAGCATGAGATTGAGCTTGTCGTCGGCCTCCTTTCGGGTTTCGCCGAAAAAATGCGGGGCGGCCGCATGGATCATCTCCACAGGCGAACAGTCGAGGATTTCGCAAAGGTGGATCAGCCGCGTAGCCTGCAGCTTCGAAAACGCCCGCTCATAGCGCGCGAAAATCGTCTCGTGCAGGCCGACCATCATGCCGACCTGCGCCCTGTTGAGCCGCTTCGCGTCACGATGCTCACGGATGAACTGGCTGAATATCTGCTCCATCTCGCCGAAGTTTCGGATACCCTCAAAACCTGGCTTGCGATAGATCGGTTTCTCCGATTCTTGGTCGCTCGTTTCGACGAGCCCATATTCGTCGATATACTTTTGAATATCCTTGATCGCCATGGCGACGGCTTTGGCCTGCTCCTGTTGCCCCAAAAACACGTCGCTATGACGCCGTGTCTTTGCCCCTATCGGTCCTGCCGCTGTGAAATCAGGACCAATTTGACATCAGCCTAGCAGCAAACTGGCGCTCCGATCAAATGCCCCGCTACAGGCGGCCAGAGGCTGGAGCCTGCTCGGACCGTCAAGCACCGATCTCGTCGAGATGTTTGATTATCGCCGCCTCGATGATCGCCTGCATCGATGTCTCCGCATTGAACGACGCCAGCTTCAGCCTGCGCTTGGTCCGCCGGTCAAGGCTTACATTGACGAAAAAGCTCTCCCCCTTGACGCGCTCCCGTTTCACGCGCCGCAGCGCCTTTTTCGCCTCCTGACGCCTTCTTGTTTCGGTGTCACCCCTGTCGACAGGTGATTGCGGCAGCCCCGCATCTGTCTCAGTTGGGGGCGTGTCGGGCACGCCGACAACCAGCTTCTTTTTTGGAGCGGTCACGAACTCCTCGAGCGAAAGATGCTCCTTTACTCTCATCGACCGCCTCCCGTCTCTCCATCGGCACCCAGGAGTTCGTCGAGCTCCTCTACGACGCTTTGCGTCTCCCAGCGCGCCTTCGCTATCGCTTCCGTCAGTTCCTGCATCTGCAAGGTCCCGATGCCGTTCTGAATGTCCTTGTAGACATTGCGCTCCATCACTTCGGTGCGAAACAGATAGGTTCCGACCTTGTCCTCGATGATCGGCCGGATCTTGCGGTAAAGTTCGGTGTACCGGACGGTGAGCGAGACGCGTGTCCGCAGCACGCCGTGACGACAGGCACGCCCCAGCGCCGAGTTGACCCGCAGGACGGATTCGAAACAGTCGATGGCGCCAAGCACCTCCCGCTTCGAGGCCTGTATCGGCGAGATGACCAGATCGGACCATCCGATCACCGGGTCGACGAGTGCGGTGTCCTCGCCCGGCGTGTCGATGAGGATGTAGTCGAAGGCTGCGCTTGCTCGGTCCAAATAAGCACTGAGCGCCTTGGCGGTCTTGTGCCCAACGACATCGATGCCCTCGGCCTGGGCTTCCTTCTCCCGGCAATCGCTCCACCACTTCGTCAGGTTCGAGCGCGCATCCATGTCGATCATCGCCACGGTTCGACCTCGAAGGGCATACTCGCCGGCGATGTTCATGAGGGCGGTGGTCTTGCCTGCGCCACCCTTGCCGTTGATGGCGGAGATCACGGTCGGCATGCTGTCCTCCTATTATTATGGGTTTCTTCTCACACACGAATCCACGGTTGCAGGGATGTGGCCTTGTGTGCCTCCAGGTTCGCATGAACATAGAAATAAATAGTCATATTGACCATAGAAAAATGGTTTTGCGTAGGGTGTTGCATCTTAATCAATGTCTTTTTGAGTTGGCAGGATACGGAAAAATGTGATACATTTTTCCTGACGATCGAGGGACAGGGCCCTCGATCCGCGTCCTGCGGCCGCAAAGGCCCAAGAAAGATCATCGATGACGGTGTCCAATGGATCGCGTCCCAAGAATTCAACCAAGCGGGAAAGGGTCGCCCACATCCGCTTTTCCGACGATGAGATGGCAGCCTTGGAGGGCGCAGCGGAACGGGCCGGACTTTCCGTTTCGGCCTTTGTTCGGTCGCTGTCGCTGGAAGGCGCCGGTGTCCGACCGTTTCTGAGCAGGCAGGACCGGGCGATCATCGAGATGCTCGTTCAAGACATGCGCGCCGCCGGTGGCAATCTCAACCAGATCGCCCGTGCCCTCAACACAGGTCGGTCGGCAGCGGGCTCGGATCTGACGGGGGCGATCGACGACGCCCGCGCGATAGCTACCACCGTCGCGGCCGAACTCGCGTCCATGACGAAGCGCGCCGGTGCTGCCCGGCGTGGCGAGCCGGCTTGATGGAGTTCTTTCTTGGTGCCTTCGAACGGGACTGGGAGCGCCGGCGCGCTGCGCTTCTGCATGAGCTGCAGATGGGCGAGCATAAGGGGATCGATTGGGACAGGCCGCGAAGGGGAGGCGCGGGGCATCTGCAGGAGGAGGGCGCCGGTAGGCGGCAGCGCGGCAGCGGGAGACCCGGCAGCGGGAGCAGCGCCGCTTTCCGGGGCGGAGATGCCGCGCGGTCGATGCCGGTGCGGTTCGGGGCGCTGGCGCGGGGAAGCCAGCCTGCAGTCGTCAAGCTTGCCTCCTATGGTGGCGGCGCTCGGGCGGCGCCAATGATGAGCTACGCCTCGCGCGGCGGCGAATTACCGGTTGAAAATGAGAGGGGCGAAAGCATCACCGGTAAGGCCGCACTGGCGGAACTGCGCGGCGATTGGGAGCACCTGTTCGACAACCGGACCGCTAGCCGCGATGTCGGCATGTTTGAGGTTACAATTCCCGAAGCGTCCCTAGGCAGCGAAGACGATCGAAACGAGTTCGTTCGTGAGGTCCTGAGTGCGGGCTTTGGAAACCGGCGTTTTGTTTATGCCGTCGAGAAGGGGAGCGCTGGCGCGCTCGACGCGCGTGGGGTGGTCGTGCTGCGCGATCAGAGCGGGGAGCGTCTTACTGCTGATGCCAAGGCCGCGGGCATTGTCCAGCAACGGTTCGAGAATTCCGATGTCGGCCGCGGAGCAGGAGCTCGTTTCCGGTTCCGTGGCTATGGCAATGGTGTTGAGTTCGCGACAGCGCGGGTACGGGAACTCGTCGAGCGCGCTCATGGCGACGTCCAGGAGGAGACTGGGCGAGCGATCAAGACATTCGACCAGGGGGGCGATCTGGTCCAGAAAGAGTGGCGGCGTGAACTGCACAGCCGCAAGGGCAGGGACGTCATGCATCTCATCGTCTCGGCACGTGCCGGCACGAGTGCGACGGCATTCCAGAATGCGGTGCGCGACTTCCTAGGCGAGCAGTTTGGTGAACACCGCTATATTTTCGCGCTCCACGATCCAGCTGATGACCCGAAGGAGACGGGGCGGGGCGGTCGGCGGCCACATATCCACGCCCATGCCATCGTAACCATGCGCTCCGAGACAGGCGAGCGCATCGAGACCAGCCCGCAGGTGTTTCGGCAATGGCGCGCGCTGATGGCCGAGAAAGCCCGCGAGCATGGCATCGACATGGAGCTTACCGACAGGCGGGATCTCGCCAGTCCGCCGGCATATGGCCGCAACCAGGCGCGGCCGGTGAGTTATGCCGGGCGAACCGAGCATGAAGGCACAAGCCGAGCTGCACAGGGTCGTTACGATGCCAAGCGCGCCAACCGGCACTCTGTGGCTCGATCGGAGCGCAGTGCGGGCTATGCCATCGGGGCAGCCCGAGCCTGGAGCGAGGTCGTGCGCGCGCAGTCCGACGAGGCTGTCTCCACCTTCGCTGCTGAGCAGATCGGCAGGCTTGAGGCAGCGCTGCAGGAAAGTCAAATTAACATCGAAAAAATTGAATATCCCTTCGACACTACAAATCCTGATGCCAATGTGATAGAGTTGGAGATGCTGATTGGAGCTGGAGAGACTCCCATGAAGGTGATGACGCGACCGGAATTCGAGGCGTACGAGAAGCGTGTCGAAGCCGTGCTTGCGGCTGTGGAAGCTTCGATCGAGCCGGCCGAGCGTAGAGAATTTGAAGAAATCGCCGCGACCGCGCGCGAGGTGGTGAACGTTCGCCGCGAATATCTCGAATTGACGGCCCGGCTGCCGGAGGCGGGTATTCGGCAGCAGGGTTCTCTCGTTCGCAATAGAGAACCGGATTCGTCTTTCTCCATGGACAACCGTGCACCCGTCGAACAAGCCAATGGCGCGATGGGAGAGGCGCAGGCCACATGGTCACTGGCGGATGGGCAGCCCTCCAGAGATCGAGCAGCCCAATTCAGGCACGCATCAACAGTTCACGGCATGTCCGCCGGCTCGAGCAGGTTGCCCGAACAAGAGCCAGTCGAAGGGATATCCATGGGTGATGGCAACGTATCTGGGCCGGATCGTTCGGACGTGCGAGCGCAACAAACGGCCAGAATCGATAGCCGGTTCGCAAATCCGGATATCGCAGGACTCGCCAAACAACAAAGAGCCGGCGAGCCCACCCGGATAGAGGAACCACGGGATGCAGGACGTGCGCCAGACCAACGTTCCAATCCGCCGCCGGCGCAAATCCCTCGCCTTCATGAGCGAGAAAGTGAAACCGAAGAGCTTCGCGAACGCGACGAACGGGAACGCTAGGGCAGGGCTATGAAGCAGCATTGGCACGTCAGACCGCTTCCGCCGCCCGACGATAGCTATAGTCGGCCGGACGGGTTTGTAACATTCGCGCTGTCCGCCCTGCTCGTTATTGGCCCTCTCATCTATTTTGGCCCTCAGCTGGGCGCCGCCGAGAGGTGGCTGCTGAACATAGTCAGGCTAGTGGAAACCTCGCTGGTGCCACTTAGAGATTGGCTCTTCAGCTAGTCCCGTATTTCACCTTTCGCGCTTCACAGTGGTGCCTGGTTCGGCGCTTTCCGGCGGAAGCCGATGCGAGGCGATGTTATATCCGGTGCCTCTCCCTCGCTTCCCGCGAACACCGCGCTGGCTTCGCTCACTATGGATACATGGTCCCGGGCGGCCTTGCCCGCAGCGGCCGAATCGCCGCGCATGATCGCGGTCACGATAACGTCGTGCTCCTGCCAGGACTTGGCGAGCCGGCCAGGCAGCATGAACTGAGCGCGGCGAAACGGCGCCAGCCGGCTGCGGGTCGTCACGGTCAGATCATGGATATGCGTGTTGTGGGCGCCCCGATAGATGCGGGAGTGGAACTCGGTATTGAAGTACTCGTAGTCCTCCTCGGCGCCGAGCTGCACCAGTCGCGCCGATGCCTGATGCTCCATCTCCAGCGCGCGGCGCTCCGCACCGGTCATGCGCTCGGCCGAGAAGCGGGCGCAGATCGCTTCCAACTCGGCCATGCTCTCGAACATCGAGGCAAGATGCTCCTGCGTCACCACGGCGACGATGGCGCCTCTATTGGGTCGCCTTTCGACCAGTCCCATGGCGCTCAGCTGACCGAGCGCCTCTCGGACCGGTGTGCGCGAGACGTCGAAGCGGGTGGCGAGCGAGCCCTCGTCGAGCCTTTCGCCAGGGCGCAGATAACCGGTGACGATCCGGTCGGCGATCGCCCTCACCATCTGATCCACGGTCGTGCCCGACCTGACCAAGCTGCGCTTTCCCGACACGTCTCCTCCGTCCAGTTCTTGCATCCAGGCCCGCAAGGTGGACGGCCCACGGGCTGTTTCGACTCACGGCCGCATTCCTGTATGCCTAGATTTTAACCTCAATGTCAAATTGGCCATTTATCAGGCAGAAAGTGCATGCACTTGCCTCGGCCTTATGCAGGCCTTCTAAAATCGTTTATTGATTTTGTTACAGAAAATATCGCTAAGCAACTGGCACAACGATTGCATGCACTTTCTCGACAGCACGTCAACCGACCCCGTCCGGGGTCCAAGAAAGGGGAGCATTCGATATGACCGACAGATTCACGCTCAGCCGCCGTCAATTGCTCAAGACCTCCGCCGCCGGTGCGGCGTTCGGTCTGGCCTCGGCGGCGTTTCCGATCCGCGCGGCGCGCGCCGCCGCTGCCACGGTCGGCTTCATCTATGTCGGCCCGAAGGACGACTATGGCTACAACCAGGCGCATGCCGAGGGCGCGGCGTCGCTGAAAGGCCTTGAAGGCATTTCCATCGTCGAGGAAGAGAACGTCCCCGAGACCGTCGACGTCCAGAAGACGATGGAATCGATGATCAATCTCGACGGCGCCTCGCTGATCTTCCCGACCTCCTTCGGCTATTTCGATCCGCATATGCTGGCCATGTGCGCCAAATTCCCCGACGTGCAGTTCCGCCATTGCGGCGGCATGTGGAACAAGGACAAGCACCCGATGAATGCCGGCTCCTATTTCGGCTATATCGGCATGGGCCAGTACCTGAACGGCGTCGTCGCCGGCCACACCACCAAGTCGAAGAAGCTCGGCTTCGTCGCCGCCAAGCCCATCCCGCAGGTGCTGCTCAACATCAATTCCTTCCTGCTCGGCGCGCGCTCTGTCGATCCGACGATCACCTGCCAGGTGATCTTCACCGGCGAATGGTCGCTGGCGGTCAAGGAGGCCGAGGCCACCAACGCGCTGGTCGACCAGGGCGCCGACGTCATCACCTGCCATGTCGACAGCCCGAAGGTGGTGGTCGAGACGGCCGCCGGTCGCGGCGCCTTCGTCTGTGGCTATCACGCCAATCAGAGCCCGCTGGCGCCGGAGAAATACCTGACCGGCGCGGAATGGAACTGGGCCAAGGTCTACAAGATGTTCGTCGACGATCTCATCGCCGGCAAGCCGCTGCCGAACTTCACCCGCGGCGGCCTGGCCGACGGCTTCGTCAAGATGAGCCCGCTCGGTCCCGCCGTCGGCGAGGCGGCGCGCAAGCAGTTCGACGCCACGCTGGCCGACATGATGAAGGGCGGCTTCTCCGTCATCAAGGGCCCGCTGAAGAGCAACAAGGGCGCCGTCGTCGCCACCGAAGGCCAGGCCTTCGTCGAGACCGCCATCGAGCTCGAAAGCATGGACTATCTCGTCGAGGGCGTCATCGGCTCGACGGCCTGATCGGCCGGGACAAGGGAGACGGGACATGACGGATATGGCGGATAGTCCCGACATGCCATGCATCCTCGATGCCAGGGGATATCGGGCAGCGCTCGAATGGATCGCCAGGCGAGCGGAAGCCTTCGTCATTCCGCTCGCTGCGCTGATCGTCGGCATGGCGCTGTTCAGCCTGTTCATCCTGGTTGTCGGCAAGTCGCCGGTCCAGCTCTACGAGACGATGTGGCGGGGCGGCTTCGGTTCGTGGTTCTCCATCCAGAACTCGCTGTCG
>Ga0081455_10001720_pt1 | contig 26504 bp, 27 predicted proteins | sample TabmetS3T2R1_FD_70207 | JGI IMG/M metagenome (GOLD analysis project Ga0081455, IMG submission 70207) | Tabebuia heterophylla rhizosphere microbial communities from the University of Puerto Rico - S3T2R1 | ecosystem: Host-associated > Plants > Roots > Rhizosphere ...
TTGGGCTCATGCACTGGGGTTTCCCTGGACGCCACGCGAGCAGTTTATCGCATGAGGAACCGATGATCTCACAGTGAGCCGGAGACAGGAGAATGCAGTGCCTGTGTGGTATCCAAGGCACAGAACAGGTAGACAACAATGAGACCTTCTCCTTACTGGTTCGTAACACGGCATTTTCTACCTGTCGTTCCCGAATACCTGTAACCCAGGCAAATCAACGCGTTTAGAGTACCCATGTTTACGCTGCCACTCGCCCGTAATGGTGATGGAGCCCACCGACTTCTGGGGCTGCCAAGCGATCACCGTGCGTGGCTGGACGAACGCCAGGGCCTCCTGACAGGCCGGCCACAACCGGGAAAGCCAGACCCAGAACAGGCGATCCGTGGGACGGAGCCGCGGGCGGTGAACCATCTGTTTGTAGACGACCAGTTGGTGTCGTAACGCAAGATTTTCCAGGCGCAGTGAGGCGCCTGACCGGAACAGTCTGGCAACGTAGGCAAGCAGGGCAGAGACGACCAGTGCTAGCATCGAGACCTCTAGAGAGTGTCGTCAGGAGCAAAAGTCTGCTGGTTCAAGGTGAGGGGAACAGAAGAAAAGGTCAGGTGTTTTAACAGGTTCGTGTTTTCGGGAGTGACAGGTTGGGCAAAAAATCCCCAAAACCTACATAGTCTTGGTGCAGATCGCCACAGTGCACTGGAACAGCAGCCAGAGGAGGAAGCCACATGGGGACGACACGAGTTTTTCACATGGCCATGGTAGCAGTCGGCATCGCTGTGCTATTGACTGCCTGGCCGGCGACCCGGCTGCGTGCCCAACCAGCACCACCCGGCGCGGTCCAGATCGACAATGACGACATTGGCGGGGTGGTCACCAGCCCGCGGGGGCCAGAAGCAGGTGTCTGGGTAATCGCGGAAACGACAGACCTGGGCACCAGGTTCGCCAAGAGCGTAGTCACCGATGCGCGCGGGCGCTACGTGGTGCCCGATCTGCCGAAAGCCACGTACAACGTCTGGGTGCGCGGCTACGGGCTCGTCGATTCGCCGAAGGTGAAGGCCGAGCCTGGCACGATCGTCGACCTGAAGGCCGTCATTGCTCCTAATGCGGCAGCGGCAGCGCAATACTATCCAGCCATCTATTGGTTTGCCATGCTTGAGATTCCAGATAAGAGCCTGTTCCCCGGTACAGGCCTCGAAGGCAACGGCATGCCGGTGGCCTTTAAGAGCCAGGAGCAGTGGCTCAACGTCATCCAGTTGAACGGTTGCGGTAACTGTCACCAGCTCGGCGACAAGGCGACACGCGAGATTCCCGCGGCCCTGGGCACGTTCGCCAACTCGCAAGAGGCGTGGGCGCGGCGGCTGCAGTCCGGACCGGCCAGCGTCAGCATGATCACCACCATCACGAACCTCACTATGCCAGACGGTGGGCACCTGGCCCGCCTGGCGGCGTGGACCGACCGCATCAAGGCGGGCGAACTGCCGGCGGCGGTGCCGCCACGGCCACATGACGTGGAGCGCAATATCGTCGTGACCGTGTACGACTGGTCCGACCCCAAGCATTACCTCCACGACCTGGCGCTGACCGACAGGCGGAAGCCGACGGTCAACTCCTACGGCCCGATTTATGGGGCTGCCGAGCTGAGCACGGATAACCTGCCGGTCCTCGACCCGGTCAAGGTTACCAAGACCACCATGCAAGTGCCGATCCGCGATCAGGACGCCCCTAGCTCGGCGCTGGCCAACCCGGTGGTGGCACCGTCGCCATACTTTGGAGCCGAACAAGTGTGGGATAGTCGAGTCAACGCGCACAACCCGATGCTGGATCAGGACGGGCGGGTCTATTACACGGCCCAAATCCGTTCACCCAAGAATCCGCCAGCATACTGCGCGGCCGAGTCAGGCCATCCGTCGGCGAAGGTGTACCCACTCGCAGGAACTCGCCCCGGATTCGTGCAGAACTCACGCCAGGTCACCGTCTACGACCCGGAGACCAAGAAGTTCACGTTCATTGACACGTGTTTCGGGACGCACCATTTGAATTTTGCCGAAGATGCGAACAACACGCTCTGGCTCAGCAACAACACCCAAAACGAACTCGCCGTCGTCGGCTGGGTCAATACGAAGCTGTTTTGGGAGACCGGCGACGCGGCGAAGTCACAGGGCTGGACGCCGTTGATTGTCGACACCAACGGCAATGGCAGGCGGGACGCCTATGTGGAACCCAACCAGTCGGACGACCCCACCAAGGACAAGCGTATCGGACTCGGCTTCTACGGCATTGCCTATAGTCCGGCTGACGGTTCTATCTGGGGGTCGAATATAGGCTTCCCTGGGTACGTCCTGCGGTTAAATCTGGGACCAAATCCATCGGAGACTGCCCTGGTGGAGGTCTACAAGGTCCCGGAGGCTGGCTTCGGGATGCGCGGATTCGACGTCGACCGCCAGGGTGTTGCGTGGGTGGCGCTGGCGAGCGGACACATGGCCAGCTTCGACCGTCGCAAGTGCAAGGGACCCCTCAACGGGCCGGGAGCGGCGGAGGGAAACCTGTGTCCGGAAGGCTGGACATTCTATCCGCTCCCAGGACCTGGATTCAAGGGCAGAGATGGCGCCGCCGAGGGCCCCTATTACACCTGGGTGGACCAGCACGACATCCTGGGCTTGGGCCCGAACACGCCCATCGGGACCGGCAATTTCTCGGATGCACTGCACGCGGTGGCATACGGGAAGATCGTTGAACTGCGTGTCCCCTACCCTATGGGCTTCTTCGCCAAAGGCGTGGACGGCCGCATTGACGATCCGAACACCGGCTGGAAAGGTAGGGGACTGTGGGTGACCTCCGGCAACAGAGCGCCAGCACACATCGAAGGCATTGACGCCCCCAGTCCTGGCGCGCCTGGCAAGACGCTGTCGAGCCCGTTGGTCGTGCACTTCCAGCTGCGCCCCGATCCGCTGGCGCATTGAGGCGCCCGGAGTAAAGGGCCGCTTGTGGTATCTATAACTCGCAACCAGTTATATTTCAGACCTACACCGCCAGTCTCCTGGGAGCGCGGGCGGACGGCACGCTTCCTGCGCACGCTCCATGGCCAGGGCTATCGCTTTGTGGCCCCGGTGGAGGAACGCGCGCCCCTCCCGGCGGACCCCGTGCCCCCAGGCCACGCCGTCTCCTGCCCATGCGCTCCACCCCCTGGCCTCGCAGGAGGCCGGCGCCCCCAGGACCTGGGAGGTCCCGCAGCCCCTCCCTGACCCGGTGGGAGACAGGGTGCTCAGCGAGGACACGGCGCCGGTGGTCAGTGCCATAGACGGGGAACATAAACAGGTCACTGTGCTGTGTGGCGCGCTGGCGGAGGCCCTCACACGGGACGCCTCTCTGGCCCCGGAAACGCTGCACCACCTGATGCAGGCGGTGGTGGCGCTGACGCATGCCACGCTCCAGCGCTACGACGGCACCCTCGTGCACGTCTCCGGCGATGGCTTCCTGGTGCTGTTTGGTGCACCCGTGGCGCAGGAGGACCATGCCCGGCGCGCTGTGAGCGCCGCCCTCGAGCTCCAGCAGCGTCTGCGGCCGCCGGACGCGGTCCGTGGCCAGCCACAGGGGGTCGCGCTGCGTCTCGGGCTGCACACCGGGCCGGTGATTATCGGCCACCTGGCGCACGATCCTCAGCGCCTCTACCCTAGCGGCGGCCCTACGATCCACCTGGCGACGCAGCTCCAGCAACGGGCTGCGCCGGGCACCATGCTGGTCAGCGCCACCACTTATGCGTTGGTGCAAGCAGAAGTCCATGGGGAGGCGTGTGCCACGCTGGCATGCGACGCCTTATCTCCCCCATGCCGGCGTACGCGGTGCACGGTCTCACGCAGCGCCGGGCGGGGGTGCCCTGGCGTGGCGGACGGCCACTGAGTCGCTTGGTCGGGCGGGAGCACGAGCTGGCCCTGCTGCATGCGCAGTTGGCGCAGGCGGTCAGTGGGCAGGGTCAGGTCATCGGCATTGCCGGGGAGCCCGGCATGGGGAAGTCACGGCTGCTCGCCGAATTCGCCCACAGTCTCCACGGACAGCCGATGACCTACTGTGAAGGGCATTGCCTGGCCTACGGCAGTGCGACCCCGTACCTGCCGGTGCTCGAGCTGCTCCGCCAGCTCTGTGGGATCACAGCCACAGACCGCCCCGCAGACATCACCACCAAGGTCGTCCATGCTCTACGGGAGGTGGAGATCGCCTCAGAGGATGCAGCACCAGTGCTCATGACACGACTTGGCAAGTTATTGTGCTTCCAAGGGAGATAGAGGAAGATAGCGGCAGGAGGAGGAGCAACCCAGACAGGACGACACGCATGTTGCCAATCGTAGGAGTCACTCCTGCGGAGCACCCGGCAGCAGGTCCACCAGGGCATTGCGCAGGTGTTAGTGGAGCATTTCCCCGAGGCCGCTGAGACCCAGCCCGAACTGCTGGCGCACCACTACACCGAGGCGGGTCTCGCCGCAGAGGCGGTGGCGTACTGGCAACGAGCGGGCGCGCACAGCACCGCGCGCTCGGCCTATGCGGAAGCGGCGGCGCACTGCACGAGAGGGCTGGAGGTGCTGCAGACGCTGCCGGACACTCCCACGCGTGCCCAGCAGGAGCTGCCCCTCTTGCTCACCCTGGCTGGCGCGTTGGGGGTTATCAAGGGGTTTGCGGCTCCGGAAGTTGGCCAGGTGTTGTCTCGCGCCCGGGAGCTGTGCCACCACGCCGGAGACACGCCGGAGCTCTTCGATATTCTGCTGGGACTTGGGGGCAGGTATTATCAAAATCGCGGCGAGCTGCAGACGGCGCTGGCGTTGGTGGAGCAGGCACTCACTCTGGCGCAGCGCCTGCACGACCCCGTGCTCCTCATCCGTGCGCACGGACAGCTGGGCATTAACCTGTATAACCTGGGCGTGCCGGCCCCAGCCCTCACTCACCTGGACCAGGCGCTGACGCTCCCTGTCTCCCAGCCAGAACGCCCGCTGATCGTCATCAGATCGGAGCCCAGATTGATGCCTCTTGCCTGTGCGGCCTTAACCCTGTGGACGCTGGGCTATCCGGACCAGGCCTTGACACGGCTCCACGAGCTGCTCGCCCTTGTCCAGGGACTCGCCGATCCGTTCAGCATGGCACGTACCCTGCACTATGCGACGTCGCTCCATCTCATGCGGCGGGAGTGGGCCATCGCCCAGGCACGAGCAGAGGCCGGGCTGGCACTGTCGACCGAGCGAGGATTTGAGCAATGGGTGGGAGGCCTCACGATCCAACGGGGCCAGGCGCTCGCCGCGCAGGGTCAGTACGAGGAGGGGATTGCCCAGATGCGCCTGGGCCTGGCGGCCAAACAGGCCGCGGGGGCAGAGAGCTGGCGACCGGGGGACCTGGCGCACATCGCCGAGGCGTACGGCAGAAGCGGCCAGGCCGAGGCTGGGATGCAACTGCTGGACGAGGCACGGGCATGGATGGTCAAGCATGGCGAGGATGGCACTGCAGCCTCAGTGTATCGCATCCAGGGGGAGGTACTGCTACGGCACGTCGTCCCCGATGTCACCCAGGCTGCAGCCTGTTTCCAGCAGGCCCTGGACGTCGCCCGCCGCCAGCAGGCCAGGTCGCTAGAGCTGCGGGCAGCCATGAGCCTGAGCTGCCTGTGGCAGCGCCAGGGGAAGCGCGCCGCCGCCTACGACCTGCTCGCGCCGCTCTATAGTTGGTTTACCGAAGGCTTTGACACGCCCGACTTGCAGGATGCCAGGGCGTTGCTAGAGGCTCTGGCATAGCGTGCAGAGGTTGCCTGCTGCAGAAAGGGCTCCACCAGCACGCCGCTGGCATCCGTCGCCTTTGCCACGGCAGCGGCAGCGCAGCCGGTGGGGTATCGCCCTGTATCTTACCAGAAGGCCTCTTCGTGCTCGGGCGGTGGTGCGGCTTCTCGCGTCGCCCGATTGGTGACCTGGAGCAGGCATGGCGCGCCTACGTGCAGGAGCGCACGAGACGCCGGCGGGAGGAACACCATGAGCCGTTGCCCCTCGTCCGTCTGGACCGTGATCTGGTTGATTTCTTCGTCTATCGCCAGCACCGTCGCCCGCACTGTCCCCTGGGTAGGATCACTCAGCTTGACCTTTTCGGGCACCAGTGCGCGGACGCGCAGTATAACGGTGGGATCCTGACGATCCTGCCCACGGAGGAGCGTGGATGTGTCGTGCAGGTGGCCCGATGGTGCGCTGGACGGTTGCCCGGCGGGGGCATGCGTGGCCAGACCGATCGGCGTCATACTCATGACGATACTCAATGCGAGGATCAAAGGTGTGCAGCGTGTAGCATACATACTGTGTTCTCCTGCCTCTATAGAAAAATACCACCCTCTCTCATTATGAGAGAGTGGACACATTGGGCCGGGGTGGCATGGCAGGCAGGGTCTTGCACCCCCGGTCCCTGGTGGTCTTGGGCTCGCGCACACGCCCTCATTAACCATGCGGCCCTCACCAGGTCGCGCTCCCATGATGCGGCCCGCCTGTGCGAGAGGTGCGTGTTACTCCTGGAGGCGCGCCACCGTACAGAGCGCCCTCTGTAAGACGCGCTCCTCCTTCGGCGCGGTCTCGGGAGCCAGGACCACGGGCGCCAGCGTGAGTTCCGGCACGAGTGGTGCCACGGTGAACGGCGCCAGATCGACGACGAGGGTTCTGCAGGTGCCCCGCAGGTCCAGCAACGCGACGGGGGTGGTAAACGTGTGCGCTGGCACCTTGGTGGCGCGTCCCGCGGCGGGCGTGGCCGTGCCCGACAGGACGCCAGTCGCGACGAGTTGGCCGTCCTCATCGAACCGCAACGCCTGCAGCGTCAGCCGCCCCTGAAAGGTACCCCCATCGGCCAGGCGGCCGGTCACAGGCATCTGCGCGAGAGTCTTCGTGACCACAGCGGTCTCGCCAGGCGGTAGCGGGAGCAGCAGCCCCAGCGCCGTGCTCATCCCAAGCACAACAGAGGGCAGGAAGCGTGCCATTGTCAAACCTCCTTGCGAGAGTTCAAAACGCTCAAGGGACTCTGTCACATGTATGAGCAAAATATGTGCCATAGGAGGGTGCCGGCCTGGGGAAGGGCATCGTGAGGGAGCCGCATTCCACCGCCGCTAGCCCTCTCGCCTCGCAGGCCTGGCATAGGCAACTTGGCACCATCGTTGTCGGGTGTCAGTGCCAGGAGCTGAGATTGGCAACAGACAGAAAATCTGCTAGGGTTCAGTGTGAACATGCGCTGAACATCGACCGTATGGCGGGTTGTCTGTCGTAAGACAGATAAAGCTATTTCTCCCGTGTCACAGGAATCCTAGCTTATAGGAAGCAACACGATGCATGAGCACCTCATTGAATCACAGAGGGGAGGCAGCCCTGTCATCGCCGGGACCGAGATCACCGTTGAGGCGATCTTACGTGAACTCGCGGCAGGAGAAACTGTCGATCATGTACTGACGGCACACCCGGAGCTGTCCCGCGAGTCCATCCTGGCAGTCCTCGCCTTTGCTGCTGAGAAAATCCATGGTGATGAAAGCAGGCCTTCTGTGATTTCGTTGACCGAAGCACTGGGGGCCTTTGTGCCACAGACACCTCTGGCCAAAGAACTCTGGGAACTCCGCCAGGCTGCGATTAAGGAAGCGCTCGAACGCGGGGAACCACTCCTGCAGAGCTGGGAAGAAGTCAGGCAAGAAGTGCGCGAGCGGAGGGGAGAACGCTCCCCAGGAGACGAGGTGTGATCCGGACCTTTCTGGATGCGGGCGTACTCATTGCAGCGACTCGCATGACTGGCGCGATGGGTGTCAAAGCCCTGGCCTTGTTCAATGAAGCAGACAGGGTCTTTGTGACGAGCGATTTTGTCCGTCTTGAAGTGCTTCCCAAGGCAATCTACTACAAAAGGCAGGCGGAAGTTGCGTTTTATGAGCGCTTCTTTGCGAGGGCTGCGCACATCGTGCAGTACTCCGAGCCTCTGATGAGGCAGGCGTACGCGGAAGCCTGTACCGCGGGCTTAGCGGCCTTGGACGCCTTCCACATCGTGGCAGCACGCGCCGGTGGCGCTACAGAGTTCATTACAACGGAACGCAGCACCAGCCCCTTATTTCGTGTCTCCGGCCTGACAATCACCACCCTTGACTCCGCCTGATCTGAGATCCTGATCCCGGCGTCGTTCATGCGCTCGCTGGGTAACCAGAGCTACGGCCCTGGGAATGTGTATGAGGTACGCATCTACATCTTTGCCCCGGGCGAGTTCTCGAAGGTGCTGGCGGGGTGAGCCAAAGCCATTCCCGCCCGGGAAAAGTACTCGCCGTTGGCTGCCTGCTAGGACTTGCGGACGATGGTGCCACCACAGCGTATTGAGCGATAACCCCTTACTGCGAGGACTCCAGGAACCGGCGCGCTGCTACATGATTGGGTTCGAGCCGTAACACCTCGGCAAAGTGCTGCCTTGCCTCGGCAAGCCGGCCTTGCTTGGCCAGGGCTACTCCCAAGTTATAGTAGGCCTTTGTATAGTCTTTTCTGATCTTAAGTGCTTCTGTATAGTGCTGCATTGCCTCATCGAGGCGTTCTTGATTGGCCAGAGCCATGCCCAGGTTGTTATGGGCTTCCGCAAAACGGGGTTGGAAGCGGAGCGCTTCCGTATAGTGGTGTATAGCCTGCTGGGTTTTGCCCTGGTTCGCCAGGACATTCCCCAGATTATAGTGCGCCCGGGCGTAATCAGGCCGCAGCCGAAGCGCTTCCGTATAGTGTTGCATTGCCTCATCGAGGCGTTCTTGATTGACCAGGGCCGAGCCCAGGTTGTTATGGGCTTCCGCAAAACGGGGTTGGAGGCGGAGCGCTTCCGTATAGTGGTGTATAGCCTGCTGGGTTTTGCCCTGGTTCGCCAGAACATTCCCCAGATTATTGTGGGCTTCAGCATTCTCCGGCTGTAATCGGAGTGCCTCAGTATAATGGGAGATAGCCTCGGTGGTGCGTCCCTGGTTGGCCAGGGCCATGCCCAGATTATTATGGGCTTCTGCATAGGCAGGTTGGAGGCGGAGCGCTTCTGTATAGTGGTACATAGCCTGCTGGATGTTGCCTTGCTGCATGAGAACACGTCCCAGATTATAATGCGCCTGGGTGTATGCCGGCCGGAGGCGGAGTGCCTCGGTATAGTGGTGGATGGCCTCGGGGAGGCGTTGCTGCCCTTCCAGGACCGTACCCAGATTAGTGTAGGCCACGGCACTATGCGGATTGACTGTCAGGGCGTGCTCGAATAAGGACACAGTCGTGTGCCAATGGCGTGTCTGCCACGTACTGCGCATCGCCAATATTCCCAGGACTAAGGCGCAGCCAACTGTAAACCAGCGCTGGTGCCATTGTGTCAGCACCCATGCCAGAGCCAACGTCGGTCCGAGCATCGCGACGTAGACATAGCGATCAGCGACTGTCGAATAGTACTGGAAGATAAATGGGACCCATCCCAAGACTGGGAGAAGACTCGCCACCCATACCCCCGCTGCGGTGACCAGCCAGGGGACCTGCGCCCGCTTGTACCATAACCAGATAGCAAGCCCCCAGGGCACAAGTCCAGTAAGCCATAGCCAGTGCTGCGCCAGCACGACCTCAGGAGCCCGTCCATAATCTGGTCCAAGCCAGATAGGGAGCGTTAATTTATAGAGGTAAAAGGCCACAGTATCGCCGGCAATGAGAGGTCGTACCCACAGCGGGACTGCGGGGAGCACCGTCGCCGCAGGCTGGACCCAACTTGTGAAGAGCACCCAGAACACAGCGACCATCAGCCACGCCAACAACGCGAACCTCCTGGTGCGCCATGTCTGCGGCCAGCCCCAAACATCCAAGAGCCACGCCACGATTGGGACAACTGCTGCCGCTGGCTTAGCTAAAAGGGCAAGCACAAATACCCCGGTGGCCAACCAATAACGCCACAGGAATCGATGTGTCTTCGCTCTTGACGGTTTGCCAGATGACACCGCCTCGACGTGCGCACGCACATATTGCAAGTACTGCCAGATGGCAACGAACGATAGGAAGCCACACAGCACATCCTTCAAGCCAGTGACCCAGGCGACCGCTTCCACTTGCAGAGGATGCACAGCAAATAACAGGACGCCACCACAGGCTGCCCACTCCACGCGTGTCCGAGTGGGTTTGGTAGCGAGGAGCTGTCCTTCTCGCGTGGTCTGATCAAGGAGAAGACGCACAATGCGCCACACGACCAGTACACTCAACAGGTGCACCAGAAGGTTCAAACTGTGAAAGAACTGAGGATGGATCGGGGCAGAGCTGGTTGGGTTGGGGGTTATCCACCGTGACACCACCGCAGTCATGGCCCAGAGCGTGTATGTTAAGGGAATGTAAAGATGAGCATATGGTGCACGCCAGAGGGCTAGGATATGATCGAAAGTGACGGGGTTGAGATAGGGATTCTCGAAGACGTTTACATTGTCATCCCACACCACAAACTCATGGTTGTGGACTTGCCAAAAGACCGCTATGGTCACGAGGCTTAGAACGGTCACAATAGTACGAGATATCCATGGGGCAGTGCGGCAGTTGGCGGCAAAGCCATGGCAGGCAAAGCGTTGATGTATCCAGGACACGAAAGACCGCATTTCTGCTCCCTATGTCATAACTCTCCGTCAGGGGCAAAAGGACCCGTGAGTTTCCATCAGCAGTGGGCGTCCACATCAACTGGGAGCGGCAGACTGCTCGCTCCCCCCTGAGCGCTCGGGTCTACTTCCCCTCTTTGATCCAATCCGCCACGCGCTCGGCGATCATGATCGTCGTGGCGTTCGTGTTGGCACGCACCACATCGGGCATGACCGAGGCATCGACCACCCGCAGGCCCTGCAGACCGTGCACCCGACCGTACTGGTCTACCACAGCCATGGGGTCTGACGCTGGCCCCAGTTTGCACGTCCCGGCCAGATGGTGCGTGGTGGAGACATTCGCCAGGAGCCAGTGGTCCAGGGCCGCATCAGTGGCAAGATCAGCCTCGGTGGGCGAGAGGCGCGCGGTAATCAAACCTGTGAAGGCGGAGTGCTGGGCCAGTTGCACTGCCAACCGCACAGCATGGCGCATGCGTTCGACATCAAAGGGATGAGACAGGAGGCGGTAATCCAACACTGGCTGCACGTGCGGGTCGGCGGACGCCAGGCGAATCTCTCCAGCACTCAGCGCCTTCTCTAAAATGACCGTAAAACGGATGCCCAGCGGGTCGGCATCCGCATAGGTATAGCCGCGTGGATCCGTGAACCAGGAGGGTGTGATCTGCATGTCGTTGCGGATACTGGAGCCCGGCACCGTATACCGCAGACCGATTTGCAGCCTGGGCCCCTGCGCATCATCAATAAACTGTTCGTCGATGTGGAAGAGGATCGGGACGAGCGCATGATCACGGAAGTTCTGGCCAACGCCGGGGAGGTCGTGGACCACGGGGAGGCCCAGGCTCCGCAAGTGCGCTGCGGGGCCAACGCCTGACAGCATGAGGAGCTGAGGGGAGGCAATTGCCCCGGCACTCAGGATGATCTGGTCGCCTTCCACGGTAAACTGCCCCCCACCGCTTTCGACCATCACCCCTGTCGCCCGTGTGCCCTGAAACACCAGGCGCAGGGCGTGGATATTGGCCTTCACGGTTAAGTTAAGGCGATGGCGCGCCGCCCGTAAGTAGGCCAGGGCCGTGCTGACGCGAATGCCGTCAGGGTTGTTCATGGGGAACGGTCCAACCCCGGTGGACTCCGGGTGGTTCATGTCCGGATCATGCGGGAAGTCGGCATCAAGACAGGCCTGATAGAAGGCGGCCTGCGTGGGTTGCCAGGCGTCGCGTGGGTGTCGCCGCACGGGCAGGGGGCCGTTACTGCCGTGCATGCTGCTGCCTCCCAGATCCAGGTCGGTTTCCATCTTGCGAAAGTAAGGCAGAACCTTGGTGTACGCCCACTCGTCGTTGCCACACTCCGCCCACTCGTCGTAGTCCTCCGGGGTGCCACGCAAGACGACCTGACCGTTGATCGCACTGGTGCCACCGACCGTTTTGCCACGCGGCACCAGCATGGGTTCCGTTTGATGGGCATTGGCTATGCCGGTAAAGGCCCAGTTGTGCGGGCCAACGAGGGCGGCGGCAGTGTTATAGCCGTATTTCAAATCGGCAGGAAGATGTGCAAACTCCGGATAGTCTGGACCAGCTTCCAGCAACAATACCGAGCGTGAACGATCCTCGGACAGTCGTGTCGCCAGTACGTTTCCTGCTGACCCAGCCCCCACCACAATGACATCATAGCGCATGGAGTCTCCTCTGTAGCGCTCACTCTCAGCGGGAGCGCGCCTGTATAAATTTTTCTTGGCAAGCTCTGTGCAGGCACCTGCATAGCCATAGAACTCCCGCGCTAGTATAGCACAGCGCCCTCGTGGCCTGGTGCCCTGTGGTTCTCGCTCCGGGGCGTGATTTCCGGTTGACAACCCCGGCAAGACTGCTACTATGATGGTCTACCATACATGAGTGGGTATGACGCTCTTTGGACAAGGGAAATGCCATACGGCTGCTGTTCCCGCAACTGTACCGGGTACGAACGCTCACGATGCCACTGTGGGAAGCCCATGGGAAGGCGAGCCTGTAGGTCACCCCGGGAGCCAGGAGACCTGTTCTAAGGAGGGCGCACACAACCTTCGCAACGGGCGATTGCCGAAGGAGAGTCACATGCTTCTATGGAGTCCCGATGTCACCGCAGGCAGCGCAGGTGGGGTCGGGATTTTTTTATGTCATCGCGCTGGGGCATGACGAGCAGCGTCTCTGGAGGCCCTATGGAGCGCATCAGCAACGAGCGATATCAAGAGAAAGCAGCCCTCAGGCAGGCCTCCTATGCACGCAAAAAGGCCAATGCCACTCAGGCAAAAGGGCTAATTATTGTGCATACGGGAAGGGTGATTTTCGACGAGTTAAATATCGTATTGCGCTATGATTACTTGCCACTGGAGGAGGTGCTGGAAGAACTTCGTAGCAAACGGGAGATGCTGCATGTGGTGATCACGGGACGGAACGCCAAGGAGGAGCTGATGGACATGGCGGACCTGGTCACAGAAATGCGCCTCATCAAGCATCCCTACAAGGCTGGTATTAAGGCTCAACGGGGCGTGGAATTTTGAGATGACACTGGCGATGCTGCTTGTTGGCGACAGCAATTGGGACTGTGAGGGCACGTGTGCATACTACTGAGCCCAGTGAGGAGAAGGGGAAGACAGCCATGGGCACCGGCAAAGTCTATCTCGTAGGGGCAGGGCCGGGCGCTCCTGATCTCCTTACGGTGCGGGCTGTCAAGGTCTTGTCCCAGGCTGAGATTGTCTTCTACGATGCGCTGATCAACAAAGAGGTGTTAGCGGACTGTCCCCTGGAGTGCACGCTGGTGCCGGTGGGCACGCGCTGCGGGCTGTCAACGCCGCGTCGGCAAAACAACATCCATCGTCTGTTAGCGGAAGCAGTGCAACAGTACAGCACGGTGGTGCGGCTCAAAGGGGGTGACCCGTGTGTCTTTGGCCGCGGTGGTGAAGATATTGAGTTTCTCACCGCGCAGCGGATCCCATGGGAAATCGTCCCGGGGATCAGTGCTGGTCTTGGTGGCCTGTCACTCCTCGGCTTGCCAGTGACGCATCGCCGCCTGTCTTCTGCCGTGACCTTGCTGACCGGCAGTCGGCAGTCCGCAGGGGCCTTTGAGGGCCTCCCCCCAGAGGCCATACGCAGTACGGCACATACGTTGGTTTTTTACATGTCCTTTCGGTATGTGGCTGACATTGCGCAGCAGTTGATCCAGCACGGCAGGTCGCCAGACACGTATGCCCTGTGTGTGTCGTGGCTGTCGTATCCGCAGCAGAAGATCGTCACTGCTTCCCTGGCACGCATCAGTGCCGCCGTGGCCGACGCCCAGTTAGAAGCTCCAGCGCTGCTGGTGGTGGGGGATGTAGTGCACTTCTGGACGCAGCTCCACGAGGGCGGTATGGACCTGGAGGGGCTATGAGCGGCACCGGCATAGGCACATTTTATGGAGTTGGTCTCGGCCCGGGCGATCCAGAACTCCTGACCCACAAAGCCACGCGCATTCTGTCAGAAGTCGACTGGATTTTTTACCCCTTCGAAGCGCGCACGGGGACTAGCTTCTCGCGCCGCATCCTGACCGCTCTCGCTGTGCCCGCGGCGAAATGCCGCCAGGTGTCCCTGGGCATGGCCCAGGACCGGGGTCCTGACCAGTACACCTATGCGACTGCCGCAGAGGTCATGGCCAAGGAATTGCGTCAGGGCAAATCTGTGGCCTGGGTCACGCAGGGCGACCCGCTCTTCTACAGCACCTTTATCCATCTTTACCTCGAGATGCGCCGGCGCTTCCCAGACGTGCCCATTACCATTGTGCCGGGGGTGACCTCCCCGAGCGCGGCTGCGGCCGCGGCCGGAGTGCCGGTATCGCTCCTCGAAGAGAAGGTGGCCGTGGTGCCAGCGGTCTATGGTTTGGACCATCTTCCGACGCTGCTCGATGACTTTGCCACAGTATTCCTCATGAAAGTCAATACGGTGTTCGACCAACTGCTGGAGACGCTGGCCGTGCTGCCACACCGCGTCCACGCCGTGTACGCCGAACGGGTTGGCACGCCTGAGGAACGCCTGGTGACTGACCTGCACACCCTGCGGGGTCAGAAGCTGTCCTACTTTTCTCTCGTCATCTTGCGCCAGGACAAGAGCACCCTGGTCGCAGCGCAGCAGAAGGAAGGCGTGTGAGTCAGACGGGAAGTCTCTGTGTCGTCGGTCTGGGGCCAGGCACGTCAGCGCTGCTCACAGGGCAGGCCCAGGCAGCACTGCAAGGTGCGGACGTTATCATTGGGTACGATGGCTATTTCCAGTGGGTAGCGGACCTGGTGCGTACTAAGGAATGCATTGCCTTGCCTCTAACCCAGGAAGTGGCCAGAGCCCAGCTTGCCGTTGAGCGCGCCCTGGCAGGGCAGGCGGTGAGCGTCATTTCCAGTGGTGATGCCGGCATCTATGGCATGGCCAGTTTGGTCCTGGAGGTGTTGGAGCGCCACCAGGAGCGTACTGTGCTTCCGGACGTAGTGGTGATCCCAGGGGTGTCAGCGGTGAATGCCTGTGCTGCCCTGCTCGGGGCGCCCATTGCCCACGATTTTGCGGTGCTCAGCCTGAGCGATCTGTTGACGCCCTGGGCCGTCATCGAAAAGCGCCTGGCCGCCGCGGCCGAGGCAGATTTTGTCATGGTCCTGCTGAATCCTAAGAGCGCCAGGCGACAGTGGCAGTTTGCGCGGGCCTGTGCCCTGATGGGCCAGCACCGTGCGCCTGAGACACCGGTGGGGCTGGTGCGGAATGCCTACCGTCCGGATCAAGCAGTGGTGCTCACGACCGTGGCCGGCCTGGCAGAGGCCGATGTTGATATGCTCACCACCGTGATTGTCGGGAATTCGCAGACGCGGTGTTTTCAGTCACGCCTCATCACCCCCAGGGGGTATCTGTGCTAGAGCGCTGTGAGGAGGACAATCAAGGGTTTAGCCCTGAGGAAAAGCAGGGCCTGTATCGCGCTATTTTCGAGCGCCGTGACGTCCGCTCACAGTTCAGGCCTGATCCCATCCCCTCGGCGATTCTCACTCGGGTGCTTGCCGCCGCGCATCATGCCCCCTCAGTAGGCTTTATGCAGCCCTGGGATTTTATCATCATCGACGACCCGACGATCCGTACTGCCGTGAAGCATATGTTCACGCGTGAAAACGCTCGTGCGACCAAGAACTACACAGGCGAGCAGGCGGTGCTGTACCGCGCGATGAAGCTTGAAGGCATCCTGGACAGCCCGCTCAACCTGTGCGTCACGTGTGACCGTACACGGGGAGGCCCACACGTCCTGGGCCGCAACACTATCCTAGAGACCGATCTGTTCAGCGTCTGTCTGGCCGTGCAAAATCTCTGGTTGGCGGCGCGGGCTGAAAACCTTGGGGTGGGCTGGGTGAGTATTCTGGACCCTGTGGAGTTGGCGCAGCTCCTCGGCCTGCCGGCGCACGTGCATCCCGTGGCGTATCTGTGTCTGGGCTATGTACGTGAGTTTTTACCAGAGCCTGAGCTCCAGCAGAAAGGTTGGCGCGCGCGTGTCCCTCTGGAGACGCTCGTGCATCATAATCGCTGGGGCACAACCATGCCAGACTGCGCCTGGTTGGGGGCGAACTCTTATGACAAGCAACCACTTTCTCCTATGAAGGAGCAGTCTATGACTGCAGCTACCCACACGAAATTGCTGAGGCAGGAGACGATCGAACAACTCGATGGCACAACCACTGTCCTGAGTTACTTTGAGCCTACAGAAGAGACGATGCAAGCCCTGGTCAAAGACCTGTTTGAGCATAACTGGCAGCGTATTGTCGTTGGTCCGTGCATCCAGGGTGCGGTCTTTGAGGTGTGCTTTCAGCAACCTCCCAAGCTTAGCTACCTTGACGGCTACCTGACGGTGAACCTTGGTCCCTGGCACTTTCATCTCTGTGTTGGGACGCACACAGGGACATCGTCGGAAGAACTGCGACGCAAGCGTCCGGTCGCCGAGATCGCGTTCTTTGAAGATCGCGGGCGCGGCTGTGCTGGCGGACAGAGTTGGGGCCTCCGGATGTGGAATGGTTTCGGCGAACAGATGACCACAGTATTTTTGCCGAACCCGTTCCTCTCCGATGAGCAGAAGATCCTCAGAGAACCGCAGTGGGAGCGGCTGCGCCTGTGGTACGAACTCCGCGAAAAATATCTCGGCGAGCCGATGCCACAGGAGTGGAAACCCGTCGAGGCGCCGGACGAGAACCCGTTCCTGCACGGCCACGGTGCCTAGTGCGTGCTTAAGGGTCCTCGTCGGATTTCACTCCCCCCTTTGCAAAAGGGGGGCACATGATGAGGACATACCACTTTGCTCAGAACAGGTTGTACCGTATGCCAGCAAACCAGGCAAACGACGCATCTACAGCCGTTGCTCTGACACCGGAGCAGATCATGGCGGAAAGCTTCCGCATCATCGACGCGGAAGTAGTCTCCCATCCCTTTGATGCGGTCGAATGGCAGGTAGTGCGTCGTATCATCCACGCTTCGGGCGATTTGGAGTTTGCCCGCTTAGTGTATTTCCAGCACGCATCGGCGCGCGCCGGTGTCCAGGCGCTGCAAGCCGGCATGCCGATTGTCACCGATGTGCGCATGGTTGCCTCTGGCATTCAGCGGCCCATCTTAGAAAAGCTGGGTATTGCCCTGCACTGCTTCATCGATGCCCCTGAGGTCGCCCGCATGGCCCAGGAGCAGGGGACGACGCGCAGTGCCTGCGCCATGTACAAGGCCGTGACGGAAGTCGGCCCAGCGGTGTATGTCATCGGAAACGCGCCCACGGCCCTACTCACGCTGTGTACATGTGTGCGCCAGGGCCTGGTGCAGCCAGGGCTGATTGTGGCGATGCCTGTGGGTTTCGTCGCAGTGGTCGAGAGTAAGGAACAGGCGCTGACCCTGGACACGCCGGTGATCACCGTGCGGGGCCGGAAAGGCGGCAGTGCCGTGGCGACCGCGACGGTCAATGCGCTGCTGCTCATGGCACAACAAGGACTACCGTCATGACCAGTGAGTTGCTCGTCGTAGTTGGCATCGGACACGATGGTCCAGGTGGTCTAGCATCTGAGAGTCCCATGTTTATCTTACGGGTGCGCAAAGCATGAAACCTGCACCACAGATTGCGCTGATTGCCGTCACCCAGAAAGGTCTCGAGCGAGCCCGGCACCTGCGCCAGAGGCTCAAGGCCGGTGAAATATATCGGCCGGCGCGGTATGGGCCGGCCACGGCTGCCTGGGACCGTCCTTATGACGCTGCTCTTGCGTCACAAGTGGCTGGCTGGTTTGCCCAATATGACCACCTGGTTTTCTTCCTCGCTACAGGTGCTGTGACGCGTTTGATTGCGCCATGTTTAGACTCGAAGACGACCGACCCTGGTGTCCTGGCCGTAGATGAAGCTGGACGCTTCGTCATCCCCGTACTCTCTGGGCATCAGGGGGGTGCGAACGCGTTTGCCCGTACCGTGGCAGGATATCTTGGCGCCACGCCGGTCATTACCACGGCCTCGGACGTGATCGGTGGTTTGAGTCTTGATCTGTTGGCAGAGACCCTGGGGTGGGTCGCCGAACCTGCAGAGCGCCTCAAAGCCGCCGCCATGGCGCTGGTGAATCAGGAGCCAGTGGCGATCATCCAGGAGGTGGGCAGTCCAGGGAGCTGGCTGAACGCCTGGGATCTGCCACCACACGTCACCTGGGTACCACGCGTCAGTGACCTGCCTTCCCAGTCTTGCAGCGCTGTGCTGTGGATTACCGATCGGCTCGTCGAAGATTTCCACGAGCTCGATGCCGAGCGCATTCTCTGGTTCCGCCCCCCCAGTGTAGTGCTGGGTGTGGGGTGCGAGCGCGGCCTTCCTCTCGCCGCCCTGGAAGACGGTCTCGAGCACTTTCTCAGGCAGGCCGGTTATGCCAGGGCGAGTATTACCGCCCTGGCCAGTCTCGACCGTAAAGCGGATGAGACGGCCATCGTCGAGTTAGCCCAGCGCTCTGGCTGGCAGACGTTTTTTTATGGCGCGGGAGAATTAGCGCAAGTCACTGGCATGGCCCGTCCCTCACCAGCCGTCGAGCGCTGTGTCGGCACGCCTGGCGTCGCCGAGCCAGCCGCCCTGCTGGCAGCCCAGACCGAGCGTTTACTGGCCGAAAAGCAGGTCGTCACCTCGGCACTAGCACCGCAACGTATGACCTTTGCCCTGGCCAGGCTGGCGACGGCAGAAGACAGCCCTCCTGCCCCTGGCAAGGTCATCTTCATTGGGGCTGGCCCTGGCGACCCTGAGCTGTTGACCCTCAAAGCCCGACGGCTGCTGGCGCAGGCCGATGTCGTGATTTACGCCGGTTCGCTCATTCCCGAAGCCATCCTGCAATATGCCCCGGCCACTGCGACAATCCACAACTCGGCACCGTTGACCCTGGAACAGGTGATGGAGATCGTACTCACCGCGGTGCAAGCTGGCAAACAGGTGGTGCGGTTGCAATCCGGTGACTTGAGCCTTTATAGTGCTATCCAGGAACAGATGGCCCTGCTGGACGAGTCCGGCATTGAGTACGAGGCCGTGCCCGGCATCAGTGCCTTTCAAGCGGCGGCAGCGGCGCTGCACAGCGAGCTGACCATTCCCGAAGTGGTACAGACGATTATTCTGACACGCGGGGAAGGTAAAACAAAAATGCCGGACGGCGAAGCCCTCACTGCGCTGGCGGCGCATCGCGCCTCGCTGTGTATCTTCCTCAGTGCCCGCTTGAGCAGGACGATCCAGGAGCAGCTCTTAACCGCGTACGCCCCGGAGACGCCCGTGGCGATTCTCTACCGGGTGTCGTGGCCGGACGAGAAGATTATTGTCACGCGTCTGCACGATCTGCATAGCGAGATCCGCAAGCACAACCTGACGCGCACCACGTTGATCCTGGTGGGTGAGGCGATTGGCAGCAGAAAGAACCGCTCGCGTCTGTATCACACGACGCATGCGCACATTTTCCGGAGGCGAGGCCGTGTCCGCAAAAGTCCTCCTGCTTAGCAGTACCTCAGCAGGGCCAGTGCTGGCCCGTGCTCTGCTCGATGCCAGTTGTGCAGTCAGCGCCACGGTGATGACCGAAGAAGGAATGGTTTAATGGAACGGCCGTCATCACTACGTTCTGGTTACACCACGGGAGCTTGCGCCACGGCAGCCACGCGCGGAGCGCTCCTGGCGCTGCTCTACCAACGACACTTTAGCGAGGCCACTATCCTCCTGCCTATGGGCCAACACGTTACATTTTTGCTCCACACCTGTTCCTATACCCCAGATGAAGGGCGCAGCAGCGTCATTAAAGATGCTGGTGACGATCCGGATGTCACACACTTGGCCGAAATCTGTTCCCGTGTGACGTGGCATCCTGAACCTGGGGTGCATTTTGTGCGCGGGGAGGGAGTTGGCCTGGTCACCAAAAAAGGCCTGCCAGTCCCGCCAGGAGAGCCAGCCATTAATCCTGTACCGCGCCAGATGCTCACGGAGACCGTGCACGAGATCCTGGCACAAGCCCAGCTCACGACGCGCGGTGTCGTGGTGGCCATCTCCGTCCCGCGTGGGGCAGAACTGGCGCAGAAAACCCTCAATCCACGCCTCGGGATAGTTGACGGCATTTCGATTCTGGGGACCACGGGCATCGTAGTCCCCTACTCCACAGCGGCCTGGGAAGCGAGTGTGCTCCAGAATATTGACGTGGCCGTGGCCCAGGGCTGTATGCAGTTGGTATTTACGGTGGGAGGGCGTGGGGAACGTTTTGCGCAGCGGCTTTTCGCGCTGCCAGATATTGCTTTTGTGCAGATCGGGGACTTTTTTGGCCAGGCTTTCCGTCATGCGGCGACCGCTGGCGCCCAGCACGTCACCCTGGCCTCCATGATCGGCAAGCTGGCAAAATTTGCTGCTGGCCACGAATTGGTCCACAGTAGGGAGAGCTCGCAAGATTTTCATTTCTTGGGAAAGATAGCACGGCAGGCCGGGGCGGCGGAAGCGCTCGTCAGGCGCACTTGCAGTGCCAATACCGCCCAGGAAGTATCAGAATTGATGACTGAGGCTGGTATCAAAACCTTCCATGACCTATTGAGTCGTGCCGCCTGGGAGTATGCGACCTCGCTCGTGCACGGGGCGTATACGCTAGAAGTTATGCTGCTGGGAAGGGCCGGCGAGGTGCTGGGAAGCTACGGCGACAAGAACGGTGCACAGTGATGACAGCAGACTATGCCATTGTCTTAGCTGGCCATGGGAGTCGAGATCCTGATGGCGTCAGGGAATTTGAACAGCTCGTTACCCTGATGCGCGAGCGTGTAGGGGGGCATCGCCTGGATTACGGCTACCTGGAATTTGCCCGCCCCACCCTGGCAGAGGCCGTGCAGGCGAGTATCGCTGCCGGCTCACGGCGTATTGTCGTGGTGCCGGCCCTGCTGTTTGCTGCCATGCACGCGAAAAACGACATGCCGGGTGAGCTGCACATGCTGCAGCAGGCGTTTCCTGATATTGCGTTGCACTTCGGTGCTGCCCTGGATCTGCATCCCCTGCTCCTACGCCTGGCGCAACAGCGTATCGTGGAGGCCGAGGCGCGAGCGACGCGCTACATCAGACGCGCCGATACGTGCCTCGTGGTTGTAGGGCGTGGTACGTCCGACCCGGATGCCAATTCGGAAATCGCCAAGCTGTGCAGAATGCTCGAAGAGGGCATGGGCTTTGGCACCTCCTTTGTGTGTTACTCAGGCACTGCGAAGCCCCTCGTCGCCGACGGCCTGCGTGCCGCCGCACGCCTGGGGCAGCAACGCCTCATCGTGCTGCCGTTTCTGCTCTTCGATGGCATTCTCGTGAAGCGTATTTATGATGCTACCGCAGCCCTGGCGGCGCGTCATCCTGAAACCGAGGTGCTCACAACCCATTACATGGGGGTCCATCCAGACATCGCCGATCTCTTCCTGGAGCGGGCCCACGAGGGCGTCGAGGGGCGTGCCCATATGAACTGCTCACTGTGCAAATACCGCGTGCAGATTGTGGGCTTTGAACGGCAGATGGGCGAACCGCAGCGGCCACACCACCGGCCAGTGCCCAGCGTCCCTCTGGAGCGTCCCAGGTACTCCTATGTGGCGCCCCCGCTCGAGGCCGAAAATTTCCGCGTCATCGACGCTGGACGTGACTGGTCGTGCTTTTCGGACGTAGAGAAACACGTCGTCCAGCGTCTCGTCAACACCTCGGGAGATATGGCGATTGTCGACGATCTGTTCGTGTCACCCGGGGCAGTTGAAGCTGGCATACGCGCGCTTCTACGGTGTCGGAGGGTCATAACGGATGTGCCCCTGGTGGAAAGCGGTATCCAGCCTACCCTCCTGCAGGACGTAGCGGTCTCGACCTGGTGTGGGATGCAGGAACGCGAAGCTGCGCTACTCGCGCCCGCCGCCGACCTCACGCCAGCTGCGGCCGGCATACGCCTGGCGTATGAGCGGTTCGGCAACGATCTCGTGCTGGCTCTGGGCGATGATCCTACGGCAGTGGATGAAGCGCTCCGACTCATTCAGGCAGAACGGTGGCGGCCGCAGTTGGTGATTGCCTTCCCCGCTGGCTTCGTCGGCGCTGTGGCGTGCAAAGTGCAGTTGCGCAAGTGCATGCAGGTGCCACGCCTCACCAACACTGGCCCCAAAGGCGGAGCGCTGTGGGCTGCCGCGGTGCTCAATGCCCTCTTAATCGAAGCCCTGAACAGCTTAGCTGCAGTTGCCTAAACAGGCATGCGCAGACGGAATGACTGCCGGGAGGAGAGACACAGTGCCCGCACTTCCTGTGACAATTTTTACAGGGTTTCTAGGGTCGGGGAAGACGACCCTGCTGGCGAGTCTCCTCGCAGCCGAGCGCGATTCACGCTTTGCCATTGTGGTTAACGAGTTTGGCGAAGTCTCTGTCGATGATGTGCTGCTGCGGCAGGCGCATGGCGCGCATCGCGCCAGCGTGTTCAAACTCACCAGGGGCCTGATCGCCTACGCTGGCGACGATTTTGTCGCGACGATGCGCGCCATCAGTGACGACGCCCGGCTCTTCGATCACGTCCTCGTCGAAACCTCAGGGCTCGCCGTCCCGACCGCCGTGCTGGAGGCCCTGCACAGCCCTGCCTTGCAAGAGCGCTTCATCCACGACGCCACCCTGGCCATTGTCGATACCCCCCTGCTGCTGGCCGGCGTTTACGATGTCAGCGGGTCACAGCACGGCGCTGCCGCTGGCGTTGCGGCCACGGAGGTGTTTCAGCAGCAGCTCATGTGTGCTGACGTCGTGGTCTTGAACAAGATTGACCAGCACACCGAAGACGAGCTGTTGCGTGCCGAAGCTGCCATTCGCACGCGTGCCTCTGACGTGCGTTTTGTCGAACTCGCCTGGCAGGCCCGCCTGGACGCACGCTTGGTCCTGGGCTTACATCTCAACGAGTTCCGCGCCCAGGTGCCGAGCCCTGGGACGCCGGCCACCGCGGCAGGGCAGGCGCATGGCGATGGGCATGTGCATTCCGGGCTCGGCGTGCATGAGCATGGCCTGCTGACGCACGAGCATGTGCACGCCGAAGACCCTGGCTGGCTGTCGTTTGTCCTGCGCAGTCAGACCTCCCAGACTCCTGACACCCTCCACAAGGCACTCGCTGTCATCACCGCACAAGAGCCTGTGCTACGCGTCAAGGGCTTCGCCCATATCCGTGATGTGGAAGGCCATCTGCTAGTGCAGGGAGTCAGGACCCGCATTGCCTGCACTATGGACACGGCCGGCCCGACCCGGCCCGAGAGCCAACACGGTCACACCCATGGGCCCAACACGATGGCAGAACTGGTGTTCATTGGCTATCACCTCAACCGGGACCTGGTTGTTGCGAAGCTCAGTGAGCATACGGGAACAGCATGGTATTAGCGTGCCCGGTGAGGGCATTGCCGCCATGCAATCCATCAACGTCGCGGCGGTCCAACCACTGTTTATGGCGGCGTTTTTGGGGATGGCCGCGACTTGCACCCTGCTGGCTGTCTCCTCGCTGTTAAGGTGGCACAAGCCCGGCGCCAGTTATCTTCTCGCCGGCAGCCTGCTCTATCTCGCTGGCACATTTCTGGTGACGATCGTGTGCAACGTGCCGCGGAACGATGCGCTGGCGGCTGTTGACCCGGCGAGCGCCGATGGCGCCGGCCTGTGGGCCGGTTACATCACGAGTTGGACGGCCTGGAACCACGTGCGGACGGTCGCGGCTCTGGCGGCGGCCGTATCGCACACCATTGCGCTTGGCTGATGATGCGAGAGCATACCGAATCATAAAAAAATTTCGAGCGCGGTGTCGATTTGAGCGCGCGCCGTTCGACTTACCCTGGAAAACAGACGATGGCGGCGAAGCGGTGGAAAGCAGAAAATCCAGGTCTCGCGTCCGGTGCATATTGTGGAGGGAGAAAACAATGAGTACGAAAATTTTTGTAAATCTACCGGTCAAAGACCTCAACAAGTCCATCGAGTTTTTTACGAAACTCGGCTACACATTCAATCCGCAGTTCACGGACGAGACGGCTACGTGCATGATCGTGAGTGAGGACATTTACGTGATGCTCCTAACGCATGCGAAGTTCAAGACCTTCACCCCCAAGACAATCTGTGACGCCACGCAAAGCACCGAAGTGCTGGTGTGCTTATCCTGCGAGAGCCGCGCCCACGTGGATGAACTGGTGCGCAAGGCAGTGGCTGCGGGCGGAAGCATATACAACGAACCGCAAGACCACGGCTTTATGTATGGGCATGGGTTTCAGGACCTGGATGGCCACATCTGGGAACTCATCTACATGGAGCCGAGCGCAATCAATCACAGTTGAAAAGGCAAACTTTTTTAGCTAGGCCACTGCATACAGTTGGGAGGGGGAGCCCCGCCGCACAGCGTAGCATAGTACTGCCGGACCTGGCTGGTACTGAACAGGCGCTTCAGGCTGTTGTGCTTTCTCCTCACACTCTTTGACTCCCCTCCCCCGCCAGTGTTACCCTCTTTACAGGCAGAGTCCACAGATGTCATAGAGAGGGCAAGGCTCATGGGACAGGTGCACGTCCAAGTGGTTTTGACCAATCATCGGGAAACGGTCATGGCGCATCTGGGTAATTTGCCTATATCGGAAGTGCATCGCATAGAGGTTGAAGCCTTGGTTGATACTGGAGCCATGCGCTCTGTGCTGCCACCAGCGGTTGCGGATGAGTTAGGTTTGCTCCGCCTGGGGCGCACAGTTGCCCGATACGCTGATGGACGATTAGAGGAAGTTGATACCACGGAAGGCTTTTATATCACTCTACTTGGGCGACAAGCTCTCGAAGACGCGATGGTTCTTGGCGATCGTGTGTTACTGGGGGTAACAGCCTTGGAAAAGATGGATCTACTGGTCGATTGCCCTCAACAGCGAGTAATACCAAATCCAGCCAACCCACAACAACCTGTCTTCCGCGTCTAAGGTTTTGACTCCCCCCCTTGTGGAGTTCCCTCGCACCTCGTCTCTCACAGCCAATGCTTCACCATCGAAGTGAACACCATACACCAGCATGAGCGCCATACTACAAGACTGCGCTGGATGAATCCGGCTTAAGCCCCATTTAATGGGGTGCTGTGCTGTAGCCTGGCAGCTTCATTGCCAGGCGGGAGTTTAATTGATCAGTTCTTGCTGCGTACGACTGAGCACGTTGATGGCTACTTCCGGCGCACTCAACTCACCAAAGAGATGCGCAATAAGGATGCAGAACGACGGTTGCTACCTTGAGCTGCCTGGTTAGTTTCACAATCTCCATACTGGCGCGTCTGGCCACGAGATCGGGGGCGCGTTCATCTCCCCGCTCGACACTGGCGAGAACAACCAGGGCCTCATCAACCCGGGTGACCGGGTCATCGTACTGCTCGTAGACCTGCGAGCGCCCCTTGGTAGTGATCGTGCAGCAGAAATGATTCACATGCAGGATCAGAAAGCACATGCCGAGACCTTCTATCGCACCATCCGCATGATCAATGGTGTCCTCCCTCCGGCACCGCCTCGGGTGCGGCGGCCAGGCGCAGCAAGGCGCCATAGGCTGCATCGCGCACTTCTTCACTTGCGTCCTCTGTAAGGATGCGAGTCAAACGGGCAAAGATGGCCTCATCACGGTAGAGCGGCTCCAACTGGCCGAGGATGCGAGCAGCCTGCCCGCGTACCTGTGTGCCTAATCGAGGCATGTTATACCAGGGATCAGTGGCATAGTCTAACGCTTCTAGCGCTACGGCAATGGCACGTCGGCTCAAGGTCTGGTCGCGGTCATTGATCAACAGTTCAGCGACCTGGAGTCGTTGCGGCCAGCTTTCCTCGCCGCGCATGTCGTCGAGTAAGCCACGGAGAGAAGGCAGTATGTGCGGAGGCGGCCCGCCTGGCATGGCGATCAACGTCCGGGCGGCTCCCTGGCGTACCGGCCAAGCAGGTGAGGTCAACATGGTTGTTATCTGGTCCAACAGCTTCGAGTCAGTAGCAAGCAGCGGTGCGTATGCGTCGGCCAACAGGCGTTGTGTTTCCTGCGCGGTATCCCGAATGCCCGAACGGGTAGATTCCTCGTCAAGCACTCCCAGCCAGGAGAGAAGGGGTTGTTTAATTCCATTGTCACTTGCTACCAACGGAATGAGCGTCCGGACCGCCCTGTGCCGCACATACCATTCCGGGTCTTCCAGCTTGGCGAGGATCGCCTGGCGCACACTCTCCTCACTGGCCACCACACCCGTCAGGGCTTCCACCGCTGCTTGCCGCACGGACGCGTCCGGGTCTTCCAGCTTAGTGAAGATCGCCTGGCGCAACGTAATGCATTTCTCAGCTCCAAGTATGACCCGGACTGCACCCATGACATGCCGTTGCAAGGCAGGATCACGTAACGATTCCTCGAGAGATGCCAGAGCTGGCGCGTGGCCTAAACGTGCTAA
>Ga0081455_10001721_pt1 | contig 26502 bp, 24 predicted proteins | sample TabmetS3T2R1_FD_70207 | JGI IMG/M metagenome (GOLD analysis project Ga0081455, IMG submission 70207) | Tabebuia heterophylla rhizosphere microbial communities from the University of Puerto Rico - S3T2R1 | ecosystem: Host-associated > Plants > Roots > Rhizosphere ...
CGCTGGCGATCAGCAGGGTCAACACCGCCGTTGCGCAGGAGATCGCCAGCGAATTGAACATCTGCAGCCAGAAATTGTAGAGGAAGTGGTGCTTCTGGCTGAAGACGATCTCGAAGTTGCGCAGGGTCGGGTTGGTCGGCCAGAGCTGGCCGGAGAACGCCGCGTCCTTGGGCGAGATCGCGAACAGGAACATGTGATAGATCGGGATCAGGGTCCACAGCAGGACCGGGATGCCGATCAGCAGCAAGGCGGCTTCCGTGGATACGCCGCGCATGAGCTTGCGCATCGTCATTTCGACAGCCGCCTCATCATGAAGTAGACCAGCGGCAGGATCAGCGGCAAGGCGCAGACGATCGACGCCATCGCGAGCCCGACCTGGTCGAGCCGCAAGTAGCGGATGCCGAGCGTGGCCAGCACATGCGTGAGGTCGGCCGGTCCGCCGCCGGTCAGCAGATAGACGCTGTTGAAGTCACCGACCGTGAAGATCATCGAGAGCAGCGTGCAGGTGACGTAGAGCGTGCTGATCGACGGCCAGGTGATGAAACGGAAGCGGTGCCACCTGCCGGCGCCGTCGACCGACGCGGCTTCGTAAAGCTCGTGCGGAATGGCGAGCCGGCCGGCGAGCAGGATGAGCGTCCAGAACGGCAGCGACTTCCAGATATGGACGGCCATGGAAAGCGTGAGCGCCAGCGTCGGGTCGTTCAGCCAGTTCGGGCCGTCGTCGCCGGTCAGGCTGAAGATCAGCGTGTTGATCACGCCCCACTCCGGATTGAGCATGAAGCGGACCGACAGGATGGTGGGGATCGACGGCACTGCCCACGGCAGCACGAACAGCACCGCGAGGATGCGCACCCACCAGCGCTTCTGGATGAAGAAGCCCGACAGGAAGAGCGCGATCACCATCTTCACGTTGATGGCCACGATCAGGAACACCAGCGTGTTGATGACCGTGCGCAGGAAGACCGGATCCTGGCTCAGCTCGACATAGAGATGAGGATCGCGCGCCAGCCAGAAGGCGTAGCCCACCGGGAAGACGACGAAACCCAGGAAGATCGCGATATATGGCGCCGTGAACAGCAGGCCCCAGACCTGCCTTGGCGACAAGGCGAGGCCGGTCCGCCGGGGCGGCCGGCGGACCTGCTCGTCGAACGCAGTCGTCGTTGCTGTCACTACGCGTTACCTGTGCAGCGGAAGGATCAGCCGGCCACTTGCTTGATGCGGACGATCAGCTCGTCGACTGCCTTGTCGACCGGCACCTTCTCGTTGACCACGCGGCTCATCGCCTTGGCCCACACATTCTCGTTGTTGAGGATGGTGAACTTGTAGTTCTTGGTGAACTCGAAGGGCAGCGTGCCGGCCTTGAACTGGTCGTACACCGCCTTGCGATGGCGATCGGCCTGCCAGAACGGGCTCTCCTGGCTCTCCTTGGTCACCGGGAACCAGCGGCCGAGCGCGCCCTCGACGTAGGGGCGCAGATTGTCCTCCTCCATCAGGAAGGTCAGGAACTCACGGGCGCGCTTCTTGTTCTTGGAGTCCTGGAAGATGACGCCGACCTTGACGGCGGCGCGATAGACCATCGGCGAGCCGTCCGGCTTCTTGGGAAAGCCCGCGGTGGCGATCAGCTCGTCGTAGGCCTTGCGGCCGGCGGCGCGCTGCTCGGCGGTGAGCGCCTCGTTGTTGGCGTCGTCGAGCCACTTGGCCGCGATCGAGATCGTGTAGTTGTGCGTCATCACGATCGTACGATTGTGGAAGGCAACGTTGTTGTCGGGATCCTTCCAGGTCGTCGACGAGGGCGGCGTGCAGCCCTTCACGTAGACGTCGGTGTAGTCCTTGAGCGCCTTGACCAGGCCCTCCTTGACCTTGGGATCGTCGACCAGGAGCTTGCCCGACTCGTCGACCAGCTTGACGTTGTAGGCATCGACCCAGCTCAGGAACGACTGGAAGGAGTCGGTCGATTCGACGCCCATCGGGCTGCCGATGCCGTAGATGCGCTGGGCCATCCCCTTGCGCAGCGCCGGCTGCACCTTGTCGCACCAGAAGGACCAATATTCCTTCCAGGTGTCGGGGATGTCGTTCTCCTTGAAGCCGGCCTGGCCGAGCAGGTCCTTCCAGTACTGGATGTGCAGCGTCTGCTGCTTGATCGGGAAGGCGTAATAGGCCTTCTTCTTGGTCTTGTCGTTGTAGAGGAAGGTCGTCTCCACCGTGTTGGGCGAGAAGCGGCTCTTCATCGGCTCGATGACGTCGGAGAGGTCCTCGAGCTTGCCGTCGAACGCCCACTTGCCGGCGGTCTGCACGTCATACGTATCGGAATAGGAGATGTCCGGAACGGTGCCGGCGTCGAGCGCGGCCACCGACTTGGCGTTCATGTCCTGCACCGCATATTGCGAGAGCTCGACCTTCACGCCGGTCTTGGCCTCGTACTTCTTGATCGCGGCGTAGAGCGCCTCGTCCTCGGACTTGTAGAAGCCCTTCACCCACCAGACCGTGAGCTTCTCCTGGGCAAAACCCGGTGCAGCACTCAACACAATCGCCAGAGCGGCCGCTCCGGCCAGTACGCGTCTCATTGTTCCCTCTTGGTTATTCCTCGTCCTTCCCCGGACGTAGGGGCGCACGGATATCAGCCCATCCCACGGGAGTCGAGAAAAGTTCGCAGCAGCGAAGAACACTGCGCGGCATGGGAAAAAGGCAGGCCGTGGCGCGCCCGGCCGAGCACATTGAGCTCGGCGTCCGGCAGCAATCGATGCAGCTCGGCCATGACCGGCACGGGAATGAAGGGGCTGCCGTCGGGATGCAGCAGCAGGACCGGACAGGCGATGTCTTTCAGGCGCTGCGACAAATCTGTGCCTATCAGCACCCTCAGTGCATTGAGGATCGAGTTGCGCGGCCACTGCTCCTGTTGTGCCGCAAACCACGCGCGCTGCGGGGGCGACAATGCGTCGTCGTGGAAGCGATTGGGCATGAAGGCATCGGACCAGGCTTTCACGCCACCGTCATCGAGCTGCCGCCGCCACCCTTCCACGGCCTGGATGGAAGCCCCGATATGCGCCCCATTGCTGACGGTGAGCGTGACGATGCGGTCGGGCCTGGCCAGAGCCGCGGCCAGTGCAATCGTGCCGCCGATCGACTCGCCGACGAGATGAAAGCGCTGCAACCCGGCAGCATCGGCGACAGCGAACAGATCCTCGACCAGCAGATCGAGCGACCACGCGAAATCAGCGGCGGGAATATGCGAGCGACCACATCCGCGCATGTCGAACGTCACAAGCCGATAGCCGTCGACCAGCGCCGGGAACCATCCCGTCCAGAGTCCGGAGCCGGCGCCAATGCCGTGATGGAACAGGATCGCCGCACGCTCGCGACGCCACGGCGCGACGTGGTCGACGACGTCGTAGTGGAGGGAGCCGTGCTGGGTCTTGGCGAGCGACATGGTTCAAGTCTCAACAAAGGTGGCTCTCGACGACTGCCCGACGACGTCGAAACCTGAAGAGGTTAGCGAGTCGGCTGCAAGAAGGTGAAGAGGAACAAGCTGAAGGCCTGAAGTGGAAAAACCTGGAAACTCCAGATTTGGCCTCCAGGTTTTCGATCGTGGATTCTCCGCTGAGCGCCGCGGACCTGCGCGACGGCAGGAGGATTCGGCACGCCGATGCCGGGGAGCGAGAAGCATGGCCGATAGTCGGCGATGCCTGCCGGCACGGCATAATCAATCCGATCCAGCGGCGGATCAGCTGCATCCGCATGCTGGCGAAGACAATCTCCGGAGCGTCAGGAGATCGTAACGCGAGCGGAACGATCTACAGCATGAAGACCGTCAACAATCTGGAACTAAATGGCTCCTGAGTCGCTATGCGCGGGGGTTTTTTACTTGTCAGGTCAGGACACGTCTAACGCGGGTACACGGTGCGAGGTTACGGCCCTTGATTGTATTGATTTATTCTCGTGAGTCGGTCGTACCACTGCAGTTAATACAATCGCAGATTGACTCTGCCCGCCGCTACACGTAGCGTGCAATTGCGTCCTGCCGCTTGTACAGGTCCATGTACCGCACGCGGCAGTTGTATACGTCCCCCGTAAAATCCTAGGAGGCTGAAATGCCTGAGAATCCCTTTATCGATTCGATACCTGCGAACGTATTCACCACGGCGGGAATCACGATTTCCGCCGGACCAAATGGAAGTGGCTCGAATACGGGCTTCATCCAGTCTGCGGCGGATCAGGACTGGTTCAGAGTCTCGCTCCGTGCGGGAGAGCTGTATCAATTCCAGGCCAACAGCACATCAGGTCTCGACCCGACGCTGACGCTGCGCAACAGTGTTGGCACGCAGCTGGCATTTGACGATGACAGCGGCGCTGGCCTGAACTCCCTCATAACGTTCCGGGCTGCTACCAGTGGTACCTACTACCTCGATGTCGGGGGGTTCACCGCGTCCACTGGCTCTTATTCCGTCGTTGCCAGGGAAGTGCCCGCGACGACAGCGACATATACCTCGGTTCCAGTAAATGGATCGGTGCAAGGCGATATCCAGAGCGCCGTTGACCAGGACTTCTTCCGGGTCTCTCTGGTCGCCGGCCAGAGCTACATCTTCGACGCGACGGGCGGCACGCTGTCCGACCCGACGCTGTCGCTGCGCAACAGCGTTGGCACCCAGCTGGTGTTCAACGACGACGGTGGCCCCGGCCTCGACTCGCGCATCGAGTTCACTGCGGCGTCGAGCGGCACCTACTTCCTCGACGTCGGCGGCTTCGGCACGAACACCGGCTCCTATACGCTGGCCGCGCGCATCGATGACGCGGCCGACGATATCCAGACACTCGACAGCATCGCTGTTGGCGGCTCGCGATCCGGGGCGATCAACAGCGCCGTCGACCAGGACTTCTTCCGGGTCTCTCTGGTCGCCGGCCAGAGCTACATCTTCGACGCGACGGGCGGCACGCTGTCCGACCCGACGCTGTCGCTGCGCAACAGCGTTGGCACCCAGCTGGTGTTCAACGACGACGGTGGCCCCGGCCTCGACTCGCGCATCGAGTTCACTGCGGCGTCGAGCGGCACCTACTTCCTCGACGTCGGCGGCTTCGGCACGAACACCGGCTCCTATACGCTGGCCGCGCGCATCGATGACGCGGCCGACGATATCCAGACACTCGACAGCATCGCTGTTGGCGGCTCGCGGTCCGGGACGATCAACAGCGCCGTCGACCAGGACTTCTTCCGGGTCTCTCTGGTTGCCGGTCAGACCTATGACTTCGACGCGACGGGCGGCACGCTGTCCGACCCGACGCTGTCGCTGCGCAACAGCGCCGGCACTCAGCTGGTGTTCAACGACGACGGTGGCCCTGGCCTCGACTCGCACATCACCTTCACGGCGGCGTCGAGCGGCACCTACTTCCTCGACGTAGGCGGGTTCGGCACCAACACTGGGACGTACAATTTGTTCGCCTCGTAAGCCCGACTTGCTGGCATAGCGACCCCGCCAGGAGCCTAACTGGCGGGGTCGTTTCGTCTGGGATCTTGTCCCGGTCCAGACTCGACGAGATGTTCGCCAAGGGCCACGATGGCATCGCACGCCTGAGCGAGACTCAACCCTCTGAGTGAGACGTCGCATGAACTGGTCGTCTGGCTACGTGACTGAGGTCGAATATATTTTTGGCTACTACCACCAGCTCAATCCGGCACTCCTGCGATTGGCTTGCCTGCGCGCAGGATTTCATCCGCCGTCAGGGGAACCACTGCACTACTTGGAGCTAGGCTATGGGCAAGGCCTCAGTATCAACATCCATGGCGCAGCGATGCCTGGCTCGTTCGTGGGCACTGATTTCAATCCGGCTCACGTCGCCCATGCCCAAGCATTTGCCCGGGCATCGCGAAGTGACGTCGTGCTGCTGGACGACTCATTCGAAGAGCTGGCTGCCCGTAAAGATTTGCCGGCCTTCGACGTAATTGCTCTTCACGGTGTTTGGACCTGGGTTTCCGACGACGATCGCCGGAGCATCGTCGACATCATTCGACGAAAGCTCAAAATTGGCGGCCTGGTATACAACAGTTACAATTGCCGGCCTGGATGGGCTCCTGCGGAGCCGTTGCGTCATCTCATGAGGCTCTATTCCGATCTCGCAACGACGGATGCTGCCGGGACCTTGTCGGGCGTCGATGGTGCTTTGAAGTTCTGCGAGCAAATTGCCGATTCCGATGCGCTCTATTTTAAAGCGAATCCGCTAGTTGATGAGCGGCTCAAGCACATCGTGAGCCTCAATCGGAATTATGTTGCCCATGAATACTTCAACCGAAACTGGGAGCTGATGAGCTTCTCACAGATGGCGGAGTGGATGGAGGCTGGCAAGGTAACCTATGTCGCCTCGGCCGGCCTGCTCGACCAGCTTGATGCGATCAATCTGACCGACAAGGGGCGACAATTGCTGGCCGACATGAAGCATCCTGTTCTACGCGAGTCGGTCCGAGACTATCTCGTAAATCAGCAGTTCCGTCGCGACATCTTCATCAAGGGGCCGCAACGTTTATCGCAGCTTGACCAGACCGAACTATTGCAGCGCCAGGCTTTCGTGCTTACGACTTGGGCCCATGATGTGCCGTTGAAGGTCAAAGGCGTGCGGGGGGAATTCGACCTTCAGGAGCAAGTCTATCGTCCCCTCATCGAAGCCCTGGCAGAGAGATCCTATGCCGCTAAAGCTCTCGCCGAGCTTCGCACTCATCCAAACCTTCGGACGATTCACTTCCCGAACATTGTGCAGGCTATTTTTGTCCTCATAGGAATGGGACATGCATTTCCTGCCCAGAGCCCCACGAAGGAAGCGAGACGACGTTGCGCGGGCCTGAACAAATACTTATGCGAGCGCGCTCGCAGCATGGACGATGTCAGTTTTCTGGCATCCCCTATTACAGGAACGGGAGTCTTTGCTAATCGCCTGCATCAGCTTTTCCTGCGGGCCATCGACCTGGGGCGTCCCTCGTTATCAGACCAGGTCGCCGATGTATGGAACCTCCTTTCGGCCCAGGGCCAGGGCATCAAGAAGGATGGCCAGCGTATCGACAACGCTGCGGACAACATTGCTGAGTTGACCCGACTCGCTACTGAATTCCAAGAGAAACGCCTGCCCGTCCTCAAGGCACTCGGCGTCAACCTTCGATAGCATGAGTGCTGACTTAACCCAACTTGCGCAGAATCGGCATCCCGCATCAACAGAATCAGTGACTTAGCCGAAAAATTGGCACTACATTTTTGGTACAAGCGAGGTGCTCAGGCGGTGAGCGCGAGAGGTTTGTCGAGGCCGTCGGTGCGCATGCGCTTGGGCAGGACGAGGGCGAGACGATCGAGCAGCGCGGCCTGAGGGGGGTCGGGCTGAGCGACGCAGCGCAGGCGTATTTCACCGTGCGTGGTGGTGGGCAAGATGACGTCGTGCGATTGGATGCGGGCGAGTTCCTCGAGCACGGTGCGCGGCGAGCTGCCCAGGCCTGCCCGCTGCTGCCACATCTCCAGACACTTCCACAGGACGAAGGCGAGGAAGCAGACCAGGATGTGGGCCTGCACGCGATCGGCGCGTTGATGCCAGATCGGGCGCACGCGCAGCTCATCCTTCTGGATGCGGAAGGCGGCCTCGGCCTGGGTGAGCTGGATGTAGGCGCGCCACAGCTGCTCGTCGCTCCAGTCGTCGATGTTGGTGCGCAGCAGGTAGGCACCTTCCGACAAGGCGGCCCAATCGTCGAACGCCTGATCGTGCTCGACATGCAAGCGAACGCCGGCCGGACAATCGGCCACCTGCAGGGTGATCTGGAAGCGTGCGGCCGAGCGCTGGTTGCGCTGAAGGATGCGGCCGATCTGGCGGTTGATCTGGGCGGCACTCAGCCGCTTGCTTGAGCCATCGATGCGCGCGGCAAGCTTGGCCAGCGCCGCCTCGATGCGTTGGCTGAACTTGTCGTGCATGGCCTGTTCTTTGGTGCGTCGATCGGCGGAGCGACACAGGATCGCCGTCTCGGCCGTGTCGGGCCAGCGCGCCAGCTTGACCTCGATGCCCTCGCGGATCTCGCGCCAGCTGCTGGCTGTTGCCAGCTCGGCAGCGAACTTGCGCAGCTCGGCCTTGGGTGCGCCAATGATGTAGCGCCGCCCGGTCTGGCGCAGCCATGCCAGGTTCTCGGCGCTGGACATGCCGCGATCGGCGATCCACACGCGGCCGACCACACCGTGGCGGGCCTCCATGCTCTCGACGATGGTCTGCACGGTTTGGGCTGTCGTGCGTGTTGCCGGCGAACACCTCGTAGCCCAGCGGGAAGCCGTCGAAGGTCACCACCAGGGCGATGCAGACCTGCTTGCAATCAGGCCGATGATCGCGGCTGTAGCCACGCCGCGCCAAGGCATTGCCTTCCGCCTCGCCCTCGAAGTAGGTGCTGGTCACGTCGTACAGCAGGACCTCGTTGTCGACGGCGAATAGCTCGCCGCAGCGCCGTGACAGATGGGCCTCCAGCTCGGCCTTGTGCTCCAGCACCAGGTCGAGCGCGCGATAGAGCCGATCCTTGTTGACCAGATCCGCGTCGAGCTGCAGCAGATCGCAAAGTGCCGTGCGCCGGTACCAATCCTCGGCGATGTGCAGTTCGCTCGACGGCTCGCACAGCCGCGCCGCCACCAGCACCGCCGCCATCTTCGCCCATGGCACCGCTTCCTTGCCGCAGGGCAGCAGCCTCTCACACAGATCGGACAGACCCGTGCCGCGCCACAGCGCCAGCGCCAGATAGACATCACCGAACTGCCGCGAGTGCTCGACCCGCACGCCCTTCAAGCGCACCGGCACCGTCAGCTGTTGCTTGCCGTCGTCGAACGGCCCGGCCTGCTCGGGCTCACCGATCAGATGGCGCGCCAGCGCCCGCGCCTGAATCCGGCCTCGCTCGTCCAGCTCGCCAAGCTGCGCCACCGTCTGCTGGATGACACGGCGGCCAACCCTCACACTGCGCACAAGACGCCAGTAACGATGGACTTTGCCGTCCTTCTTCAGCGTCGTGTGGCGCAAGTACATGCGCTCATCACAACTCAACGACGCTCAAAAGAAAATGGCCATGGTTGGCACTACACGCCGATTCACGCGCCGCTCTCCTTCCAACCTCTTGATCTCCCCCAGCCCCGCCAGTCAAAAAAGAAAAACCGACCTCCAACTGCGCAAGTTGGGTTAAGGGAATGGTCGAGGGCGAACAGCCTAGCAGCGACTTTGTCCATAGTTTGAACTCGGTTTTGGTTCCTGATGCCAAAGTAGTTCTTGAGCAGGCCGACGTTCGGGAAGTTGGCGGCTCATCATAGAGTCGTGGCTTTGCCGGCTGACTAAGGTTCGTTTCTCAGGGTATCACTGGCCGGTTGAAAATCCTTTGCGTCTTGCCTAGTTTGACCTTCACGCTACGATCTTGAGGTCGAAAATGGCCTAGAGTTTCCAAGACCAACGATCCATGGACGCGGTACTCGAGCCCAACAGCTTGGGCTTGCCGAGCAAATGGTTGCAACGCCTCGCGACCATTTGCAGTCCTATGTGCATCAACAGCAGATTCCGCGAGCGGTCATGCTGATCGCAACGACGCGACGGTTCGACTTCCCGCGTACAAGTTCTGAGGCTGTTCAATCGAACAGGAGTCAGGGGCTCTCCCGCTAGAGGCCCAAGCGGCAGGGTGCAGGTGACGCGGGATCCGTTCGGGAAGACTGACAGCGAACACGCAATGATAGAGGTCTGCTTGGGAAGATGAGAAATAGACGTGACCAAATTCCAGCTCTCGTCCTGGCCACCGTTGTGCTCGTCTATGAAGCCGCCCAAGGTCGCACACAGCCTTGGTATGTCGATCGTGACAAGCTGAGCCGGGACTCCGTACCAGACGACCTCGACGGCGCAATCTACTATGCTGAGTTGAGTGGGTGGCTCGTCGGCTCGGGTGAACCGCCGAAGGGCGTTGCGATAACGGAGGACGGTGTACGCCTTCTGGAGGAACTCGGTCTCATATGAGGCGAAGCCCGAAGGCTCCATTGCAGCTCGATCGCGGCGCTTCAAAGCACTCAAAAAGGTGAAGGCCGATCGGTGGGAACGATCGGCCTTCGTTAGCTAGTCCGCTGGGGTGTTCGTTGAAGCGTTTGGGGGTGTGTGGGAATGCTTCAACAATCGGCCTCGAAGCCGAAGCGGACATGAGATGCTTGTTCATAACATGAGCGGGGTATTCAGGAATGTGCAATTTCGCATATCTATGCCATCCGTCGTCGCCCGTTTGCATGCAGTTTCCAGCTTGGATATGTAGAAACGAATATCATCAACATGGCGACTTTATCGTCTTGTCGATGCCCTAGCCTCCTGCAAGGATAGCGTGTGGGAAGGGCTACGGTCAGTGGAGTGGTGTCCGCTACCGGTGCCGAAAAAATGGGGTGTGAATTGTGGAACAATATGATGGGACCGACGCCTCAGAAATGAGCGTCGAAGAGGCCATTGCCACGACGCAAATGGCTTTCCGATTGCTTGAGCTAAGGCTGCTCGAAGGCGGCGCCATTTCGATCCAGAGTTGCGAGTTCCCTGATCCGCTGCCTGCTCGTATGGCTCTTCTGGCTGCGTGAGACGCTTGATGGAGACAGTCTTTCCCGAGCGTGTCCGTGCGTGGACGCCGTAGATGGCATTGAGCGGCTGACACAAGCGGTCCATGCTGCGCAAGCAAACCCTGTCGCGGGCAGGAACTAGGCGCGATGCTGCCCAACCTGAAGCGAGGCGCCGATGGCTCACTGGCGATCTACATTCGCAAGGGCTCGCCGGGCAAAGAGCTTACATTAGAGGCACGAGATAGCGGTCATAGAATTCCGCCAGTGTCCCGCCGAACGCCGCTACCTTGTCGTTGGACACGGATATCTCCTCCGGAAGCTCGCTGAAAAAGCCGTAGTCACTTCCATCGAACCACTGTCCGTCGACGCGCTGGGAAAGGGCCGCCAGCTCAGACGAGAATAGCAAACGGAGCTTGAAGCAATGCTCGGGCTGCACGCCCAATGAAGCGAGCGCTTCGAGTCAGCGTTCCAACTTGGGCAGCATGCGAAAGCCGAGTTGCGCAGCTCAGAAGAAAGAGTAGTATTGTTGTCAAGAACACCAGCATAGCGAGCTTACGCGCATAGTTGCCCGGACAAGGGCAGGCTTGGTCCGTTCGCTTTCATCGAAAAGTAGCACTTCTTGGCGCGCCGGAAACGGCGAACAAGGCGTCAATCAGTGTTCGCCCGTGTGCCCCCAGAAGGCTTCGCAAGCGGAGGGCAATATGCGCGTTTCAATAGCCCGCACGATCAACCGCTCGGTTCGGACCATCATGAGCTTGCCGTCGGCGCCGTGGCACCCGCAAGCGCCAACGTCATCACCGATTGGGACGAGAAAGGCGTCGCTGCCGTTGCATCGCTGGCCAGCGCCCCCTCGTCGTCCGTGAAGGCCGCCCTCGCGAGCTACCTTGCGTCCCTTCCCGATGACCCGGCGAGAACGGCGGGTGTCCAGCTCGGCGAGGCCGTTGCGGCGAAGGTCCTGGAGGCACGGGCGAACGACGGCTCCGATGCGCCCGACGATTACCGACCGCAGACTACGCCTGGCGTTTATGTGCCGACGCCGATCATGCGGGGCCCGATGTGGCCACGCATGAAGCCGTTCGCCATGACCAGCTCATCCCAATTCCGGCCAGGTCCGCCCGTGGCGCTGGACGGCAATGAATGGGCGACAGACTTCAATGAGATCAAGGACTATGGTGCACAGAAGAGCACGAAACGAACGGTCCAGCAGACCGAGACTGCCCGCTTCTGGCTCATCGCTGGGCCAATCGCCTATCACCCGTTCCTCCGACAGCTCGCGATTGCCAAGGGGATGGGTGTCGTCGAGAGCGCGCGGTTCATGACGCTGGCGGCACTTGCGATCAACGATGCGTTGATTGCCGTGTTGGACGCCAAGTACCATTACAATTTCTGGCGCCCCATCACGGCCATTCGCAACGGCGATATCGATGGCAATCCGGCGACGGATCGCGAGGCAACCTGGCTGCCGATCGCCGACACGCCGATGCACCCCGAATATCCGTGCGCGCATTGCATCGCGAGCGGGAGCGTCGCAGGTGTCGTCAAGGCTGTGCTCGGGACGGAGGAAATTCCGGAGATCGCCACGTCGAGCCCGACGGCACCGGGCGTCACCCATCGTTGGACCAACATGACGGCTTTTACCCAAGAGGTTGCCAATGCCCGCATGTGGTCGGGCTTCCACTACCGTTCCTCCACTCGCGTCGGAACGGCGATGGGGCTCAAGATCGGCGAGTACGTTGTGAAAAGCGTGATGCAGCCGGTCGAGACGAGTTCAAGATGAACGAGCGCCCCGCCGGGCTGTGCCGAGCATAGGAGGCATCCGTGGGCAGAACAGTCGGTTTGCCGGTCTTGTGCGTGTTCGCGGGAGTGGCACTGAGTGTGGTTGGAAGTCAGCCGCCCGGTGCACAGTAACAGCCGATCAAGCGAACGGACCTTCTCAAGACCGAGCTGAGCGAGATGAAGGACAGCGAGATGCATGTTTGGGTGGGCGATGTCGCGCCAGGCGCGGCGACAGGCCGGCACACGCATCCCACCCCAAGATTTGTCTACGTGTTGGAAGGCGCGCTGGTCTTGTAGATGGATCACATGCCAGCTCAGACTTTCAAAGCAGGCCAAGCCTTTGCTGAGATGCCTGGCCAAGTCCACAACATCAGGAATGCGAGCCCGACCGAGCCGGCCAAAGGGCTCGGCTTTCAATATGCGGTCAAGGGCCAACCGCTTCAGACCAGTGCACCGTGAGCGGGTTGCGCGAAAACGGACCTGCGACTGGCGCATTCGTGAGGACACAGTCATCCGGGATGCTTCACGGGGCCGTCTCGTCATCGGGAGGATCGTATGACCGTTCGTTTTGTGTTTGCGCTTGCGAGCGCCCTCTTTCTTGTCATCGATGGTGCGCTTGCTGGACCAAAGGAAGATGTGGCGGCTGCAACTGCGAGATGGGCTGAAACCCTGGCGCAAAACGATCCCGACAAAGTCGTCGGCCTTTATGCTTCGGATGCTGTTCTATGGGAACGCTCTCGCCGACAGTGCGATCAGATCGAGCGGCGCTCCGCGACTATTTCGTCGGAGCGTTCAAGGTCTTGCCCGGACTGAAGGTGTCGTTCGGCGAGCAATTGATTCGGGTGTATGGCGAAACTGCGGTGAACACGGGTACCTGCATTTTTTCCTATGCCAAGGACGGTGAACAAAAGACGCTTCCTGCGCGATACAGTCTCGTGTTCGTCAAAGACGGACAAAACTGGGCAATTGTCGATCATCACTCGTCGGGAATGCCTGTCCCACCTCGCTAAACAGGGTTCAGTACATTGCCCTGATAAGAACAAGGAAGCGGACGGGCGCGGCGAAAATTATGGTAGGTTCAATGCTCGCCGTGCGAGCAAAAGCTTGGCGTGCTTCAAATCGAATAATTTAGGGATGTACATCATGCGAGTGGCATCCATACTGTCCATCATCATCGTCTCTCTTTCCACACCTGCGTTTGCCGATGATGCAGATCTCAAGAAGCAGGTGGATCAGATCGCCACCGCATACGTGGAGAGCTTCAACAAGCAGGATGCGGCCGGTATAGGTGCGTTGTTCGCGCCAACGCCGTCGTCGTCAATCCGTCAGGGCCGCAAACGGATTTAGTGAAAGTCGTCGAGGGCGCGTTAAAGGCGGGTTTCAATCACGTAGAGAGGCTAAGGTGGATCAGGTTTGGATCTTAGGACCTGACACTGGCATCGGAATGGGCCAGGCTCGGCTTACGGGCAAGAATCAGAGTGGCGCTCCTATCGAAAGCGCGAACTTCTGGACGGCAACATATGTCCGAGAGGGCGGAAAATGGAAGATCCGGATGCCGTCTTCAATTCCGAAGCCGCCACCCGCGAAATAGATTTATCTCGACTTGAGTTGATTGCCCTCGGCTATTGAGTTTCGATCCTAGTCTGCTCGAATCCCGGCTTCCTGAATCACCGCCGCCCACTTCTTGCGGTCGGTTGCGATCGTGGCGTTCAGTTCCTCCGGCGAGCCGATGGTCGTATCCATGCCGTTCTCGACGAAGCGCTTCTGCAGGTCCGGTTTGGCGACGGCCGCGCGCAGCGCCTTGTTCCAGACGCCGGTCAGGTCGGTCGGCAGTCCCTTGGGGCCGAACACGGCGAACCAGTTCACCACCTCGAAACCCGGCAGGGTCTCGGAGATCAACGGCAGCTTGGGAAAGAGCGGCGACACATGCGGCGAGCCGAAGGCGATCGGGATCAGCCCGCCGCCGCCGATCTGGCCCAGGAACTCCGGCATGTTGCCGAACATGACGTCGCAGTTGCCGGCGACCATGTCCTGGATGGCGGGCGCGCCGCCGCGATAGGGCACGTGCAGGAGATTGACGCCCGCCATCTTCTTGAACAATTCGCCCGCCAGGTGCTGCGACGTGCCGTTGCCGGCCGACGCGTAGCTGATCTTGCCGGGAGCCTTCTTCGCCTGCTCGATGAGCTCCGCCACCGTGCGGAACGGCACGTGCTTGCCGAACACCAGCATGTTGTAGACGCCGGCGACGCTCGCGATCGGCGTCAGATCCGTGTCGACATTGATCGGCAGCTTCTGTCCCGGCATGACGGGCGACACGCACATCGCCGCCATCGCCGCGAGGCCGACAGTGCGGCCGTCCGGTGCGGAATTGGCGACGGTCTCGTTGGCGATGAAGCCCGAGGCGCCGGTCTTGGTGGCGACCACCACCTTCTGGCCGACCTCCGGCGTCACCGCATCGGCCAGCAGACGGCAAAGAAGGTCGGCCGTGCCGCCCGGCGGAAAGCCGCAATAAAGAGTCACGTCGCCCGCGATCTTCGGCTGCGCCCAAACAGGCGCACACAGCGCCGTGCCGAGCGCAGCGATGCCTGCGCCCATCAATGTCCTGCGTTGCATTTTATTGCCTCCCTGAACGAGGCGAGCCTAGCATAGTTCTGTCATGCTCAAGCGACGCACCGCCCTTGCCGGCATTGGCGCCCTGCCCTTTGCCAGCGCCGTCACCAGTCACGCCCAGGACGCGGCGTTCCCCGATCGTCCGCTGCGATTCGTCGTCGGCTTTCCGCCGGGCGGCCCCAACGATCTGCTGGCGCGCCTCATCGCGCCCGGCATCGGCGAACGGCTGAAGCGCTCGATCGTCGTCGAGAATCGCGCCGGCGCCAACGGCGAGATCGCCGCCGCCTCGGTCGCCAAAGCGCCGCCCGACGGCAGCGTCTTCATGCTGGCGTCCAACGGCTCGACCACGGTCGCGCCGGCCTTCAATCCCAACCTCGGCTACGACGTGCGCATCGACTTCGCTGCGGTCGCGCCGGTCGGCATCAATCCCATGCTCCTGGTGGTGCGCACCGACCTGCCGGCCAAGAACGTCCAGGAGCTGCTGGTGCTGGCGCGCGAGCGGCCGGGCAAGCTCAACGGCGCCTCGGCCGGCGCGGGCGGCGCCACGCATCTTGCCCTCGAGCTCTTCAAGGCGATGGGCAAGGTCGAGATCGTGCACGTGCCCTACAAGGGCGGCGGGCCAGCGATGGCCGATCTGATGTCCGGTCTGGTCGATCTCTATTTCGGCGGCTTGTCGACCGCCCTGCCGCACGTGAAGGCCGGCAAGATGCGCGCCCTGGCGCAGACGTCAGCGACGCGCTCCGCCGCCGCGCCAGAGATCCCGACGATCGCCGAGTCGGGCCTGCCGGGTTACGAGGCCGCCATCTCCTACGGCATCTTCCTGCCCGCCGGCGCGTCGCCGGCACTGGTCGAGCGCCTGCACGCCGCCGTCGATGCGACCATCCGCTCGCCCGACGTGGCGCGCAAGTTCACCGACCTCGGCGCCGATCCGCAGTTCGGCAAGCCGGCCGAGTTCGCCGCCTACGTCGCGGCCGACCTCGCGAAATGGACCAGGCTCGCGAAGGAGGCGGGCCTCAAGGTCGAGTAGCTATTTGACCGACGAGAATGCCGTCGGCGCCAGGAACTGATTGGAGACGTTGGCGACGATGGCGCCGCTCTTCTCGGTCTCGGCGCGCTTGGCGTGCCATTCCGGATCGGCGGCGAAGGCGTTCCACTTCTTCTCGCGGTCAGCGAGCGATTCCCAGGCCAGCAGGTAGTAAAGCTCCTGGTTCGACTCGCCGACCAGCGTCGTCCAGAAACCGGCCTGCTTGATGCCATGCTTCTCCCACAGCTTCAGCGTGATGTTGGCAAAGCGGTCGAGCAGCGCCGGCAGCCGGCCCGGAACGCACTTGTAGACTCGCAGCTCGTAGATCATGTTTTCCCCTTTCTAGTATTGGCCGTCGAAACGCGGCGCGAAGCCATCGCCCTTGTGATCGATATGACACGTGAATGGCGCGCCGAAGTGACAAGGCATCAAGCGCGCGCCCGAGCCCGCACAGTGCTCCAGCGCAGCACGCCGGCTCTTGCGCGCCCCGACCGGCTCGAGGCAGGCGAAGCTGTTCCACTCCGGCGTATAGACCTGCAGGGCATGATGCAGGATGTCGCCGCAGAACAGTCCCTTCTCGCCGCGCGAGTCGAGCTTGATGGCGATCGTGCCCGGCGTATGGCCGGGCGCCGGCTCGACCTTGAGATATTCGTCGAGCTCCGCAGCACCTTCGACCATCTGCGTCAGCCCCGCCTCGACAACGGGCAACACCGAGTCGCGGAACGAGCCCGCATTGACTGGCCCCGTCTTCGGATCGTTGTCGAGCTTCAGGTAGTGCTCGTAGTCGGCGCGGCTGAACACGTACTTCGCGTTCTTGAAGGTCGGCACCCACCTGCCGTTCTCGAGCCTGGTGTTCCAGCCGATGTGATCGACATGCAGATGGGTGCACATCACCATGTCGACCTGGTCGGGCTCGACTCCGGCCTCCTTCAGCCGCTCGAGATATCGGGTCTCCATGAGATGCCATTTGGGCCGGTGCGGGCGCGATTTGTGATTGCCGACGCAGGTATCGATCAGGATGCGCTTGCCGCCCACCGTCAGAAGCCAGCTGTGAACGCTGAGCTTCAGCATGCCCGATGCTTCGTCATAGTGATTGGGCATCAGCCAGTCGCGATGCTGCTGCACCACCTCGGGCTTCCAATCGGGAAAGAACATCTTGGCGTCGAAGTTGGGCTCATAGGATTCTTCGATGCGCTGCACCGTGGCCGCGCCGAGCTTCACCTCGGTCATATGTTTCCTCCAGATGAGACGAGCTTAGCGTTGCGATCGTTGTCTGTCGTGGAAAAACCCCGCTAAGTTGGCGCATGGTAGATCATTCGCTCCCTTGGTTTTCCGCATCGCAGATCAGCACTCTCTATCGTCGTCGCGAGCTGTCACCCGTCGACGTCGTCGATGCGATGCTGGCGCGCGCTGCAACGCTGCAACCTCACCTCAACGCCTTCGTGCTGATCGACGCGGAGGGCGCGCGAGCGGCGGCCAAAGAGTCCGAGGCGCGCTGGCAGAAAGGGATGCCGCTTTCGCCGTTCGACGGAGTCCCGACCTCGATCAAGGACACCACGCCGGTCAAGGGCTGGCCGACGCGCTACGGATCGCATGCCACCGATGAAACGCCGGCAGCCGAGAGCGCGCCGGCGGTGGAGCGCCTCCAACACGCCGGCATGATCCTGCTGGGAAAGACCACCACGCCGGAGTTCGGCTGGAAGGCGTTGACCGATTCGCCACTGCAGGGCGTCACGCGCAATCCCTGGAACCTGAAGCACTCGCCCGGCGGCTCCTCGGGCGGCGCGTCCGCGCTCACGGCCGCCGGCATCAATCCGTTCAATCACGGCAACGATGGCGGTGGCTCGATCCGCATCCCGGCGGCGCATGCCGGGCTGGTCGGGCTGAAGCCGAGCTTCGGCCGCATCGCACAGCACCCGGCCGACTCGCCGTTCTCCGACGTGGTGAGCCAGGGAGTCCTGTCGCGCACCGTGCCCGACACGGCGCTGGCCTTGAACATCCTGGCCGGCCCCGATCCACGCGACTGGCGCTCGCTGCCCGCCGAGCCGCGAGACTACACCGTGGGCCTGGAAGAGGGCGTTCGCGGGCTGAAGATCGGGCTGTCGCTCGATCTCGGCCACGTCGAAGCCGATCCCGAGGTGCGTTCGCTGGTGGCCGCCGCCGCCCGGCGTTTCGAGGAGCTCGGCGCGATCGTCGAGGAGGTCGGCCCGCTGTTCGAGCCGCTGCAGAACTCTTTCGAACCCTTATGGATCGGCAGCTTCGCCACCCGCCTTCGCCAGATCCCGACGCAGCTGCACGGCAAGCTCGACCCCGGCTTCCGGGCCGCCGCCGAGAAAGGCCTGGCCATCACCCTGGCCGACTACGCCAGGTCGTATCAAGCCCGCAGCAAGCTCGCGCGCGACATGGCGCTCTGGCATGCCAAGCACGACCTGCTGCTGGCGCCAGTGACACCGACGGCGTCACCAACCGTCGAGACGCTCTACAACTCCGACGCCTTCCCGCGCTGGACCAAGGGTGCACCTTACACCCTGCCCTTCAACCTCACGGGCCAGCCGGCCGCCTCCATGCCGGCCGGTCTCACCAAGGCGGGCCTCCCGGTCGGCCTGCAGATCGTGGGACCGACCCGCGCCGACGCCCTGGTGCTGCGCGCCATGCGTGCCTACGAAAGCGCGTCCGGCTGGAGCTGGCCGCAGAAGAAGGTGCTGGAGACCTTGAGCGTCCTCTGATCAGGCCCACGCAGACGTGACTTGGGCGTGCGCTGGGCCTCGGCCAAGAATGTCATCACCTGTGCGCCAGACACGAGGGAGGAGATGAGATGCACAAGACCGTCAAGGCGGCCACCATCGCCACAACCGCCATCCTGCTGACCGTCGCCGGCGGCTCGCAGGCCCAGACGCCGCCCCCTCAATTTCCCGACATGACGTTCTTCGTCACCAGCGTCGGCGGGCCGCAGGGCGCCAACTACGGCGGGCTCGAGGGCGCCGATCGCCATTGCCAGACGCTGGCCGCCAAGGCAGGCGCCGGCAACAAGACCTGGCGGGCCTATCTCAGCACGCAGGCCCTCGGCGCCGCCACTGCCGTCAACGCCAAGGACCGCATCGGCAAGGGCCCCTGGGTCAACGCCAGGGGCGTCACCATCGCCACCAGCGTCGCCGACCTGCACTCGCCCAACAACAAGATCAGCGCCGAGACCGTCGTCGCCGAGAACGGTCGCCTGATCCCGAGCCGGCTGTACACGGTCAACCAGCACGACATCCTGACCGGCACCCAGGCCGACGGCACGGCCTTTCCGCCCGACAAGGACATGACCTGCGGCAACTGGACCAAGAGCGCCGAAGGCAGCGCCATGCTCGGTCATGCCGACCGCATGGGCCTGCGCGACGACGAGGCGTCCAAGTCCTGGAACACCTCGCATCCCTCCCGTGGCTGCGACGCCGCCTCCCTGGTCGCGACCGGCGGGGCCGGCCTTTTGTATTGCTTCGCCGCCAACTGAAGTTCGATCGGCCTTGAATTCGATCGGCCTTGAAATAGTCGGGCTGTCGACCTAGCTCCTTTGAAGGGCGCGTGTCGAAGCGCCCGTGGACCTGCGGAGATGCTGCGGTCCGCCCGCGGGACGAGAGTCCGGGCTTACCAGGACCGCACCCTCGAGGAGAAAGACATGCCTACCTTCAATGACAGGTTGGCGACCCATTGGCGGGACGCCGCCAACCTGATTCTTGGCCTGTGGCTGGCGATCTCGCCATGGGCCTTGTCCTACGCGATGCATGCCGTTCCGATGTGGAATGCCCTCATCGTCGGCGTGATCATCGCGGTCGCCGCGGCCGGAGCTCTCATCGCCTTCCACAAGTGGGAGGAGTGGGTCAACGTCGTGCTGGCCGCCTGGCTGATCGTGTCGCCTTTCACGATGGAGTATGCCTCGAACGCCACCGTGCTGTGGAACCAGCTCGTCGTCGGCGTGCTCGTCGGCATCCTCGCTCTGTGGACGGCGCTGACCACGCCTGAAGAAGGCATCACCGCCGGCGGCTGAGCATGCCGTCCTGCTTGACGGCCATGACGGGCAGGTGACGCCTGCCCGTCAGGCGTCCACCTTTACGCCCGCCGTGGTGATGACCTTCTCCCACTTGTCGATCTCGTCCTGCAGGAACTTCGCCGTATCGGAGGGTGTGGCGCCGACGGGAAGCACCACCTGCTCGGCGAGCCGCTTGCGCAAGCTTTCGTCCTTCACCGCCTTGGCCACCTCGCCCTGCAGCCTGTCGACGATCTGCGGCGCGGTGCCGGCCGGCGCCAGGAACATCACCCAGCTGGAGGACTCCACCAGCGGTCCGCCCGCTTCGACGATGGTCGGAACCTCCTCGACGCCGGGCACGCGCTCCTTGGACAGCATGGCCAGCGCCCTGATCTTGCCGGCCCGCACCTGCGACATGACCCCGATCGGCACATCGAGCAGCAGCTGGATGTTGCCCGAGGAGAGGTCGGCCAGCGCCGGCGCCGTGCCCTTGTAGGGCACATGCACCATGTCGATGCCGGTCACCTGCTTGATCAGCTCGCTGGTGAGATGCGCGGCGGCCCCGACGCCCGACGATCCGAACGAGACCTTGCCGGGGTTCTTCCTCGCGTAGTCGATGAACTCCGCCACAGTCCTGACCGGCAGCGAGTTGGTCACGACCATGATCAACGGCGCCACGGCAACCAGCGAGATCGGCGTGAAGCTCTTCACCGGATCGAACTTGAGCTTGCCGGCGTAGAGAGTCTTGTTGGCCGCATGCGCGGCGATCACCGTCAGGAAGGTGTAGCCGTCGGGCGCCGCATTCGCGACCGTCTCGGCGCCGATCAGGGAATTGGCGCCCGGCTTGTTGTCGACCACGAAGTTCTGGCCGACATTCATCTTCTCCAGCGTCAGCCGTGTCACCACGTCGGTGAGCCCGCCTGCCGTATAAGGCACCACCCAGCGGATCGGCTTGCCGGGCCACGGCTCGGCGCGCAGCACGCCGGGAAAGAGGGACACAACCGCGCTCGCCGCCAACACGCCGCGGCGGTTCAACTTGCTCATTCTATCTCAGCTCCTTTGGCAGCTACCGTTGTCGCTCAGTCCAGGTCCAACCCGTTCATGCCGGCGTTCTTGCGCGCCTTCCTGGCCAGCTCGCCCAGCACCTTGCCGGCCTGGTAGGGATCCATGATCTGCTCGACATCGGGCCCTTTGTGCCAGCCCTCGGCGACGGCGAAGATACCGTTGCCGGCCTGGAAGACGCGGCCTGTCACCTCGCGGCTGTCCTCGCTCACCAACCATGTCGCCACGGGAGCGATCCACCGGGGATCGCGCCGTTTCTTGTCCTCCTCGGTGTATTCACGCAGGTCCTCGGTCATGCGCGTGAAGGCCGACGGCGAGATCGAGTTCACGGTGACGCCATAGCGGCCAAGCTCGCGCGCCGCGATGACGGTGAAGGCGGCAATGCCCGCCTTGGCCGCGCCGTAGTTGGTCTGGCCGATATTGCCGTAGATGCCCGACACCGAGGTCGTCGTGACGATGCGCGCATCGACCGGCCCGCCTTTCGCCTTGGCCTGGTCGCGCCAGTAGGCGGCGGCGTGCCGCGCCGGCGCGAAGGTGCCTTTCAGGTGCACCTTGACGACGGCGTCCCACTCGTCCTCGGTCATGTTGACCAGCATGCGATCGCGCAGGATGCCGGCATTCAGCACCACCGCGTCGAGCTTGCCGAAGGTCGAGACCGCCTGGTCGATCATGCGCTTGGCGCCGTTCCAGTCGGAGACGTCGTCGCCGTTGGCGACGGCGTCGCCGCCCTTGGCCTTGATCTCGTTCACCACGGCTTGCGCGGGACCGACATCATTGCCTTTGCCGGCGCGATCGCCGCCGAGATCGTTCACCACCACCTTGGCGCCGTGCTCGGCCAGCATCAGGCAATGCTCGCGACCCACGCCGCGCGCGCCGCCGGTTACGATCGCTACCCTGCCTTCGCACAATCTTGCCATGGTGCCCTCCCGTTTCTGGCGTGTCTGGCTCTCTTGTCCTGCGCTAGTGTAGCGGCCCATAGAGGAGGATCGCCATGGACACGCTGCCGCTCGTTTCGCCTGAGCAGGTCGGACTTTCCGCAGCGCGGCTCGACCGCGTCAGAAAGTGGATGCATCGCTGGGTCGAGAGCGGGCGCCTGGCGGGCCTGGTGACCGTGGTCATGCGCAAGGGCGAGCTGGCCTTCGCGGAGACCGCCGGCAAGGCCGACGTCGAGCGCAACCGCCCCATGCGGCCCGACACGATCTTCCGCATCTATTCGATGACCAAGCCGCTCACCTCGACGGCCATCATGATGCTGTACGAGGAGGGCCATTTTCAGCTCGACGATCCGATCGCCCGCTTCGTCCCGGCCTTCGCCAATCCACGCGTCTATGCCGGCGGCAGCCGCGGCAAGATCGACTCCGTGCCGGCCGAGCGCGACATCACCTTCCGCGACCTGCTGACCCACACCTCCGGCCTGACCTACGGCTTCATGGAGAGCAATCCGGTCGATGCGCTGTATCGGGCCAAGGACGGCGTCGATTTCCAGACCGGCGACACGAGCCTGCGGCAGCTGGTCGAGAAGCTCGGCACCTTCCCGTTGATCGCGCAGCCCGGCAAGGCCTGGAACTACAGCGTCGCCACCGACGTGCTGGGCTACCTGGTCGAGGTCATCTCCGGCGAGCCTTTCCAGGTCTACCTCAAGGAGAAGGTGCTCAATCCGCTCGGCATGGTCGACACCGACTTCCATGTGCCGGCCGACAAGCATGAGCGCTTCGCCGCCAACTACCAGGCCGGTCCGCCGCGCGCCAACGGGGGTGGCAAGCTCGAGCTGATCGACGATCCGGGCAAGAGCCGATACCTCGCGCCGCGTCGCGTGAACTCGGGCGGCGGCGGACTCGTCTCGACCGCCAGCGACTATCTGCGCTTCTGCAAGTTCATGCTGAACAAGGGCTGTATCGACGGCGTGCAACTGCTTGGCCGCAAGACGGTCGAGCTGATGACCATGAACCACCTGAAAGGCGACATGGCCGACATGGGCATGCCGCGCTTCTCCGAGTCGACCTATTACGGCATCGGCTTCGGGCTGGGCTTCTCGGTCATGATCGATCCCGCCAAGGCGCACATCCTGGGCACGCCCGGCGAATATGCCTGGGGCGGCGCCGCGTCGACCGCCTTCTGGTGCGATCCGCAGGAGGACATGGCGGTGGTGCTGCTGACGCAGCTCATGCCGTCCTCGACCTACCCGATCCGCCGCGAGCTGCGCGTGCTCACCTACCAGGCCATTGTCGACTGAGCGCACGGAGCGAGGCGCATGCGCAACACCGGTCCCATCAAGGTCACCAGGCTGCACCCGCTGTTCGGCGCGGAGATCTCCGGCATCGACATCACGCGGCCGTTGTCGGCGCGCGAGTTCGGGCCGATCCGCGCCGCCTTCGAGGAGCATTCGGTGCTGCTGTTCCGCGACCAGCCGATGGACGACGAGAAGCAGGCCCGGTTCAGCGAGCTGTGGGGGCCGCTCGAGACGACCGGCAGCGCCAATCCGGCGGCCGGCACCAAGTTCCAGCGCCAGTCCAACCTCGACATCAAGACGGGTGAGACCATCGCGCCCGACGACATGCGCATGATCTACCAGAAGGCCAACTACTTCTGGCACTCCGACTCCTCGTTCAAGCGCATCCCCTCGCTGTGCTCGATCCTGACCGCGCGCGTCTGCCCGCCGGAAGGCGGCAACACCGAGTTCCTCTGCATGCGCGCCGCCTGGAACGCCTTGCCGCCGGCACTGCAGGCGACCATCGAGCCGCTGATCGCCGAGCACGCGCTCGAATATTCCCGCAACCGCGTGCAAAAAGGCATCCTGAGCGCCAGGGCGCTGGCCGAGCTGCCGCCGGTCAAGCAGCGGCTCTACCAGGTCAATCCCATCAACGGCCGGCGCGCGCTTTACATCGGCGCGCATGCCGGGTTCATCGTCGATTGGCCCAAGGCGACCGGCGAGGCGTTGCTCTACGAGCTGACTGAGCGCGCCGATCGGCCGGAGTTCCGTCTCTCGCATGCCTGGCGCGAAGGCGATGTCATCGTCTGGGACAACCGTGCGATCTTGCACCGCGCCACATACTACGACGCGATGAAGTACAAGCGCCTGATGCAGCGTACCACCATCGCCGGCGACACGCCGACGGTGCCGCAATAAGAGATGGCCGACGCGCCCAAAGGCTCCGCTCTCCCCGACGGAATGCCAGCCGGTCTGCCGCGAGCCCTTGCGGTCGCCACCATCACCATCGGCCTGTCGATGTCGGTGCTCAGCAACTCGATGACCAACCTGGCGCTGCCCTACATCGCCCAGGATCTCGGGATCAGCGCCGAAAGCTCGATCTGGATCGTCAATGCCAGCCAGATCGCGCTGATGATCTGCCTGTTGCCCATCGCGGCGCTGGCCGACATCATCGGCTACCGGCATGTCTATCGGTTCGGGCTGGCTCTCTTCTCGCTGGCCTCGATCGGCTGCGCGCTGTCGCCGTCCCTGCCCTGGCTGATCGCGGCGCGCACCCTGCAGGGCCTGGGCGGGGCGGCCATCATGTCGGTCCAGCCGGCGCTGGTGCGCGCGATCTATCCGCGCAACATGCTGGGCAGAGGGCTCGGCTTCAACACGACCGTGGTCGCGACCTCGCTCGCCGCCGGCCCCTCGCTCGGCGCGGCGCTGCTCGCGATCGCCTCGTGGCCGCTCCTGTTTGCCGTCTACGTGCCGCTCGGCATCGTCTCCTTCCTGCTCTCCGAGCGCTACCTGCCGCGCACCCTGCACACCCACCGGCCGTTCGACGTGCTGTCGGCGGCGCTCTCGGGCGCCACCTTCGGGCTGCTGATCTTCGGCATCGACGGCATGGCGCACGGCCACCACCGCGAGATCATCGTCGCCGAGCTGGCCCTGGCCGCCGCCTTCGGCACGCTGTTCGTCTGGCGGCAAAGGAACCTTGCCGATCCGATGATGCCGATCGACGTGTTCAAGCGGCCGATCTTCTCGCTCTCCATCAGCGCCGGCAGCTGCACCTTCACCGCGCAAGGCCTCGCCTTCGTCAGCCTGCCCTTCTTCTTTCATACCGTGCTGGGGCGGAACGCCACCGACACCGGCATCCTGCTGACCGCGTGGCCGCTGGCGCTGGCCGCCGTCGCGCCCATCGCCGGCCGGCTGGCCGACCGGCATCATGCCGGCCTGCTGGGCGCGATCGGCCTCACCAGCATGACGACCGGGCTGGTGCTGACGGCGCTGCTGCCGCCCGATCCCTCCGCGCCCGACATCATGTGGCGCCTGGTCCTGTGCGGCGCGGGCTTCGGGATCTTCTCGGGGCCCAACAATCGCCTGATGATGAGCGCCGTGCCGCGCGAGAAGAGCGGCAGCGCCGGCGGCATCATCGCCACCGCGCGCACATTGGGCCAGACGATGGGCGCGGCGCTGACCGCCCTGGTGTTCGGCCTGTTCGATTTCTCCGGCGGCGGCGCCGCCGACGCCGCGCGCGCGGCCATCTGGCTGGCGGCGGGATTCGCCGGAACGGCGCTGGTCGTGGGCAGCCTCAGGCTGCGGCACTGACATCCCTCGTTATGGGCACGCTCTCGTGATTGGCCGCCTGCTCGGCCAATTGCGACCCTGCTCATGGAACGACGAGGACGGGGACGGGGACGACGATGGCGCTGCGATCCCTCATGATCTTCGCCACGCTGGTGATGGTGCAGCTTGCCGCCTGCAGCACGGCGAGTCGGCAGTCGACAGCGATCGATCAGCTCGAACGCCGCCATGAGGAGACGACCCGGATGCTGGGTGGCGGGGGCGGTGGAAGCATGTAGCTCGAGATCTGCGGAGCGGCTGATTGACGGCCTATGACGGATGTGATCGACTCGCATGGTCGCTGCGAGTTCTCGCAAACGAACGAAGATCAGAAACTCGATGGGGAGGCTGGCATGATGCGCAAGGCGATGATGGCTTTGGGGGCATTTGTTTCGGCGGCCGCTTTCAGCGCCGCGACGCAGGCACAGGATCTCAAGCTCTACGCCTTCAGCTCCGGCGCGCTCACCATCGGCAAGGGCGTGTTGCAGAACAACGCGCCGATGACGGAGATCCAGATTCCGGTGGGCTTCTATGTCGTCAGGCATCCCAAGGGAACCGTGCTGTTCGACACCGGCAACAACGACAAGATCATCACCGACCCAGCCTACTGGGGCGAGTCGTTCAAGGCGTTGAAGCCGGTCAACACGCCGGACGTTGCCATCGATGCGCAGCTGCAGAAGATCGGCCTCAAGCCCGACGACATCACCTATGTGGTCGTCAGTCACCTTCATCTCGACCATGGCGGCAATGTCGGGAAGTTCCCGAAATCGACGATCGTCGCCCAGAAAGCCGAGATCCAGAACGCGTTCTGGCCGGAGCCCGGCACGGGCGGTCCCTACATGCTCGGGGACGTCATGCCGCTCAGGGCGCCCAACGCCGATATGCCGAACGCCGTCAAGATGCTGCAGCTCGACGGTGACAGGGATCTGTT
>Ga0081455_10001722_pt1 | contig 26500 bp, 18 predicted proteins | sample TabmetS3T2R1_FD_70207 | JGI IMG/M metagenome (GOLD analysis project Ga0081455, IMG submission 70207) | Tabebuia heterophylla rhizosphere microbial communities from the University of Puerto Rico - S3T2R1 | ecosystem: Host-associated > Plants > Roots > Rhizosphere ...
CCGCCTGTGTTTTGAGCACCCACATCACGCTCGCGACGATCAGCACCAGCAGCAGCGCGAACCCGATGCCGACCCACGCCAGTGGCCGCAGCCGCCGGCGCGCAGGTACGTCTTCGTTGTCCGGCGCGTCGCTCACAGATCCGGTCCGATCGAAATGTGCACGCGGAAGGAATGCGCCAGCTCACTCCTCACCGGCTTCGCGAAGTCGAGCCGCACGATGCCGACCGGCGAGCGCCAGCGGACGCCGACCCCCGCACCGACGTTCAGGTTGTATTCGCCTTTCATGAACGCGTCGCCGCCGTCCACGAACGCCGCTGCGCCCCATTTCGGCAGGAAGTAGTGCTCCACCTCGGCGCTCGCGACCGTGAGGTACGTGCCGCCGATCACGCCACCCTGCGCATTCGTCGAGCCGAGCTGCTGATAGTCGAACCCGCGAATCGAGCGGTCGCCGCCCGCAAAGAAGCGCAGCTCCGGCGGCAGCTCTTCGAAATTGCGCACCCTCATCGCGCCGAGCGAGGTGCGCAGAATGAGTCGCTCGCGCCGCCCCAGCCGGTGAATCCACTTGGCGTCGGCGGTCGCCTGCGCGAAGCTCGTGTCGGACAACACGTTGTGCGGACCGGCGCGCAGCGAGAATGCGAGCGAATATCCACGTCGCGGGAAGAAGAAGTCGTTCGCTTCTTTGCGCGCGAGCGTGGCTTCGGCCCAGGTCACCTTCGATTGGCCCGGCACGTCCGCCACCGTGTACGTTCCGGCGAGAAAGTTCAGACCTAGCGTGCGGGTCCAGTGCCCCAATTTGCGCGTCTCGTTCGCGACGAGACGCTCGGTCTTCGATTGGGTGCTCTGTGTGTCTTCATCACGATACGTCGTGCCGAAGTTCAGGCTTCGGTCGTTGCGCCCCGGGAGCGGAATTTTGTAGCCCGCCGTGATCGCCTTCAGGCGCTGCGCGTTGTCGATGTCGACGTTGAACTTGTGCCCTTGGTCGTTTATCCAGCGACGCTGCATGCCGACGCGCACACCGGGGCCGGTATCCGTGCTCACATAGACCCCGGCGGTGTAAATCGTGCGCTTGGCCGGCGACAGCTCGACGTTGATCGGCACTTCGAGACCGGCGTCGTTCTTCAAGTCCGGCTGCACCGACACGGTCGCAAAGTAATCCGCATCGACCAGCCGTTGCTGAAACGCGAGCAGCTCATCGGGCGAGTAGTAGTCGCCTTCCTTCCATGGAATGTAGCGCTCCAGGAATTGCGGCCTGAACTGCGACTCGGAGAAGTGCACTTCACCGAACTTCAAGCGCGGCCCGGTCTCGTATTCGAGATCGATGTCGGCGGTGTTCTCCTTGCGCTTCACTGCGACGGTCTTTTTCGTGGCCTTTGCGCGCAAGAAGCCGTTGTTGAACAGCGACGATTCGAGGGCGGTCTTGCTCGCCTCGTATTCGCCGTGATCGAGCGGCTCGCCGACGGCGGGCTTGAAGCGGCGGACCGCGCGCTTCACCGCGTTCATCTCCTTGCCCTCGCCGGACACTTCGATCTTGCTGTTCGTCACGATCACGCGCTCGCCCGGGGTGACTCGAAACAGTGCAGTCAGCCCCTTGTCCGTGGTTTGCAGATTGCTCTGGACGGAGACGTTGTAGTACCCGTACGGCTCGAGCGCCGCCTGAATCTCCTTCTCCGCGCCATTGAACAGGCGGCGGATCTGTGCCGGCGTGACGTCGCGCGACGCGTATTGCTGCAAGGTGAGATTGGCGCGCGCGGCGTCCGCGAGCTCGTCCTTGATGCCCTCGAGGGTGATGGTGAGGTTTGCCGCTCCGGCGACCCAGGGCGCCAATGCGAAAAGCACCGGAACCAGCCAGCGCAGAATCCGCGCGCAGCGGCGCGCGCTTGGCAAAGTCCGCGGGGTCACTGCAAGTTAATGGTCGGCAGGTGGAATCAGTTCCAGTCTTCCGGGACGCCGTTGGATTTCACAGCGCCGGCGGGGCGAATTCTGCTACAGAGGCGCTTTGGCGAACAGGCGGGTGCATGGGCGACGACGGCGCGACTCACATTATCTATGTCCATGGGCTGTGGATGAACGGGGCCGAGTCGCTGTTTCTGCGGCGGCGGCTGCAAAAGCAGCTCGGGCTGCCGGTGCATGCGTTCCATTACCGGAGTGTGTCCGCGACCATCGCGGACGCCACCGCGGGGCTGCAGCAGTTCGTGCGGAATTTGGCGCCGAAGAGGGTCCATTTGATCGCGCACAGCTTGGGCGGCCTCGTCATCTACCGTTGGTTGGAGCAATTTCCGGATCAGCCTCCGGGACGCATCGTGTTTCTCGGTGTGCCGAGCATCGCCAGCAGAACCGCGGTGTCGGTCGCTCGCCGCGAATGGACCCTCTCGCCACTCGGCCGTTGCATCGCCGAGGAGCTCCTGACCGAACGTTCGCGCCGTTGGACGGCGAGCCAAGAGCTCGGGATCATCGCAGGCACGCGCGCGGTCGGGCTCGGGCGCTTGTTCGTGAAGTTCGAGGAAGACTCGGACGGTACCGTCGCCGTGAGCGAGACGCGTCTGCCCGGGGCGACGGATTTCGTGACCTTGCCCGTGAGTCACACGGGCATGATGTTGTCGCCGCGTGTTGCGCGCGAAGCCGCCTCATTCTTCCGGACCGGGCACTTCAGCCTGAGCTCCTGAGGCTCACGAATACTTTGTAAGCAACTCTCGCAATCTGTAGAGGACGTCGAGTGCGGCCCGCGGGGTGAGGGCGTCGGGGTCCAGCGCTTCGAGCTCGGTTCTCATCTCGCTCAGCAGGGCCGCATCGGCGGCGGCTTGCGCTTGCTCGGCGGCGCTCGGCGCGACCGCCGCGGGCTCGAACAGGGGCAGCTCTGTTTGCGGCGAGCGGCGGCCGCGCGCGGCGCCGGAGCGGTCGCGTTGAGACTCGAGCGCTTCGAGATAACGCCGCGCCTGCGCGATCACATCGCGCGGCACGCCGGCAAGCTGCGCGACCTGCAATCCATAGCTGCGGTTCGCCGGGCCTTCGCGCACGGCATGTAGGAATACGATGCCTTCGCCGTGCTCCGTCGCGTCGAGATGCACGTTGACGCAGCCTTCGACCTCGGACGCCAGCGCGGTCAGCTCGAAGTAGTGTGTCGCGAATAGCGTGAAGGCTTTGACGCGCGCCGCGATGTGACGCGCCATCGACCACGCGAGCGATAGTCCGTCGAATGTGCTGGTGCCGCGGCCTATCTCGTCCATCAGCACGAGGCTGCGTGCCGTCGCGTTGTGCAGGATGTTCGCGGCCTCGGTCATCTCCACCATGAACGTCGAGCGGCCACCGGCGAGATCGTCCGCCGCGCCGATACGCGTGAAGATGCGATCGAGCGGTCCGAGCAGGGCGCGCTCCGCCGGCACGTAGCTTCCCATGTGCGCGAGGATCACGATGATCGCGGCCTGCCGCATGTACGTGGACTTACCGCCCATGTTCGGGCCGGTGATGATCAGCATGCGGCGACTTGCATCGAACGCGAGATCGTTCGGCACGAACGGCGCGTCGGAAAAGCGCTCGACCACCGGATGCCGGCCCGCGGTGATCTTCAGCACCGAATCGCTCGCGAGCTCCGGCCGCGTCCAGTTGAGCTCGCACGCGCGCTCGGCGAGACCGCTCAGCGCGTCGAGCTCCGCGAGCGCGGCGGCCGTTTTCTGCATCGTATCGAGCCGACCGATGAGCTGCGTCAGCAGCCCTTCGTACAGCTCTTTCTCGCGCGCGAGCGCTCGATCGCGCGCGCCGAGCACCTTGTCCTCGAAGGACTTCAGCTCCGGTGTGATGAAGCGCTCGGCGGACTTCACGGTTTGGCGGCGCAGATAGTCCTTCGGCGCGCGCTCCGCGTCCTTGCGCGAAATTTCGATGAAGAAGCCCTGCACGCGATTGAAACCGAGCTTCAGACCGCTGATGCCGCTGCGTTCGCGTTCGCGGCGTTCGAGCTCGAGCAGGAATTCGTCGGTGTTGCTCGAGATGCGGCGCAGCTCGTCGAGATCGGCGTCATATCCTTCCGCGATGACATCGCCGTCGCGGACGAACGTGGACGGATCATTGGAGATCGCGCGTGTCAGTAAGTCGACGACGTCCGCGTGATCGCTGCTGCGCTCGTGCAGATCGTGCAGAAGAGGCGAGTCGAGCGGCGCGAGCGCGTGGCGCAGCGAGGGCAGGGCGCCGAGCGACTCGCGCAGACCGACGAGATCCCGCGGACGCGCCGAGCGCAGCGCGATGCGCGCCAGGATGCGCTCGACGTCGCCGACGCCGCGCAGCCGGTCGCGCAAGCCTTCGAAGCGGCGCCGATCGATGAGCGCGCCGAGCGCTTGATAGCGCGTATTCAGCACAGCCGCAGCGGTGATGGGGCGGTTGAGCCAGCGCCGTAACTGGCGCGAGCCCATTGACGTGACGCACGTGTCGATGACCGCGAAGAGCGTCGCGCCCGCGTTGCCGGACAAGCTGCCATCGAGCTCGAGATTGCGACGGGTGGTCGCGTCGATGATCAGCGCATCCGTGCGCTCCTCGACCGTGAGCGCGCGGATGTGCGGGACAGCGGCCTTCTGCGTGTCGCGCACATACTGAAGCAGCGCGCCGGCGGCGCAGATGGCGAGCGGCAGCTCATCGGCGCCGAAGCCTTTCAGATCGAGCGTGCCGAGCTGGTCCGTGAGCAAGCGCGACGCGCTCGAGAGCTCGAAGTACCACGGCGGGCGCGTGCGCGAGGTCGTGCCGTTGCGGGTGATCTCGTCGGCCGCCGCATTCTCCGGCAGAAGCAGCTCGGCGGGCTTCAGGCGCTCGAGCTCCGCCATGAGCGCTTGCTGCCCTTGGGCTTCGAGCACGGTGAAGCGGCCAGCGGCGAGATCGAGCCAGGCGAGGCCGAAGCGATGGCCGTCCTGCGCGACCGCGGCCAGCAGAGTTTCCCGGCGCTCGTCGAGGAGCGCGTCGTCAGTGACGGTCCCGGGCGTGACGACACGCACGACTGCGCGATCCACAGGGCCTTTCGCCTTTGCGGGATCGCCTTGCTGCTCACACACGGCGACACACTCGCCCTGACGCACGAGCTTCGCGAGATACGGCTCGACACTGTGAAACGGGACACCCGCCATCGGAATTGGCTGACCGGCGGAGTGACCGCGCGCGGTGAGGGTGATGCCCAGGAGCGCAGCGGCGCGGCGCGCGTCGTCGTAGAACAACTCGTAGAAGTCGCCCATGCGATAGAACAGCAGCGCATCGGGGTACTGCGCTTTGAGGCGCAGGTACTGCTGCATCATCGGCGTGTGTTCTAAGTGCTTGTCGTTCAAGAGGCTTTTTCGTCGGTATCTATTAGATGTCTAAAACTCGGTCCCTCGACGACGGGCTCTCCCTTATCGCGCAGGTAGCGGCGGGTCTGCTGCTCGCTTCGGGAACCGGATGCCCTCCTCGAACAGATGCGACAGTTCGATACGCTGTTGGGCGTTGACACGTCGCCCGGTTGTGCGCAGCACGAGCTTGCGCTTTAGGATCTTCGCGGCATCGTCGTACTGTTTGAGCGGGTCGTTCGAGAGTCGTGGCTTACGTTTGCGCAGCCATTCAAGCGCATCGTCGATGGCTTTGGGCATGGTGCCGACGGGCGTCAGGATGATTGCGGCGTAGGCTTCGCGAGCGGACTGCAGTGTCGACGGACCTTCGGCCGGCAGCCGCGTCCACTCGCCGCCCTTCACGTCCCAATAGGCGCCGTGCTGGAAGTAGACGCACTTCGGGAGGTGCGCGCCTTTCTTACGAGGGTGGCCCACGGCTCACTTTGCAGATCGACTCACAGACCTGCTCCTTTGTCATCGGCGCGTCCTCTGCGCGCGGTTCGGCCAATTCATGGACTAGGGCTGTAGCACTGGCTCGGGGGGCAGGAGTCTAGCACCCGTCAGCACCGGCGTTTCCACGTGGATACGCAACACGATCAAGGTCTTGTTCTTGTCCGGCCGCCGGGCCGGTGAGGTGGATCACGACCGAGGCGCCGCGGTTGATCTCGACAGGATCGTTGCGCCCGTGTCCGGCACGATACGCATCTCCGGCACGGTGACGTGGGCGACGAATGGAACCTGCGCCCGAATCATCGAGGTCAAGGACGGCAGCGGCGCTGTGCTCCGTCAAGTGGATTCGCGGTTATCGGCACTGGCGGGTTGAGCGACACCTGCCAGGCGCTCTGTTTCGACGTGCCGGTAACGATCGGTGACCTCTTTGTGCTCTTCGGCACACAGAATTCTGGCGGGGCGTTGAATGTGCAAGTCGACAGCCAGATCGACGTGATGATGGTTAAGTGACCTAGAGCACGCGATGCAGCGCCAGCCACATCACGATGTACCCGAGCTGATTCGGATGCGTGCCGTCTCTGAACAGCGCGGTATTTTGTGCACCCGATCTCAACGTGAGTGCGCGGTAGTAGTCGACCACGGCGTATCCGTGCGCGTGAGCCATGTGCACGAGTTGGGTGTTGAAGCTATTAATCGCACTTCGCCCGGCCACAGGGTGGGTGATAACATTCGGCGGCGACCAGTCCTCATTTGGTGGGATCAGTCCGATCACGACCCGTGCGCCAGCTCGGCGGGCGAGCTCGCTCATCGATTCAATGCAGTCGATGCACGGTGCAGGCGCGCGCAGGATGTCATTCGTACCGGCAAGGATCACGACTGTTCGCGGACCTCTGTCGATCACATCCGTCTGAAAGCGAGCGAGCATCGCTTTGCTCGTCTGACCTCCGACGCCTGCGTTGATCGATCCAGGTTCGTAGAACCACAACGGCCAGCCTTGCGTGATGCTATCTCCAATGAACACGATGGGTGGCCGCGGGACATCCCCAACGGCGCCGAGCAGAAACACAAAGAGACAGCACGTGAGCTTCATCGGCTACGCGAACTCAGCCTTCCGATGGTGTTTCGTCACGATGAATCCGAACCGATTACCGAGCCGATTCGGCAGCAGCTTGAGGAGGGGCGCGAATCGCTGCAGCCGTGGCGGGATGTCGAAACCGTAGAGAAAGCGATACCCGTGAAGCGTGGGCGGATCGGCGGATTCGATCGTTTTGTAGACCTCGCGCTCGGTCCATCGGTACACGAAATTTGGGAGACTGCCGGAGTTCTTGTCTTCGGGCAGCAGGCCCAAGAATTCGTACTCTTCGGTGAGCTTCAGATGCACCGCGAGCCGCATCAGGAGCGAGTCGGCGGACTCCATGACGATGAGTCCCCTGCGACAAACTCGGTACATCTCGAGCATCGCCCGATGCGGGGAAGGGCAGTGATGCAACCCTGCGTGCACGATGCACCAATCGAAACTCGCCTTCGCGAACGTCAGGTTTTCGGCGTCCTGACGAGACCAGTCGAAGGGGGTGTAGTCGCGCTCCATCCGTGTATCGAGATTGCTGATCGTGCCCCGCGTGAACCCTGCTTCGCGCATCGAATCGGCATCCGCTGGGCCGCCACACACCGCGAGAACGGATTCCTCCGTTCGCATCGTCCCAGCGTCGAGCAAGTCCTTCAGCACGCGAGCGTAGAAGTGCATAGCGCCTCCCCGCGCATAAGTCTAGCAAAGCTGAATCGTGCCCATGAACGACGAAAAGGATGTACAGCGTGACTCGGTCGGATCGAAGCGCGTGTCGACGCGGGCGACGAGCGCATGAGTCGCATCGAGGGGAAGATCGATGGGCTCGCCGAGAAGGTTGACGAGCTTGGGGCATACGCGAACCGCGCGAAAGGTCGCCCAGCATCTGAGTGAGCTGGCGAGCTCAGGCGTCCCCTCGCGCAGCTCGGTGACGGCGAGCTTTAGTACTGGAAATGCTCGCCTGGCAATGACGGCGTATGCCGCGGCGGCTTACGGTGGTGCGTTTGCGCTTCGAAGCCACTCGCCAGCCGGATCAGAGTCGGCTCGGCGTAAGGCCGACCGAGAAACTCGAGCGCGAGCGGGATGCCTTCTGACGTCTGGCCCATGGGCACGAGCAAGCTCGGCAAGCCCGTCATCGAGCTCAGATAGTTGTCGGACGCACTGACCCGATCGCCACCGCGCACTACGGCATTGAGCGCACTGTCATCCGCTTCGCGCTCCCTCAGTTTGCTGGCAGGCAACGTCTTGTAGGGAAACACGAGCGCGTCGAGCTGGAATCTATCCAGCAACGCGATCACCGCCTCGCGCAGCGCTTTGCGACCCCGCAACCGTGACTGGTATTCCGGATCGAGGTTCGGCGCGTACTTCAGGTTTTCCGCGAATTCCGCTTTCGCCTGCTGGGGAAACTTCTGCACCATCTCACGCACGCTGTGAAATGGAGCGTTCGGACCGAAGTCGACGAAGTATTTGTCGAGGATCGTCTCGGCCTCCCAGTAGTTCACCTTCAGCATGCGCGTGCGATCGAGATCGATCCCGAGCTGGACGGGATCGTAGACCGTGGCACCGGCGCGGCTGAGGTCGAAGATCGCCTTCTCGGCGAGCGCGAGCCCGGCGGCGTGCGCCGGACCGCGGCGAAACATCTCTCGCAGTACCCCGATGCGGGCACCCCGCAGTCCGTCGGGATTGATGAAAGTCGTATATGAAGCCGACGGCAGCTGCGTCAGCGATTGTGCGGTGATCAGATCGTTGGCATCGATGCCCACCAGCGCGTCGAGCATCACCGCCAGGTCATACGTGTTGCGGCACATGGGACCGAGCCGCTCGTGCGTGAACGTATTGGCCATCGCGCCGCTACGGCCAATCAGTCCTTCGGTGGGCGCAAGGCCGACCAACGCGCCATCGGTCGTCGGATTGCGGATGGACGTGCCCGTTTCGCTGCCGACGCCCGCGGTTGCGAACCACGCGGCCATGGACGCACCGACACCACTGCTCGAAGGTGCGACGGTTCGCGTCAGGTCGTAGGGATTGATCACCTGTCCGGCGATGGAGCTGCCGCCGTCGGGTCGCGGGCGTCCCAGCCAGTCGCTCATGTTGGTCTTGGCCAAGATGATCGCACCCGCGTCCCGAAGTCTCTTGATCACGTTGGCATCCCTGGCGGGGATCGCTCCCTTCATCACGACGAAGCCACCCGTGGTCTGCATCTCCGATGTGTTGATCAGATCCTTCGCGACGACGGGTATGCCGTGCAACGGTCCGCGGCGCCCCTTCGTCCTGCGCTCCTCGTCCAGCGCGCGCGCCGTGGCGAGCGCATTAGGATTGATCGTGATGAGCGAGTTGAGCTTGGGGCCGGCCTGATCGTACGCCGCGATTCGGCTCAGATAGAGCCGCACGAGCTGTTCCGAAGTCAACGCGCCGGCATCGACCGCCTTGTTGATGTCTTCGATGGTGGCGGTGCCGAGATCGAACTCCGCTGCCCAAACGGGTGTGACCGCAAGACACGCCAGCACCGCGAGCGCGAACCGGGTGCTCATTTGAAGTCGTGCTTCAGCCCGAGCGTCCAGCCTCGTCCCGGCATCGAGCTGACCAGACCCGCAACCGTGTCGCCGTTGCGCGGACGGTAGTACCGTTCGTCGAGAATGTTGTTGCCGTTGAACTGCAGCTTCCAGCCGTTGCCCTCCCAGGTCGCGCCGATGTTGAGGAGCTTGGCTGCGGGAATCTGCATCGTGCCGATGCGAGTCACCGGAATCGACGAGAATCGATTCGCACCGATGTTGAGGCCGAACCTCCGGGTGATCTGGTAGCTGGCGTTGAGACCGAGCTGCGTCACGGGATTGCCATTCTTCTTCAGGTACTGCGAGCGCAGCGCTGCCGGCAGAACCACCTGCAAACGACCGCCATACACGAACGCTTCGGCCGGATAGAGCACGGCGCCGGTGGCGGGATCGAGAACGTCCTGGAAGCCGAGCTGGCGTCCGGTCATTTCGATATTCGCAGTGGTGGCGAAGATGTACTCGACGGTCTGATGTACGCCGTACGCCGAAAAGAACAGGTCGCGCGTCGGCACCCATTTGATTTCCGCCTCGACGCCGCGCGTCTTCGTGCTCGTGACATCGGCCGCCGCCGTGGGATCCAGCGGATTCGATACATCGGTGCGCACCTGATCGAACCCGGCGGTCGTGACGAGAACTTTATCGCCGAACAGGCTCGCCTTGACGCCGACCTCCTTGATCTTCGCCTGGCCGATGAAGCCGCCGGGCGCATCGACCGTGCTCCGATCCAGCGTATTGTTCGCGCCGTCGAGCACGATGCTCGCTTTGCCTATCGTGAAGTACGGCCGCAGTCCGAAGGGGAGCTGCTGCGACAAGCTGACGCTCCACGAGGGCCCCTTGTCGCTGCCTTCACTCGTAGCCGCCGGCAGATACATGCCCACGAGTCCCGTCGCGGCACTGGCTGAGAGGCAGGGGCTGGCGGCCGTACAGGTCTCACTGAAGCGCGCGCGATCCGTCGCTTCGGCGTGTGCCCAGTCGAAGCGCGCGCCCATGATCAGGTTCGTCTTGCGAAAGAGGTCCACGTCGAACAGCACGCCGACGCCGGTCTCCGTGTACTTGCTCTCCAGGTCCGACGTGCGCGGCGCGCCCGTTGCGTAGCTCGCGTCTTCGCGGTTGTTCCAGAAGCTCGCGTTGGCGATGAGATGACCGTCGCCGGCCATCACATCGTTGCGGAAGTCGAAGTCGCCGCCGCCGCTTCCGATCCAGGCGCTCGTGATGCGATGGTTGATCGAGGCCAGCGAATTGATGCTGAGCCATTTGGGCAGAACGTCGGCAGGAATTCTCTTGGTGACGGTGATCTTGTCTTCGAGCGCCCAGATCGACTGCGTCTCGCCGTACGGCAGCTGCGAGTTCTTCCAGGTCTCGAGGCGGTCGTAGAACATCTGATTCTTGACCGTGAAGTCCGGCGTCGGGTCGTACACCAGATCGAGGAAGGCCAGCGAGACCTGCGCATCCTGCTCCTTTTCATAGGCGCCCCGACGCGGGTTGACCTGGGTCGTGCCGACATTGCAGGGATTGAGCACGAAGCCCACCGGCAGCTGGCCGCTGATGGGCAGTGGCCCACCGGCCGGCAGCGTGCGCATGTAGTTCGCGGCCGGACAATTGATCTCCGGATGCGCTATCAGGTAGTTGAGCATCGTCACCGGGATGCCGGGGACCTTGTCGAATCCATCCGTGCCATCGAACGTCTGCAGCGTCGTGGTGCCGGCGATCGTCGGCCAGTTGAAGCGCTGACTCAACGGCTGATTGCCGGCGATCACGTTGCCACGCACGGGCGAGTTGAGATGCGTCTCGCGGAAGCCGATCTCGCCATCGCCGTTACTATCGAGATTGACCAGCGGCGTGCCCGTCACATACGTGCCGTGATCAATGAGCGCCTGCGTCGCGCGATTCATGTATGCGCCGGCCGTATTGGAATTCTGGTATTGGCCACCGAACTCGAGCCGGAAGGGGCCGATGAAATGATCGATGCTGGAAGCACCCTGCAAGATCTTCTGCTTCACGTTCACGGGCTCCACCCAGGAGCCTGAGTCTTCGATCAGGCCATACAGGTAGTAGCCGCCGCTCTTGTCTTTCAGCCCGAGCGGACCGCCGATGCCGAAGCTCGCCTCGGCGTGATCCCACGACCCGCTGATGACTTCGACGAATCCCTGCGCATCTTGCAGATAGGCGCCCGTCTTCGCCCGGCCCGCTTTCGGCGTCAGGTTCATGTAGCCGCCGATTCTGCCCATGCCGTAAATCGGTGAGGGCGGCCCCTTCACGATTTCGATGCCATCCATGCCGGACAACGACGTGCGCGCGTGCCCCTGTAACTGGAGACGCTTCATGCCGCGAAAATAGATGTCAGCGGACGTGCCGCGAATATCGACACCGCCCTGATAACCCCAGCGCCGGTTCGTGTACACGCCCGGCACGACGCGGGTCAGATCGTCCACGGACGCAATACCGAGGAGCGCGATCTGCTCTTCCGAGACGAACGACACCGTGCGAGGCGTTTCGAGCAAGGGCTTGGAGAAACCGAACGAAGACGCGCTGGGCTCTTGCGAGAGCGCGCGCAGCGGATCCTGGGTGACCTCTATGTCACTCAGTTGAGTCACGTCCTCTTCGGCAGAGAAGGCCAGTGGCTCATAGGCGAACACAGCAGCCGCCATCGCCAGTGCTGTCGCCACTGCGTGCCGAATGCTCGACGAGGGGCTGCGCGGGAATTCGTTGCTCATGAGAATCTCCAGAAACTTGGAGATTCAGACGCGTCTCGGCAGACGCCCCCTACCTAGTGCGCGGCGAGGGGCCCAAACATCGGCGGCGGCGTGCGGTGATGCGTGGCCGACTCGTAGGCGGTGCCCACCTTGATCAGCGTGGGCTCTTCTCCCTGGCCCGCAAAGAACGTGATCGCGATCGGCATCGGATGTCGTAGCTGGGTTTTCGGCGTCTGCGGCGGCAGCACGGAAACGTAGTCGGTCTTGTCCGCGTTCAATGCGTACTTCGGCTCATAGACGACGTCGGTCATGCCGGCAGGCACGACGATGCGCGGGATCTGGAAGAACGGCGTGATGCCATCCAGGCTGTACGTTCCCACATTGGGGCCTTGAATCTTCGGCGTCGGCACGGTGTTCTCCGGATGCACGAAGACGTCGATGTTGTTCTCGTACATGACCCGCAGCAGGGCGAGACGCGCAATGTAGCTGCGCACGAGACGGTCGCTCTTGCCGTCTTTCTCATGGTCTTTCAGGTTCGTCCAGTTCTGCGCGCCGGCGCGCGAAGCGTCCTCCCTGAATTTCGCGTTCGCGGCCCAACTCGCCCAGTTCGTGATGCGCGTATCGCCGCGATCGAGCAGATAGCGATCGATGTCGAACGCCACGTCGCCGCACGATGCCGGAACGCAGGGCGCGGCCGCGAACGTCCCGAAGTTCGTGATATCCACCGCAGGAGTGAGGGGCGCCTGACGCTTGCTCAGCTTCAGCAGATAGTCGTACGAGGTGACGTCGTACCCGGGCACGGCAAACAGCAGCTCACCCTTCTCGTTGCGGCGGGTGAAGATCTCGGGCATCAATCGCGGCAGGAGCTCGGAGAGCGCGTCGGCAAAGGTGTAGCGCAGATTGGCGACGTCGGGATCGTCGGGATATGCCGGGGTTGTCGACTCGACGAGCTCCGCGCCCAGCTTGTCGCGCAACACCGTCTTGATCTCACGATCGATCTGATCGCTGATCGCCTCATGATTGCGCGTCGGCTTCACCATGTGTTCGCGCAGGATGGCGATGCGCAGCCCTTTCAGGGGCTTGGCATTCTGCTCGAGTGCATGGTCGTCGACGGCGAAGCTCGCGTACGGCTGCTTCGGGATCAGCGCCTTCGGCAGTGCCGTGTACGGATCGCGCGAATCGTAATAGCCGGTGACCGGATCCTTGACTGCATCGAGGACACGAGCCGCGTCAGCGAGCGAACGCGCATGGATGCCCGCGCGATCGTTGAAAAACTGGTTGCCGATGCCGCCGCCGTCCGGCAGCAACCCCTTGGTAGTCAGGATCAGCGCGATGCCGTTTCTCGAGGCCGGGCCCTGACAGGACGCGCCGGATTGCTCGCAGATGCCCACCATCGCGAGATTGGCGCCGACGGCGACGCCGGACCCGCCACTCGATCCGCGCGGGACACGCTCAGTGTCATAGGGATTGCACGGCTGACCGCTCCACGCGCTCATCTGCACACCGCCCTGCGGCTGGTGGGTCTTCGCCTTCGCCTCGCCACCCGGGTCACCGGGACCGCCGTTGAATTCGTGCGCCACGGACTTGGCATAGATGATCGCGCCTGTGGCGCGCAGCCGCGCCGCGATCGTCGAATCGACCGGCGGCACGTCCATGGCGAAGTTGGCGTCGTTGTTGGACGTCGTGCGCATATCCTTCGTGTCGAACGGGTCTTTGAGCGCAACGGTAATGCAGTACATCGGCAACGCGTTCAGGTCGGGATGGGAGCCGTACTTCGCATCGAGCTCTGCGGCTCGCTCCAGCGCGTCGGGCTGCTGGCGAAAGGCTTCGCAGGCCGGCGGAGCACCTTTCGGCAGCGGGCCCGTCGCGGGATGGGCATCGAGCTTGCCCTTACAGGTGACTGAGCGCTCACCGCGGATATTCAGCGTTTCGAGGGCGTTGACTTGCCCGACATCCGGAATGCCCACGCGCATGCCGATTTGCGCGACAACGCTGGGATCGGAAACGGTGGGTTCCATTCGCCCGTAATCGAGCGGCACACCGGCGTACTCGTCGAGATCGGGGAAGACCGTCGACGCTTTGACGGTCTTGCTCGGAAACACCAGCGGCGCGCCGGCGCGAACGTAACCCTTCCCGGGCTTGATGCTCTTGCCATCGGCAGTGATCAGCGCCGTGCAGACACCGTTGTACGCCTTGGCGCGTGCGATGTAGGCCTGCACGATTCCCTTGCAGGTGACACGCCCTGCTTTGATCGCATCGTGGACGTCGGAGATCGTGGCTTCCTCGAGTGTGAAGCCGGCGGCCTGGGCGTCGTTGAGCACCGTGCCCGCGCTCGCGAGCGCGAACAAGAGAATGGCGCGTGGGATCAAGCTACGGTCCTTTTCGTTATTTCTTCGACTTGACCGGACCCAAGGCCGGCGGGGCGATGCGGTGTCGGGTCGCCTGCTCGTAGATCGAGGCGATCCTCAGAATCGCAGGCTCATCGCCCGGGCCGGCCCAGAAGGAGAGGCCGAAGGGGAGGGGCACTGCGAGCTTCGTTTGCTGCGTCTCGTTCGCGACCTGGACGTAGTTGTCTTTCGCGTCGTTCAGCTTGAACGAGGGTTCATAGATGATGTCGTTGAATCCGGCCGGCACCGTAATCTCGGGAAAGCCGACGTTGGCGCTGGTGGGGAAGCGGCCGAGCGGACGATCGTTGACCGTGGGCTGCGCGGCGTAGCCGTTTCTTGCCGGGGGTACCGTGATCGTCGGATTGACGAACACATCGATGCCGTTCTGGTACTTCACCTTGAAGATCACCATGCGCATCACATCGCGCATCTTCATGTGCTGCGTCATGCTGTCGGAGGCCATGCTGGTCGCGTTCTGCCAGTTCGTCATGCCGACGGTGCGCTCTTCTTCGTAGTTCTTCGTGTTGGCGTTCAGGCTCGTCCAGTCGTAGACCTGCGCATCGCCGCGGCGCTTCAGGTACTGCGCCACGTGGAAGCCGAAGCTCGCCGATCTATCGAAATTGTTGATGCTGCGGAGGTTCAGCTTATCCGACAGGACGGCGTTGCCTTCGGCGAGGTTGACCAGGTACTCACGACTGGTGATGTCCTGGCCGGGGACCGCGTAGATCAGCTTGCCGTCCTTCTTGGCCTGCAGGTATTCCGGCATATGAAAGGGCAGCACTTCGGCGAGCGCGCGCTGAAAGTTGTAAGTCATGTTGGGCACGTCGGGATCGTCCGCATACAGTGGATCGGACGATTCCACGAGCTCGGCGCCCAGCTGATCGCGCAGCACGCGCTTGATTTCGGCGTCGACGCGCTCGCTGACCGCAGCATCGTTGGCGCTGTGCTTGACCATGTATTCGCGAACGATCCCGATGCGCACCCCTGCCAGCGGCTTGCGGCCGCCGGTGCTCACGTCTTCATCGACCGCGAACGAGGCATAGGGCTCTTTCGGCACCAAACCAGCCGGCAACGCGGTGTAAATGTCCCGCGGATCGAATGCGACGTGATCCGTCGCTTTGACCGCATCGAGAACGCGCGCTGCATCCTTCACCGTGCGGCAGTGAATGCCCGCGCGGTCCACGTAGGGATCGCCGCCGATTGCACCACCGTAGGGAATGAGACCCTTCGTGCTCATGAAGCCCACCACGCCGTTGCGCCAGGCAGGCTGCCGGCATGAGCCGCCGGTCTCTTCGCAGATCGAGCAGTTCACCAGATTCGCACCGACCGAGGCCGCCGATCCGGAGCTCGACCCGCCGGTCTCCCGTGCGCTGTCGTAAACATTGCAGGCCACACCTGCCCAGGCGCTGCGCGAGCCGGTGCCGAATGTTCGGGTCTTCACTTTGGCGCCGCCTGGATCGCCGCCGCCGCCGTTGTACTCCGCAAGATTCGCCTTGGCGTAGATGATCGCGCCCTGCTCACGCAGCCGGGCGGCGACAGTCGAGTCGGCGGGCGCCGCATCCATCGCGTAGCTCACATCGGCTCCGCTCGTGGAGCGCATGTCTTTGGTATCGAACGCATCCTTGAACGACATCGCCACGCAATACATCGGCAGCTTCTTCAGGTCCGGATTGCTGCCGTACTGCGCGTCGAGCTCGGCTGCTCGCTCGAGCGCGTCCGGCTGCTGACGAAAGCTTTCGCAGACTCGCGGACACTGCGTCGGCAACGCGCCTTTCGAAGGATGCAGATCGCACTGCGCCTTGCAGGTTACGGAGCGCTCGCCGCGCAGATTGAGCGTGGCCAGTGCATTGACCTGGCCGGCGTTTTCCATGCCCACGAGCATGCCGAACTGTTGTTGTGCGGTCGGATCGGATTGCGTCGCCTCCATCCGGCCGTATTCGATCGGCAGGCCCTTGTATTCGTCGAAGTCGGGAAGAATGCGCGTGATCGCAACGGTCTCCGCTGGAAATTTCAGCGGCGCTCCCGCACGTACGATTCCTTTGCCGGGCTTGATGCGCGCTCCGTCTTTCGTCACCAGCTTCGTGCAAACACCGTTGTACGCCCTGGCGCGGTCGACGAACGCCTGCACCACTTGCTGGCATGTGGTCTGTCCGGACCGAATCGCGCGATGAATATCTGCGATGGTCGATTCTTCGACGTGGAAGCCCGTCGCCATCTGCTCTGCGCCGAATGCGGGCAGGAGCAGCAGCGAACACAGGGCGCCGGTCATCGCCGCTATCTTTCTGAGGCTTTTCATGTGGCACGCATGCAGACGACTCTCCGGACACAGACGGCCCGAGTCGGACGTGCCCTACCTGCGGATCGGTGTTACTTCGCTGATGCTGTCGGGACTTCCGAAAGTGATCAGGTGGGGGGATCTGAGAAAGGCTCGTCCACCTGCGCGAGGTCACGCGGTGTCGAACCCGATCCACGCTGCGCGCGACGCGCGTTGCGACCTAGCCAGACGGAGTAGGCGGCAGAGTCACGGTGGGGATGGCAGCTGGATCTTGTAAAGATCGAGTGCCGTCTTGCGAAACAGGGCGTCGCGCTCTGCAGCGGAATAGCCTGCGCTCAGGCGCTTGTAGGAATTCCAGAGCGTGACGTAAGAGCAGATTTCCGCGTCCACGGGGAAATTGCTCTCAAACATGCAGCGCTCGGGCCCGAACAGGTCAATCGTGGTGGCGACATGAGGCCGCCACGCGTCCGCAAGCTCGAGCGATGACGGCGGCTTGGGGCGCTTGTGAAACCCGAAGCCCATCCAGCGCATCCCCAAGCCGCCCAGCTTCACATAGACATTCGGGCAGCCACTCAGCGCCCGCATGCCTTGCTCCCACTCCGCGAAGACTTCGTCGTACCGGCCTTCATATTGTGCAAGTCCCAAAGGCCCGCCCACGTGATTGACCACGATGTTCGTGCCCGGTGCGTCCCTCGCTACGTCGACCAGCCGGCGAAGCTGATGGAAATAGAGCCAGAGATCACACACGAGACCGCGCTCTCCGAGCATGCGGACGGATTGCCGGAATTGCGGCAGCTCCAGAACGTTCTCGGGCACGTTGATCCGACCGTCATGCAGGCTCGGGTTCGGATCCCAGTCGGCCATGTCACGCACACCGCACAACCGGCCACGGCCGGCCTCGATGTGCGCGTCCAAAACGCGATCGAGGTGCTCCGGCGCGCGCAGGTTTGCGTACGCCACGATCCCGGCGGCCACGACGCCGTTGGACCTTGCGCATTGCTCGTAAGCAAATTCGGTCTCACCGACGCATCGGAGCTCTTCCGGGCCGTCGTGTCGGTAGCCCGTCCAGCCTTCCATGTAGATGGTGGCTACGATGTTGTGCCCGGTGCAGAGGTCGGCGAGACACTGCGGCAGTAGGTAGCTGAAGTCACCCATCACCCACAGGTGGTGATGCGGGTCGATGATCGGCATGTCCGGGGCCAGGGCTTCCTCGTGATGCTGCGCGAGCCACGCGGCATCGGGCACCGGCTCGATCCATTCCTTCTCCGCTTGTTGACTCGTCGCGTGCGTCATTGGCCCCCCCCCTCCCGCGTCGCATGAGCTCTCGCGTCATCCCAATTTACGCAATGGGTGACCCATCACTGGATGGTGAAGCCACCGTCGACTGCAATGGGCTGACCGATCACATAGGTGGATCCGGAGCTGCACAACCACAGCACCGCATCTGCAATCTCTTCCGGACGACCCATCCGCTTGATCGGTACGCTGCTTTCGACGACAGCGATGTCCAGATCCTTTTCGGCTGCCATCCGCTCGACGAGAGGCGTGTGGATCGTGCCCGGACAGATTGCATTGATGCGAATGCCGAGCGATGCGACTTCCATTGCCGCGGATTTGGTCATGCCGACGATGCCGTGCTTGGCAGCGTGATATTGGGAGCGGCCGGCGCCGCCGACGAGTCCCGCAAGCGACGAGCAATTGACGATCGCGCCGGAGCCTTGCCTGCGCATCTGCTGCAGCTCATACCGCATCGCGCTCCAGACCCCTTTGAGGTTGATCGCGAGAACTCGGTCGTATTCCGCCTCGGACATCTCTTCGAGATTGACGGCGTGGGTGACGATGCCCGCATTGTTGAACGCCGCATCCAGCCGGCCGAATGAGCCGACCGTGGCTTCGACGAAAGCCTTCACCTCGGCGTCGCTCTGCACATCGCAGACCTTGCCGATGACTTCGTGACCCTGCGCGCGCAGCGCATCGACCGCGGACCGCAGGGCCGCTTCATCGACATCCGACAGCGCGACCTTCGCGCCGCTGGTTGCGAACGCCTTGGCGGTCGCCAATCCCAGGCCTGACGCGGCTCCGGTGACGAGGGCGACCTGTCCCTTGAAGTCATAAGTGACCTTGGCCATAGACGATATTCCTTCAACTGCGCAGGCGCCGGCGCGACGAGGCTATGGCACCGGCGCCGGCGCCACAATGCGCGCGGCGGCGTAAGCTGCTTTGCGGAATATGAGAAGGTCAGACCTTGACGTCGCCGCGATGAGCGCCAGGGGTCTCTATGCCGGTTTCTGCGGTATTCGCCAGACGCTGTGCTGAGACAAGGATGCCCACCTGTTGAACGCCGCCTCACCAACAGCCGAAAACAGATGGACGCTTCCGCCTTCCGCGCCGGCTCGCGCATCTGGCGGCACTCGGATTGTCTTTCGACGCGTGGTCCTTCTTTTCGCAGCTACCGCACCTCGATGGTTTGTGCCTTGACACCGCCGCGCATAGCCGCTAATTCGCTTGGCATGCCTGACGACGCCGTGCTGTTCGATCTCGCCACGCGCGTGGGGCGGCGTCTACTCGGCTCCGGCCGCCGCATGGTGACCGCCGAATCGTGCACGGCCGGCTGGATCGCGAAAGCGCTGACGGATATCGCCGGCAGCTCGCAGTGGTTCGACAGCGGCTACGTCACCTATTCCAACGCAGCGAAGGTGCGCGATCTCGGCGTGTCGCAACAGACGCTCGATGCACACGGCGCCGTGAGCGAGCAAACCGTGCGTGAGATGGCACGCGGAGCGCTGCGCGTTACGGGCGCCGACGTGGCGGTTGCCGTGAGCGGCATCGCCGGCCCGAATGGTGGCGTCCCCGGCAAGCCCGTCGGCACCGTATGGTTCGCAATTGCGTCGAAACGCGGTGACGACGTGGCGATCGAATCGCGCCGCCAACTCTTCGAGCGCGACCGCGAGGCCATCCGCCGCCGCGCCGTCGAGTACGCGCTGGAACTGGTGTTGCAGCTCGAGCCGCGCAAGGCGTGAGCGCCTCCGCAGAGAAGTACGCTCTTTAGCCGCGCGCTGACGTCGCTATGCCCATCAGCCGTCCGCTCGGCGATCCCGCACTCGCGGAGCCAACGCATCGCCTTTTCTTCGCTCTCTGGCCAGACGACGCCATGCAGTCCGCCCTCGCCACCGCAACACGCAGCGTGGTCACTGCATGCGACGGCACGCCCGTTCCCATTCAAAATTTCCACTTCACACTAGCGTTTCTGGGCGCCGTTCCCGCGAGCCGCACTCGTGAGCTTGGCGAGCTCGCCGCGCGCGCTGCCGCTTACGGACGCGGGCCTATCGATGTCACCCTCGACCACATCGACTACTGGCGCAAGTCCCAAGTCCTCTGCGCGACGTCGAGCACGGAAGCACACGCTGCGGCGGCGCTAGCCGAACACCTCAAACACGAGGTCACCAAGAACGGATTTGCTCCCGATCTCAAGCCCTTCCGCGCGCATGTCACGCTCGCGCGCAAAGTTCGCCACGTAACTCGTGACCGCGACATGCCGCCGGTGCACTGGAGCTTCAAAGAGTTCCGGCTGATCGAGAGCCGCACAGCACCGAGCGGCTCGCTATACAGTACTCGCGAAATTTTCGTACTGGATGAGTTGCTGCGCTGACTGTATTTCTGTACGAAAACAACGCGAATGTCTCGCAAACAGCGCTCTCAGCGCGACATCGTTGTGGAATAATTCGCCCTTCATTCACTTCCCCGGAACCGCATCGAATGGAACAGCGAATGGATGACAATCGCAAGAAGGCGCTCGTCGCCGCGTTGGGCCAAATCGAGAAGCAATTCGGTAAGGGCTCCGTCATGCGTCTCGGCGATGCCGCGCAGACGTACGACATCGAGAGCGTTTCGACGGGCTCGCTCGGTCTCGACATTGCGCTCGGCATCGGCGGCTTGCCGCGCGGGCGTGTCGTCGAGATCTACGGGCCGGAATCGTCGGGCAAAACGACCCTCACGCTGCAGGTCATCGCCGAAGTCCAGCGCGCCGGCGGCACCGCGGCGTTCGTGGACGCCGAGCACGCGCTCGATCCCAGCTACGCCGAGAAGCTCGGCGTGAACATCAACGACCTGCTCGTGTCCCAGCCGGACACAGGCGAGCAGGCTCTCGAGATCACCGACATGCTGGTGCGTTCCGGCGCCGTGGACGTCGTGGTCGTCGACTCGGTCGCCGCGCTGACGCCGAAGGCGGAAATCGAAGGCGAGATGGGCGAGCTGCAGGTCGGCTTGCACGCGCGCCTCATGTCGCAGGCGCTGCGCAAGCTCACCGGCAACATCAAGCGCTCGAACACCATCGTCATCTTCATCAACCAGATCCGCATGAAGATCGGCGTGATGTTCGGCAACCCGGAGACCACCACCGGCGGTAACGCGCTGAAGTTCTACGCGTCCGTGCGTCTCGACATCCGCCGCATCGGCGCCATCAAGAACGGCGAAGAGGTCGTCGGCAACATGACGCGCGTGAAGGTGGTGAAGAACAAAGTCGCACCGCCGTTCCGCGAGGCCGAGTTCGAGATCATGTACGGCGCCGGTATTTCCCGCGAAGGCGAGATCATCGAGCTGGCGAGCGCCCAGGGCATCATCGAGAAGTCGGGCGCGTGGTACGCGTATAAGGGCAGCCGCATCGGTCAGGGCAAGGACAATGCCCGCAACTATCTCCAGCAGAACAAGGAGATCGCCCGCGAGATCGAGGAGCAGGTGCGCGCGAAGCTGCTGCCGCCCCGCGGGAAGAACGGCAACGGCAACGGCGAGCATTCTTGATCCCCTTGGGGCAGCGCATGGGTTGGGGTCGCCGGGGCGAAGCGCAGTGCGCGCTGAAAGGGCGCACTGCTTCGATGAGCCGTCAACGCGCTAAAGGATCAGCGCCGCTGCCCTAATGGCCTCTATCTGTAGTCCTTTGACGTATGCACAGGGCTCGCAAAGCCGAACTCACTGTCGAGGAGGCCGCCGACCCCAAACGCGTGCGAATGGCCGCCGTCGCCCTCCTGGCCCGCCGCGACTTCTGCAGCGGCGAGCTCCGCCAGAAACTCGAATCCGACGGCTATGACCGCGACCTCGTGGCCGAGGCGGTCGTGGAGCTCATCGAGGGGAAAATCGTCGACGACGCCCGCTATGCGCAGAACTATGTCGCGTATCACGCGGAGCGCGGGCAGGGCCCCATGCGTATCGCCGCCGACCTGAGAGCCCTCGACCTGCCGTCCGAGGTCATTCAGGCCGCTCTGGACAGCGGTGCCGACTGGCGCCAGCGCGCCCGTGAAGTCCGAATCCGTCGTTTCGGCCTTGCCGAACCCGCCTCGTGGTCCCAAAAAGCCAAGCAGGGAAGGTTTTTGCAGTACCGAGGCTTTTCATCGGATCATATCCGCGCCGCTCTCGGCCCCGACTTCGATCCGGACGCTTGAACTTGAGTAAACCGCGCTACATGACCGCGGCGGACGTACGCCGCGCGTTCCTCGATTTTTTCCGTCACAACGGCCACACCGTCGTGCCCTCGAGCTCGCTCGTGCCCGGCAACGACCCGACGTTGCTGTTCACCAACGCCGGCATGGTCCAGTTCAAGGACGTGTTCCTCGGCAAGGAGAAGCGCGACTACGTGCGTGCCGCCTCCAGCCAGCGCTGCGTGCGCGCCGGCGGCAAGCACAACGACCTCGAGAACGTCGGCTATACGGCGCGTCATCACACGTTCTTCGAGATGCTCGGCAATTTCTCGTTCGGCGACTATTTCAAGCGCGAGGCGATCACCTTCGCGTGGCAATTCGTCACGGGCGAGAAGTGGCTCCGCATCGACCCCTCGCGCCTGATGGTCACGGTCTACGCGACCGACGACGAGGCGTACGAGATCTGGAACAAAGTCATCGGCCTCGCCCCGGACCGCATCGTCCGCATCGGCGACAAGCCGGGCGGCGGCTCGGACAACTTCTGGCAGATGGGCGATACCGGCCCGTGCGGCCCGTGCACCGAGATCTTTTACGACCATGGTCCCGAAATTCCGGGCGGTCCGCCGGGCTCGGCGGACGCGGACGGCGATCGTTGGATCGAGATCTGGAATCTCGTGTTCATGCAGTACAACCGCTCGGCCGACGGCAAGCTCGCGCCGCTGCCGAAGCCCTCGGTCGACACGGGCATGGGCCTCGAGCGCACCGCAGCCGTCATGCAGGGCGTGCACTCGAACTACGAGATCGATCTGTTCCAAGGCTTGATCAAAGCGGCGGCGGCGCTGACCGGCACGAAGGACCTCACGTCCTCGTCGCTGCGAGTGATCGCGGATCACATTCGCGCGAGTACGTTCCTCGTGCTCGATGGGGTCGTGCCGTCGAACGAAGGCCGCGGCTATGTGCTGCGCCGGATCATTCGGCGCGCGCTCCGCCACGGCTATCAGCTCGGGGTGAAAGACCTGTTCTTCTACAAGCTCGTCGCGGCGCTCGAAAAGGAAATGGGCAGCGCGTACCCCGAGCTCACGCAGGGGCGCGCGCACGTCGAAGAGGTCCTCGAGGAGGAGGAGAAGCGCTTCGCGAAGACGCTCGCCAACGGCATGGTGCTCGTCGAAAAGATCATCGAGGACTTGGGCGGCTCGCAGGATGCGGGCGCGGATCAAGCGCAGATTCCCGGTCGCCTCGTGTTCGATCTCTACAGCACGTACGGCTTCCCGGTGGACCTGACGGCGGATATCGCGCGCGAGCGCGGCTTCGGCATCGATCAGGCGGGCTTCGACGCGGCAATGGAAGAGGAGCGCGTCCGCGCGCGCGGTGCGGGCAAGTTCAAGGTGGATTTGCGCGGCGGCACCTCCCTCGAGTCACGCACGCTGTTCCAGGGATACGAAGGGCTCGACTCCGACGGGCAAGTCGTGGCGCTGCTGAAAGGCGGCGAGCCCGTCGAGAAGCTCGGGCCGGGCGAGCAGGGCGAAATCGTGCTCGATCGCACGCCGTTCTACGCCGAGTCCGGCGGCCAGGTCGGTGATGCGGGCGAGCTCGCGGGTCCCGGCATTCGCTTCATCGTCGAGGACACGAAGAAGCGCGGCGCCGCGCACACGCACATCGGCAAGGTGATCGAGGGCCGCATCGCCCTCGGCGATGCGCTCGGCGCGCACGTCGACGGTAAGCGCCGTCGCGCCACTGCGCTCAATCACACGGCCACGCATCTCTTGCACGCAGCGCTGCGGAAAGTGCTGGGCACGCACGTTCAGCAGAAGGGTTCGCTGGTTGCGCCCGATCGGCTGCGCTTCGACTTCTCGCACTTCCAGCCGGTGACGGCGGATGAGCTGCGCGAAATCGAGCACGTCGTGAACACCCAGATTCGCCGCAACGAGCCCGCCGAAACGAAGGTGATGGACTTCGAGAGCGCGGTGGCGAGTGGCGCGATGGCACTGTTCGGAGAGAAGTACGAGAAAGACGTCCGCGTGCTGCGCGTGGGCGATTTCTCGACGGAGCTGTGCGGCGGCACGCACGTTGCGCGCGCGGGTGATATCGGCTTGTTCAAGATCGTCAGCGAGGGCGGCATCCAGGCCGGCGTGCGCCGTATTGAAGCACTGACCGGCGAAGGCGCGCTCATGTATGTCGAGCAGAACGAGCTGCTCATCAAGGAAGTTGCCGGCCTGGTGCGCGGCACGCGCGACGATCTGGGCGACAAAGTGCGCGACGCGCTCGAGCGCATCCGGCAGATGGAGAAGGAAATCCGCGCGTTGAAGGATCGGCTCGCCTCCGGGCAGGGCACGGATCTCGCCTCCGCGGCGGTCGACATTCAGGGCGTCAAAGTAGTTGCGACGAAAGTCGATGGCGCGGATGCCGGCGCGCTCCGCAATGCCGTCGATCAGCTCAAGAACAAGTTGAAGTCGGCGGTCGTCGTGCTCGCGTCGGTCGAGGCGTCGTCGAAGGTCGTGCTGGTGGCCGGGGTCACGGCCGACCTCGTCGCGCGAATCAAGGCCGGCGAGCTCGTCGGGAGCGTTGCGGCCAAGGTCGGCGGCCGCGGCGGCGGTCACCTGGGCGGTCGGATCCGAGTCCTGGGCGGTGGTGACCGTGACGCTGGTGCCCATGAACTTCGCGCGGACGCCGTCGGCGACCGTCACCTTGTACGGCGGGGTGCCGCCGTACCAGTCGCGCGTGATGTTGTTCGCGCGCGGGCCGACCACGGCGATGGTCGTCAATCCGTCCTTCGCGAGCGGCAGCTTGTTGTTCGCGTTCTTCAGCAACACGACGGTCTTGCGCGTGACGTCCAGCGCGGTCTGGTGGGCGGCGGTCTGGGCCCACGGGGTCTCCGTCCCGAGGATCCGCTTGCCGGGGACGCGGTCAGCGGGATCGAAGTCGCCGACGCGGAAGCGCACGCGCAGGTTTCCGCGCAGCGCCGCGTCGATGTCCGCGACGTCGGACATCGCGGCAGCCTCGTCGTCGGCATCGAGCTCGCTTAGCTCAGCGGCCGCCACATTGCCCTCCTCGTCCTTGAGGATGAAGACGAGGTCGAGGATGCGGATGGTCTCGTTCTCGACGAGCTCGGCCAGCGCCGGGACGATCTCGCCCTTGAACTTGTTGCCTGGGAACGCTACGACGAGATACTCGATCGGGCCGACGCTCATTGGCTTGCCTCCTGAGAAAGTGGTCGCTGCGGAGTCTGCCACAAACGCCTTCGCCGAATCCTCCTAACGGAGGAACGCGTCGTCGACAGGGACGCCGTAGCCCGTCGCGAGCGCGTTCGTCTCGCTCGCCATGCCGACGACCGCGAGCAGCTCGGCCAGCTGATCGTCGCTCATTCCCTTCTTCCTGGCGGACGCCGTGTGCGACGCGATGCAGTACTCGCAGCCGTTCGCGACCGACACGGCCACGTAGAGAAGCTCCTTGGTCAGCGGATCCAGCGCCCCCGGCGCCATGACCTCCTTGACGGACTCCCAGGTTCGTCGGAGAGCGACCGGGTCGGCGGCGAGCGCCTTCCAGAAGTTGTTGACCCAGTCGACCTGCCGGGTCTCCATGATGTCGTCGTAGACGGCGCGCACGTCCGGCGACGCGTCGTCGTACTCGACCAGCGGCATCGACTCGCTAGTCGTCGCCGTCGGACGGCTCGTCGCCGTCGGCTTCCGCCGCGGGCTCCTCGGCGGGAACCGTGACCTTCTCAGGCTCGGACGGCGGCGGCTCGCCCTCGATGATCGAGATGTCGACCTCGTCCTCGTCCTGCTTGCGGCCGACAACGATCGTCGAGCCGGGTTTGATCGAGCGGCCGAGCACGTAGTCCGCGAGCGGGTCCTCGATGAAGCGCTGGATCGCGCGTCGGAGCGGGCGGGCGCCCATGGCCGGGTCATAACCCTTGTCGACCAGCAGCTCCTTCGCCTCCTCGGTGAGCTCGATGGCGGCCTCGTGCTCGCCCATCTGCTCCTTGAGGCGCTTCATCATCAGGTCGACGATCGTCTTGATCTCGTCCTTCGTCAGCTTGTGGAAGACGATGACCTCGTCGATCCGGTTGAGCAGCTCCGGCCGGAAGACCTTCTTGAGCTCGCCCATGATCCGGTCCTTCATCTCGTCGTAGGAAAGACCGGTGTCGTCGCCGACTGCGAAGCCGAGGGACTGGTTCTTGGAGATCGTCGCCGCGCCGATGTTCGACGTCATGATCACGATCGTGTTGCGGAAGTCGACCTTGCGGCCCTGGGCGTCCGTCAGCTTCCCGTCCTCGAGGATCTGGAGGAGGATGTTGAAGACGTCGGGGTGGGCCTTCTCGATCTCGTCGAGGAGGACG
>Ga0081455_10001723_pt1 | contig 26500 bp, 20 predicted proteins | sample TabmetS3T2R1_FD_70207 | JGI IMG/M metagenome (GOLD analysis project Ga0081455, IMG submission 70207) | Tabebuia heterophylla rhizosphere microbial communities from the University of Puerto Rico - S3T2R1 | ecosystem: Host-associated > Plants > Roots > Rhizosphere ...
GCGGTGGCCCTGCTGCGCCGGCTGGTCGGCCCGCGGGTGGCCGCCGAGCCGGCCGCGGCGCGAGACCTGGCCGAGCGGTGCGCCCGGCTGCCGCTGGCGCTGCGGGTGGCCGCCGAGCTGGCGGTGTCCCGGCGCGGCGAGCCGCTGGCCGCGCTGGCCGCCGAGCTGGCCGCGCACCACCCGGACCCGCCCGGCGGCGCCCCGCTGGACCTGCTCGCCGCCGGCGGCGACCCGGCCACCGCGGTCCGCACGGTCTTCTCCTGGTCCTACCGGCATCTGCCGACCGATGCGGCGCGGGCGTTCCGGCTGCTCGGCCTGCACCCCGGCCGGGACCTGGACGCGGCCGCCGCGGCCGCGCTGCTCGGCGTCCCGCCCGGGCAGGCCCGCCGGCTGCTCGCCGTGCTGGCCGGCGGGCACCTGCTGGAGCGGCACGCCGACCGTTACCGGATGCACGACCTACTCCGCGCGTACGCCCGCGAGCTGGCCGCCGACCCGGGCGGCGCGGCCGACGGCGGCCCGGCGCTGGACCGGCTGCTGGACCACTACGTGTCCGCCGCGGCCGCAGCGATGGACCTGCATGCCGGGTACGAGAAGGATCGCCGGCCACGGGTCGGGCAGTCCTCCGTCGCGTTCGCCAACCCGGCCGCAGCGGCCGGCTGGCTGGACACCGAACGCGCAAACCTGGTCGCCGCTGCCACCCGCGCCGCCGGCAGCGGTCGCTCCCGCCCGGCGGTGCTGCTGGCCGCGATCCTGCACCGCTACCTCGACGTGGGCGGTCACTGGGCGGAGGCCGAGCAGCTGCACGGCTGCGCGGCCGGCGTCGCCGAGGGGTCCGACCGGGCCGACGCGCTGTGCAACCTCGGCGTGATCCACTGGCGGCGCGAGCGCCTCCACGAGGCGCTGGCCTGCTACCGGCGCGCGCTGACGGCGGCCCGTGCGGCGGGCGACCGCACCACCGAGGTCCGCGCGCTGAACAACACCGGCCTGGTACACGAGCATCTGGGCCGCTACGCCCAGGCACTGGCCTGCTACCGGCGGGCGGCCGCGACCGCCGGGCAGATCGGCGACCGCTCCGGGCAGGCCCGCGCGCTGGACAACCTCGGCAACGTCACCGAGTACCTGGGCCGGTACGCCGAGGCGCTCGAGCACAAGCGGCGGGCGCTGGCGATCGCCCGCGAAATCGGCGACCGCACCGGCGAGGCGAGCACCCTGAACAACCTCGGCAACGTGCACGAGCGGCTGGGCCGGCATGCCGAGGCGCTGGCGCACTACCGGCAGGCGCTGGAACTGGCCCGCGAGATCGGCTACCGCGAGCTCGAGGGGCACGCGCTGGACAACCTCGGGCTGGCGTATCGACAGGCCGGCGACCCGCGGCGGGCCCTCGACCACCACCGGCAGGCGATCGAGCTGGCCCGCCAGACCGGCAACACCCACCTGCGCAGCCAGGCGCTGAACAGCGCGGGCGAGACGCTGCGCGATCTGGGCGCCCCGGCCGAGGCACTGGCAGCGCACCGGGAGGCGCTGACGCTGGCCGGCGACCTGGACGAGCCCCGCACCCAGGCCCGCGCCCACGACGGCGCCGCGCACGCGCTGGCCACCCTCGGCGACCCCGCCGCAGCGCGCGGGCACTGGCAACAGGCACACCGGCTGTACCGCGACCTCGGTGCCCCAGAGACAGCCGAGGTGGCGGCGCACCTCGGCTGAGCGCCCTTCGATCGACTCGTGAATTCTGTCTACCGAAAAGGTCACCACGTGCACCGGTTGAACGATGCGCGTTAGTGGATGTCGAGGCGGTTGAAGGCGGGTACGGCGGTGGCTGCGAGTATCACGGCCGTGCCGGCGAGGGCGAGCACTGCGCTCGCGCCGAGGCCGTGCTGGAGTTGGTTGTTGCCGACCGACCAGTAGAACAGCGAGGCGTACCGCAGCGGGTGCAGCCAGTGGGTGACCGGCGCGAGCGAGCCGATGAGGTAGGAGGCGCTGGCGGCGCCGGCGGCGACACCGAGGGCGGTGCCGCGGCTGCCGGTCCAGGCCCCGATCAGCAACGCGAGCAGGCCGAAGTCGATCGCGAGCAGCATGGTTGCCGCGGTGGCGCCGAGGATCGGGCCGAGGTCCAGGTCGAGCTGGAAGGCGCGGCCGGCCAGGACGACGGCCAGCGTGGCGAGCGAGGCGCAGGCGGCGTGCAGCACCAGTACGGCGATCTTCTGCTGCAGGATGGTGCGCCGCCGGGCCGGCAAGGTGGCGACCAGGGCAAGTGTGCCGTCCTCGTCCTGCCCGGCCAGGCAGGATGCGCCGTATCCCATGGCCAGGACCAGGGCGATCAGCGGGAGGAAGTTGGCGTACACGTTGGCGCTGAGCCAGCCGGCGGGTGAGGTGAGGCTGCCGGCCGCGCCGAACAGCGCGGCCAGCTTGGAGCCGTTCTGGGTGAACTCGTTCAGGCTGGTCTCGTCCTTGAACGTCGGGTACAGCGCCACGACGACGAACACGTAGGCGGCCAGGCCGAGACAGTAGCCGAGCACGGCGCGCCGGCGCAGCCGCAGGTCCAGGCGGACGACATCCAGCGGGACGGTGTCAACGGGCATCGGAGGTCTCCCGCGGCGCGTGGTTGCGGTAGTAGGTCAGGAACAGCTCGTCCAGGTCGGCGGGCCGGGCGGTGGCCTCCTCGGCGCCGAGCTCGCCGGCCAGCCGCAGTACCGGCGCGAGCTGCCCGGACAGCGAGATGGTCAGCTCGCGGGGCGCGCTGGCGGTGACCCGTACGCCCTCCAGCGCGGCGAAGCGACCGGCGTCGACCGGGGCGGGGAAGCGGAAGGACATCGTGCGCGGTGCGGTACGGCGTAGCCCGGCGACGGTGTCGGTGACCACGATGCGGCCGTCGCGGATGATCGACAGCCGGCCGACCAGCCGCTGCACCTCGTCCAGCTCGTGCGAGGACAGGAACACCGTGCGTCCCTCGCCGGCGGTCTCGGCCACCAGCGCGGCGAACTCGGCCTGTAGCAGCGGGTCCAGCCCGGAGGTGGGCTCGTCCAGCACCAGCAGGTCCGGGCGGCGCATGAAGGCCAGGATCAGGCCGATCTTCTGCTTGTTGCCCTTGGACAGCGTCCGGACCGGGCGGTCCAGCTCCGCGTCGAACCGCTCGGCCAGCTCGTCGCGGTAGCGGGTGTCGGTCAGGCCGGCGGCGTGACCGAGCCGGTCCAGGTGTTGCCGCCCGGTCAGCCGCGGGTGCAGGGCCAGGTCGCCGGGCAAGTAGCCGGTACGGGCGTGCACGGCAACCGCGTCGGCAACCGGGTGCCGCCCGAACACACGCACCTGCCCCGAACCGGCCCGGTACAGCCCGAGCAACAGCCGGATCGTGGTGGACTTGCCGGCGCCGTTCGGCCCGAGGAACCCGAACACCTCGCCCGCGCCGACCTGGAAGCTCACCCCCTCCACGCCGCGGCGCCCGCCGAAACTGCGCGTCAGCCCGTCGACCTCGATGACCGCGCTCACCGCTCGCCTCCCTCTCCGGGGCCGAGGAACAGGCCCCGCCCGTACACCTCCAGGACGGTCTGGCTCCACCGGGTCAGCCCGTCGCGGCTGAACGGATCCACGCCCAGCACGGTGGCGACCCGCTCGCGCAGCAGGATCAGCGCCAGGTCGTTGATCAGCAGGAACGCCGCCAGCACCGGCGGATCCGCGGCCGGCCGGGTCAGCCCCGACGCCGTCATGCCGGCCAGCGCCTGCCGCGTCACCTCGAACATCCCCGCGAACAGCTCCGCAGCCGCCGCGCCGCCGTCGACCAGCAGCCGCCGCATGTACGCCACCAGCACCGGCTCGGAGGTGAACGCCTCGGCCAGCACGGCCGCGATCGAGGACGCGCTCACCGCCTCCGCCGGCCCACCGAACTCCGCCAGCAGCGACCCCATCCACGCCGTCGCGTGCGCGTCCACCGCCGCCCGCAGGCCGTCCTTCGACCGGTAGTGGTGGATCACCAGCGACGGCGACACCCCAGCGGCGGCCGCGATGTCCCGCACGCTCACCGCCTGCACCCCGCGCTCGGCGAACAACCGCATCGCCGTCCCGCGGATGGTCGCGGCCGCGGTGAGATCTCCGGCTGCACACACGTACAGCATCCTGAACAACTGTGCAGGTGTTGTCAAACGCTCGACCTCGGCGGGCGCGGCTCGCGGCCCGCGGGGGCGGTCTCAACGCCAGCGGAAAGGTCAGTCTCCGGCCGGGGGAACGGACCGGGTGAGTTGGTCGACGTGGCGCAGACGTCCATCGGGGGCGAGCCGTCCGAACATGTAGATCTCGGTAGCGATGAGCTGCCCTTTGCGCATCGTGGCCGTCAAGGTGTAACGGGCGGCTACTGAGTCGCGGTTGACCATGCATTCATGGACCTCGACCCGTACGTCGGCAGCCCTCTTGCGCCCGCCTTGGACGTGCGCGAGCAGCCGTTCGCGGTCCAGCACGATCCCGTCGTTTGTCATGACGAAGTCGGGCGTGTGGTAGCGGTCCATGACCTCGGCCGGATCCGTGTCGCCGAAGGTGATCTGCCGGGGGTAACGGACCAGGTAGCCGGCCAGATCGCGGCCCGGCAAGGGCTCGGGAGACTCTTCGTCGCGTCCTACGGTGTTTATATTTGACATAGGTGTAAAGGTTAAGTGGTGAAGCTATCGTTGACAACCATGTCAGAGTTCCAGCCGCCGCAGCGCCGGGCGCGCGCTGACGCCCGACGCAACACCGCAGTGATACTCGACGCGGCGGTCGCCCTGCTGGCTCGTCAACCCGAGGCGGGGATGGACGAGATCGCCACGGCGGCCGGGGTGAGCCGGCAGACGGTCTACGCGCACTACCGTTCGCGTCAGGTGTTGCTGCAGGCGGTGGTGGAGCGGGTCACGGCCGAGGTCGTGGCCGTCCTGGATGCCGTCGACCTGGAGCGGGACCGGCCGGCCGAGGCGTTGCGGCGGTGGCTCGAGGCCGCATGGCAACTGCTGGAGACCTATCCCGTCTTGCTGTCTCCGGCGATTCCCACCGCGCCGGTGGCCGAGGACGTGCGGCGCCACGAGCCGGTCACCGGCCGGCTGTTGCCGTTGATCCGGCGCGGACAGCGTGTCGGCGAGTTCGACGGCCGGCTGCCCGCACAGTGGCTGCTCGCCGCCGTGGTAGCCCTCGGGCATGCGGCCGCTGCGGAGCTCGCCGCCGGCCGGATGACCCGGCAGCAGGCGGGCAACGCGTTCACCGATGCCGTTCTTCGGGTGTGCGGCGCCAAGCCGCCGAATCCTGCCTGATGAGGCCCGGCAGCCGGAGCGGGCTTGGCGGTTTCGCCGAGCCGCACGTCATGACCGGACCCTTTCAGGCGCCGTTGCTCACCTGGCGGGAACACGATGCGCGCTCAGGGCAGGAGCAGCGGGATGGCAAGGGCGTAGCCGACCAGGAGCAGCGCCGCCTCGGCGCGGATCAGGCGGGAGCCGCGCAGCAGGAGCAGCCACGCGAGGAGGCTGCTGGCGACCATGACCAGGACGGCGAGCGCGTGGATGCCCGGTTCGCCGGCGGGAGCGCCGCCGGCAAGTCCGATCACGGCGCCGCCGGCCAGGCTGTTGAACATGTTGCTCCCGAACAGGTTCCCGACCAGCAGGTCCACCTCACCGTGGCGTTGCGCCTGGATCGCGGCCACCAGCTCCGGCAGCGAGGTGCCGACGGCGACGACGCTGAACCCGATGAAGACCTGCGGCACCTGCAGCCGGGTGGCGACGTCCACCGCGCCATCGACGACCAGCGCCGCGCCGAGCAGCGTTCCGGCCAGACCGAGCACCGCGCGCGCGGTATGCAGCACAGTCGACCGGCGGTGGGTGCCGCCCAGGTACTCGGTCACCTCCGTGGCGAGTTCGTCGGTGCGTGCGGTGGCATCCGGCCGGAGCAGGACGACCGACGTCACCACGAGCAGCGCCGCCAGTACCGCGCCGCCGACCTGGTTCGGGGCGAACAGCAGCACGCCCGCGAAGACCACGACCGCGAGCACGGCCAGTGGCGCCTCGCGGCGCAGCACCGCGGAGCGGATCACCACCGGCGCGATCAGCCCGGCCGTGCCCAGCACGAGCGTCAGGTTCAGCACATTGGACCCGACCAGGTTCCCGGCGGCGATGCCGTAGTCACCGCGGCCGGCGGCGATACCGGACACCAGCAGCTCCGGTGCGCTGGTACCCAGGCCGATCAGCACTACGCCGATCACCACCGGCGGTACGCGCAGGCCGGCTGCTACCCGCGCCGACCCGGCAACCAGCTGATCGCCGGCCACCACCAGCAGTGCCAGTCCGGCCATGGCAAGCACGACCGACCCGACCACAGCAGCCTCCACTCGACAGGACCGCAAGCCTACGACCACTCGGCAGGTGGACGATGCGTGTGAAGGGGTTGAGGGTGCATGAGCGGTGCTGACCCGTACGCGCGTGCGCGGCCTGGTGTTCGACGGCGGACCGCTCAGCGCAGGAACAGCTCGATCACCGGTACGGCCACCTCCGGCCGGCGGGTCGGCAGCCGCAGGGTGAGCGTGCCGGCCGGCTGGCCCACCGCGGAGGTCGCGTACGCCGGCTGGTCGGGGTCGTCCACCTCGCGGCGTACCTCGGCCGCATCGTGCAGGAACTGCGCGTAGCCGACCCGATCGGCCAGCCCAGGCAGGTGTACGGCATCGAAGGGCCAGCCGAACAGGTGCAGGTAGAGGCGGTCCCCGCGCTGGGTGTAGCGGCAGTCCGGCGGCGGCACGAACTCGCTCGGCCCGGCGCCGTGGATGGACCGCTCGTGCAGCCGCATCCACCGGCCGATCTCCCGCAGCGTCCGGCTGGCCACCTCGTCGAACTCGCCGCGGCCGGTCGGCCCGACGTTCAGCAGCAGGTTGCCGTCCTTGGAGACGGTGTCGATCAGCATCCGGACCAGCAGCTCGGGCGACTTGACGTCGGTGTTGTCCCGGTCGTACCCCCAGCTGCCGTTCAGCGTCTGGCAGGCCTCCCACAGCACCGGCCGGCCATCCCGGGTCAGCGGGTCGCTGGGCTGGTACTGCTCGGGCGTCAGGAAGTCGCCGGGCAGGCCGGCCCGGTCGTTGAGCAGGATGCCGGGCTGCAGCTCACGGGCCAGCCGGTGCACCGCCGCGGCGTCCCAGTCCGCGGCACCCTTGGCGCCCCACACCAGCTGCCCCTCGTGCCGGTGGTTCTCATAGGAGAAGTCCAGCCACAGCTGGTCGATCCGGCCGTACCGGGTCAGCAGCTCGCGCAGCTGGCCGTGCAGATACTGCCGGTACGCGCCGATGTCCCGCTCCTGCCTGCGCGCCTCCGGGTCGTCGCGCAGCGGGTGCAGCCCGTCCAGCGGGAACTGCGGGTGGTGCCAGTCGATGAGCGAGTGGTAGAGCCCGACGCCGAAGTCGCGCTCCCGCATCGCCGCCACCAGCGGCGCGATGATGTCCTGGCCCCAGCGGGTCCGGGTGACCCGGTAGTCGCTGAGCCTGGTGTCCCACAGGCAGAAACCCTCGTGGTGCTTGGTGGTGACCACGGCGTAGCGCATGCCGGCCGCCGCGGCCTGCGCGATCCAGTCCCGCGGGTCGTAGCGGTCCGGGTAGAAGTGCTCGAAGTATGGCTGGTACGCCTCGTCGCTCGTCCGTTCGTTGTGCCGCAGCCACTCCCCGCGCGCCGCCAGCGAATACAGTCCGAAGTGGACGAACAGGCCGAAGCGGCGGCGCCGGAACAACTCCACCCGGGCCGGGTCGGCGGGCAACTCAACCACGGACCGCTCCCTTGGTGGCATCGGCGATGAAGTGCCGCGCGAACAGTGTGAAGACGAGCACCAGCGGCAGTACGGCAAGCAGCGCCCCGGCCATCACCACGCTGTAGTTGGTGATGTGGGTGGTGTTGAGCTGGGCCAGCGCCACCTGCAGGGTGAGCCGGTCCGGGTTGACCAGCACGACCAGCGGCCAGACGTAGTCGTTCCACACGCTGATGAAGGTGTAGATGCCGAGGAAGGCCAGCCCCGGGCGGATCGTCGGCAGCCCGACGTGCCAGTACTGCCGCAGGAATCCGCAGCCGTCCAGCCGGCTGGCCTCGACCAGCTCGTCCGGGACGGCCTGCAGGCTGTACTGGCGCATCCAGAAGATGCCGAACGCGTTGGCCAGCGACGGCAGCACCAGCGGCTTCAGCGAACCCACCCAGCCGATGTCCACCATCAGGATGAACTGCGGGATCAGCGCCATCTGGGTCGGCAGCAGGTAGAGCCCGAGCAGCACCCCGAAGATCAGGTCCCGGCCGGGGAACCGGTACTTGGCAAAGGTGAAGGCGGCGAGGGAGTCGACGAACAGCACCAGCACGGTGGCCACCGAGGCGACCAGCAGCGAGTTGAGCAGCGAGCCGAGGAACTGGATGCTGTCGAACACTTGGCGGATGTTGACCAGCAGGTGCGAGCCGAAGGTCAGCTTCGGCGGGTAGCGGTAGATGTCCTCGGTGGTGTTCGTCGCCATGACGATGGTCCAGTAGAACGGGAACAGCGAGACGACGACGCCCAGCATCAGCAGGGCGTGCAGGCCGAGCCGCCGGCCCACCCGCAGCCGCCGGCTCACCGGTCCCGCCCGCCGATGAGGCGCCAGTTGACGGCGACGATGAGCAGGATGAACAGGAACAGCGCCCAGGAGATCGCGGCGCCGTAACCGAAGTCGTTGTTGTCGAAGGCCTGGTGGTAGAAGTACAGCATCACGGTCAGGCCGGCCTGGCCCGGTCCGCCGGAGTTCGGGTTGGTCGCGGCGTTGCTGCCGAACATCACCTGCGGCTCGGTGAAGCTCTGCAGGCCCGTCACCGTGGAGACCACGACGGTGAACAGGATGATCGGCCGCAGCAGCGGGATCGTGATCCGGAAGAACCGCTGCGCCGCGCTGGCGCCGTCGATCCGGGCCGCCTCGTACAGCTCGGTGGGGATCGCCTGCATGCCGGCCAGGTAGATGATCGCGTTGTAGCCCACCCACTGCCAGGTCATCAGCAGCGCGATCACGATCTTGATGGTCCACGGGTTGGTCATCCATGGCACCGCGGGCACCCCGAACACGTGCAGCGTCGCGTTCACGATCCCGTACTGGGAGCTGAACACCGCGAAGAAGAAGATGGCGATGGCGACCAGCGAGGTCACGCTCGGCGTGAAGTAGGCGACCCGGTAGAAGCCGCTCAGCCGCTTGGCCGAGTTGAGCATCGAGGCGACCACCAGCGCGATGAACAGCATCGGTACGGTCGCCAGCAGCCAGATGACCAGCGTGTTCCACAGGGCCAGCCAGAAGGTGTGGTCGTGGATCAGGTAGCGGAACTGCGACAGCCCGACGTACTTCGGGTCGCCGATGCCGTCCCAGTCGTGGAACGCGAGGTAGAAGGTGACCATGATCGGCACCAGCGCGAACCCGGTGAACACCACGAAGAACGGCGACACCGCAAGGTACTGCGGCCAGTAGGACAGCACCCGCCGCCGGCGCCGAGCGCGGCCGGCGGCGGGGCGCCGGTGAGCACTGCCGGGCTGAGGGCGCGGCTCGACGGTGCTCCGCGTTGCCATCAGATGGAGACCCCCTGCTTGGCGGCGATGCTCTTCGCCTGCGAGACCGCGTCCGCCCACGCCTGGTCCGGGGACTTGCCCTTGGTCTCCACGCTGGTCAGCTCGCTGAAGTACGGGGCGGCCGCGGCCGCGTCGGCCGGCGCCTCGTACGCGACCGGGATCTTCTCCGCGGCCGGGCCGAACACCTCGATCGTCTTCTGGCCACCGAAGAACGGGTCCGCCGCGGTCAGCGCCGGCAGGGTGTAGCTGGCCGGTGAGGACGGGAACAGCGCCGCGTCGGTGAAGCCGCGGGCCTGGTTCTGCGGGCTGAGCAGCCAGCTGATCAGGTCGAAGGCCGCCTTCGGGTTGCCGCTGGTCGCCGGGATCGCCAGGAACGAGCCGCCGATGTTGGCCGGCCCGCCCGGCCCGGCCGCGACCCGCCACGTGCCCTTGGTCCCCGGCGCTGCCGAGGAGATGTCCAGCGCGTGCCAGGCGGCGCCGATCTCGGTGCCCAGGGCGCCGTTGCCGATCGCCGCGTTCCAGCTGTTGTCGTTGATCTTCGCGTCCACCCCGAGCTGGAGCGGCCGGAGGGCCAGGTCCCAGGCGCGCCGGATGTGGTCCTGGTCGCCGATGAAGTGGTTGTTGGTGTCGATGAACCGGGTGGTGCCCTGCCCGACCACCATGTTGAAGACCGACCCGACGTTGTTCAGCAGGAACGTCTTGGGCAGCGCCTTGTGCAGCTCCACCCCGGCCGAGAAGTAGTCCTCCCAGCTGGCCAGCTGGCTGGCCACGGTGGCCGGGTCGGTGGGCAGCCCGGCCTGGGCGAACAGGTCCTCCCGGTAGAACAGCGCGGTCGGCCCGATGTCGATCGGGAAGCCGATCAGCTTGCCGTCCTGGGTGCTGCCCTGCTTCCACTTCCAGCCGAGGTACTGGCTGGCCAGCTTGTCCGCGCCCAGCGTGTTGAGGTCGATGAACCGCTCCGCCCTGGGCAGGAAGGAGGCGATGTCCTCGCCCTTGATGCCGGTGACATCGGGGACGAACTTGCGGCCGGACATCGTGGTCAGCAGCTTCTGCTTGAAGTCGCCGCCGATCACCGAGGTCTTCACGGTGACCGAGGTGAAGTGCTTGACGGCATCGGCCACGACCTTGTCGCTCAGTCCGCCGCCCCAGTACCACAGGCTGATGGTCGAGCTGCCGCCCGCGGCGCCGTTGGGCGAGCTCGACTTGCCGCACGCGGCCGCCGCGGCCACGCCAGCGGCAGTGAGTGCGCTGGTCTGCAGGAACCGCCTGCGGGAAAGTTCCATTCGGTTTCTCCTACGGTTGACGAGTTCCCGGGTCCGAGGGCAGGACGCGGTCGAGGAAGGCGTAGTCACGCCGCAGTCGCGGCTGGGCCGGCGCGGCCCGTACGGCGTGCCACCAGCTGGCCAGCTCGACCCAGCGCGGGGCGGCCGCGGCGGCACCGGGCCGGCGGGTGGACAGCGCGGCCACCAGGGCGGCGAAGCGCAGCCGCTCGGGCAGCGGCCAGCCGGCCAGCGTGCCGGCCACCAGGCTGGCCCCGAACACATCGCCCGCCCCGGTGCTGTCGATGGCCTGGACCGGCACGCCGGGCACGGCCGCGCTCTCCCCGGTCGTACCGTCCACGGCCAGCACACCGGCGCTGCCGCAGGTGACCACCGCGAGCGGCACCAGGTCGGCGAGCCGGGCCAGCGCCGCCGCCGGTGAGTCGGTACGGGTGTAGGCCATCGCCTCCGCCGCGTTCGGCATGAACGCGTGGCACAGCGCGAGCTGGTCGAGCAGCGCGCCGTCCCACTGTCCGGAGGGATCCCAGCCGACATCGGCGAAGACCAGGGTGCCGGCAGCGTGCGCGCGGCGTACCCACTCCAACGGTTTGGGTCCGATGTGGACGATCGCGGCCGGGCTGGCCGGCGGGTCGCCGACCAGCTCGTCCGGCTCGACCGGCGGCGGCTCGGCGTGCGTCACCAGGGCCCGGTCGCCGTCGTACGCCAGCGACACGGTCACCGGCGTCGGCCAGCCGACGAAGCGGCGCGAGCTGGACAGCTGCACGCCCTCCGCCTGCGCCAGCGCCCGCCAGCAGTACGTACCGCCCATGTCGTCGCCGAACGCCGCGGCCAGCGCGACCCGCAGGCCCAGCCGGCGCAGCGTGACCGCGAAGTTCGCGATGCCGCCCGGTGCGCTGGTCACCTGCTCGGCCCACACCTCGGTGCCCGGCACCGGTACGGCGGTCAGGCCGCTGAATCCGGTGTCCAGGAACAGCAGCCCGGACAGGAAGACGTCCGGCGCCTCCTGCGCTCCGGTCCGCACCGGCCCCACTCCTGGCATGCGCGAAATCTTGCACCTCGGTGAGCGACTCTGACAAGAGTCAATCAAAGTCGCGCATAGATTTGACGAACTTTGGAGGGTAGGGTCTACCGCATGCTTCCCGAGCGCCGCCGCGAACTGATCCTCCGCGCCCTCCACTCGGACGGTCCGACGACCGTCACGGCGCTGGCCGACAGGCTCGCCGCCAGCCAGGCGACGATCCGCCGCGATCTCGTACAGATGGAGGAGGAGGGCCTGCTCAAGCGGGTCTACGGCGGTGCCGCACCGGTGTTCGGCGAGGACGACCCGTTCGCCGACGTCGCCGCCGTACGGGTCGGCGAGAAGGACGCGATCGCGCAGTGGTGCGCGGCGAGCGTCCGCGACGGCGAAGCGATCCTCCTGGACGTCGGCACAACCGCACACCGGGTCGCGCAGCTGCTGCACGGGCGGTCACTTACAGTAATAACCAGTAACCTCGCTGTCTACGAAGAGTTACTGGATGAGCGCAACGTGCAGCTCGTCCTCCTGGGTGGGGTCGTCCGGCGGGACTACCGCTCGCTGGTCGGCTACCTCACCGAGGACAACCTGCGCCAGATCGGCGCGGACCGGCTGTTCCTCAGTACCAGCGGGATCCGGGCGGACGGGCAGGTCATGGACACCACCGTGGACCAGGTGCCGGTGAAGCGGGCGATGATCGCGGCGAGCCGCCAGGTGGTGCTGATCGCGGACCTCGGCAAGTTTCCCGGCACCGGCATGGCCAGGGTGTGCGGTCCGGAGGATCTGGACGTCGTGGTGACCAACGCACCGGTGGACGGCAAGACGGGCGCGGCGCTGCGCGAGGCCGCGGTGGAGGTGATCGAGGTTTGAGGCTGACCATTCTCGGTGGCGGCGGCTTCCGGGTGCCGCTGATCTACCGGGCGCTGCTGGATGACCACGGCCCCGGCCGGGTCACCCACCTCACGCTGCACGACCTGGACGCCGATCGGCTCAACACCATCGGCCGGGTGCTCAAGGCGCAGGCCGGTGGCCGCTCCGACGCGCCCGAGGTGAGCGCCAGCCCGGACCTGGCGGAGGCCGTCACCGGCGCCGACTTCGTCTTCTCGGCGATCCGGGTGGGCGGGCTGGCCGGCCGGGTCGTGGACGAGCGGGTGGCCATGGACCAGGACGTCCTCGGCCAGGAGACCGTCGGCGCCGGCGGCGTGTCGTACGGGCTGCGTACGGTGCCGGTGGCCAACCAGATCGCCCGGCGCATCGCCGCGGTCGCCCCCGACGCCTGGGTCATCAACTTCACCAACCCGGCCGGCATGGTGACCGAGGCGATGTCGCAGCACCTGGGCGACCGGGTCATCGGCATCTGCGACTCGCCGGTCGGGCTCGGCCGGCGGGTGGCGCGCGCGCTCGGCGTGGACCCGGACCGGGCCTGGCTCGACTACGCCGGGCTGAACCACCTCGGCTGGCTGCGCGGGGTGTGGGTGGACGGCCGCGACCAGTTGCCCAGGCTGTTCGCCGACGACCAGGCGCTCGGCTCCTTCGAGGAGGGCCGGCTGTTCGGCGCGGACTGGCTGCGCACGCTCGGCGCCGTACCCAACGAGTACCTGCACTACTACTACTCCACTCGGGAAGCGGTGGCCGCGGCCCGCGCGGCCAAGCAGACCAGGGGCGCGTTCCTGCTGGCCCAGCAGGAGCGGTTCTACGAGTTGACCAGGTGCGCCGCGGACGACCCGTTCGCCACCTGGGAGGCCACCCGGCTGGAGCGCGAGCAGACCTACATGGCCGGCGACCGGGAGGCCGTCGGCGCCATCGAGCGCGGGCCGGGCGACCTGGAGTCCGGCGGGTACGAGCAGGTCGCGCTGGCGCTCATGCGCGCGATCGCGGCCGATGAGCGCACCACGCTCATCCTGAACGTACGCAACCGGCGCACCCTCGACGTGCTGGACGCCGACGCGGTGGTCGAAGTGCCCTGCCACGTGGACGCCAACGGCGCGCTGCCGATCGCCACCGCGCCGCTGCCGCGGCACGCGGTCGGGCTGGTGTGCGGGGTGAAGGCGGTGGAGCGGTCGGTGATCGAGGCGGCGACCACCGGCTCGCGGTCGGCGGCGCTGCGTGCCCTGGCCATCCACCCGCTGGTCGACTCGCTCGCGGTCGCCCGCCGGCTGCTGGACGGCTACCAGCGGGCGCTGCCGGAGCTGGCCTACCTGCGCTGAAATAGGTGTCCGGGCGAGCCGTATGGGAGAGACGCCGTGCATGATGACCGCCGGTTGGTGGAGCAACGGTTGGCGCGGGTGCTGGAGCAACGCGTCCGGCCGGCCACGTACGCGGCGGCGGTGCCGCTGGAGCTGGCCGCCTGGCAGGTCCCGGACGAGCCGGTGCCGGTCAGCGCCGCGCTCGCCGCGACGTACCAGCCCTTCGGCGTCGGCGAGCCATGGGGGCGGCCGTGGTCGACGACCTGGCTGCGGGTCACCGGCCGGGTGCCGCCGGAGTGGGCCGGCCGCCGGGTCGAGGCGGTGTTCGACCTCGGCTTCGTCGGTGACTGGCCGGGCAACCAGGCCGAGGGGCTGGTGTACGACGCCGGCGGCCAGCCCATCAAGGGCATCGCGCCGCGCAACCAGTACGTACCGATCGGCAACCCGGTGGCCGGCGGTGAGCGGGTGGAGCTGCTGCTCGAGGCGGCGGCCAACCCCGACATCCTGGCGAACGGGTTCCGCCCCACCCCGCTGGGCGACAAGGCGACCGCGCCGGACCACCCGCTGTACCGGCTGGCGCGCGCCGAGCTGGCCGTCCTCGATGAGGCGGTCTGGCACCTGAGCCTGGACCTGGAGGTGGCCGGCGAGCTGATGCAGCAGCTGTCCACAGTGGACCCGCGGCGGCACGAACTGCTGCGGACACTGGAATCCGCGCTGGACGCGCTGGACATCGCCGATGTCGCCGGCACCGCCGCGGCGGCCAGGGAGCGGCTGGTCGGGGTGCTGGCCAGCCCGGCCGCGGCCAGCGCGCACACGCTCTCGGCCGTCGGGCACGCGCACATCGACAGCGCCTGGCTGTGGCCGCTGCGGGAGACCGTACGCAAGGCGGCCCGTACGTTCGCGAACGTCACCGCGCTGGCGGCCGACTACCCGGAGCTGGTGTTCGCCTGCTCGCAGGCCCAGCAGTACGCCTGGACCAAGGAGCGCTACCCGGCGATCTACCGGCGGATCAAGGCGGCGGTGAAGGCCGGCCAGTGGGTGCCGGTCGGCGGCATGTGGGTCGAGGCGGACGGCAACCTGCCGGGCGGCGAGGCGCTGGCCCGCCAGCTGGTGGTGGGCAAGCGGTTCTTCGCCGCGGAGTTCGGGGTGGACTGCGCCGGGGTGTGGCTGCCGGACTCCTTCGGCTACTCCGCGGCCTTCCCGCAGCTGGCCCGGCTGGCCGGGATGCGCTGGTTCCTGACCCAGAAGCTGTCCTGGAACCAGACCAACGCGCTGCCGCACCACACCTTCTGGTGGGAAGGGATCGACGGCAGCCGGGTGTTCACCCACTTCCCGCCGGTGGACACCTACAACGCCGTGCTGTCCGGCGAGGAGCTGGCGCACGCGGTCCGCAACTACGCCGAGAAGGGCCGCGGCAGCCGGTCACTGGTGCCGTTCGGGCACGGTGACGGCGGCGGCGGGCCGACCCGCGAGATGCTGGAGCGGGCCCGCCGGCTGCGCGACCTGGAGGGCTCGCCGCGGGTGCGGATCGAGGACCCGGACACCTTCTTCGCGGCGGCGCAGGCCGAATACCCGGACGCGCCGGTGTGGTCCGGCGAGCTCTACCTGGAGCTGCACCGCGGCACCTACACCAGCCAGGCCAGGACCAAGGCGGGCAACCGGCGCAGCGAGCACCTGCTCCGCGAGGCCGAGCTGTGGGCCAGCACCGCCACCATCCACAGTGGACACGACTACCCGTACGAGCAGCTGGACCGGCTGTGGAAGGCCGTACTGCTGAACCAGTTCCACGACATCCTGCCGGGCAGCTCGATCTCCTGGGTGCACCGCGAGGCGGAGCAGACCTACGCCCGGATCGCCGCCGAGCTGGCGGAGATCATCGGTGCCGCGACGCGGGCGCTGTCCGGGGCCGGCGCGGCGCCGTGGGTGTTCAACACCAGCCCGCGCGAGCGCGCCGAGGTGGTGCTCGTACCGCCGGAGCTCGGCCCGCCGGCCGGCCCGAGCCAGCAGCTGGCCGGCGGCGGGACCGCGGTGTTCGCGACCGTACCGGCCGGCGGCGCGGCCAGCCTGGACCAGCCCGCGGTGCCGGCCGGCGGCACGGTGCGGGTGGGCGACCGGCTGCTGGACAACGGGTTGGTCCGGATCGAGCTGGACGATGCCGGCCTGTTCAGCTCGGTACGGGACCTGGCCGCCGGCCGGGAGGTGCTCGCGCCCGGCGGCGGTGGCAACCTGCTGCGGCTGCACACCGACCTGCCGAACGAGTGGGACGCCTGGGACGTTGACCGGCACTACCGCCGGCAGTACACCGACCTGACCGCGGTGGCGGCGATCGAGACTGTCGAAAGTGGACCGTTGGTGGGTGCCATCCGGATCACCCGTACCTTCGGCCGGTCCCGGATCGTCCAGACGGTCCGGCTGCGCGCCGGCAGCCGGCGGGTGGACATCGAGACCGAGATCGACTGGCAGGAAACCGAAAAGCTGCTCAAGGCGGCCTTCCCGCTGGACGTACACGCCGACCGGTCGGCCGCCGAGATCCAGTTCGGGCACGTCTTCCGGCCCACCCACACCAACACCAGCTGGGACGCGGCCCGCTTCGAGGTCTGCTGCCACCGCTGGGTGCATGTCGGCGAGCCCGGGTACGGCGTGGCGCTGCTCAACGACGCCAGCTACGGCTACGACGCCGGCCGCGCCACCCGGGCGGACGGCGGGACCAGCACGACCGTACGGCTGAGCCTGCTCCGGTCGCCGCGCTGCCCTGACCCCGCAGCCGACCAGGGCACGCACCGGATGACGTACGCGCTGCTGCCCGGCGCCACCATCGCCGACGCGGTCGCGGAGGGGTACGCGCTGAACCTGCCGCTCCGGATCGGCGCCGGCGCCGCCGCTGCCACGCCGCCACTGCCACTGTGCACTGTGGACGGTGCCACGGTCGCGGTGGAGGCCGTCAAGCTGGCCGAGGACCGCTCCGGCGACGTGGTCGTGCGGCTGTACGAGTCGCTCGGCGGCCGGGCCGAGACCCGGCTGCGGGCCGGCTTCCCGGTGGCCCGGGCCGAGGAGGTCGACCTGCTGGAGCGCCCGCTGCCCGGCGCGCCGCTGCCGGTGGACGCCGACGGCGGGATCCGGCTGCGGCTGCGCCCGTTCCAGATCCGGACGATCCGCCTGCGGCGCAGGTGAACGCGTCGGTCTGGGCCGCGCCGGAGATCACCGGCTGGCGGCGGCTGCCGATGCACGCGATCGCGCGGGTGGGCCGCGCCGGCACGCTGCCGCTGGACGGGCCGTGGCGGTTCCAACTGCTGCCGGCGCCGGACGCACCGCTGGCGGCCGACTGGGCGCTGGTCGAGGTGCCGGGTTGCTGGACGATGCGGCCTGGCAGCGGCGACCGGCCGCGGTACACCAACGTACGGATGCCGTGGCCGGACCTGCCGCCGCACCCGCCGGCGGCCAACCCGACCGGCGTCTACGAGCGGGTGGTGGACATCCCGGCCAGCTGGGCCGGCCGGCGGATCGTGCTGCACGTCGGCGCGGCGGAGAGCGTACTGATCGTCCAGGCCGGCGGGCAGCAGGTCGGCGTCGGCAAGGACTCGCACCTGGCATCGGAGTTCGACCTCACCGCGTGGGCCCGGCCGGGCGAGCGATGCACGATCCGGCTCACCGTGGTCAAGTGGTCGGACGCGACGTTCGTGGAGGATCAGGACCAGTGGTGGCAGGGCGGCATCACCCGGCCGGTCTTCCTCTACAGCACCGCGCCGACGTACCTGTCGGACGTACGGATCGTCGCCGGCCTGGCCCGCCGCCCGGCCGGCGCCGGCTACCTGGATCCGGCCGGCACCGCGACCGGCGAGCTGCGGGTGACCGCGCAGGTGTCCACAATGGAGGGACGGTTGCCGGCCGGCTGGCGGGTGTCCGCCCGGCTCGGCGCCGACCTCGAGCTGCCGGTGGACGAGGCGTACGCGGCGGACCTGGCCGAGCACGAGCGGGTTTCGTCCTGGCTCGGCCGATCCCGGCTGTCCGCGACCGTGCCGGGCGTGCGTCCGTGGTCGGCGGAGACGCCGGTCTGCCACGACCTGGTGGTGCGGCTGCACCTGCCGGGCGGCCAGGTGGCCGACGAGGCGCACTACCGGATCGGCTTCCGCCAGGTCGAGATCGACGGCACCGACCTGCTCCTCAACGGCGCCCGGGTCTACCTCCGCGGGGTCAACCGGCACGACTTCCACCCGCTGACCGGCCGGGTGCTGACCCGCGCGGACATCCGGGCCGACCTGGTGCTGCTCAAGCGGTTCGGTTTCAACGCGGTGCGCACCTCGCACTACCCCAACGACCCCGCGCTGCTCGACCTCGCCGACGAGCTCGGTCTGTACATCGTGGACGAAGCCAACATCGAGAGCCACGCGTACGCGACCGAGCTGGCCGACGACCCGGCGTACCTGCCGGCGTTCCTCGACCGGGTGGCCCGGCTGGTCCGCCGGGACAGGAACCACCCGAGCGTCATCGTGTGGTCGCTGGGCAACGAGAGCGACTACGGCGCCAACCACGACGCGGCCGCCGGTTGGCTGCGCCGCGATGACCCGACCCGGCCGGTGCAGTACGAGGCGGCGGACAAGGACGACTGGGCCGCCGGGTCGAGCGCCAGCGACATCCTCTGCCCGATGTACGCCAGCATCGAGGAGATCCTCGCGCACGCCCGGTCGGGCCGGCAGACCAAGCCGCTGATCCTGTGCGAGTACTCGCACGCGATGGGCAACAGCAACGGCAGCCTGGCCGACTACTGGCAGGCCATCGAGTCGACGCCGGGGTTGCAGGGCGGGTTCGTCTGGGAGCTGTGGGATCACGGCCTGCTGCAGCGGCTTGCCGACGGCGAGCCGGCCGGCCCGGCCGGTGCGGGCGGCTACGCGGCCGGGGTCGCCGCGCCGGGCTACCGCTGGGCGTACGGCGGCGACTTCGGGGACGAGCCGAACGACGGCAACTTCTGCCTGGACGGGTTGGTGTTCCCCGACCGTACGCCGAAACCCGCGATGTACGAACACCGCGAGATCGCCGCGCCGGTACGCTTGGCGGCCGACCAGCCCGGCCGGGTACGGCTGCGCAACCGCCAGCAGTTCCGCGACCTCGGCTGGCTTTCGGGCGACTGGGAGCTGGCCAGCCCCGGCCACCAGCGGACCGCGCCGGCCCAGCTGCCACCGGTGCCGCCTGGCGCGGAGGTGACCGTCCCGCTGCCAGCCGAGCTGCTCGCCGACCTGCCGGCGGATGCGGAGGCCTGGCTGACGCTGCGGCTGCGTACCGCGGTGGATGAGCCGTGGGCGCCACGCGGCACCCCCGTCGGCAACCCTCAGCTCCCGCTCCACCCCGACCGCCGCGACCTACCAACCCGCGCCCAGGCCAGCCCGCGTACCGATGTCCCCGCCAGCGCTCGTGCCAGTGTGCACCCCAACGCCCGCACCGGTGTGGACGTCGGCGCCGACGGCCTGCTCCGGCATCCGCTGCTGAGCGCGCCGCCGGTGTTGAGCCTGTGGCGGGCGCCCACGGACAACGACCGGATCGGTGGCGCGGCGGCCCGCTGGCAGGCGCAGCTGCTGCCCGACCCGGAGCGGGTCGTGCTCGCGGTCGAGCGGGCCGGGGACCGGGTCAGGATCGAGGCCGGGTACGAGACGGCCGCCGGCCGGGTGCTGCACCAGCAGGTGTTCCGCACACTGTCCCTTGTGGACGGACGCACCGGTCTGCTGGTCGAGGAGACCGCGACGTTGCCGGCCGGGCTGACCGATGTCGCCCGGGTCGGCTCGGTGTTCGAGACCGGGCCGGCGCTCAGCGAGGTCGAATGGTTCGGGCCGGGGCCGTGGGAGAGCTACCCGGACCGGCACACCGGCGCCCCGGTCGGCCGGCACCATGCCGAGATCGACGCGCTGTTCACGCCGTACGTCCGGCCGCAGGAGAGCGGCGGCCGGCACGCGATGCGCTGGTTCACCCTCGACGGGCCCGGTGCCGGCGGTCTGACGGTGCACCTCGACGCGCCGCGGCAGGTGAGCATCACCCGGTACCGCGCGGAAGACCTGGCCGCCGCGACGCACCACAACGAGCTGACGCCCCGCGCGGAGTGCGTCATCCACCTCGACGCCGCCCACCGCGGCCTGGGCACCGCCTCCTGCGGCCCCGACACCCTTCCCCGCTACCGCCTCACCCCCGGCACCTACCGCTGGTCCTGGACTCTCACCCCCCACTAGCCACCAACGCCGCCCACCCGCCCCACCCCACCCCGCGATGATCCACGCCGACTTACCGGGGCACCTACGACTGGACCGCGGCCGACCGCCTGGTCAACTTTTGCCAGGCAGCACGGCCAGCTGGTCCGCGGTCACACCCTGGCCTGGCACAACCAGCTGCCCCCGCTGCGCTGGAATCCCGCCGAGACGTGGATCCGCTCCGACCGCCCCGCACGCCCCGGCGGCGTTCCGTCGACGCGGCGTGTTCGTCGCAGCGTACGAGCTGGACGTCGCGTGAGCGGACCGGATCCGCTACTCGACCGAGCAGGCGCCTGGGCGAGCGCTTGGCCCGGCGTGGCGTCGTCGCGGACATCTACGTCGTGGGCGGCGCCGCGATGGCCCTCGCCTACGACGCGCGTCGCTCGACCCGAGACATCGACGCTGTATGAACAAGCAAGCGTCTACGTCGCCGCGGGCGGCGATCCGGGTGCTCCACGCGTCTTCGACCATCCCGGCTGCGAGTATCGGCCGCCTCGCCGGAGCACCTGCTGGCAATGAAGGTCCTGGCCGCCCGGCCACGGGACGCCGATGACATCCGATTCCTCGTCAAACACCTGGCTCTGACCTCCGCACAGGAGGAACGCAAGAGCAATTCAGCGAAGCCCCACGCACGCTGACAATGGCCGCCTAGCGGAAGTGGCTATGGTTGGCATGCTGGTTGTGGCTACCGGAGGTGTCGTGGTGGAGTCGGCGCCCGACTCGTTCAGCCCAGCATCTTGTCCAGGTACGCCTGAACCGGCTCGAAGAAGCCGTACGGTACGAGACCGGCCAGGTCGGACAGGGACGCCCAGGTGACTCCCGCGAGCTCCTCCTGGTCGCCAACCTCCGCCTGACCAGAGACCACCTCGCAGGCGACGTAGACCATCCTCCGGCCCGTGGACGGATGAACCCGCTCGCCCAAGGAGCCGACCGGAACGACAACGAGCCGCGTCTCCTCCGCCGTCTCCCGCACAGCCGCAGCGACGGGTGTCTCACCCGGCTCAACAGCACCAGCCGGAAACTGCCACGACAGCGCACCTTCGCTGACACGACGCCGTACGAGCAACACCTTGCCTGCCACCACAATGACCGCCGCAGCGACGCTGGGCTGCACCGTGCCGGCGGGCTTGATCATGTGTGTCCGAGGGGCGACATGCACACTAACCACACGGATCCTGATCCCGAGTTAGAGTGCCGATCAATTGTCGATCTTGGTCCGGGATGGTCTGGTTGTGCGAGCGTGGGTCGTCTCCGACGCGTTGTGGACCAGAATCGAGCCGTTGTTGCCGCGGGGGGCAGGCCGCTGGTCGGCTGGGTCGGCGGGGGGCCAGACCGTTGCCGGACCGGTTGGCGTCGCAGGGCATGCCGCGGGAAGGGGCCGACTCGTCCGCCAGCCAACCTAGCGAGCGTGCCTACAGCACTCCCCATCCCGAGACGGCACCGCAGATGGCCTGCGATTCGCCCATAGAGGCCACTGTGGCGATGGATGCAGTCGAATCGTGGGCCACTGCTGCGAAGAGCCGGCAGGTCCCGCATCGGGCGGTTTGAGAGCTGAGATCGGAGGGTGGAGGAAAAGGTGCCACGTCGAACCTGGGCAAGAACTAAGGTGGCGCGCCTCCAACAGAACGGCCACAGCCGAGACGTGATGCTGTAGCCTCATGCTCGTCCGACTCCGCATGCGAGGGGCCGTTAAACCATGCTGCGTCTAATACACATATCGGTCGGCGGGCTGTTGGGTCGCTTCGATCATTCAGTCGCGTTTCCCAAAGACGACGAGTTTGTTGTCTTGTATGGACTAAATGGCGTAGGCAAAACCAAGCTTCTAGAGCTTACCAATTTCACCTTCGCCCTACGCTTTGCACGTGTGCGTGAGATACCCTTCAACGCAGCGGAGTTCAGGTTCGACGACGGCACGCGCCTATCGATCTCACGAACCCCACATCGGGGGCAATTGATGCTCGACACGAACGCTGAGCTCAAGCTGGATGAGCTCGAACACGAGCCGACCGACATAGTAGTAAATCTCAGGAGGCCGGCGACCGGCGAAGAGGTTGAGGACTGGATGCCTCACAGGAACGCCGCCATCTCGGGGGTCTCGACACGCGTACTGGCGGACTATATCGAAGCAACCACACCCTTGATACGAGTGGGGCGAGACCTATTCCGCCATGCGAGAACGGGCGATACGTTTAGCACGCAGGAGGCGGTGGAGCACTACGGACATATCCTGCCGGACAGCTTCAAGAGGAGAGCTGGAGCCAAGGTTCCCACCGAGCTTCGGTCGTTTGCGTCCGACATAAGAACACGGCTCATTGAAACCCAGCGCCTCCTAATGCAGCTTGAGACGGGTACGGAGCTCTCACGGTCCCGCTCCGCAGTTAGCGCAACAGTAAGCGAAGACTCCGCAGACCTAGTCCGTCGACTGAGTGATGCGCTTGCAGTAAACAGCAAAACATCTCAGGGCCTGGACCGATCCTTTCCGGAAAGAATCCTACGCGCATACAACGCCACAACCGTGGGACCGCAGGGCGGGCCGGAAATATCTGATGACATGATTCGAGAACGTTACGCCCGACAGAGCGAAGTTCGTAAGCGGTTGGCGGAGATTTCAGTATTGGATGCTTCATATGACCTGCCACTACCGGACACAGAGCTACTCCCCTGGCAGCGAGTCGTACTGTGGACCTACCTCAATGATACCGAAGACAAGCTCGCGACATTCCAGCCGATTCTTGATCGGATACAATTGCTGCGCGAGATCGTGAACTCAAGATTTCGCTACACGAGCTTCCAGATCGATTCGGAAAAGGGATTCAAATTTATCACTGAGGGTGGTCGCGAAATTCAGCCGACGAGTCTATCGTCGGGCGAGCAACATGAGTTGGTTCTAACGTACAGCCTACTGTTCAAGACCGACGGACACTCTCTGGTTCTGATCGATGAGCCTGAGATCTCCTTGCATGTCAGTTGGCAACAAGCCTTCCTGAGTGATCTTGTTCGAATTTCGAAGGTAACGGGTCTTCGCTTCATCGTCGCCACTCACTCCCCGCAGATTGTTCATAAGTGGTGGGACAGGGCGGTAGAACTCGGAGACCCTGAGGACGAGAACGGATGAGATCCACCCTCACGGCCGATGACTTGTTCGTCGAGATACTAATGCTACGAGGCGCCGACGACAGGGTCATTCTGCTTGTCGAAGGCGTGGAAGACTGCGGTAGTCTGGACGCGCACATTCGCCAAGAGTTGGCATACACACTACCTGGCCACGGTAAGAACCGTGTTTTGGGTGCCATGCAACGTGTAAGCTCCCAGGGTCTAGATCGAGTGATAGCGTTGGTCGACCTAGACTGGGATGGAATCTTGGGCGACGGCGTTCAATGCGCCAATGTCTACCGTACAGATCTCTACGACCTAGACGCCACCGTGTACTTCGCCCCTGGCGTGGTCCATCGAGTTATCCATGCCTCGTGCGCATCTACGCGCAACCGCCAACTACCGACGCGAACTGACTCTCTCGCGACGGCTGTAGCGGACCTGGTCTTTCCACTAGGCGTTCTTCGGAAGATTTCAGAACAGCACCGTCTCGGGTTGAAGCTGCGCGACTTCCCGCTCGATTCGACGATCGATTGGAATATTCCCGCCACGAACAACGATCGGCTAGTCGACATTGCCTTGCGTCGCTCCCCTGAGTGTCCGGCCGATAAAGAGGCTCTTGGGGCGCTCCTAGCTGGAGAGCTACCTATGGCTGACGGGCGATCGATACCTCGCTATTGCTGTGGACATGACCTGCTGCGTGCGCTAAGCGCGTATCTGCGGAAGGTTGTTCACGCGAAAGTCAACAAAGAGAGTATAGCACTTGCCTTTAGGGCGGCACTGGACTGCGGCACATTGAACCAAACAAGATTCTATTCAGAAATGACCGAATGGTCCGTAAACCATGTGGGCAGCTCTATCTGGTCTTGCTTGTCCGGCTAAACGCTTAATCCGGAGCTACGGCTGGATATGTGATCGGTTGCGGGAAAGTCGGCAGGGTCCCGCCTCAAGCAGGACGCTGACACGCGGCCACCCGTCCCAAAGTCTCTGTCGCAGAGGAGTTCGGGACAGAACGGCCAGCGCTATGAAGTTCCGGCTGCGAACTCTGGAGCCTGGGACTAGTGCGGCACTAGCGTAGTGTCCTATCCAGGTATGCCTGGACTGTCTCGAAGAGGCCGTGGGGTACGAGAGCGGGTAGGTCAGCGTGGGATGCCCAGGTGACTTCTGCCAACTCGTCTTTGTCGCCAACTGTCGCTTGGCCGGAGACCACCTGGCAGACGAGGTAGACGATCTTTCGGCCGGTCAAGGGGTGGACCCGTTCGCCGATGGATTCGACTGGCGCCACGGTGAGGTGAGTTTCTTCGGCTATCTCCCGTACGGCTGCTTGGGCAGGTGTCTCGCCGGGCTCGACTGCGCCGGCGGGAAATTGCCAAGATAGTGTGCCTTCGTTGACGCGGCGGCGGACGAGAAGGACCTTGCCTGCTTGGACGATGATCGCTGCCGCGATCGCGGGTGGTGGGGTGTTCGCCGGCTCGCTCATGACGTGATCTCCAGTGCTCTCAGGCAATTGCTGACAGTAGTCCCACGGGCGACGGCTTCGAGCATGAGTGATGCGCAGACGTGACCGGGGTCCGCCTGAAGTGCTACGTGGAGGGCGGTGGTGGCCAGCGGGTGATTCTCGGCAGCCAGGGCAACAAATCCCAAGACGGCGGCGGGCCATGTGCGGTGCGGGAGCGGCACGGCGCGCGTGAGGGCTAGCCAGAGTCGTTTGCCCGCGACGGGGTGCCTTAACGACATAGCCATGGCCGCGTCACGTACGGGTATGTGCGTCAGCGCCATAGCAAGCAGTGCTATGGACCTGTCGTCTCGTGGGACGCTGTGGCGCCTGGCGTCTGCCAAGGCGTCACGAATCATGTCCAAGCGATTGAAGTTGACACCGTTGCCCGCCAACTGTGCTAGGAGCGATGCACGTCGAGTAAGGGCGGTGGGGTCGTCTGGGGTGAGCGAGTCGGCGGCCGGGCTTCGCTCCGGATATGTGGCCTGCCCGAGCTTGGTCGCAGTGGAGGGCATGAGCACGAACGCTGGGTGAGGTAGTAGCCCGGTCAGACTCCAGTCGCCGTAGCTGTACCAGCGTTCGGCCACGACAATGGCTGGCAGCCACAGGACGTGTAGTACATGGGTACCGGCTCGGCTGAGGGCATCCCGTGCGGAATCGATGTCCGCGGCGTGCGGCAGAGTGCGGCCGTATGGCCGGGGGTCGTCCGGTTGCTCGGCTCGTGCTATGCAGACCAGAACTACTGCTGTGCCTGCGTCGAGTACTGATAGTGGCGTAGTGCAGTCCTGGACCAGGGTTGGTGAGTTCAGGGCGTTGCATGTCAGGCGGGTGAGGTTGCTGTTGCGGAGGTACGCGACAACAAGCGCCTCGGTGGGATAGAAGCCGAGCAGAGCAGGAATTGCGGCCATGAGGGGTCCGGGGTCGGTTGTCCAGGCGGGAAGCGAGATCGAGCCATCTTCGAGCACGTCGTGCCGTTCTGCGATCTGGGGAAGGAGGCGTGCGGGACAACGGCAGGGTGCGCCGTCCCGGTGTCCGTCCACATCGGGACATCCCCCGTCCAGCGACGCGTGGCTGTGACCAGGCGATTTTTCGGTGCCGGCTGGCGGGACGGGTACCTGCTGAGTCGTCCCGGCGGCCTTCAAGTGCCGGCAAGTTGGGGAGGCGGGCGCGGTGCAGTGGGACGGGACGGCTGTAGGTGGGTTGCCTGCGCCAAGGTAGATGGCGGGGTGTCCGCAGCACTCCGAGGACATCCCGAGCATGTGGAGGGGTATGCGCAGGCCGATAGCGGCGCGACGCATCGTGTCGTAGGCGACCATGTTGCGGCCGTGGACTATGGCGGACACTTCGGGTTGGGGTTGTCTGGTCATGGCGCCGATTGCCGCTTGGCTGAAGCCGTATTTTTGGAGTTGGCGATATATTTCGGGCCAGTTGCGAAGTGCCAGAGCGGCACGCATCTCGGGTGCGCATATTTCGGCGGCTGATGGTCTTCTTCTCCTGCGGTTGGTTGGGGCCGCCTTCACGAGTTCCTCACCGGATTACCTGTAGTGGTGCCAGGGCAGGTGTTGTAGTTGCTGCGCGGTTGCGGGATGGGTCCAGCCGGCCAGGCGCCAGCCGGGGCATGCGCAGGCGCCGTAGGGGACGCCTACATGGCAGGTGGG
>Ga0081455_10001724_pt1 | contig 26479 bp, 8 predicted proteins | sample TabmetS3T2R1_FD_70207 | JGI IMG/M metagenome (GOLD analysis project Ga0081455, IMG submission 70207) | Tabebuia heterophylla rhizosphere microbial communities from the University of Puerto Rico - S3T2R1 | ecosystem: Host-associated > Plants > Roots > Rhizosphere ...
GACGGCGTAGGACAGGACCCCGTACAGTCCGACGCACGCGAGCGACAACGCGAACATTCCGAAGAATGCCGCGAGCCGCGCCACCAGTCTCTGCTGGGCAAGCGACCGGCTTATGTGTTCGGAGAGGCTCACGACCCCATCAATCGGCAGATTGCGGTTGACCTCGCGAATCGCCTGCCGCGCTTGCTGGATGACGGCCTCGGGGGAGCCGGAGTAACGCACGACAAGATTGCTCATAGGTTCGCCACTTTGGGAATAGGGGAAATAGGCGATCGGTCGCCACTCTTCCGTCAGGCTCATGTCCTTGGCGTCTTTCACAACGCCGATGATTTCGAACTGCTCGCTTCTTTCAGGGAGCCTGCCGAAGCGCCTGCCGATCGGAGAGCTGTTCGGAAAGAACCGCTGCGCCGTCGTCTCACTGATCACCGCCACTTGCTGGGACTTTTCCGTGTCCTGCGGACCGAACACGCGACCTTGTAAAAGTCGAATTCCCATTGTTGTGAAATAGTCCTGGCCGACGGCTTTGTTGCTTACAAGCCCGCTTTGTCTTTCCGGCAGGTTTTGATCGCGGGTGAACATGGAGGATGTCCACGCGCCCTGGTTGAAGAAGTAAGCTGAAAACGAAACCGCCTGCACGCCCGGCGTCGCCTTCACCCTCTCTTCCACTTCGCGCAGCAGAGCGTTGAGTTGAGCGCCTTTGTAATCGGTTGTGGTGGTGTCGACATAAAAAAGCATGACGTTCTGTTGATTGAAGCCGGAGGGAAGGTTTTGCAGGTTGATCAGCGTGCGCACGAACAAGCCGGCTCCGACCAGCAATAAGAGCGAGAGCGCGACCTGCGCGACCACCAGCGCTTTGCCGAACCGGCTCCTCGACGCGGACTGCGCCGAGCTTTTCCCGCCTTTGAGCGAAGAGTTCGGTTCGATCCTGGCCGCGCGCAATGCCGGAGCCGTTCCAAAGACTAGAGCCGAGAGCAGGGAAGTAAGCAGCGTGAAGCCCAGGATGCGGGCGTTCGGCGTCACGTCCAAAGGCAGCGGCCTCAAACCAGTGGAAGCCATCAGAATGAGCAAGTGGCTAAGGCGCCAGGCCAGAAAGATTCCGGCTGCCGCGCCCAGGCTGACGAGCAAGACGCTTTCAGTGAGCAATTGACGGACGAGACGCGCGCGGCCCGCGCCCAAAGCCATGCGCACGGCGAACTCCTTCTGCCTGGCTGTTGCGCGCGCCAGCAAGAGGTTGGCCAAATTGGCGCACGCGATCAGCAGCACGATTCCAACCACGGCCATCAGGACTTGCAGCGAGAATGAGAACTTCCCCCGTAGCGCCGATATGCCCCGGCCAACGGGCGTCAGTTCGATGTATGCGCGCTGGATGTCCTGCAGCCGCTCGGTCGAGGCTTGCGCGCCGGCCCGCTCCTGCAAAGATTGTTTGAAGAGCAGGTTCACCTCCGCGCTCGCCTGCTCGGCGCTCACGCCGTTTTTCAGGCGAGCGATCAGATAGAGTTCTTGATGGTCCTCATCCTCTCTCCCTTTCCAGTGACCGGGCGGCAATTGCGCCTGCATTGCCAGCGGTATCCACATGTCCGGCGCCTGGCCAACCGTCGTGCCGAAGAATTCTCTCGGAGCGACACCGATGATGGTGTAAGCGACTTTGTCAATTGTGACGGTCCTGCCGATCACCGCCGTGTCGCCTCCAAGCTGGCTTTCCCACCAGTCGTGGCTTAGGACGGCAACCGGATGCGCGCCGGCAACCTGGTCATCGGCGTCAGTGATGACGCGTCCCAGACCGGCGCGCACTCCCAACGTGGAGAAATAGGAACCGGAGACCAGTTGAACGCCGATCCGTACCATCTCGCCGCTCGCTCCGCTTGTATTGACGGAGCCGTGTACACTCCAAGTCATACTCAAAGACGCCGCCACATCGGAAAAGACTTTATTACGCCGCCGAACTTCCCGATAAAATGGATAAGAAAAGACATCCCAGCTCCTGTTCGGGAAGCCGCCGATCCACCCCACATCTTTCCCATTCCCGAGGAGCAGTAACTTTTCCGGCTCCTGCACGGGAAGCGATTTGAGCAGCACGGCGTCAATCAGGCTGAAGATGGCCGTGTTCGCCCCGATGCCCAGCGCGAGCGAGAGCGCCGCCGCCAGAGTGAAGCCGGGAGTCTTCAGCAACATTCGCAGGCCATAACGCATATCTTGAAACATCTCATCCTCCAATCTTCTCGGTTGTAAAAGCATCGCGTCCCAAAACGCGCCGACGCTTCGTCGCAGCAGGTCAAGTTTTGTACGCCAGTTGAGCTTCTCCCACTGGGCCAGCAACATTTCGCGCGAGCGCAATTCGGCCTCCCACTCCTGCCGCCAGTCGGCGCGCAAACGGCGCGGCACGATCACGCCGGCGCCGCGGATCAGCCAGAGATGCGGTTTCGTCAAGGCGCCTTTGCGACGCTCAAACATAGAGATCTTCCAATTCCATTATTCACAGCGCAGAGCCGCCATCGGATCAACCCTGGACGCGCGTCGGGCAGGCATGTACGCCGCGATCGCCGCGACCGCAAATAACACAATCGCCGCCAGCCCAATCGTCAACGGATCGTGCGGCCTCAGCCCGAACAGCTGACTTTCCACCCATCGTGTAGTCACCAACGCCGCGCCCAGCCCCGCAGCGACGCCGAGCGCTACCCACAGGAACGATTCTCGCAAGACCAATTGCAGGACCTGTCTCGAGCTTGCGCCGAGCGCCATGCGGACGCCGATCTCGTGTGTGCGCCTCGCCACGTCGTAAGACATCACGCCATAGAGTCCGACGCACGCCAGCAGCAGCGCCAGCAACCCGAAGAAGAGCGAGAGCGTGGCTACAAGCCGCTCTTGAACCAGCGATTGGTCAACCTGTTCGTTGAGTGTCGCGATGTTTGTGAGCAAAATGTCGGAGCCGGCTCCGCGAACTTCGTTGCTGATGGCGGCGATCAGTCCGGTCGGCTTGCCTTCGGCGCGGACCGCTAATGTCAATCCTCCAAACTGGTCGCGCTTTTGCGTCTGAGGCAGATAGATCATCCGCGTGTCCGGTTCGCGCAGGTTTAGGTAGCGCGAATTTTTGACGACGCCGACGATTTCATACGGCGTAGGCCCCTTTTCGCGGGGGCTGCGGAACCGGACCTGCGCCCCGAGCGGGCTGCGGCCGCCGAAATAGAAGCGCGCCGCCGCCTCGTTGAACAGCGCCACTCTGTGCGCCGTTTCGTTGTCGGCGTCGGTGAAGCCGCGGCCTTCGAGCATGGTGATGCCGAAGGTCCGGAAGTAACCGGGCGTGACCTGATTCATCCGAATCAAATTATCGCTACGCTCGCGCGGGGTGAAACCTGCGACTTCGACGAATACGGCGAGGTCGCCGAAGTTGTCGAGCGGGCTGAACACGCAGAGGCCGGCTGAGCGCACGCCGGGCAGCCGCTCGACGCGCGCCATAACGTCCTTCCATAGATTGGCCAGGCGCTCCTCTTGCCCCTCTTGCCCCTCCTGCCCCTCTTGCCCCTCTTGTTGGACCGTCTCCGGCGGGTTGACCTTCATCGTCAGCACGCCCTCCGTTTGAAAACCGGCGTCAAAGTTCTTGAGATTGCGCAGCGTGCGCACGAACAACCCGGCGCCGACGAGCAATAGCAGTGAGAGCGCGACCTGCGCGACGACCAGCGATTTGCCGAAACGAGAGCGGGAACGCGCGATTGTGGCGGCGTTCTCTTTGAGCGCGGGGTTCGGATCAATGCGCGTGGCTTGCAGCGCGGGCGCAAGTCCGAAGATCAAGCACGTGAGCAAGGCGACGCCGGCAGTGAATAACAGCACGCGATAATCGAGCGGCAGGTCTACGAAGATCCGCCCGCGCCCGGTAGCAAAGAAGCCGGCAAGAAATGCGCTGCCCCAGCGGGCGAACAGCAACCCCATCAATCCGCCCATAGAAACCAACAAAAGGCTTTCGGTCAGCATCTGGCGCATAAGGCGGAAGCGGCTCGCGCCCATAGCCAGCCGGACGGCGAACTCTTTGCGCCGCGCCGTCGCCCGCGCCAGCAGCAGATTCGCAACGTTCGCGCAAGCGATCAACAGCACCAGCGCGACAATGGCCATCAGCGCCTGCAAGGGTTGGGAGAACTGCCCCCGCAAGCCGTTCATTCCTTTACTTGCCGGCCTCAGATCGATCCTGGTGAAGGTTTCGCGGCGCGCCTCGGCGTTGTACGCCGTCTCGTCCATATAGGACTGGAAGATCGTGTCGAGTTCAGCGCGCGCCTGTTCGACCGGAACGCCAGGCTTGAGCCGCCCCACCGCGTTGAACCACCAGAAATCTTTCAGCGCCAACGTCTCAGCGCCCGCCGCCATTATCGGGAGCGAGATGTCCATCTCCTGGCCGGGAACCAGCCCGTAAAATCCCGGCTGCGTCACGCCGATGATCGTCACAGGATCATTGCCGAGCTGCGCAACTTTGCCGATGACCGCCGGATCACGCCCGAAACGGCGCGTCCAGTAGCTGTAGCTGATGACCGCCACAAGGCCGTCCGGCCCGCCCTTGCCCGGCACGGAGTCATCCGCCGGGCTGAACGTGCGCCCCAAAACGGCCTTGACGCCGAGCAGCGAAAAATAATTTCCCGAAACGCCCTGGCCATGAACTTCTTCGATCTGCCCGTCAATCTTGAGCCTGGGGTCCATCGAGCTAAAAGCCGCCATCCCGATGAGGGATTGACTCTGATTTCGGAAACGCTCGAAGCACGGGTAAGGCGGCGCGCCTCCGTCCGGACGTTGTGTCCCGACGCTTTGAATGAAGTAGAGCTGTTCGGGCCGTTCGACCGGCAGCGTCTTCAGCAACACCGCGTCAATCAAACTGAAGATCGCCGTGTTCGCGCCGATGCCCAACGCCAATGAAAGCGCGGCTACCGCCGTGAAGCCTTTGCTCTTGAGCAGCATTCGCGCGCCATAACGCAAGTCCTGAAACATTTCGTCCTCCAATCTCTTCGGTTGTAAGAGCAGCGCGTCCCGGAACGCGCCCAGGCTGCGGCGCAGCAAATCAAATTTGGTCTTCCAATTGAGGTTGTCCCATTCGGCCAGCAACATTTCGCGCGAGCGCAATTCGGCCTCCCACTCCTGCCGCCAATCAGCGCGAAGCCTTCGGGGCACGAGCGCGCCGATGAGGCGGATCAGCCAGAGCCAGAATCGAAAAGTCCGTAGTCCCGCCTTTAGGCGGAAGCTTGCCGAGCCGAAACGATTCTTTTTCATGGACGCCCTCGCCCCATTGAAGTGACGGAATCATGGGATTCAATGAAGAAGGTCTCGAGTGAGTTCGTAACACATCTCCTCAATACGCAGCCGCCTGAAGGCGGGGCTACGAACTTCAGTCGTGCCGGAGAGCCACCAGCGGATCAACCAGCGCTGCCCTGCGCGCCGGCAGATATCCCGCGACCCCGGCGACAGCCAGCAACAACAACGCCGCAATCCCGATCGTCAGCGGATCGTTCGGCTTCAGCCCGAACAGCAAGCTTTCCACCAACCGCGTTGTCGCCAACGACGCGCCCAGCCCCGAAGCAACGCCGAGCGCGACCCACAGCATCGTTTGGCGCAATACCAAACGCACAACCCTCCAGGCGCTCGCGCCGAGCGCCATCCGAATCCCGATCTCGTGTGTGCGGCGCGCCACGTCGTAACCCATCACGCCGTACAGCCCGATGCAGGCGAGCAGCAACGCCAGCGCGCCGAAGAAGAGCGAGAGCGTCGCGACCAGTCGCTCCTGCAACAACGATTGGTCAACCTGCTCGTTGAGCGTGGCGATGTTGGTTAGCAGGATGTCAGATCCGACCGCGCGCATCTCGTTACCGATGGCGTTGGCCAGATCGGTCGGTTTGCCTTCGGCGCGCGCCGCCAGCGTCAGCCGTCCCAGCCGGTCGAGCCTTTGGGCCATTGGTAGATAAACCATCCGCGTGTCTGGCTCGCGCAGGTTTTGGTAACGGGAATCCCGGACGACACCCACAATTTGATAGGGCGCGGGGGCGTTCGGACGACCGGAAAAGAAGGTGAGTTGCGCGCCGACGGGGTTGCGGTCGCCGAAATAGAAGCGCGCCGCCGCCTCGTTGAACAACGCCACTCTGGGCGCGCTCTCATTGTCGGCGTTGGTAAACCCTCGGCCTTGCGTCAGGGCGATGCCGAACGTCCGGAAGTAATCAGGCGAAACCTGGTTCAGCCGTATCCCTTTCTCGTTTTCTGCGCGCGGGGTGAAGCCGGAGACTCCGACGAGAACGCCGCGGTCGCCGCCGTCGAGCGGGCTGAGCGCGCAGAGGCTGGCGGAGCGCACGCCGGGCAGCCGTTCGACGCGCGCCAGAACGTCCTTCCACAGATTAGCCAGACGCTCTCCCTGGTAAATCGTTTCTGGCGGGTTGACCTTCATCGTCAGCACGCCTTCCGTCTGAAAACCGGCGTCCGCATTTTTGAGGTTATGCAGCGTGCGTATGAACAATCCCGCGCCGACGAGCAAGAGCAAGGACAAGGCGACCTGCGCGACGACCAGCGATTTGCCGAGAAGCATGCGTGAACGTGCGCTCGTTCCCGCGCCGTCTTTGAGCGCGGGGTTTGGGTCAATGCGCGTGGCTTGCAGCGCCGGAGCCAATCCGAAGGTCAGGCCAGTAATCAACGCCACGCCGGCAGTGAACAACAATACGCGGTAATCGAGCGGCAGGTTGACGAAGAGGCGCCCGCGCCCCGTGGCGAAGAAGCCGACCAGAAACGCGCTGCCCCAGCGAGCGAAGAGCAATCCCAGCAATCCGCCGAGGGAAACCAGCAGCAAGCTTTCGGTCAGCATCTGGCGCACAAGGCGGAAACGGCTTGCGCCCAGCGCCAGTCGCACGGCGAACTCTTTGCGCCGCGCCGTCGCGCGCGCCAGCAACAGATTCGCCACATTCGCGCAAGCGATCAACAGCGTCATGGCGACGATAGCCATCAGCGCTTGCAAAGGCCGGGAGAACTGCCGCCGCAGTGTGTTCAGCCCCTTGCTCGCCGGGGCCAGAGCGATCCGGGCGAAGTTTTCCCGGCGGGACTCTGCGTTGAAGTTTGTCTCATTCATGTATGACTGGAAGACTGTGTCGAGTTCGGCGCGCGCCTGTTCGACCGATGCGCCGGGCTTGAGCCGTCCGACCGCCTGGAACCACCAGGAGGTTCTTTCCGCCAGCATCTCCGCGCCTTCTGTGCTGATCGGGAGCGAGATGTTTACTTCCCTGCCGGGAAACAGCCCGTAAAAATCGGGCGGCGTCACACCGATAATCGTCACGGGGTCGTTACCGAAACGGATGACTTTGCCGATGACCTCTGGACTCTGCCCGAAACGTCTCGTCCAGTAGTTGTAGCTGATCACAGCCATCAATCCGTCTGGCCCGCCCTTGCCCGGCACGGAGTCATCCGCCGGGCTGAGCGTGCGCCCGAGGACGGCGTTGACGCCGAGCAGCGAAAAATAATTCCCTGATACAAACTGGCCGGGGACCTCTTCGACCTGGCCGTCTATGTTGACCTTCGGATTTTGCGAGGCGAAACCGGCGAGGCCGGAGAAGGATTGATTCTGGTCGCGGAACCGCTCGAAGCATGGGTAAGGTGGCGCTCCACCTTCCGGACGTCGAGGCCCCACGTTTTGAATGAAGTAGAGCTGCTCGGGCCGTTCGACCGGCAGCATCTTCAGCAGCACAGCGTCAATCAGGCTGAAGATCGCCGTATTCGCGCCAATGCCCAGCGCCAGCGACAACACAGCCACCACCGTAAGGCTTTTACTCTTGAGCAGCATTCGCAAGCCATAACGCAAGTCCTGAAACATTTCGTCCTCCAGTCTTTTCGGTTGCAATAGCAACGCATCCCGGAACGAGCCCAGGCTGCGCCACAGCAGATCAAGTTTTGTTCGCCAGTTGAGGTTGTCCCACTCGGCTAGCAACTCTTCTCGGTAAACTAACTCCGCTTCCCACTCCTGCCGCCAGTCGGCGCGAAGACTTCGCGGCACGATCACGCCGACTGCGCGAATCAGCCAGAGATATGGTTTCTTGCAAAGCTCAAACATAGAAGTCTTTCACCTCGTCACGGCGCCTTCCGCCGCAGAGCGGCGTTTGAATTTAGCCGTGGGTTTCAACCCACGGAGGGCATGATTTATTTTCCACGTCGCGTCAGCGACGATTGAATTCAGCCGTCGCTCGCGCGACGCGGGAATATTCTCTGACCGTTCCGTGGGTTTAAACCCACGGCTAAATTCAAACGCCGCTCTGCGGCGACGGCGAACGCCATACGACGGTAGAGATGTCTCCGACGATGCTTCTCCTACTACTCGTGTCGGAGCGCGACCATCGGATCAACCTTCGTCGCCCGTCGCGCGGGCAGGTAGCAGGCAACGAGCGCTACTGACCCGAGCAGCGACGCAATGACGCCGAAGGTCAGCGGGTCGGACGGGCTGACCCCGAACAATAAATTCGCCATCAAACGCGTCAGCGCGAAAGACGCCGCCAACCCGGCGCCAATGCCCGCCAGCGCCAGAGACATGCCTTGTCTGACCACGAGCTTGAGCGCGTCTGCGCGCCGAGCGCCGAGCGCCATCCTGACGCCGATCTCGCGCGTGCGTTGTGCGACGGTGTAAGAGATCACGCCGTAGATGCCGACCGCCGCCAGCATCAGCGCCAGCGCCGCAAAGATTCCGAGCAGCAGCATATTGAAGCGGCGCGGCGCGATTGACCCTGCGATCACTTCTTCCATCGGTTGAATACTGGAGAGCGGTTGTTCACGATCTACCGACCAGACCTGGTTCTTCACAGCCGCGACAATGTTCATAAGGTCGCCTTCGGCGCGAATGACCATGGCGTTGAAGACGCCGGGGAATTGCTGGTACGGCCAATAGATCATCGGGCGTGTGGAGGAATCCAGCCCGTCGGCCTTCACGTCGCCCACCACGCCGACGATCTCGCCGGTCAGAGGCGGCCCCCAATCTTTCATCGTCACGCGACGGCCAATCGGATTTTCATTCGGCCAATGGCGACGCGCCATCTCCTCGTTGATGACCATCACGCGCGGGGCTTCCGCTCCATCGCTCTCGGCAAACAGCCGCCCGGCGCGCAGCGGGATCGAGAGCGTGCGAAAGTAGTTGGCGTCAACGATGCGAATGTCCGCGATGGGCGCCTGCCCAACTTCGGCCGGCGGCCGGCCTTCGATCTCGAAGTTTGTCGCGGGGCCGCCGGTGAACGGTAGCGTCGAAGTCAATCCGGCGGAGCGCACGCCCGGCGCAGCCGAGACGCGCTCCAGGATTTGTCGCAGGACCGCCGTCTGTCGCTGGCCGTTGGGATATTTCGATGACGAGAGGTTGAGGTTGATGGTCAAAACGTTGGTCGGATCGAGGCCGGGATCGACTTTCATCAGCCGCAGGAAGCTGGCGCCGAGCAAGCCCGCGCCGGCCAGCAAGACTAGCGCCAGCGCGACTTCAAAGACGACCAGCGCCTGGCGCAGCCGGCCTCGCCTCAGGGGCGCCGCGCCGCGGCCGCCTTCTTTGAGCGTCTCGTAGAGTCCGTGATTCGGCAGTTGCAGCGCCGGCGCAAGGCCGAACAGCGCGCCGGTCAGCAAAGACACAATGAGCGCAAAAACGAGCGCGCGCCCATCGATGTTGACTTCGTTGATGCGCGGGAAGTTCGCCGGATCGAGCGACGCGATCAGCTTCACGCCCCATGACGCGATCAGTAAACCCGCCGCGCCGCCAATCAGCCCCAGCAGAGAGCTTTCGGTCAACAACTGACGCGCCAGCCGCAGGCGGCTCGCGCCGAGCGCCGCGCGGATGGCCATCTCCCGCTCCCTTCCGGCCGAACGCGCCAGCATCAGGTTGGCGACGTTGGCGCAGGCGATCAGCAGCAACAGTCCGACCGCGCAGAGGAACACGATCAACGCCAGTCGCATCGGCGCGACCATCTGATCCTGCAGCCTGACGACCTGAGCGTTCAGCTCAGGATCGACCCCTGGGTTCTGCTCTTCGATCCTGAGCGCGGCGGCGCCGAGTTCGGTTTGCGCCCGCTCGATCGTCGAGCCTGATCTCAATCGCGCGATCACGCCGAGCAGATGCGAACGGCGGTTGTCGCGCAGATTGCCAGTCGCCGCCAGCGGCGCCCACAAATCATATTGCCCGGTGAAGGGGTAGCCTGAGCGGAAACCGCGCGGCATCACGCCGGCGACGGTCACGATCGAGCCTCCGACTTGGATCGTCTTCCCGACCAGATTCGGGTCGGCCCCGTAACGCCGCTGCCAGAGGCCGTAGCTGAGAATCACGACATTGTTCCGACCCGGCGCGTCTTCATCCGGCAGGAATGCGCGTCCGAGGGCGGGCGTCACGCCCAGCGTCGAGAAGTATTCCGACGACACAAGCAGGCTGTTGACCCGCTCCGGTTCGGCGCCGTCGGTGAGATTGGCGGTTCCGAATCGCGACGCGGCGATGTGTTCAAGCGTGGCGGTCTGTCGCCCCAGATCGAGGAAGCTGGCGTAAGTAAAATTCGACGTGTGGGCCGACTTCCCGTGTCGTTCCTCGATTCTGATGACACGGTCGGCGTCGGGGAAGGGCAGCGGACGAAGCAACACCGCGTTCACCACACTGAAGATTAAGGTCGTCGCGCCGATGCCCAAAGCCAAAGCGAGCGCAGCGGCGAAGGTGAACCCCGGTTGCGCGCCGAGCGCGCGAAGACCGATCCGTAAATCCTGAATCATTTCATCCTCCAATCTTTGCGGCTGTAATAGCGCCGCGTCCCGGAAGGCCCCCAGGCTCCGCCGCAGCAAATCAAATTTGGTTTTCCAATTGAGGTTGTCCCACTCGGCCAATAACTCTTCGCGGTAGCGCAACTCGGCCTCCCACTCCTGCCGCCAATCGGCGCGCAGGCGGCGCGGCACGATCACGCCGACGAGCGCGATCAGCCAGAGCCAGAAACGAAACCGAGTTGTGGACGATGAGTTGGCCATGCGGTTTACTCGCGTCGCAGCGCTGCCATCGGCTCGACTCTCGCCGCGCGCCGCGCCGGCAGATAACAGGCCAGCGTCGCAACAATCGCCAACAACAATGAGATTGCCACGAAGGTCGCCGGATCCGTCGCCGTCACGCCGTAAAGCAGCCCGGACATTGCGCGCGCGGCCGCGAGCCCGCCCAAAACTCCAGCGGCGACGCCGATGAGCGTCAGCGCCAATCCTTGTTTCAAAATCAATCGAATGACGTCGCCCGGTAGCGCGCCCAGCGCCATGCGGACGCCGACCTCCTGCGTGCGCTGCGTGACCGAATAGGAGATCACGCTGTAGATGCCGACTGCCGCGAGCGCCAGAGCCACGGCGGCGAAGATAGCGAGCAGCAGAGTGTTGAAGCGTCGGGGCGCGGTCGTCGAGGCGACCACCTCGTTCATGGTTTTGATCGCCAGGACCGGTTGGTCTTTATCAATCGCCGCAATCTGACTGCGGACGGCGGAAACGAGACTCATCCGATCGCCTGATGTTCGCAACAGCAGACAGGCGTAGCGGGACGGCCGGCGCGAATACGGAAAATACCAATCGGGTCCGGCCTCCGATTCGAGGCCGCGCTGGCGAGTGTCCTTGACTACGCCGACGATCGTCAGCCAGGGCGGGCCTCCGCCGAGAGCGATGTGTTTGCCGATCGGGTCTTCGTTTGGGAAGTAGAGGCGCGCCATCGTTTCGTTGATGACTGCTTCGTCCGAAGCTCCGCCGGCGCCTTGCTCGGTGAAATCCCTACCGGCGATGAAGGGAATGCTCATGGTTCGAAAATAATTCGGCATGACCGCTTGCCAGGCCGCCCAGGTCTCGGCGCCGACGGCGTACGGACGGCTTTCGATGGCGAGAGCATCGTTGGGCGCATATGCGCTTAGCGGAATAGCATTGCTCAGGCTCACCCCTTCGACACCCGGCAGCGATTCGACTCTACGGACAAGCTCCTGATAAAAAGCCGTGGCTTGCGTCAGTGTGGTGTATCTGGTCGAAGGCAAATTGATTTCGACGCTCAGGACTTTATCGACGTCCACGACCGTATCGACGCGCTGCAATCGCAGGAAGCTCTTGAGCATCAGGCCAGCGCCGACCAGCAGCGTCATCGCAATCGCCACTTCGCCGGCGACCAGCAGATTCCGCAGCCAATGACGTCCGCGTGTCGCCGCCGCGGCGCCTTCCTTCAACGTGTGTTGCAGCCTTGGCCTCGAAGCTTGCAGCGCTGGAGCCAGTCCGAAGATCAAGCCGGTCAGCGCGGAAATTGCGAGCGTGAAAAACAGGACGCGCCCGTCAACGTTGATCTCTTTCAATCGCGGTAGATTCTCGGGGCCTAGCGCGACGAGCGCCTTGACTCCAATCGCCGCCAGCGCAAGGCCTCCGGCCGCGCCGAGCGTTGCGATCAGCAAACTTTCGGTCAGCAACTGCCGGATCAATCGCAGCCGGCTCGCGCCCATCGCCGCGCGAATCGCCATCTCTCTTTGTCGAACCGTCGCGCGCATCAGCAACAGGTTGGCCGCGTTCGCGCAGGCGATCAGCAACACCAGCCCGACCGCGGCGAACAACACCAGTAGCGCGCGGCGGCTATTGCCGACAATCTGCTCCTGCAGCGGCGTGACGGTGATGCGCCACCCTCCATCCTCATTGTTCGGGCCGCGATAACCACCCTGGTATCCCAATTCTCGCTCTAACCTTTGGCCGAAAGCCGTCATCTCGGCGCGCGCCTGTTCGATGGTCACGTCCGGTTTGAGAAGCGCGATGACGTGCAGGTACCACGGCTGCTGCTGGCGCTGGGCCACCTGCTCGGTTGTGAAGGCGAGCGGGATCCAGAACTCGGCCGGCCCGGTGAAGTTGAAACTCGGATGGGGGAACTCGAAGCCAGGGGGCGTCACGCCGATGACCGTGTAATTCAAGTCGTTCAACCTGACGCTTCGCCCTATGACGTTCGGTTCGCCTCCCAGACGCCGCTGCCAGAATTTATGGCTGAGGACCACGACGTTGTCGCGCCCCGTCTGGTTTTCCTCGGATGAGATCAGACGCCCCTGCGCCGCCTTTGCGCCGAGCATCGGGAAAAGGTTGGCCGTCACTCTCGCCCCGGGGACGCGTTCAGGTTGGCTCCCGCCTGTGAGGACGAAATCTTCTGTGTGAAACGCCGCGACCGTTTCGAAGCTATGAGTCTGATCGCGGTAATCCACGTACTCAGCCGCCTTCGCGGCCATCTGCTCCATTTTCATAAGAAGATAATTGCCCCAGATCATCGCCATCCGATCCGAGTTTTGGTAAGGCAGCGGACGCAGCAACACGGCGTTGACCACGCTGAAGACCGCCGTGTTCGCGCCGATGCCCAATGCCAGCGCGATGACCGCCGCAATCGTGAACGCGCGTTGCCTGAGCAGCATCCGCGCGCCGTAACGCAAGTCCTGAAACATTTCGTCCTCCAGTCTTCGTGGCTGCAGACAGAGCGCGTCCCAAAAAGCCCCGACGCTCCGTCGCAGCAGATCCAGTTTGTTTCGCCAATCGAGTTTGTCCCAATCGGCCAACAGCGTCTCGCGGCAGCGCAATTCGGCTTCCCACTCCAGCCGCCAGTCGGCGCGCAATCGGCGCGGCACGATCAGGCCGATGAATTGAATCAGCCGCAGATGTGGTCTCATCTTCTCCTCACTCCTCGTGTCGCAACGCGATGATCGGATCGACTTTGGTCGCGCGCCGGGCGGGCAGATACGTCGCCAGCAGCGCAACCAGGGTCAGGCAGAGAGAAACGCCGCCGAAAGCCAGCGGATCGAAGGGGCTTTGGTTGACCAGCGCGATTGTCAGCAGGCGCGTGACGGCCGCGCCGCCCAGCAAGCCCAGCAATATGCCAGGGCCGATCAGGCGCATCCCCTGTTTGAGAAACAACGCCAGGATGTCGCGCGGTTCCGCCCCCAACGCCACGCGGACGCCGATTTCACGCGTGCGCTGCGCCACGACGAACGACATCACGCCATATAACCCGATGGACGCCAGCGCCAGCGCTGCGAGGCCCAATGCCAGCGCGACGTTGGCGGCGATGCGAAACGGCGTGGTCTGCAGGTCCTGCAATTTCGCCGTGGGCATCATCGTCAGAGTGGCGGCGGGGTTGAGCGCGGCGATTTCCGCTCGGACGGCGCCCATCACGCGACTCGCGTCCGTTCGCGTACGCACAAGCAAGTATTCGCCATAAGGATTGCCGTGGCTGAGCGGCAGATAAATGAGAGGATCGGCTTTGCCTATGAAGATCAAGTGAGTGATGGTATTGCGCGCGACGCCGACCACCTGATAAGCGGGAAAGCTCGCAGGCGATGCGGTCCCTACTGCCCTTTCCGCTGGCTGCGATGCGACGGGCCTGATCTCTCCCGCTTCAACGCCGATCGATTGCCCCAGGACCTTACTGAGGTCGTTGAATTGCGGCCAGATCTTGCGCGCCGCCGCCTCGCTTACGACGGCGACACGGGCGCCGTCATTCGCTTCCTGTTCGGTAAAGTTCCGGCCGCTCAACATCGGAACGCCGAGCGTTTCCAGATAACTCGACGAGACAAAATCGCAACCGAGCCTCAACAAATGCGCACGGTCAGTTTGCCCCGGTAGCGCGATGGCGCTCATCGCCGCACGCTGCATCAACAGCGCGCGCGGGGCGCGGCTGACCGATTGCACGCCGGGCAAAGCGCGCAGGCGTGTTTCAATCTGCTGGCGCAGGGTTTCCGTCTGCTGCGCCCTGGAGCGCGGCAGATTAACATCAAGGGTAAAAAGCCGCGTGGTTTCAAAGCCCAGGTCGATCTTTTGCAGCTTTTGCAGATTGCGGACGAGCAAGCCGGCGGCGCCAAGCAACACCAGCGAGAAAGCCAGTTGCATGACAATCAGGGCGTTGCGCAACCGTGACTGGCTGAGGCGCTCGCCGAAAATAGAGCCTTCGCCTTTCAGCGCCACTGTCAGACTGGGGCGTGAAGCCTGTAACGCCGGCGCCAGCCCCGCCGCCAGCCCCGCGAGCAGCGCCATCAACAGCGTAAAGCCGAAGACTCGATAATCCGGTTCCAGATCGATCGCCAGCGAGGCCATGAATACGCTCAGAAACGGGAATTGCGACAGAAACACCGGATACAAGGCCTTCAGGGCCCACCACGCCAGTAATAAGCCTAGCGCGCCTCCGGCGCCCGCGACCAAAAGGCTTTCCGTCAGCAATTGGCGAATAATGCGTAGGCGCGTCGCGCCCAGCGCCAGCCGCGCGGCGATTTCTTTTTGCCGTTTGGCGGCGCGCGCCAGCATCAGGTTGGCGACGTTGGCGCAGGCGATCAACAATACCAGTCCCACCGAAAGCGGCAGGATCAGAAATATCTGCCCCGCCCCATCGTCATCATCGCCCCCCTCAGCGAAGGTAGGCGCGGGTTTCAATCGCACGGTAGCCTTGCGGTTGGCGCCAGGATATTCACGCGACAGTTGTTCTGTCAGGGCGTTCAGTTCCGCCTGAGCTTGCGCCGCGCTTACGCCCGGTTTCATTCGCCCCCAGAGGTCAAAAGAATAGTCGTTGCGATTTGTATGCCAGCTCGGCGATTGTGATTGCGTCGCTTCACTCAGCGCGTCTTGCATCATCAATGGTAACCAGAAGGCAGGCCGGTTCGGCGTGGTTCCGATGAAATCCTTGGCCGTCACGCCCACGATGACGAACGGCTGCCCCGAAAGTCTGACAGTTTGTCCGATCACCTGAGGATCGCTCTTGAATGCCCGCTCCCAAAAATAATGGCTCATCACGACTACCGGACTCGCGCCGGGCGCTCGCTCTTCTTCCGGCAAAAAACCGCGTCCCAGCGCCATATCCGCGCCAAGCAGCGAAAAGTAATTGGACGACACCAACTGGCAGTTAAGATAGCCGAACTCTTCTCTATCTGACTGCGCCTCGCCATGTTTCGCGCGGTCGATTCCCAGCGTGGCGCCCACCTCCCTCATCAGCGCCAATCCGGCCATCGTCTGCGTCCGCGCGGAATAATCCTGATAATCCGGATAAGAAAACTGCTTCTGCGGGATGCCGCGAACCGCCACAATGCTGTCCACGTCTTTTAAGTGGAGCGGCTTGAGCGCCAGAGCGTTGAAGATCGTAAACATCGCAGTGTTCACGCCAATTCCCAAGGCCAGCGTCAGCAAAACGACGGCGCTAAACCCGGGCTGCTTGAGCAGCATTCGCGCGCCAAAGCGCAGGTCTTGAAACATCTCATCCTCCATACGTCTCGGTTGTAAGAACAGCGCATCCCAAAATGCGCCGGCGCTACGTCGCAGCAAGTCCAGTTTGTTTCGCCAATTGAGGCGGTCCCAATCAGACAGGAGCGTTTCGCGGCAGCGCAACTCGGCCTCCCACTCCTGCCGCCAGTCTGCGCGCAAACGTCGCGGCACGATCACGCCGATGACGTGAATCAGCCAAAGGCGCCGGCGCCATAATCCGTTTCTGTTTTGAATCGGTGTCGTCATTCCTTCAGCATTTGAAATGCCGCGCTTGAAAGCGGCGGGATCGGGGCGACCGTAGCGCAAACTGTCCAGTTTGCGTTGCTTCCATTACCGAGCTTTCGTTAGAGACACGCGAATTACCGGTCTCGACCGTCTTCGAATATTGAGCGAGTAGAGGAGACTCGCAAACTGGACAGTTTGCGCTACGGTCGCCAACTATTCGCATCGCAACGCGGCCATCGGCTCCACTCTCGCCGCGCGTCGCGCCGGCAGATAGCAGGCCAGCGTCGAGACAATTACCAGCAACAACGAGATCGCCACGAAGGTCGCCGGATCGGTCGCCGTCACGCCGTAAAGCAACCCAGTCATCACGCGCGCTGCTGCAATCGCGCCTAACAATCCGGCGGCGACGCCGATGAGCGTCAGCGTCAGCCCTTGTTTCAGGATCAACCGAATGACGTCGCTCGGTCGGGCGCCCAGCGCCATGCGGACGCCGACTTCCTGCGTGCGCTGCGTGACCGAATAGGAAATCACGCTGTAGATGCCGACGGCGGCGAGCGCCATCGCCACTGCGCCGAAGATGGCGAGCAGAAGCGTATTGAACCGCCGCGGCGCGGTCGTCGAGGCGATCACTTCGTTTACCGTTCTGATCGCCGTCACTGGTTGATCTTTATCAATCGCCAAAACCTGACTGCGGATGGCGGCGGCAAGGCTAGCAGGATCGCCTGACGCCCGCGCCATCAGGTAAGCGTAGCGACGCGGTTGGTCCAAATAAGACAGGTACCAGTCAGGTTCGGCCTTCGATTCGAGGCCGCGATGCGGAATGTCTTTGACGACGCCGACAATCGTCAGCCAGGGATCGTCGGGTCGATGCAACCCGAGCGTGAGCCGTTTGCCGATCGGGTCTTCATTGGGGAAGTAACGGCGCGACATCGCTTCGTTGATGATCGCCGCGCCTGAGGTATCGGCTGTATCGCGGTCAGTGAAATCCCGCCCGGCGACGATTGGGATGCCCAGAGTGCGAAAGAAGTTTGGCGTGACATGTTGCCATCCCGCCACCGGCGCGTTGTTGAAATCGAGCGGGCGGCCCTCGATGGAAAAAGGATCATTGACCGCGACTCCGCTCAGGGGTTGAACCGTGCTCAGGCTGGCGGATTCGACGCCGGGCAGCGATTCGACTCTGCGGATAAGCTCCTGAAAAAAGGTCGAGGCTTGCGCCGCATTAGGGTATCTAGTTTCGGGCAAATTGATTTGGACGCTCAGCAGTTTGTCGGCGTTCACGACCGGATTGACGCGCTGCAGTCGAACGAAGCTGTTGAGCATCAAGCCTGCGCCGACCAGCAGCGTCATCGCAATCGCCACTTCGCCGACGACCAGCAGATTCCGCAGCCAGTGACGACCTCGTGTCGCCGCCGCGCCGCCTTCCTTCAAAGTATGTTGCAGGTTTGGCCTCGAAGCATGCAGCGCCGGAGCAAGTCCGAAGATCAAGCCTGTCAGCAAGGAGAGCGCGAGAGTGAAAAACAGGACGCGCCCGTCGACATCGATCTCCTGCAAGCGCGGCAGATTGTCGGGGCTGAGCGCGACGAGCGCCTTGACTCCCAACCACGCCAGGACCAGGCCGCCGGCGCCGCCCGACACAGCGATCAGCAAACTTTCGGTCAGCAGCTGCCGGATCAATCGCAGTCGATGCGCGCCCATCGCCGCGCGAATCGCCATCTCTTTTTGTCGAACCGTCGCGCGCATCAGCAGCAGGTTGGCGGCGTTCGCGCAGGCGATCAACAACACCAACCCGACCGCGGCGAACAACACCAGTAGCGCGCGGCGGCTATTTCCGACAATCTGTTCCTGCAGCGGCATGACGGTGATGCGCCATCCCATGTCGGAATTTTTGGGGCCGCGATAGCTCTGGTGTTCTCGCTCGAACCTTTGGCCGAGCGCCGCCATCTCGGCGCGCGCCTGTTCGATGGTCACGTCCGGTTTGAGAAGTCCGATGACGTTGAGGTAATAAGGGCGCTGGCGCTGGGCCACCTGCTCGGTTGTGAAAGCGAGCGGAACCCAGAACTCAACCGGCTCGGCGAAGTTGAAGCTGGGGTGGGGGAACTCGAAATTGGCGGGCATCACGCCGATGACCGTGTAATTCCTGTCATCGAGTCTGACGCTGCGGCCGATGACGTTCGCTTCGGCGCCCATGCGCTTTTGCCAGAACTGATGGCTAACGACCACCACATTGTCGCGCCCGGTCTGGTTCTCTTCGGGCGAGATCAATCGGCCTTGCGCCGCCCTGGCGCCAATCATCGGAAAGAGATTAGCCGTCACGCTCGCCCCGGCGATGCGGGCAGGCTGTTGGGGGCCCGTGAAGTTGAAGTCCGCCGTGCTGAACGCCGCGACGGCCTCGAAGCTCCGAGTCTGATCCCGGTAATCAACGTACTCTGCCGCTTTCGCCCGCAATCGCTCCATGCTGAAAGTCAGGAAATTGCCCCAGATCAACGCCATCCGACCCGAGTTTTGGTAAGGCAGCGGGCGCAGCAACACGGCGTTGACCACGCTGAAGACCGCCGTGTTCGCGCCGATGCCCAATGCCAAAGCGATGACCGCCGCAATCGTGAACGCGCGTTGCCTGAGCAGCATTCGCGCGCCGTAACGCAAGTCCTGAAACATTTCGTCCTCCAGTCTTCGTGGCTGCAAACAGATCGCGTCCCAAAAAGCCCCGACGCTCCGTCGCAGCAAATCCAGTTTGTTTCGCCAATCGAGCTTGTCCCACTCTGCCAACAACGTCTCGCGGCATCGCAACTCGGCCTCCCACTCCAGCCGCCAATCGGCGCGCAAGCGACGCGGCACTATCACGCCGATGACGCGAATCAGCCATAGATGCGATTTCGTCAGGCCATCTCTGTTACGCTCGAACATGGAAATCTTCCATCTTCTTCCGCCGCGTAGCGGCGCCTTGAATTTAGCCGCGCGTTTCAACGCACGGCGCAGACGTGAGGAAATTCCCCCGTCGCGTCAGCGACGATTGAATGCGCCACGACATCCTGCGCCTGGAGTGGGATTCAACCGTCGCTGACGCGACGTGATAACGAATCGCGCCGCCTACCGCGGGTTGAAACCCACGGCTAAAGTCAAACGCCGCGATGCGGCGGAAGCGAACGCCCTGGCGATAGGGAAACAGGGCGCGCCTACTCGTGACGCAGCGCCGCGAGCGGGTCTACTTGCGCCGCCTTGCGCGCGGGCAGCCAGCATGCGAGCAGCGCCACGACGGCGAGCAGCGACGCGATGACGGCGAAAGTCAGCGGGTCGGTTCCTTCAACGCCGTAAAGTCGCTCGGCCATCTGGCGCTGCCACGACCTCGGAGCGAAATATTGAGTGGCCAGCAACCGCTTCAGCCCGTAACCGCAGGCCGCGCCGACCACCAGCCCCAGTAAGACCAGCCGCATCCCTTGCCAGATCACCATCCGCAGGACGTTGGCGGCTTGGGCCCCGAGCGCCATGCGAATGCCGATCTCGTTCGCGCGCTGCGCTACGGAATAGGCCAGCACGCCTGACAACCCGATGGCCGCAAGGATGAGCGCCAGAGCGCCGAAAAAGCTCAGCAGCCGGGCGTACAAACGTTCCTGCCCTAAGGTCCGCTGCGATCGGACTTCCTGCGAACTGATCTCACTTATCGGCAGATTGGCGTCCAACTCGCGCACGGCCTGGCGCACAGACGCCGCGAGGGCGGTCGGCTCGCCCGTGGTTCGCATGGCGAAGTGCATCTGCCCGATGTTCGAGGCTTCCTGTCGCCAGGGTGTGATGAGCAGCGGCGTGATCTCTCTGCGTTGGCTGCTGTACTTGGTGTCGGCCACGACGCCGACGATCTCGATTTCGGGGCTGCTGTCGCCTTCCCTGACGCGCTTGCCTAGCGCGTCATCATTCGGGAAGAACCTGAGCGAGAAAGTCTGATTGACGACGGCGACTTTGGGAGCGCGCTGGTCGTCCTGGGCTGTAAAGCCGCGCCCGCGCAGCAGCGGAATCTCCATCGTCGTGAAATAGTTTTCGCGCACTACCTGCCGGTCGGTGTTGTGATCCGTGGCTGTCCTCGCAGTTTCGCCGGGCAGGAGGACACTGTTGTTCCAACCGGAGTAGGAGATGAGTGGAACGGAGCCGAAGGTGGCCGCGCGAGCGCCGGGCAGGTTGTCCAACCGCTCGAATAGTCGTTCGTAGAATTGCGTCAGTCGTTCGTCTCTGTATCCGCCCTGTCGCGGGCTCAAAGAGAAGAGCAGCAGGTTCTCCTGATTGAAGCCGAGGTTGACCTGCTGCAGGTTGTAGAGCGTACGAATGAACAACCCCGCGCCTATCAGCGCCAGCAAAGATAACGCCACTTGCAGGACGACCAGTCCCTTGCTCAGCCGCGACACCGCGCCCGCGCCGCGGCGGCCCTGCTTGATCGCCGCCGTCAAATCGGGGCTTGTCGCGCGCCACGCGGGCGCGAGGCCGAACAGAATTCCGGTCAACAGCGAGACGACCAGAGTAAACGCCAGCACGCGCCAATTCAGGCTAAGTTCAATGTCGGCGGGCAAAAACCTCGTGTCCCGGCCCGCGACCGCCACAAGCGCGCTCTTGCCCCAAAACGCGAAGAGCACGCCGAGCGCGCCGCCCAGAGACGCGAGCAGGACGCTCTCGGTCAACAGTTGCCGAATCAGACGGCGCCGTCCAGCGCCTACCGCCAGCCGCACGCCGATCTCAGGCCCTCGCAATGAAGCCCGCGCCAGCAGCAGGTTCGCGACGTTTGCGCAGGCCACGAGCAAAACGAGCGCGACGACGCCGAACAATCCATAGATCGTGGCCGAATACGACTCGCGACTCTCCATCAATCCTTGACTCCCACGCAGCGCGATCAGTCGTGGATAATCTCTAGTGTCGAGTGTCGCCGGCTCATTGTCGCGGCGCGGCGGCGGCATCACTTCGAGCGCCGCCGCTTGAAACGCTCCGTTCAAAATGTCGCGCGCCTGTTCCAGCCGCGCTCCCGGCTTAAGCCTGCCCATGAGTTGTATCCACCAGATGTGCTGCCTATTGCCCCTGGCCATTCCCGTACGCTCGCCGAGCAGCAGCGGCTCGAACGCCAACGGGACCGTGACTGCGGGACGGTCGCTCACCTGCAGCGTTCCAGTGAAGCCGGGCGGAGTCACGCCGATGACCGTGAATGGCGACTGATTGAGTTTGATCTGTTGACCGATGACATCAGGTTTCGCTCCGAACCGCTCCTGCCAGTAATGATGGCTGAGCACGACCACGGGCGGCGCCGCGGCGTTGTCGTCCGCGTCCGTGATCACGCGCCCCAATATCGGCTGCACGCCGAGGCCGGCGTAATAACCGCCTGAAACGAGCTGCCCCCTGATGTCTTCGGCCTGTTCATTCGCCACTGCCGTCAATCCGTAGATAGGAGCGAAGGCGAAGAAATCGCTGAGCGGGTCGTCAGTCGCGGCGGCGCGCGCCTGGCGCATCTTCTCGATGATGTCGTAGCGGAACTGCGAAGCGCCGCGCATTCCCCCAACATTCCCGCGGAAAGAACCCCGCATGGAGTTGGTCCTGAACGCGGTCCCTGCTTCCCACTCAAACAATACCAATCTGTTCGGCTCTTTGACCGGCAGCGTCCGCAGCAGCACGGCGTCCACAACGCTGAAGAGCGCAGTGTTCGCCCCGATCCCCAGCGCCAGCGAGAGTACGGCGACGATGGTGAATCCCTTATGTTTGAGCAGCATTCGCATGCCGTAGCGCAGGTCTTGAAACATTTTGTCCTCCAATCTACCCGGTTGTAAGAGCAGCGCGTCCCGGAACGCGCCCAGGCTGCGCCATAAAAGATCGAGTTTGGTTTTCCAGTTGAGGCCGTTCCATTCGGCCAGCAGAGTTTCGCGGTAAAGCAGCTCTGCTTCCCACTCCTGTCGCCAATCGGCTCGCAACCGCTGCGGCACGATCACGCCGATGACGCGGATCAGCCATAGATATGGTCTCTTGCAACGCTCAAACATATCAGTCATGGCGAAGCGCAATCAGCGGATCAACTCTCGTAGCCCGGCGCGCGGGCAGGTAGGACGCCAGCAGCGCCACCATCACGAGCAGCAAGGTAATGACCGCAAACGTCGCCGGGTCGGTCGGGCTCACGCCGTAAAGCATCTCCGCCAGCAGCCGGGTCAAACCCAGCGCGGCGAGGAGTCCGAGCGCCACGCCGCTTAGCGCCATCTTCATGCCCTGGCTCAAGACGAGCCGCGCCACATCCCGGCGTTGCGCGCCCAGCGCGAGGCGGACGCCGATCTCTTGCGTACGCTGGCCGACCAGATACGAGATGACGCCGTAGAGTCCGACGCTCGCCAGCAGAAGCGCCACTGCGGCGAAGGCGTCGAGCAAGATCATCGAAAAGCGCTGCGGCGCCAGCGTGCCGGCGATCACCTCATTCATCGTCTGCGCTCTGGAGATGATGTTCTCGCTGTTTTGGCTTTGCGCCACACGTCGGAGCGCTGCCCAGAGCGCCGGGGTCGCTCCCTCGGCGCGCACCATTACGTTCACGCCGGCGGGGCTGCCCGGCAATTGCCTGAGAGGTTCGTAGAGCTGAGCTTGGAGCGATTGCCGGCCATCCGACGCGTCGAGCCCCCACTGCTTCACGTGTCCGACTACTCCGATAATCTCCGATGGATCCCGGTCACCACCCAGGTTGATGCGCTTGCCAATGGGGTCTACGTTCGGGAAATATTGGCGGGCGAGAACCTCGTCAATAACGACCACCGAATGAGATCGCACATCGTCTTGATCGGTAAAAAAGCGGCCTCGCTTGAGTGGGATGCCCATGGCCGTCAGATAGGCGGGTTCGACCCGATAGACGATCGCCATGTGCATCTGGCTCGTGCTCTCCGGCTTAGGCTCCCCCTCGATCCAGAACCAGAGATCGTCTGCGCCCTGCAAGGGAAGGCCATCCGAGAATGAAGCCGCCTTGACTCCCGGGATGGAGTTGAACCGGTCACTGAGGTCGCGCGCAATGGCATGCGCCGCCTCGGAGCTGGCCGTACTCATCGAGGGCGGAAAGTTTAGTCCGAAGGTCAATACGTTGTCCGGGCGAAAACCCGGATCTACGTTCCAGAGCGCGTTGAGGGTGCGTATCATCAAGCCCGCGCCAATAAGTAAGACTAGCGCCAGGGCCATTTCCACCGCGACCAGGACGCCCTGCGCGCGGCGCCGGACGCCGCCGCCGCGCCCGCCTTCTTTGAGCGTTTCAGACAAACGCCATTGCGAAACCTTCAGCGCCGGAGCCAGCCCCGCCAGCGCCCCTGCCCCCAGCGAAATGGCGAGCGTGAAGAGCAGCACGCGGACGTCCAGCCCGACTTCGTGCGCGCGCGGCAGCGCCGTCGGCAGCGCGCCGAGCGCGGCTTGTGTGCCCAAGGCGGCAAGCATCAACCCCAGCGCGCCGCCGGCCAGCGCCAGCAGCGTGCTCTCAGTCAACAGTTGACGAAGCAACCGCCACTGGCCCGCGCCCAGCGCAGCGCGAATGGCGAATTCGCGCGTCCTGCCGGTGGAGCGCGCCAGCAGTAGATTGCTGACGTTCACGCACGCGATGAGGAGCACGAACCCGACCGCGCCCAACAGCAGGAGCAGCGTCAGCCGGACATTGCCCACCACCTGCTCCTTGAGCGGGACGAGCGTTGCTCCATTGCCCCGGTTGGCTTCGGGATAGAGAGCGGCCAGATTTCGCATGACCTTATCCAGATCGGCCTGCGCCTGCGCGAAAGTGACGCCCGGCTTGATTCGGCCTACGCCATGCAGTCCCAAACCTGCGCTTCGACTCCGCAATGGGGGACCGTTCCACTGGCCGATCAGCGCAAAAACATCGCTAGTGCGAAACATGGCGAAGTCCGCCGGGAGAACGCCGATGATCGTGTAGCTCTTGTCGTCCAACCGCAGGCTCTTGCCCACCGCGTCCGGCGCCTCCGCGAATTTGCGCTGCCACAGGGCGGAGCTGGTGATAACCACGGGGCCGGCGCCGGGCTGATCTTCCTCCGGCCTAAAGTTCCGCCCCAGGACGGGATTAACTCCGAGCACAGAGAAGAACTCCCCCGAGACGAGCCGCGCATTGAGGCGCTCCGGTTCGCCCGCGCCGGTCAAACTAAAGCTAAATCCGCGCATAATGGCCATCGCGCTAAACGTCTGGTTAGCTTTTTGCCAGTCAATAAAATTCGGATAGGGAATCGCGCCCTGGTCGAAATTCGGCTTGCTTTGGTGGAGCATCACGAGCTGCTCAGGCTGCGGAAAGGGCAGCGGGTTCAAGAGCACGCCATTGACCACCGAAAAGAGCGCCACATTCGCGCCAATACTCAGCGCGAGCGTCAACACGACCCCGGCGGTGAAGCCAGGATTTTTCAGAAGCATCCGCACGCCATAACGCAAATCTTGAAACATCTCGTCCTCCCATCGTTTGGGTTGTAACAACAGCGCATCCCAGCACGCGCCCAGGCTGCGCCGCAGTAAATCGAGTTTGGTTTGCCAGGTGAGTCGCTCCCACTCGGCCAGCAGCAATTCGCGATAACGCAACTCGGCTTCCCACTCCTGCCGCCAATCTGCGCGCAAGCGGCGCGGCACGATCAGGCCGATGAATTTGATCAGCCAGAGCCAGAAACGAAACCGAGTTGTTCGAGCCGCACAAGTCATCAGGTCTCAGCGCATCACTCGTAGCGGAGGGCTTCCAGTGGATCGACCTTCGTGGCGCGGCGGGCAGGCGCCCAACATGCCAACAGCGCCACGCCGATGGATAACAATCCCACCACAATTAACGTGACCGGGTCGGTCGGCTCGACTTCAAAAAGGAATGACCTCAAAACCCGCGACAGGACGATGGCCGCGGCCAGCCCCACCGTTACGCCCCCCGCAATAAGTCGCAGCCCCTCTCCCAGAACCAGTTTCAGAAGGTCGCGCCGCCCGGCGCCCATCGCCGTGCGGATGGCGAGTTCGCGCCGGCGCGCGGCGACCGACAGCGAAAGCACGCCGTAGATGCCGACCAATGTCAGCGCGCTCGCGACAATCGAAAACCCGACCAGAAGCCGCATCGCGAAGCTGCGCGTGGCTAGCGAATCGGCGCGAACCTCTTCCAGCGTCCTCAGGTTTTCCACGGCGATGGTTGGATCAACCACCCGCAACTCGCGTTGAACGCCGGCCATCAGCGCGCGCGGGTCCGCCGTCGTGCGGACGAGCAGATGCTTGGTAAACGGGGTCGCCTGCCACATCGAAAGATAAATCTCCGGTTCAGCGGCCTTTGTCAGGTCGTCGGTGCGGCTATTGGACACAACGCCGATGATTTCAGTGGGCGGATTCCTACGCCCGAATCCCCAGATTTTCTTCCCGACAGGATTGGCTTGTGGAAAGTAACGATCGGCCATCGCCTGGTTGATGATGGCCACGTTGGTGGCGCCGGGCGTGTCGCGGTTATCGGTGGAACGGAAGTTCCGTCCTGACACGAGCGCCTGGCCCAGCAGCTTGAAGTAGTCCTCTGTGACCGAGCGAGCCGGAAGCACGGGCATATCGCTCGGTTTACTTGGGGCAGGTTGCCCTTCGATTTCAACACCGAAGGGCCAATTGTTGCCAGTCAAGGGCACGCCCCACGCAAAAGCCGCGCTCTCCACGCCAGGAAGCTGCGATACACGCTCAAGGGCTCGCTGATGGACAGCCACGCGCTCGCGATTTTCTCGCTGCAAAGCCGTGACACTCATGGTCAAGATTTTTCCGGTCTGGTAACCCACTTGAACTTTCGACAGGTTATTCATCGTTCGAATAAGCAATCCTGCACCGACCAGAAGCGCCAGCGTCAATGCCGTCTGAACCATCGTCACCCCGCGCAGCAGCCGGCGTTCCGCGCGTCCCGCGCTGCTTTTCGGCCCGGCGTCTTTGAGCACGGTCATGGGATCGAGCCGTGCTGCGCGTAGCGCGGGAAGAAACCCGGCCAGGAGCGCGGCCACCACCGCCGCCCCAAGTCCGCAGGTCAACACGGGCCACCCGGTTGTGACAGAATCCAGACGAGGAACGGCTT